>Ga0209582_1000005_pt1 | contig 389479 bp, 308 predicted proteins | sample KloWWTmetKNB5Kit_FD_187176 | JGI IMG/M metagenome (GOLD analysis project Ga0209582, IMG submission 187176) | Active sludge microbial communities from Klosterneuburg, Austria, studying microevolution and ecology of nitrifiers - Klosterneuburg... | ecosystem: Engineered > WWTP > Aerobic digester...
CATCTGAATGAAGGAGAGTTTCATCCAATGACATTGAGTGAAAAAACAGTTTTAGGAACTATAGCATTCTTGGTTATTTTATTAGGTGTGTATCCATCTTTTCTGATGAATGCAGCAGCACCAAGTATAAAATCGCTGTTAATGATTATTAATGCAGGATAATGTTTAAAAATAAATTAATCTAATTGTGAATACCATCGTTACACTTTCTATAGTCGGCATTGCAGCCATGCTTTCAGAAGTTTTTAAACTGAAGCGCATAATGTACACGCTGGTGATTGCCGGTTTAGTTGTTGCATTAGGTTTTTCAATAAACGACTGGAATAATTTCGGTTCGTACTTCAATCAGATGGTAATGGTTGACAGTTTTTCTATAGTTTTTTCATCACTCATGATTGTAACAACCTTGTTGTGGATGATTATGTCGCGTAGTTACTTTAGTAGTGATAGTAGCATGAGCGAGCATTTTGCACTCATCGTTTTTGCACTCACCGGTGGTGTGATGATGACAACTTTTTCAAACATGTCCATGCTTTTTCTTGGATTGGAGATATTGTCGTTTGCACTTTACATCATGGCCGGAAGTGACAAAACCAATATCAAGAGTAACGAAGCTGCCATGAAATATTTTATCATGGGTTCGTTTGCAACAGGCTTTCTACTTTTTGGAATTACACTGATTTATGGAGCAACATCATCTTTCAACATTCAGGAAATTGCAAACTATACACAACAAAATAAAGATGCACTACCTGCTTTTTTTAAAGTTGGTGTGTTGATGATATTAATTGGTCTGTCATTTAAAATTGCTGCTGCACCTTTTCATTTCTGGACACCTGATGTGTATGATGGTGCGCCAACATTAGTGACAGCGTTTATGGCATCTGTAGTAAAGACTGCAGCCTTTGCTATGATTTACAGGTTATTTGTTTCATGCTTCATATCTATTTATGATTTCTGGACACCGGTATTTGCTGTTCTGTCAGCCATAACCATGCTGGCCGGAAATATCACAGCGGTTTATCAAACAAGCCTGAAACGAATGCTTGCTTATTCCAGTGTTGCACATGCAGGCTACATGCTCATGGCATTGGCAGCACCGGGCATTGCTTCAAAAAATGCATTGTTGTTTTATCTGGCAGCCTATTCACTTTCTGCATTAGGTGCATTTAATCTTCTTTACTCAGTACATAAAGTTACAGGAAACGAAGGAATAAAAGCTGTGAAAGGTTTGTTTTATAAACATCCTGTATCAGCAATTATGCTCACTATTTGTATGCTGAGTATGGCAGGCATTCCTCCTGTTGCAGGATTTTTTGGAAAATATTATTTGTTTACGGCAGCACTAAAAGAAAATCTTCTGTGGTTGGTTCTCATTGCAATATTAAGTTCGCTTATCGGAATTTATTTTTACTTTAAAGTTATCATTGCAGCATTTCAACAACCTGAAACAGAAAACACTGGCTACTGCGAAAGACCATCCGATCTTGCCGTATTGGGCATTTGCGCAGTGCTTTCATTAATTCTAGGTATAGCTCCTCAATTAATTTCCGGATTGCTCTGATAATACATTTTACCTACCGAGTAAAAGCTTTCAGATAAACTTTACTTTTTTTTCCAATTGTACTTCAGGCCAAGTGCAAACCATTTTCCAGGCATTGGAACAGCACCTGCTTCTTTATACTTTGCATCAAACATATTAGAGACATTTGCATAAAATAAAACAGAATGAATTTCATAACTTATGCGTCCGTCAACAATATTATAAGCATCGTTTAGCTCCCGCTTAATATATCTGTTTTCAATTTGAACATTAAAACTACCGTAACGATAATTAACACCGGCAATCAATTGATGTCTTAATGATTCCAGCACATATTTAGACTGTTCGTTTTTATAATCATAATGTTCAGGGTTTAAAAAATTATAACTGATGCAAAAATTCAATTGATGTTTTCCGCTTAGAATCAACTGTTGATTAATTCTTGAATAAATACCTTGTACAATGATATTGCCAAAATTACTTGGTGAATACGGTGTTGTCATGTTTGGTCGTACCCAATCAATAAAGTCTGTAACCTTACGATAGAAAGACCCTACATTTACTTTCAAATGCCCGGAAGTAAATTCAATGTTCGCATCATACTGCCATGCAGTTTCCGGTTGCACATCAGGGTTGCCCACATTTGCCGGAGGTTGTTTTAAATACAAGTCTGTAAAAGATGGAATTCGCTGACCTGAGCCAAAACTTGCTGCAATTTTCCATTTGTTATTTAAACGATAAGCTAAATCCAATCCGGGATAGGCTTTCCAATCAAACTGTGAATTATAATTTACGTATATGCCGACATTAGTTACTAATCTCTTAAAAAGTTTGGTTCTGAATTCAATAAAAGCTCCATGATTGTCCATTTTATGTTCTCCAATATTGGAACTGTTAATCTTTGTCAAACGCGACTCCCAACCCATACCTATTACACCTGCAGATGTTGTAAGGTTACCGTTTAGTTCCAGCATCAGTGCATTGGTAAAATGTTTTGACCTTCCTCTGCTTAAATCACTTTTAAAATAGCGATAATCATCTTCATCATAACGGTCACTTATTCGAGGCATTAAATTGACTTTTCCAAGCTGATGTTTAGAGGATAAACTAAAAATTGATGTTTCTACAATCTCTTCTGAATTCTTATCACCAGGAGCAGCATAAAAACCATTAGCTCCAAATTTGTTATAGGTATGTCCGGCAAAAGTGCTTATGGAATTTTTTTCATTTATATAAAAATCACCATCATAAAAAATCTTTGTGTTTTTATGTGCCGAATTATATCTGTAGCCATTAAATAAATTCTGACTTAGACCTAAAAGTTGTCTATGATTATTATTTGCAAAGTTTCCAACCAAGTCAACCCCTCCACCTCCATACATGCCGTCACCATCACCGGTTTCTTTTCTTTTAAAAGATGTACCTCCGTAAATATTTGCAGTAACAAATGATTCATTACTTTTTTTAGTGACTATATTAACAGCACCGGTGAGTGCATTGATACCATATACCCTTGCTGCAGCACCGCGAAGTACTTCAATGTGGTCAATAGCATCCAACGAGATTGGTAAGTTCAATACATTATGTGCTGTTTGCGCATTAATCAGTTTGATACCATTTAGCAAAACCAAGGTTTGCTCAAATGATCCTCCATCAATACTAATGTCGCCTTGTGTGCCAAAAGGAGCACGCTGACGCATATCAACACCTGATACATAAACAAGCAATTCGGTTAAAGTTTGAACCGGCAAAGCTGCAATTTCCTTCTGTGTAATTATCTGAATATCTCTTGCTGCTTCACTAAAAGGTGTTTCTAAACGATTACCTTGTATAATTATTTCTTTAACTGTATGTGTTGAAATGCTATCCCTTTCATCTTGAGAATAAGCTGTGAAAACAATAAAAAATAACATTAAAAGCAACAACGCTTTTTGCAGCTGTATATTCAAATTTTTCAAAATATATTTTATAAATAGATGTGTTTAAAAAAGTTTTTGTCTTTTAAATTGTATTCCAACTCTCAATACTAATTGAAAATATCTCGAGTTTAAATAATAAATTTCATCAGTGTTAGTTGCTTCTCTGAAAAAAACCGCCATCATTTTTAGTATAACAGCGGTTTCCTTGTATAAGATTTATGTTGATTTCTTAAATCTTAACTCTCCAATTCAAAAAATCAATAACTTACTAAACTAAAACCCAACAACAACTTTATGTGTAGTTGAAGTACGTCCGTCAGTTACTTTAATAAAATATATGCCTTCCGCTTGATTATTTAAATCAACCTCCAAAGATTGCCCCATGTTTGTTTGTTGAAAATTAACTTTCTGTCCGAGGGCATTCAGAACTTCTATTGTAGCATTAGTGCTGCCAACATTACTTAACAAAAATTTACCGGAAGAAGGATTAGGTGTGATGGTCATTTCTGTATGTGCTGCCAACTGATTTAAGCCTGTAGTTCCTGAAACAGGTTGATAGCGTAAAACAGGTGTTTGCGCTGTACCGTCAATGGTTGTAATACCATAGGTAAGTAAAGGTTGTTTGATGGTATCATGAAACCAATAGTAGTAATCATCAGAAACCAAATAATCAATTACCGGAGTACCTAACATATAAATTTTTATATGAAATGTTTCAATTGCATGAATACGCAACACATTAGTGAATGTGCCTGTTGGCAAAATCAAAGTTCCTTGCTGATCGGCATTGATTGCAAGCGATCCGCTTTCAAGTGTGCAGGAATCTTCGCCCAACCCGAATGGTGCATAGCGTCCGGAGTAAGTAGAATTAACTGTTTGGCCTGCTGTCATCGGAAAATGAAATTCTGTGGCATAGGTACCTGTATTATAAACGCCATAATTAGATGCGCTGCTATACCATCCAATTCGATTGATATCATTTGCAGTATTCTGATAATAAAAATAACCTGCTGCACCACTCTCACCACGTGCTAATGTTGCACCGGGAAAAGAATCAACGCCATTACCTGTTATTGTTGCCGGGTCGTCATAGAAAAAACTGTAGTTGGTGCCTGCATTCATAAGCAGTGCATTATCCCAAAGTGTATTAGTGACAGGGCCTGTACCGTTTTGGTTGAATCCAAATGTGTTGGCATCAACATACCTTATAGTATCTCCAATAGCAGGCATCTGATGCGTTGCAGAGATGGTAATGAGCTGTGCATTTGTATTAATTGCAGCAGCACAAAATAGTGTGGTAATGAGTGTAAATGTTTTATTCATGTTATCATTTTTTGTGAAGCAATATTAAAAAAATAATTCAATGTTGCATGAATTCTTTTTTTCATAAAGAAGCATTTCTATACGTCAGGAACAATCTGCTACATACCTAACTATTTATGCTGACACAAGTCATTTTATATTTCATCCGTTTCTGCCATCTTGCACACCTTTATTTTACTTTATAAATAATGACAGAAATAATGTCACCTGCAGGCTCGTTCGAGTCGTTGCAAGCAGCTATACAAGGTGGTGCCGATTCCGTATATTTTGGAATAGAGCAGCTGAATATGCGTGCACGTGCTGCCAATAATTTTACACTCAGTGATCTTGCTGAAATTAAAAAAATATGCAGCGAAAAAAATGTTAAAACATACCTTACACTAAACACGGTAATGTATGATCACGACATTATGCTGATGAAAAAAATTATTGATGCAGCAAAGAAAAATAATATAGATGCTGTTATAGCATCTGACCATGCGGCATTGATGCATGCTAAAAAAATTGGTATGCCTATACACATTTCAACGCAGGCCAATGTCAGCAATATTGAGAGTGTTCGCTTTTTTGCAGACTATGCCGACACAATTGTGTTAGCACGTGAATTAACATTGAATCAGGTAGCCGATGTTGTAAAACAGATCAAACGTCAGAAAATAAAAGGTCCTTCAGGTAAATTAATAAAAATAGAAGTGTTTGCCCATGGTGCTTTATGTATGGCCGTTTCTGGCAAATGTTATCTGAGTCTCCACTCACACAATGCCTCAGCAAACCGTGGTGCATGTATTCAGAATTGCAGACGTGAATATATTGTTCAGGATAAAGAAAACGAAGTTGAGCTTGAAATTGACAATGAGTATATCATGTCGTCAAAAGATTTGTGCACCATTGATTTTATTGACAAACTAATTGAAACGGGCATCAGTATTTTGAAAATTGAAGGCAGAGGTCGTGCTGCCGACTATGTTTATACTACAACAAAATGTTATAAAGAAGCTGTTGAATGTTATCATAATGGCAGCTATTCTGCAACAAAAATTGAACATTGGAAAAATGAACTGGCAACAGTCTTTAACCGTGGTTTCTGGGGTGGTTATTTTCTTGGAAAAACTATGGGTGAATGGAGCAATACCGGAGGCTCGCAGGCAACGACTAAAAAAATTTATGTCGGTAAGGGTGTCAAGTATTTTCCAAAAAACAAAGTAGGCGAATTTAAGCTGGAATCAGGAACACTATCCGTTGACAATGACATTATGATTACCGGTTCAACAACAGGAATTATTCTTACCAAGGTTCAGGAATTGCGAATGGATGATTTACAGGTTACAACTGTAAAAAAAGGTGATGTGTTTTCAATGCCAGTTGCTGAGAAAATAAAACCATCAGACAAACTTTATAAAATCGTTAATGATTGAAATAGTACAATACAGGAGTAAATGTATTGGATGCAATGCCTGTGTTGAAGCCTCGGCAACACGATGGCGTATGTCACGAAAAGACGGAAAATGTACTCTTGTAGGTGGAAAAAATAATAAGGGCATCTACATTGCTGTTGTAAACGATGATGAATATGAACAAGCACTGCAGGCAGCAAAAAATTGTCCGGTAAATATTATTAAAGTAAAAAAGAGATAAATGGATGCAGCAATAGAAAATTTTATCAGTGCGCAAAAAAATATGACATTATGCACTTCGGTTAACGACATACCCGAATGTGCAAATTGTTTTTATGTATTCATGCAGGACGGTGCTCATCTGATATTTAAATCCAAAAAAACTACCGGTCATGTTTCTCATGCACTTGTAAATAATAAAGTGGCAGGCACAATATTACCAGACATAAGTAAAATTGGAAACATCAAGGGCATTCAGTTTTCAGGAATTTTTCTTGAACCACAAGATGTCATGCTGGAGCAGGCGAAGAAAATTTATTACAGTAAATTTCCTCTGGCATTAGGAATATCGGGCGACTTATGGCTGATAAAATTAACCTACATCAAAATGACTGATAACACGCTTGGCTTTGGAAAAAAGCTGATATGGGAAAACAAGAACTGATATAAAAAATCAATTAAACTGCTTCTGCGGTTTCGTAAGCCGAAACATCAGGGCAAGTGCATATCAGGTTTCTGTCACCATAAGCATTATCAACTCTTTTCACCGATGGCCAGAATTTATTTCCTGCAACCCATGGTGCCGGAAATACTGCTTTCTGACGTGAGTAACTATGCTTCCATTCATCTGCTGTTGCTTCAAGTGCAGTATGTGGCGCATTCACAAGCATATTATCTTCTTTGCTGTACTCACCATTGATTACTTCCATAATTTCATGTCTGATAGCAATCATTGCATCACAAAAACGATCTATCTCTTCTAATGGCTCACTCTCTGTAGGTTCCACCATAAGCGTTCCTGCAACAGGAAATGCTACTGTAGGTGCATGAAAACCATAATCCATCAGTCGCTTGGCAATATCAGTTACATCAACATTGGCAACAGCTTTAAATGCACGACAATCTAAAATCATTTCATGAGCACAAAAACCATTTTTGCCTTTATATAAAACAGGATAATGTTTTTCTAATCGTGCTTTAATATAATTGGCATTGAGCATTGCTATTTCTGTTGCACGTTGCACACCTGTCTTACCAAGCATTTTAATATAACCATAGCTGATTAACAAAATCAATGCACTGCCCCATGGCGCTGCAGACACGGCATTTACACCCTTACGTCCACCTGTCGGGACAACAGTATGCGAAGGTAAAAATGGCGCAAGATGTTCAGCTACACCAATAGGTCCCATTCCGGGGCCACCTCCACCATGTGGTATGGCAAATGTTTTATGCAAATTCAAATGGCAAACATCAGCACCTATCAAGGCAGGACATGTTAAACCTACCTGTGCATTCATGTTTGCACCATCCATATAAACCTGACCACCGTTGGCATGTATTGCTGCTGTGATCTGTTTAATATTTTCCTCATACACTCCATGTGTTGAAGGATATGTCACCATCAAACAAGATAAATTTTCCTGATGCTGTTCTGCTTTAAGTCTTAAATCGCTCAGGTCAATGTTTCCATCATCATCACATTTAACAACAACAACTTTTAATCCGGCAAGTACAGCACTGGCAGGATTGGTTCCATGTGCAGATTGTGGTATCAATACCACATTGCGATGACTCTGTCCTCTGTCGCTATGATATTTCTGAATAACAACTAAACCGGCATATTCTCCTTGTGCACCGCTGTTAGGTTGTAATGACACCGCTGCAAATCCTGTTATCTCTTTCAGAAAATTTTCCAGTTCAGAAATAATATGTGCATAACCTTGTGCTTGTTCTATAGGAGCAAATGGATGCATGTTGGCAAACTCAGGCCAGCTTAGTGGTTCCATCTCACTGGTGGCATTTAGTTTCATGGTGCACGAACCTAAAGATATCATCGAATGATTCAATGCAAGATCTTTATTTTCGAGACGTTTGATGTAGCGCAACATTTCTGTTTCGCTGTGATGTGTATTAAATACTGCATTGGTCATATATTCCGAACTGCGTAATAGCGCAGCAGGTATGGCATTACCATTCATAGTTGCAGCAGCAATAGACTTTTTACCAATACTTGCAGCAAACACACGCAAAATATCTTTCAAATCTTCGTCAGAGGTTGTTTCATCTATACTAACACCCACTGTATTTCCATTGTAACGGAAGTTTATCAGATTAGCTTCAGCCATATCGCGAACACTCTCTGTATCTTCTACTTCAACAGTCAATGTATCGAACCATGAGTTGTTCACTACTTTAAATCCGGCTTTCTTTAAACTCTCTGCAAGTGCAGTAGTACGCTTATGTACTGTAGTAGCAATAGCCTTCAAACCTTCTGCTCCATGATACACTGCATACATTGATGCCATCACTGCTAACAGCACCTGCGCAGTACAAATATTACTTGTTGCCTTATCTCGTCTGATATGTTGCTCGCGTGTCTGCAATGCCATACGTAAAGCAGGATTGCCTTCTGCATCTACACTCATACCGATAATTCTTCCGGGCAAATTTCTTTTATATACATCATGTGTTGCAAAATATGCAGCATGCGGACCGCCATATCCCATAGGTACACCAAAACGTTGTGTTGATCCTACCACACAATCGGCACCCCATTCACCGGGAGGCGTTAACAATACTAGACTTAAAATATCTGCTGCTACACAAACACGAACTTCATGTCGGTGACACATGTTAACAATGTTTTTATAATCCAACACATTACCTATTGCATCAGGATACTGAAGTAATGCACCAAAGAAACTGTCATCAGGCGAAAACAATTGCTCATCGCCAACAACCAATTCAATATCCAATGGTTTGCTGCGTGTGCGCAACACATCTATAGTTTGCGGAAAGCAGTTTTCAGAAACAAAAAACTTACATGCATTTTTTTTCTCTGCCTCTTTAGAGCGTGTATAATAAAACATCACCATTGCTTCTGCAGCAGCAGTGCCTTCATCCAGCAGCGATGCATTTGCAATCTGCATACCTGTCAAATCGCACACCATAGTCTGAAAATTCAGCAATGCTTCCATCCTGCCCTGCGCAATCTCTGCCTGATAAGGAGTATATGCTGTGTACCAACCCGGATTTTCAAAAATGTTTCGTTTTATTACACCCGGCACAATGGTATTGTAATACCCCATGCCAATAAAATTTTTAAAAACCTGATTTTCCGAAGCTGTTGCTTTCAATTCATTTAAATATTCAAACTCGCTCATTGCCTCCGGAAGGTTTAATGGTTTTTGCAAACGAATCAGTTCAGGAATAATTTTAGCAATAAGATCATTTACGGATTTTACGCCAATGGTGGCAAGCATGTGTTTAACCTGCTTGTCATCAGGGCCAATGTGCCTGTCGGCAAAAGAATAGTACATGTACTCTGGATTTTGCCGCAAAAGTAAATAATTAGAACGTTAAAAAATGTATTTCTGAAAGCATTCAACATGATTTACATCAAGCATTTACCGCTTTTTAGCACAAAAATTATTAACACATGTTGATATTTCAATATTTCTAAAACTTGGGCATGTCACCGCCTGTGGCGCTGTCGGGCTATACGCTGCAAGTCCGCTCCTGCCTGCGGCAGCATGCGGGCTTTTCGCTACTATCCCTCATGCAAAAAACCATCTCCAAAATAAAAACTTTCCTCCTCCGATTCGATTATCTATATAACACCACATTATCAAATTTTTAACAAATGCTATATATTACATACATTTTTTATAGTTTTGAATCAAATAACTGATATGACCTTACGTCACTTTATAACATCCCTTATTTTTCTTTTCAGCGCCACAACATTAAGCGCACAAGACACACTGTTGCTCCTTAATGGCAAAACCAAACCTGTAAAACTTTTTAACCTCAACGACCCCGACTGGGTGAGATATGTAAAATTCAAGGAGAGTGATAAAAAGAAAAATGAAGGAAGTGCGCGTGTAAAACGCATTGATGTTTACAAAGTGTTCTCCATCAAAAAAGCTGATGGCACAGAGCAAGTTCTTTATAAACCGGACAGCACATCAGATGATCCTGATATTCCATGGGTGCGCGATTTTATTGCAGGACAACAATATGGAATAATGCATAAAAGAGAGCGTTTTAACAAACACGATAACCAATGGCACCGCAGACTAAACTTTACTGAAGTTGGTGGAATAGCTGCAGGCGGTGCAGGAAGTCTTTTAACTTTTTATGGTATTCCTGTGCCTGCAATTTATGCCATTGCTGTGGGACGGCATAGCCCTGCATTACCCAACGATCCGGCTATTGCTCCTGAAATGAAAAACAGCGAAGGATTTATTTCAGGCTATCAAAAACAAAGACGTAATCAGCGAATCAGACAAGGATTTATTTCCGGCATGATAGGTTTTGCTGTTGGCATTGTTACTTTCACTCTAATAGAACGGAACTGATTGTTCAGGAAGATTGCTCATAAAGCTGTTTCCTATAACCTACTCATTGCCCTTGCAGCAAGTGCAGCAAGTCATTTAACTATTCTCAGAATAAATGAAACAAACAATGTAGTTCTTATAGCAATTATATTCTTTGCTACTCTGGCTATCTATAATTTTCCTCGTTTGCCATGGCAAAAACCACTTAACACACGGACATGGATTTGTCTTATTTCGATTCTATTCTCAGCAATTTTAATAATCAATTATAATTATATTTCCATAAATCTTTTTTTGACAGCTATTCTGGCTTGTCTCATTTATATGATGCCTTTTAATTACAAGGGCAAACGCATCAAAGGAATTCGCAACATTTTTCTTCTTAAAAATATTTTTCTTGCAGCAAGTTGGGCATTAATAACTGTACTCTTACCTATGGCTGCATTAGGGCATGAATCACCAATAATAAAAGAAGTTTTTTTACTCCGTTTCATTTATGTATTCGGTATTTCTTTATTGTTTGATATTCGCGATACTGCAAAAGACAAAACACGCAACCACCTGACACTACCCGTGGTTTTAGGAACAACAGTAACCCGATATATTGTTATTGCATCTGCAGCATTATTTATTTTAATTGTTTCTGTACTTTATCGTCATGAACATTTTACATTACCTATGGCAGTTGCATTTATCACAAGTGCACTGTTGTTGGTAGTTGCGACAATTACTGCACCACCTGCAGCAAACTTTAAATTTTATCAGGTTGGAGTTGACAGTTTGCTTATTGCACAATGGTTATTGGTGGTAGTTGCCGTAAAATTTTATTAATTTCTTTCTATTCCCTCCTCGTTATACAAATCCTCTTTTATTTTTTTGGTAATTTAATCTTAATCATGTAGGTTTGAACTCCACTAAAAATCAAGATCAAAGGTATGTCCAAAGGAATACATGTAAAAAAACCTCTCGATAGTTTATTAGCTGAAGCAGAAGACAGCGAAAAAGGTTTAAAAAGAACGCTTACTGCAAACAGTCTTATTGCACTCGGTATTGGTGCTATTATTGGTGCAGGACTATTTGTGCGCACTGCTGCTGCTGCTGCAAACAATGCTGGGCCGGCTGTTACATTAGCTTTTGTTATTGCAGGATTGGGTTGCGCCTTTGCAGGATTGTGCTATGCAGAATTTGCAAGTATGATACCTATTGCCGGTAGTGCCTATACTTATAGTTACACTACAATGGGTGAATTTATTGCCTGGATAATCGGATGGGATCTTGTGCTTGAATATGCACTTGGTGCAGCAACAGTGAGTATTGCCTGGAGCGAATACCTGAACAAATTGTTGAATTATCTGGGCATGCACATACCTTATGAATGGTGCCATTCACCTTTTGAACATAGTTTAGATGGTGTTTATGGTATTATGAATGTTCCTGCATTGGTAATTCTCATATTACTTTCCTTACTCTTAATAAAAGGTACTCAAGAAAGTGCCTTCGTAAATGGTATCATTGTAGTTACTAAAGTGGCTATTGTAATACTCTTTATTGTTTTTGGCTGGCAATTTATTAATCCTGCTAATCACACGCCTTATATACCTGCTGCAAGCACTTTCACCGACCACATGGGTGTGCCACATCACTATGGTGGAATATTGGGAATTCTTGGTGCTGCCGGTGTGGTATTCTTTGCATTCATTGGTTTTGATGCCGTGAGCACTGCTGCACAAGAAGCAAAAAATCCCGGTCGTGATATGCCAAAAGGAATTTTAGGTTCATTAATAATTTGTACTGTCCTTTACATTCTGTTTGCTCATGTGCTAACAGGAGTTGCCTCAGTAGAAGATTTCAGAACACAAGGCCGTGAAGCCTCAGTGACTTATGCCATTCAAACCTATATGCATGGCTACGACTGGTTAGCAAAATTGGTAACCGTTGCTATTCTTGCCGGATTCTCCTCTGTAATTTTAGTTATGCTTTTAGGACAATCACGTGTATTTTATTCTATGAGTCGTGATGGATTGTTGCCTAAAGTTTTTTCAGAACTACATCCTGTTTACCGAACACCTTATAAATCGAATTTAATTCTCTTTGTTTTTGTCGGACTTTTTGCTGCATTTGTACCGGGTGATATTGTTGGTGATATGACAAGCATTGGAACACTGTTTGCATTTATGCTGGTTGCAGCCGGTGTAATCATTATGCGTAAAACCAATCCCGATGCAAAACGTACTTTCAGAACACCTTTAGTTCCATTAGTTCCCATCTTAGGAATTATTGTTTGTGGAGCCATGATATTCGGCTTGGGTTGGCCTAATTGGTCACGCTTACTAATGTGGCTGGCTATAGGTTTCGTTATTTATTTTGGCTACAGTGCAAAGCACAGTAAATTACGTAATCCGAAATAAAATTACTTTCTAAAAATTTATATGCACAACGACAAACCACACCTGCACCGTTCATTAGGACTGTGGGATGCTACCATGTTGGTTGCCGGTTCAATGATTGGCTCAGGTATTTTTATTGTCAGTGCCGACATGTCACGGCATACAGGTTCTGCAGGATGGTTGCTTTTTTTATGGTTGCTAAGTGGTGTTATCACACTTATAGCAGCACTTTGTTATGGCGAACTGGCAGGTATGATGCCGCAAGCAGGAGGTCAGTTTGTTTATATCAGACGTGCATGGGGAAACTGCTTGGCATTTTTATACGGATGGACAGTATTTATGGTCATTCAAACGGGAGTTATTGCTGCAGTGGCTGTAGCATTTGCAAAATTTACTGCTGTGTTTTTTCCTTATTTTAACACAGGCAATATTTTATTTCAGGCAGGCGGAATAAGTATATCTGCTGCACAAATGCTTGCTATATTTCTCATTGCTGTACTAACATGGTTCAACAGCCGTGGTATTGAAGGTGGAAAAACCATTCAAAACATTTTTACTTCAGCAAAGTTGCTTGCCCTATTTATTCTCATTGTAGCCGGACTATGGGTTGGATTAAAAACCAACACGCTTTCAACTAACTTCGGCAATGCCTGGAGCGTTAATTCAATGATTAAAACCGATTCGGGCTGGATAGAACAACACATCAGTGGCTTTGCAATAATACTCATGCTTGGCACTGCCATTATAGGCTCATTATTCAGCAGCGATGCTTGGAACAACGTTACATTTATTGCCGGTGAAATAAAAGATCCGAGCCGCAACATTCCACGAAGTCTGATGTTGGGCACAGCAATGGTAACTTTACTTTACTGCTTAGCCAACATTGCATATCTGGCATTATTACCTTTAAAAGGCAGTATTGATGCTGCAACAGTTGCAGGGCAAGGTATTCAGTTTGCAGGAGGCGACACCGACCGGGTAGGAACAGCCGCAGCCTCTATGATTTTTGGTGACTCAAGTGTTTATATCATGGCAGCACTCATCATGATTTCAACTTTCGGATGCAACAATGGTATTATCCTTAGTGGTGCCAGAGTTTATTATGCAATGGCTTTGGAAAATCTCTTTTTTAAGCAGGCAAAAAAACTCAATTCAAAAGGAGTTCCAGCAATTGCGCTATGGGTACAGGCAATATGGGCAGGTTTATTATGTCTAAGCGGCACGTATGGTGATTTACTTGATTACACTGTTTTTGCCTCACTCCTGTTTTATGTAATAACTATTTCCGGTATTTTTATTTTGCGTAAACGTGAGCCTGATGCAGAAAGGCCTTACAAAGTATTTGGTTATCCATTTTTACCGGCACTCTATATTATTTTAGCACTATCAATTTGCTCTATATTACTTTATACCAAAACAGCCGTTGCCGGCAAAGGCTTACTTATTGTTCTGCTAGGATTACCCATCTATTATCTGTTTAAAAGACGCAGCAGTTAAATAGATTTCTCAGGTATTTAAAAGCTACGTACATTCGTAGTTCAAAATATAAATGTCATTCAAATGAGAAAAATCTCTACACTATTTGCTATGTTGTGTATTACAACTGCTGTTTCAGCACAAACACAACGCCTTGTTCTTTTCGAGGAATTTACCGGTGAAACCTGCGGGCCATGTGCACTGGTAAATCCTACACTCAACGAAATGCTTAATGATGAAGAAACAAAAATTGTTTCTATTAAGTATCAAAACAACATTCCTTCTCCCGGTCCGCGATTCTGGCCTTATGCACAATCAGATATTGCAGCCCGTCAGGCATATTACAACAACACTTATTCACCTCATGGAATTATGGATGGCAATCAGTTTAACGATAATGCAGGTGCTTTAGATCCTGTTATCATCAACCCACGTTATGCAACACCTTCACCATTTGAAGTTAGGGTTGCTCATACTTTCAGTGCAGCCAACGACACTATTTATGCTTCTGTAATAATAAAAGCAGCACAAAGTTATAGCGACTCAAACTTGGTTGCACAGATTGCAGTTACCGAACGAGATATTTTTGGATACACATCACCTAATGGTGAAACACACTACGAAGGAGTACTTCGTAAAATGTTGCCTTCTGCATACGGAACGCCATTGCAAATCTCATGGAATGCAGGCGATTCTGTTGTTCTAAATTATTCGTGGTACATCACACCTGCTGCACTTTCATCTCCTGTTTATTATCAGCTATCAGTAGTTGCATTTGTTCAGGACAACTCTAGCAAAGAAGTACTTCAGGCAGGTTTCAGTCGTGCACAAGTTCCTATGGACCCAAAAGCAAAAGCAATAACAGGCATGCAGGATGTTACTTGCAGCGGTACAATGACACCATCATTTACAGTTGCAAACAATGGCATAACTGACATTTCAACTTTAGACATACAATATAAAGTAGATAATAATCCTGCGCAGACATATTCCTGGATGGGACTGTTGCCAAGTTTTACAAGTACAACCATTTCCTTGCCACCAATTCCGGTTTCAGGAAATGGAAGTCATAGTATTACTTTAACTACAGCGAATCCTAATGGCGGTGTTACGGATAATAATATGCTTAACAATAGCAAAACTGCTTATTTCGGTATTCCGGGTGCTGCTGTTGCAGGAAATGTTTTGGAGGATTTTACTTTATCAACTTTCCCGCCAGCTAACTGGATTCGTGTTGATCAGAATGGAAACAATACCGGATGGTTACGTTCAACTGCAGGAAATGGATCTGCTAAAATTGATTTTTATAGCAGCTTTACCGGTCACATTGATAATCTTTATCTATATCCGGTTGACATGAGTGGTGCATCGGGTGCTACTATGACTTTTGATGTTTCACATCGTCAATATAGTGCTGCCTATATTGATGCAATAAATGTTCAGGTTTCTACAGATTGCGGACTAACATGGAATACAGAATGGGCTAAATCGGGTGCCGCTCTTGCAACAGTTACAGGCTATCAGACAGGCGCCTTTACACCTTCAGCAGCACAGTGGCGTGCTGAAACCGTAAACCTGAATCAATATGCAGGCAACAACAATGTACTTATTCGTTTCAATGCAGTGAGTGGTTATGGTAACAATGGTTATGTTGATAATGTGAATGTTTCTTTGTCAACAGGAATCAATGAAGTTGCTAATACTACATTTGAATTATATCCAAACCCTTCAACTGGAATTGTAACCATCAGAACTAAAACACAAAATTCTGATTATAAAATCCGTTTCACTGACATTTCGGGAAAAGAAGTTTTTGTAAATACTCGTGTTGAAGGCAATACCATTAAAGCTGATTTCAGTGCATGCAGCAATGGAACATACTTTGCCGAAATACAAACACCAAACGGCACAGAACGCAGTAAATTCATTTTACTTAAAGATTAATCTTTAAGTAATAAAATTGTAATAATTACAACTAAGCCATCAGTATGCTGAAATACTGATGGCTTTTTGATTTTACATCTTAGAATCTATTAGGCAACAACCATTTCTTTAGCATATCTTTTTACCTTTGCACTCTCAAAAAATTTTAATTTAAAATCAAACTTAGTTATGTCAAAAGGACCCATATCGCAATTTATGCAGCATCACTACCGTCATTTTAATGCTGCTGCTATGATGGATGCTTCAAAAGCCTATGTTACACATCTTGCCGAAGGTGGAAAAATGATGGTTACACTTGCCGGTGCCATGAGTACAGCAGAACTTGGAATTTCACTTGCAGAAATGATTCGTCAGGATAAAGTGCATATTATTTCCTGTACCGGAGCAAATCTTGAAGAAGATATTATGAACCTTGTAGCACACAACAGTTATAAGCGAGTTCCTAATTACCGCGACCTTACTCCCGAGCAAGAACGAGAATTATTAGACAATCATTTTAACCGTGTTACTGACACATGTATTCCCGAAGAAGAAGCTTTCAGAAGATTACAAAAACATATTCATCAGATATGGAAAGATGCCGACAATAAAGGCGAGCGTTATTTTCCTCATGAGTACATGTATAAAATGCTTTTGAGTGGTGTGTTGAAACAATACTATGAGATTGATCCTAAAAACTCATGGATGCTTGCAGCAGCACAAAAAAATATTCCAATTGTAGTTCCCGGCTGGGAAGACAGCACTATGGGAAATATTTTTGCATCATACGTCATTAAAAATGAAATGAAAGCAACAACCATGAAAAGCGGTATTGAATATATGGTTTGGCTTAGCGACTGGTATCGTCAGAATTCAGGCGGTAAGGGCGTTGGATTTTTTCAGATTGGTGGTGGTATAGCAGGTGACTTTCCGATTTGTGTTGTACCCATGATGTATCAGGATTTGGAATGGCATGATGTACCTTTCTGGAGCTATTTCTGTCAGATTAGCGACAGTACAACAAGTTATGGTTCTTATAGCGGTGCCGTGCCAAACGAAAAAATTACATGGGGCAAATTAGATATTGACACCCCAAAATTTATTGTAGAAAGTGATGCTTCTATTGTTGCACCGCTGATGTTTGCCTGGATATTAGAGTGGTAATAATATGTTATGAATGCAGCCGTTAAATACACCCTGGCAGGCATTGCCGCAGTTATATTAGGATTTGTAAGCTTAGGTATTATTCATCCTGAAATTGAATATGAGTCGAGGGTGCAGATTAGCGCACCGGTAACAAAAGCATTCGATATTTTTATTGATACTTCAATGATGAAACACTGGATGCCGGGATTCGTTTCATTTAAACCATTAGAGGGTAAAATGCTTACAAAAGGTTCTAAACAATTATTGGTCTTGAACCTCAACAACGAACAAATTGAGATTACTGAAACGGTTGAAGATTACAGCTATCCGAAATTTTATAAATTTCATGCGCAAAATACATTACTGAATTCAACCAACACAATAATTTTTGAAGGCGATTCAATTCATTGTAGTTTGACTGTAAAAACAAAAGCAAGTGGTAATAATTTTATGTTACGTTCAATGTTTGTATTTACTGAACCCATCTTTAAACAACAACAGGACAGCACATATACGTTACTAAAAAGAACTATTGAGTCACATTTAGATAATCACAACATCAATCAATAATTGTAATTAAATTTTATTTTAAAAAATCATTAAATTATCAGTCAGACATGAATAGTAGAATTTTAAACTTTCTCTTGCTATTACTGATTTCAACCTCTGTAAACGCGCAATCAGATACAGAACTGAAATCAAACCTAAAACAACACATCAGCATATTAGCCAGTGATAAATTTGAAGGACGTGAACCGGGAACCAAGGGTGAACGTTTATCTTATGAATACATTACACAACAATTTAAGAATATTGGTTTGCAATCATTAGGAAGTAATGGTTATTTACAATCATTTGAGTTTTCTGCCGGGACAAAAAATGGAGTTAAAAACAAATTGACCATAGCCGGAAAAAATTTAAAATCAGATTCCGAATATTATGTGTTACCGTATTCTGCACTTCAGGCAACCGCAGAGGGCAAATCAATAAAAATTGGCAGTGGGTTGTTATCAAAAGATTTGGGCAGAAACGATTATGAGGGGTTAACTGTTTTGAAAGGCAGGATAGCAGTGATGGATTATGCTACTCCGGAGGGAAATAATCCGCATAGTAAGTGGGCTGAGGCATCAGACTTACGTAAGAGAATAGAAATTGCCGTATCAAAAGGCATTAGTGGATTGATTATTTATAATTCAAATGATTCAATAAAAAATCCTGAAAAAAACTCGGAAATAAAAATCACACCATTTGCAATTCCTGTTGTATTTATAAAATCAAATGATGCCACATTACTAAAAGATAATCAGCAGGTAACTATAGCAACAGATATTGAAAAAATAATGCACTCCGGTCATAATGTAATCGGATACATTGATAACCGTGCAGAAAATACAATTGTGATTGGAGCACATTATGATCACTTGGGGTATGGCGGACATGAATCACTCTACAGAGGTAAGCCTGAAATACATAATGGTGCTGACGATAATGCAAGCGGAACATCAACATTAATTGAGCTGGCAAGAAAATTAAATTCATCATCATTAAAAAAATACAACTACTTGTTTATTGCTTTTTCAGGAGAAGAAAAAGGACTCCTGGGTTCAAACTATTTTGTAAAACATCCAACAATTGATTTGAAAAAAGTAAATTATATGTTGAATATGGATATGGTTGGCAGACTGAAACCTGAAGAACATATTTTACTCATAAACGGTGCCGGCACTTCTCCTTCATGGGATAGTTTATTAAACAACATTAAAGTAGATTCTCTCAGAATAAAAACTACAGCTTCAGGAGTTGGACCAAGTGACCACACTTCATTTTATCTGGAAGGAATTCCTGTACTGCATTTTTTCAGTGGCACACATAGCGATTATCATAAACCCAGTGATGACGAGCCTTTGATAAATTACAATGGTATGGTTTCAATTTTTCACTTTATGTACGACCTGATTGAACAAACCAACAATTTACCAAAGCTTACTTTTACAAAAACCAATGATTCAAGTAATGAAGATGCGCCACGTTTTAAAGTAACATTAGGTGTTGTTCCTGACTATGCTTTTGAAGGTAGCGGTATGCGCATTGACGGAGTTACAGAAGGAAAACCTGCTGCAATTGCCGGATTTTTAAAAGGCGATGTGGTAATACAGATGGGTGAAGAAAAAGTTGCTGATATGATGAGCTACATGAAAGCATTAAGCAAATTCAAAAAAGGTGATACTGTAAAAGTAAAAGTACAACGAGGAAAAGATGTTGTAGAAAAAGAAGTAACCTTCTGATAAATTATTAAAGAGCATGACACAACGAACCATTCACTTTGAAGAAAAACAATATTTGGGACTGAATCACTACAGTCTGCTTAGAAGTATGGTATTGGCACTCTTTTGTTTTGTGGCTTACTATGTTACAGAAAACCGTGAAAATAATGCAGAGTTACTCTTCTTTGGTGGTGTAGCGTTTATGGTAATTTCATTACTTTCTATGTTTATCAAACACCTGCACACTAGGGTTTATGATTCATGTATTGAGTTAGATGGACTCTGGACAATGCGTAAAGTAAAAATTGATCTCAGTACAATTGTTGATGTTCAAAAAATCCCGTATAGCAACTACATTATGAATACTCCTGTATATAATCTGCACAGAAATGGCAGTATTTATTTTTATACATCAGGCCGTTCTGCAATAAAAATTACGGACAAGGATGGTATGAACTATATTATCGGCACACAAAAGCAGGAAGAGTTTTTACGAATTCTTAACGACCTTATCAAAAAATAAATGCCCGATAAAAATCGGGCATTTACACATTGTTTTACAACTGCATTACTCTTTAGGTTTGTCTTTCGGCTTTTCCATTTCTGTTGCCTTGTGTGAATCCTTTTGAGGTGCATCTTTTTTTACTTCTTTATCAGCAGGTGCTGACTCATGATTGGCAGGTGCTGCCTGAATTGTTGCAGGCGCATCTTTCTTAACTTCTTTTTGAGGAGTTGTGGCCTGCTCACTCTTTACAGGTTGAGCCTGATCTTCTGCCTTTTTTTCTGTTTGGGCATTGGCGCAATATGTTGCTGCCACTACCGCTAATGTAAGAACTGTTTTTTTCATTGTTATTTGATTTAAAGAATTTACAACAAACATAAACAAAAATCCTAAATCTGCAACTTATCCATTGGCTCGGATAGCTTCTACAGGATCGAGCTGTGATGCTGAATATGCAGGGATGAATCCTGAAACCAACCCTATTAAAGCTGAAATAAACAATCCAAGCATAATATTATGTCCTGTAAGGCTTAGTGGATAATCAAAGGCATGGGACACAAACATGGCTAAAAAATAAATAATGCTCAAGCCTATCAACCCTCCTATCAGACAAAGTACAATAGCTTCAAACAAAAACTGCATCAGAATAAAATAATTCTTGGCACCAAGAGATTTCTGAATACCTATCTGACTGGTACGTTCCTTCACTGAAACAAACATAATGTTTGCAATACCAAAGCCACCCACCAAAATAGAAAAGCCTCCGATAATAGCTCCTGCCATATTCAGCGCGCTGAAAATATTGGTGATGTTATTGCTCAACAAACTTGACTGATTGAGTGCAAAATTATCGTCCTCAATAGGGCGTAGTCTTCTTATGCTTCGCATAATGGATTTTAATTCATCATTAGCAAACTGAATGGGAACACCTTCTTTGACCTTTGCTTTGATGAAAGGATCTATTCTGTCGCTGCGAATATTAACGAAATTACGTCCGAAATTTAATGGCAGAACCACCGTATTATCCATCTCTGTTTCAAGCAGACTTTTACCTTCTTCTTTGAAAACACCAATCACTTCAACTTTCCTACCCATAACTTCAAAAACTTTCCCTAAAGCATTACTTGCACTTCCAAAAAGCCCGTTAGCAACATTACTGCCTATAATGCCAACAGCCCTACCGGAGTTAGACTCCATCTCAGTAAGATAACGACCGGCTGAAAGTTCGAAAGATTTTACCTTGTCAAAATCATGCGACACTAGGGCTACAGTTACATTTTCTGCACTATTGTTCAGGTACTTAACTGTTTTACCATTCAAATATGCTTCGAAAGTAAAAGCCTCAATACTCTGAGAGCGAGCAGCCAACTGATGCATTTCTTTTACAGAAGGTAACGGACGCTGCCAATATTTCCACCAAGGGTAATCGCCTCCAAAAGCCCAAGGCCATTTTTGAACATAAATAGTCTTGTCTCCCAACGACTCTACACTGGTGCGTACGTTTTTTTCCATGGCATCAACCACCGTAAAAACACTGATAATGGCAAAAATACCTATGGAGATTCCCAATAGAGATAACACTGTTCTGAGCATATTTGCCCTCAAAGCATGCAGTGCAAATGCTATGCTTTCAGCTGACAATTTCAGAAAAATCCTTATTCGGTTCATTGCAACAAAAGTATAAAGTTGCCATGATTTGCTCTGAATTTATTTTCAGTTTAACAAATTTTAATTGATTCACTTACCTATTTTTGCAAACTCTCCATCAATTTAAAGAATTCCCGGAAGTGAAGATTAAAAGTGCGCTTATTTCTGTCTATAATAAAAATGGCTTTGAACCACTTATCAAGGCTCTGCATCAACAACAGGTAACTTTGTTTGCAACTGGAGGAACTTTTGATTTTATACAATCATTGAAAATTCCTATTACTGCTGTCGAAGATGTGACAGATTATCCATCCATATTCGGTGGAAGAGTAAAAACATTACACCCTAAAATTTTTGGTGGAATATTAAATCGCAGAAACGATGCAAATGATGTGATGGAAGTTGAAAAATACAACATCCCATGCATAGATTTGGTTGTAGTTGATTTATATCCTTTTGAAGCCACAGTTGCATCCGGTGCTGATGAAAGTGCCATCATTGAGAAAATTGACATTGGTGGTGTATCACTAATTCGTGCCGCAGCAAAAAATTTTAATGATGTATCTATCATTGCCTCTGCAGATGATGTAACAGCATTTCTGCAAACTTACAATCAGGGCAATGGTGAAGTTAATTTATCATTCAGAAAAAAACTTGCACAAAAAGCATTTGCCATAACCAGTCATTACGACTCTGCCATTTTTAATTATTTCTATAGTAAGAATGAACAATCAGAGCCGGTTTTGAATTTACAATGCAACAATTCAGTTACCTTGCGTTATGGCGAAAATCCACATCAGCGTGGTTATTATTTCGGTAACCTGAATGAAACATTTGTACAATTAGGAGGCAAGGAACTTTCCTATAACAACATGCTTGATTGCGATGCAGCAATTAATCTTATTGCAGAATTCAGCAATGAAAAAGGTGTGACTGCAGCAATTATCAAACACAACAATGCCTGCGGAATTGCTACAAGAGAAAAAGCAACAGATGCATGGCAGGCAGCATTAGCAGGTGATCCTGTTTCTGCATTTGGTGGAATAATTGTTTTTAATCAGCATATAGATGAATCACTCGCTAAAGAAATCAATGCTATTTTCTTTGAAGTTATAATTGCACCATCGTTTGCAGAAGAAGCAGTAAAAGTTTTTTCAGAAAAGAAAAACAGAATTATACTTCAATTAAAAAAACAGCTTGTTGCCAAGCAAAGTATTAAGTCTGCTTTAGGCGGATATTTAATGCAGGAAACAGACAGTGAAGCATTGAGCACAGATGGATGGAATAACATTACTTTGCGAAAGCCAACAACTACAGAGACAGAGGATATGCTTTTTGCTGTGAGAGTTATCCGTAATTTAAAAAGCAATGCTATTACCTTGGTTAAGAATAAGCAGTTGATTGGAAGTGGTGCCGGGCAAACCTCTCGTGTTGATGCATTGAAGCAAGCCATTGCAAAGGCAGTAAATTTTGGATTTAACCTGAAAAACAGTGTTATGGCAAGTGATGCATTCTTTCCGTTTCCGGATTGTGTAGAGATAGCCAAAACTGCTGGTATTGAAGCTGTTGTACAGCCGGGTGGAAGTATTAAAGATAAAGATTCTATTGAATATTGTAACAAAAATAACATGACTATGGTATTAACAGGTAAAAGGCATTTCAAACATTAAGTCTGTTGGCAGACAAAGTGTTAAAAATGTCTGCAACAACAGAAAAAATGAAAAAAAAGCCTACGCCTGAAGTTCTCATTGTCGAAGAAACTATAAAGGAAAACACTAACAATAAAAGAAAAATGGGACTATTTGATTTTCTGACCCAGGAGATAGCCATAGACCTTGGCACGGCTAACACGCTAATCATTCATAACGATAAAGTTGTGGTTGATGAGCCAAGTATTGTTGCTATTGACCGTATGACAGGTAAGGTACTTGCTGTTGGTAAGCAGGCTATGATGATGCATGGAAAAACACATGAAAATATTAAAACCATCCGTCCATTAAAAGATGGTGTAATTGCCGATTTTGATGCTGCAGAAAATATGATTCGCGGAATGATTAAAATGATCAACCCCGGGAGAAGATTTTTTCAGCCATCGCTTAAAATGGTTATCTGTATTCCATCGGGAATTACAGAAGTAGAGAAACGAGCAGTGCGTGACAGTGCAGAACATGCCGGAGCAAAAGAAGTTTATCTTATTCACGAACCCATGGCAGCAGCCATTGGTATTGGCATTGATGTAGAAGAGCCAATGGGAAATATGATTATTGACATTGGTGGTGGCACCAGTGAAATTGCAGTTATTGCTCTTGGAGGAATTGTTTGCGACCAATCTATTCGTGTTGCCGGTGATGGTTTTACGATGGACATTTGGGATTATATGCGCAGACAACACAATATACTTATTGGTGAGCGTAGTGCTGAAATGATTAAAATTGAAGTAGGCTCTGCATTGCCTGAGTTAGACAACCCTCCACACGACTACGCAGTTCATGGTCGTGATCTGATGACCGGTATTCCAAAAGAAATTACAGTTACCTACTCAGAAATTGCACATGCACTTGATAAAAGTATCAGCAAAATTGAAGAAGCCATTTTAAAAGCACTTGAAATGACACCTCCGGAATTATCAGCAGATATTTACCGTACAGGAATTTACCTTACAGGTGGTGGTGCTTTGCTGCGCGGATTGGATAAACGTATTGGAATGAAAACAAAACTTCCCGTACACGTTGCCGAAGACCCACTTCGTGCAGTCGTTCGCGGTACAGGAATTGCACTTAAAAATATTGACAGGTATAAATTCCTGATTCCATAAACATATTGTAAACTCAAATAAAAAGAGGTTAGCTTTATAAAAAGCTAACCTCTTTTTATTTGCCTGGAACTTTACTTCTTTCTTCAACAATTCTATTCGTTTGAATTTTATAAAGCAATTGACTACATACTGTCTTTAAAAAATCTACGTGTTCAGTATAATGAAACTGAAAAGTTATTCTCAAAAAATAATCTTACTAAATAAAAGAACAAGAATGGTTTAGCTAACTACTTTGATGTTTAAACTTTCAACAATCATTTTCTTTTATGACACAAGTCATACTTAAAAATGCTTTACTGAAATAATCTTGTCATCGAAAAGTAAAATTTCGATTAATAATCAATTAAAAACCAAAAATTATATGGAAGAACAAGAGAATAAAAAGAAGGCTTCCGGACTTCAGGTAGTCATGGATGATGTCATGTTACTTCTTTTTCTTGGAGTAACAATCTATGCAATCTTTTACATCATCTGGGGAATAATGGAGATTGCCACAGTGCCTAATATTCCTGAATCAGTTAAACAATCTATACTTAAGTAAAATTCTAAAACAATCTATTTATGACATTAATAGCACCTACTGAAGGGTGGTTTAAAAAGAAAGTTTCAAAAGACGAACGCATGTGGATAATCATATCGTTTGTGGTTTGTATTTTTCTTTTTGCATGGATGGTACTGTGGCACGTTTTCGGTCGTCAGAATCCATCAAACACCACATATAAAACTAACCCTATTGAATTTGCCCAACTGCATGATGAGTATGTAAAAAGAAACATGGTGGGCATGGACAATGGGATACCTATTGTAAAACCGGAGCCCGGCAGCGATGTCATTCTTATGGCACAAATGTGGCGATGGTCACCGGTACTTATTTTAAAGAAAGATGAGTGGTATAACATTCACATTTCTTCAAAAGATTTAGTACACGGTTTTTCATTACAACCTTCAAACATGAACTTTCAGGTATATCCTGATTATGATTATGTCTTGAAATTTAAACCAACCGTTGCCGGTGAAGCCAAAGTATTGTGTAATGAATTCTGCGGCATAGGTCACCACACCATGATTGGAAAAATTCTTGTAATTGAGAATGATGCTGATCTGGCAAAATACGGTTACAACAACCTGAGTGCACCACCGGCACGCACAGGCAAAGGAACTGCTGAAGAAGACATTTCCGGATGGAGCGAAGAACAACTTATTAAAGGTGGTGAGATGGTGTATAATCTGAAAGGCTGCATGGCTTGTCACAAAACAGATGGCACTTCCGAAATTGGTCCTGCTTTCAACAGCATTTATGGAAGCAAGGTTAAAGTAAAAGAAGATGGCAATGCAAAAGAAATTGTTATTGATGATGATTATATTACTACATCTATCAGAGAGCCACAAAAACAAATTGTTGTAGGATTTGAAAAAACACCAATGGCTCAAATGAACCTTACAGACAATGAAATTAAACAAGTAATCTCCTACATTAAATCAATTAAATAAAATCTAAAGCTTATGTTCAGAATATGCGATATAACCGGATTTAAAGTAGATCTGCAATCGGAAAAATTTATCAGATTAAATGCTGTTATGGCAGTAGTTTCATTGCTCTTAGCAATTACAGCTGCTATATTGCTTGTGTTTACACGATACCAACCTGTACATCTTTTAGATGCTGAATGGTACTACAGATTAACAACCTTTCATGGTTTGAATGCTCTTATTTATTGGATTGTATTTTTCGAAATTGCAGGTTTGTATTTCGGATCCACAGTAGTATTGAATCAGAAATTCTGCTCACCAACATTAGGATGGGTAACTTTTTTACTCATGGTAGGCGGTATGGTTCTTTCCAACGTAATGGTATTGATGGGAAAAGCAGATGTAATGTTAACCTCTTATGTCCCACTAAAAGCACATCCACTCTATTACCTTGGTATAATTCTATTTGCCGTTGGTGCTTTAATAGGTGTTGGTTTATTTTTTGCCAATATTGTTAATGCAAAAAGAGATGGAAATGTTGGTGAAACTTTACCCCTCTTTACTTATGGTTTAATGACAGCTGCAATTCTTGCTGTTATTACCTTAGCATCAGGAGCTATCATTTACATTCCGACCTTTCTTTGGTCTTTAGGATTAATTGACTCCGTAGATCCTGCCGTTTACAAACTCATTTGGTGGGGACTTGGTCACTCTTCGCAGCAGATCAATGTGGCTGCCATGGTCAGCATCTGGTACTTAGTTACCTTCCTTGCGCTTGGCGGAACATCAATCAATGAAAGAGTTTCACGAACAGCATTCTTCCTCTACATTCTCTTTATCAGTCTTGCATCCGCACATCACTTGTTAACAGATCCTGCAACATCATCAGCATGGAAAGTATGGAACACTTCTTATGCAATGTATCTTGCTGTGTTAGCATCAATGATTCATGCTTTTGCCGTTCCAAGTTCTATTGAATCCGCACAACGCAGATGGGGGTTCAACAAAGGGCTGTTTGAATGGCTTTCTAAAGCACCATGGTCAAACCCGGCTTTTGCAGCATGTGTTCTGGCCTGTATTGGTTTTGGATTTATTGGCGGTACAACCGGTGTAATTTTCGGTATGGAACAAACAAACATTATTGTTCACAACACCATTGCAATTCCCGGTCACTTTAAAGGCACTGTAGTTATTGGTACTACACTCACTTTTATGGGTATCACCTACTACCTCATTCCTCTTATTTTCAGAAGGAAAATTGTTGCATTCAAACTGGCACAATTGCAACCGTGGATGTTTTTCTTTGGCGTTGCCATCCTATCTGTATCAATGATTGCCTTAGGTCAGTTAGGTGTTCCACGCAGACATTGGGATTCAACATTCAGCGGAGGTCCTTTCACTCATGAGTTTAATCCATCAGTAGATTTCTTCTGGACTTTAATGATGCTTGGTGGTACTTTAGCCTTCTTGGCAGCTCTCATCTGGGTTTTGCAGGTTGTTGTTTCCGTATTCTTCGGACCAAAAGTAAACGGGCCTGAAGACATGCAGCTACCACTTTCGCCAATGGCTCCTGCCGCTAAAGAACATAAAGGTTATGAAGCACCCGGAACATTAATTCTCACACTCTTATTCCTTGCCACATTTGCAGTATTGTTCTTTGTTAACTGGAAATGGCTTGCGGCAACATGGTGGGTGAAATAATTTATTTATCTCTTTTCTAATTATTGGTTCGTGATTAATAATAAAATGCAACTTACAGGCTTAGTGATATTACTAAGCCTGTTTTTTTCTTTATCCTCTTTCGATATTCCCGATGAGAAAAAATTTATTGGTCGCGAGGTAAAGAATATTCCTATTCTTGATTCAAAGGGAAACAACCTTCAGCTTTTTGATTATCCCACAGGCAAACCCATTGTGTTGTCACCGGTTTACACCCGTTGCCCAATGGCTTGTTCGCTTATCAGCAACGGATTAAAAACCTCCATCGAAAAATTAGGTACTTTAGGAAAGGATTTTACAGTCATTTCATTTTCGTTTGACTCAACTGATACCAAAGAAGATTTGAGTGGATTTGAAGCACGCTGGAAAATGGATGGTGTTAACTGGAAAACGGTCACCTCCAACGCAGCAGGCATTGGCGAACTATTAAGGTCAATTGATTATCATTATGAATATGATGAAAAAAGTAAGGAGTATTTACATCCAAACTTAGTTGTTGTCATTACACCCAGTGGTCGAATTTCAAGATACATCTATGGCGTTGAGCCCAAAGCTATTGACCTTGAACTTGCCATCATGGAAGCACAAGTTGAAAAAACTTCTTTCAACAATTTTTTTAAAACACTTTACATACGCTGTTTTACCTTTAACCCTGCAACAAAATCTTATCACCTCGACTGGAAGTTTATTTCGCAAACTTCTGTCGGAATGATGTTCATCATTATTGTAGGCTATTTTCTCATTAAAAGTTTATACTCCAATAACACTGAAGACAGTGCAGAATTATGATTAATAATAAATCAAGCCATTGGCTTTTTCAACGATTTGCCGGCATCTTCAGCCGAATTTATTCTTCTAAGTTAAACCCATTATACCACCTTGGCGACATTGCAATACTGATGTTTATTGTTGCATGCATCAGTGGAGTTTATCTTTTTTTGTTTTATAATATTGATCCTGCTCACGCCTACGAATCAGTAGAAAAAATTTCTGCCAATCCGTTTAATGCTGTCATCAGAAGTATTCATCGTTACAGCAGTGACTTATTGGTTATTTTTATTGTACTCCATTTTCTTCAAACCTTATTGACAGGAAAATTCAAACGTATTCTTTCTTGGGTAAGTGGAATTATTTCTTTGATGGTAGTGCTCATTATTGGTGTAACAGGTTTTATTCTTGTATGGGACGAAAAAGGGAAATTAGTCGGCTACCTTACTGCAAAATTCTTTTCTGCAATTCCACTCTTCGACCCTTCAATTGCAGGTTCATTTATTTCAAACAATCTTGATGTTATTGGTGGGTTTTTTAAAGTTTCAGTATTCGGACATATTTTCTTTTCAATTTTCCTGGTAATCGTTCTATGGCTGCACGTAATGCGTATTGCAAAACCAAAATTATTTTCACCACGCATCATCTGGATTTATAGCATGATTGCATTGGTTTTAGTTTGTTTGGTTTTTCCGGTTAAGAGTGACCCTTCAGCACAAGAGCGATTTATTCCATACAATACAACATTCGATTGGTACTACTTCTTCGGTTACTCATTTATGAAAGTTGTTTCTGTTCCTATGAACTGGGTAATTATGCTGGTTTCCGGAGCCGGATTAGCATTGGTTCCACTTATATTTAAAAAGAAAAACAAACCTGCCACAATTGATTTAGATAAATGTGATGCCTGTAATATTTGTTCTGAAGATTGCCCATATGGTGCCATTGATATGCTCATTTATAAAGGTGAACGTAAGGCAATTTTAGATCCTGACAAATGTATCAGTTGCGGAATTTGTCTTGCTTCTTGTAAAGAGCATGCCATAACAATGCCGGGCATTCCTGAACACAATGTATTGCCACTAAATCTGGCACAGAAAAGTCAACTGAGTATTGTTTCATGCTCGCAGTTTGATGATGTAAAAATTCCTGATGGAATTACGCATAAAAAGAAGTCGCTGCCTTGCCTGGGAGATTTACACATGCATGAAGTTGAACAAATGTTAAACGAAGAATCAGAAGGAGTTTTACTGTTAGGCTGCGAAGATTGCTACTATCGCTATGGCAGAAATCTGGCTGTTGCCAGAATAAACAGAAAACGTCCACCGGGTTTAGCAAAAAAATTATCACGCGACAGAATTCAACTCATCACTACAAATCACTATTCTGCAAAAGCAATAAGAGAATTTACCGACTCGCTTGCATCTGCAAAACCCAATGATGGAAAAGCAACCATAAAAGTGTTGGATTATTTTAAAACCAATCATATTGCAGCAGCATTGATACTTTGTGCTTTTTTTCTATTAATGCCTTTTTTCAGCAATACAAAACTCTCATTCTTTGATAAAGATGAAAAATTGCTAGTATTGAATTTTAAATACATATCATCACCAACAGAATTTCAAGAACAAAACACCAATCAACAACGACAAATGCAGTCACTAAAACCTATTGTAAAAAGGCGAAGCCCGATTATGGTTGAGGTGGCAGGCAGTGATGGAAATATACTTCTCAAAAAAGAATTTTCTCCGCGTGGTTTAAGAAAAGATATTTCAATTTTTGTTTATAGTGAAATACCAACTACCGATTCGTTGGTAAATATTAAAGTTACAGAAACTGCATTTCCTGACAAGGTAGTAAGTCTGCAAAACGTTGCATTATCAACAATAGATGGAACAATCATTTCTTTTGCTGACGGAAAATTGAAGCAACTTAAATAAGTGAACCTTCAAAGTATTTTTCATTAAAAGAAATACATAGAATACTCCTATAGTAGTTCATAAAATTCTTTTTTCTGAAGTTGCATTACTTTTGCTCCAAATATTTTATTTATGTGGAGAAATTTAACAACTACTTTTATTATTAGTCTGTTTACTGTAAACAGTCTGACTGCATCAAAACTACAACCCGGTTATAATCCAAAAGAATACATGGAGTTGTTGAGTTTTCAGCTTATGCAATTCCATAAGCAGGACTCACTATATCCTGACTCAATGCATTATCACAACTTTAAAGAAGTATATAAATCACCGGAGATGGGCTTACTGAATCAATGGTCGTTGTGGATGGGTGCTGACTCTGTTGCAGTAATCAGTATTAGAGGAACAATAGCAAACAGCACAAGCTGGCTGGCAAACTTTTATGCAGGTATGATACCCGCTAAAGGTCAGCTGATTTTAGCTCCCGGTGATACGTTTAATTATCATTTTGCTGATGATTCTAAAGCGGCAGTGCATACAGGTTGGACATTGGCCACTGCATACCTTATACGCGATATACTGCCACACATTGACTCATGTTATAAAAAAGGTATTACCAATTTTATTGTCAGTGGACATAGTCAGGGTGGCGCCATAGCATTTTTAGTTACTTCTTGTCTTTATGACTATCAAAAAAACAACCAAATAGCTTCAGACATAAGATTTAAAACCTATTGCAGTGCAGCACCAAAACCCGGAAATTTATATTTCGCTTATGAATATGAAAACATGACCCGCAATGGATGGGCTTTTAATGTTGTAAATTCTGCTGATTGGGTTCCGGAAACACCAATAACCATTCAAACTACAAAAGACATTAACAATACCAATCCTTTGGTAAATGCAAAAGCTGGTATCAGAAAACAAAAATTTCCGGCCAACTTATTTGTTATGCACATATTTAACCGTCTTCAAAAAACACCATATAAGGCCATGAGGCAATACAGAAAATATTTAGGTGGTTTTGCAGGAAAATTAGTTCGGAAAAACTTAGTAAATTTTCAATCGCCTATTTATCTCAACAGCAGCGATTATGTTCGTACAGGAACGACCATAGTTCTTCTTGCCGACAAAAATTACTTTGATTTATTTCCGGATAGCAAAACCAAAATATTTGTTCATCATTTTTATGAACCCTATTTATATCTGGCAGCTAAAAGGCAGTAAAATTTTTGTTTCAACATTATATAAAAAAAGCGGGAGGAGCAATTTGCTCCTCCCGCTTTTTACTTCCTACAACCTCTTTGAAGTTGTAAGTTTTAAATTATTCAACCACTACTCTAACCTGATTGTTGCTGCCTTCAGTTTGTACATTCAGCATGTACGCTCCTTTAGCTACTTTGCTCAGGTCAAGTTGCAATATGTTTTGTCCTGCTGCATTAGCATGTGATTGTGTCATTACTACACGGCCACTCAGATCAAGCACTGTTACCTGTGCTGTGCCTTTGTCAGCTGTGTATTCTACATTCAACACACCTGCTGTTGGGTTTGGATATACATTCAGTTTGCTTGCAGAAGCCATTTCGCCTTCTTTACAACCTATTGTTACTGCAAAGGCTTTTGAACCTGCACCACAACTGTTAGTTGCAGTCACAACTACTGAACCGTTTCCTGTTCCCCAATCCAAAGTAAGTGCATTAGAGTTTCCTCCGCCTGCAACATAACTTGCTGTTGGTGCTGATGGATATGTCCACGAAATTGTATATGATCCTGTTGTATTACTCATATCAGCAGTAAACTCTATACCTTGTGTATTGGCACACCAGCTTGAAGGTACTGCAGTTAATGCAATCGGTGAGTTTGGTGTTCCTTTTACAGAAACACAACGTGATGCACTGGTACCACAACTGTTGCTTGCTGTTACACAAACCTGTCCTGTTGTCAGTGAGCCATACTGTACACTTACTGTGCTGTTACCATTTCCGATAACAGTTCCGGGAGCTGTCCAGTTGTATGTAATTCCTGAAACCGGAGCTACGCTGTAGCTAACGCTCTGTCCGCAAACACCATTGGTAATACCGGTGATGGCAGGAGGAACAGATGGAAGACCGGGTGCTACAGTTTTACATTTTATTGGTGAGGTAACACCGCAAATGCTCGTTACACTAACACAAATGTTTCCTACACTGTTGTATGAAGGACTAAATGTAGCATTGATGCTGTTAGTTGTTGAACTACCTGTTGCACCTGCTGGTAGCGTCCAATTGTAACTTGCTGCACCTGTTGATGCAGGAACACTGAATGTCAATGTCTGGTTAGGACATGCCGTAAATGATCCGCTGATAACATTCAATGGTGATGCTGATGAGCCAATTACAAGACACTTCGATGGTGAATTGAAACATGGTGTCTGCGCACTTACACAAAGAGTACCACCTGTCCATGAAGGACCAAAGTTTACTGTTACACTTGTGCCATTACCACTTACAGTTGCATCGCCTGAAACTGTCCATAGATAGGATGTTGCTCCGTCAACAGCAACTGTACTGTACGTACCTGAGCTGTTTGCACATGTTGTAGTTGCTCCGCTTACTGCTGCAGGAGTACTTACTATACCACGCAACCACTGACTCTTACGTAATGAGCTACCACAACCGTTACCGGCCTGAACACCTATGCGGTATCCTGATCCATTTGGTGCTCCAAACACAACAGTTACTGATGGTGTAGTTGAAATATAGGGTGATGGATTACCATTGAATGTTGTTCCAACAGGGCCATCCCATGTATATTGCGTTGCATTAGCCACTGCCGCAACACTTATGGTTGCTGTGGTACCATTACAAGCATAAGCAGGCATTCCTAAAATTGGAACATTTACTGACTGTGCAGGAGGTGCAGTACTGGTATAAGTTAATGAACCTGAAATCTGCGCCTGACAAGCATTGCCATCTGCCACATAAATAGTGCTCATTCCTGTCGGAAGATTATTCATGATTCCATCTACATTAAAGTTTATAAAATCAGAAGTAAAACTATATGGAGATAAACCGCCCGAAGCTGATACGTAAATAATACCATCACTGCCACCAATACATCCTACATTCTTCAGTGAGTCTATGCTTAATGTTGGATTATCATTAACACTCAGACTTGTGCTCTCACTTGCCGAACAACCATATTGATTGGTTACAACAACTGTATAAGTTCCACTGTATAGAACACCGGGATTGATGATAGTTGGATTTTGTAGTGTGCTGTTAAAACCATTAGGTCCTGTCCATGAATAAGTGTTTCCACTTGACTGTCCCATGGCTATGTTGTCTCCTGTTAAGGAGATATCATTACCCAAACAAACATCACCACCTGAGCTTGCAATTGGCGTAGGTGATGGTGATAAACTAAATGACCATACAGTACATGAACTGCCACCACCAAGTATCTGTGGCACTACCATCCAGTAATATACAGGTGCTCCACCTGATACATCTGCGCTGAAAGATAATCCCCCCTGATTTGCTGATACTAATGTTGTTGGAGGATTGTTGGCATCGAAATACACATCATATCCTGTAGCACCGGACAATGAAGGCCAGCTTAACAGAACAGTATTGGTAATTACATCAGCACATGCACTGCCTGCATTTGCAGGTGATGATGGCGCTGATATACATACAGGAGGTGTAATGTTTATGCTGTAATCTTCGTACTCACCTTGTCCGCTGTTGGTACATGGGTTTGTTGGATTACTAGGTGTAAAACTTGTTAAAATACGCATGCGTCTAACTCCTGTAGTTGCATTTAATGGAATAGTAAAGCTGCCTGTAATTGGTGAGTACAGATAACTATTAGATGTAACAATCTGTTCTGTTGCCTGAAAAGTACCATCGGCATTAAAATCAATCCAAATAGCGTGACCAAAGTTACTTGATCCGGCTATTGTCATTGTAAAATTGATAGTTGAGCCTGGTTCAAATTCACCTGAAACTGTTGCGCTATGATCATCATAACCTGTTGAACTGCCACCACTACTTTGATTAATATTAGTAGTTCCACCGGTTGTAGTAAAGTTACTGATGTAGTAAGTTAAACCACCACCGGTTGTTGGTGTACAATAACATGCAGAAGGTAAATTTTGAGTAACCGTAATTGGAGTAGAAGTTGCGTTTAATCCACTGTAAGAGCAGTAAACTATGACCTGATACTGCGTAGTAACCGATTGGCTGGTTATAGCATAGATATTATTAATGCCTGCTGAACCAAGATTATTCCATGTTATTCCGCCATCTGTTGAATTCTGAAACTGATAAGTTAAACCATCAACGCCTGTTGGACCTGCTGTTAAATTAAAACCAATGCCTGCACAAATATTTGCCGGACCACTGATTGTTGCTGCGGGTGTGCCTGTACATGATGGAAGTGCTACAACTTCAAAACTGTAATCTTCATACTCACCATTACCACTGATATTACATGGATCTGTTGGACCACTGTAAGACCAGCTAGCCAATACACGCATACGTTTAGTACCTGCTGTTGTTCCATTAGGTATAATGAAGCTACCTGTTAAAGGTGATGAAAGAAAACTTGAACTGGTTACTAATTGTTCCGTTGCTTGGAAAACACCATCTTCGTTCAAGTCTATCCAAATGGCACGTCCATAAGTACCACTTGTAACAGAGATACTATAATTTATTGTAGCACCCGGATTTGCTGATGCAGATGCACTACCACTGAAATTCTGATAGGGGCCTCCACCTACACTGCTATTGTTAATGTTGGTAATACCACCGGTTGTGGTAAAGTTGGTGATGTAATACGTAAATCCATTAACTGTAGTTGGTGTACAATAACATGCTGTTGGTGAATTTTGTGTTACTGTTACAGCAGTTGATGTATTAGATAAACCGCTGTTTGTACAGGTAACAATAACCTGATACATGGTTGTTACTGTTTGGTTGCTTACAATGTAGTTATTAAAAACATCAGCAATTCCCATATTATTCCAGGTTAAACCACCATCAGTAGAGTTCTGAAACTGATAAGTAAATCCTGCTAAACCTGTTGGACCTGCAGTAAGTGTAAAAGGAACGCCTGCACAAACATTAGCAGGGGCACCACCAATAGTTGCAGATGGTGTTCCTGAGCAACCTACCGGTGTTTGAATATCAACTGTATAATCTTCTGTCTCACCTGAACCAAAACCTTGGGTACAAGCATCAGTAGCCAACATGTCAACTGTACGTTGACGGATACGCATTCCGGTATTTCCATCTAATGCAGTCACCGGAATAGTGATTGTAACACTATTTGTTAATGCTCCTGTTGAAGTACTTGAAACCTCTGTATATTCACTGGCATCAAAAGTTCCGCTTTGGTCATAATCAATCCAAACACCTGTCCACACCCCTGTTGAAGTTGTTGTTCTGGTAAAAGTATATGATGAACCTTTTAAAACAGTTGTTGTTGCTGCCTGATAAGAATAAGCAGGTAAAGCACATCCTGCCCCGGCTGTATTATTGCTGATAGTATTAAAATCAACCTGAGTAATACATGGACTCGATGAGGTATGAAGGTTTGTAGTACAATAGCAATTATAAAATGGACTCATTGTAACCTGAACAGGTGTTGAAGTAGCTGACATTCCACTATTTGTACAAGTAACTACACACTGATAGTATGTTGCAGCAGTTTGTGTTGTTGTGTAAGTAGCATTGGTTCCTCCGGTGCTTGTCCATGTTATACCGTCTGGTGACGATTGCCAATCATAAGTAATTCCAATATCATTAATAGTGTTTGACATTGATAATGTAAATGATTGGGCACTACAAGCAGATGGTAAATTTGACTGTGTATTTCCGGGTGCAGGTGTACCACTGCATGAGGCAACCTGTGCAAGAGAAATATTATCAATTGCTGCCGGTGGTTGTGTACCAATACTTCCATCATTTTTCCATTCAAAAACCAAACGCATAGTTTGACCTGCAAAGGAGCTAAGGTCTAATGTATTATTGGTATAGGTTTGCCATGCACTTTGAACATTCATGTTTGATCCTATCTGAATTCTGCCGGCTCCTGCTGTTATTTGAGTACCTGCTGTTGGATTATAGGATGTTGGTACTAACCAAACCCTTAAATAGTCACAACAAGATTCTCCATTGGCTATCCAATTAAAGCTAAAGTTTGTCAAGGTAGTGCCGTTAGGTATAGCAATATCTCTGAAAGCTTGTACTACACTTAAACTTGAAATTGTGTATGCATTACTTGTACCATTATCATTAGAAACATAAATTGCATTTGCAGGATTTCCAGTAGCCGAGCCATAAGCCCATTGATTGGTTTGTGAGCCATTTACAAAGGCAAAATCATTACTTCCAAAACTATTGCTATATGGCAATGTAGCAGGTATTTGACCTGTCATAAATGAAGCACTTGAAGCCCAAGTACTATAACTACTACCACCACAATAACTTCTTACATGAAGATAATAAGTTGTAGATGGTGTTAAACCACTCACGCTTGTTGATGTACCTGCAAATGCAGTACCTGAGCCGGGAGGTGTGGCACTTGTTGTAACGGCATATTCATAACCGTTTGATGGTACAGGGCTTGCCGCAGTCCAACTGATGTTAGCAGTTGTTGCTGTTGTTGGCGTACCAACTAATGCTGTTGGAGCAACACAACTCGGTGTATTTTCTACATTAAAATCATCAAAACTCAAATACCATGGGCCACCTGTTGCATTTACTCTTATTGCAAAATAATAAGTTCCTGTTGCTGGTGCAACTAAAGTTCTTGTTTGTTTTGCATAAGTTTTTGTCGTTGTTGTACCTGAAGTAACAAATGAAGTACCCATTTGTGTGGCTCCTGTTCCTGTTTGTGCAGTATTGTAAAACACATCACCTGTCCATCCACTGTAGTTATCACCTGCCCACCAGAAAGAAAAATCAACACTTTGGCCTGCTGTTAATGAAAATCCGGGAGTCCAGATAAATTCGTTGGTTGCACTATAAGCATCTCTTAAAAACTGAGCGCCTGTGCGGGCATCAGCATCGTTTGAAGAGCTACTATTATTTGTAGTTATCCAATCACCGGAAGAAGGATCTTCATACCAGCAAGTACTTGGATATGCCGGAATAACGGCACTTTCAAAACCCTCTGTCCAAGGTAGTGTTGCAATAGCATTACATGGCGTATTGAAAGAAGCACTCGTTACCCATGCACTGTAATCACTACCACCGCAATAACTTCTAACATGCAGATAATAAGTGGTAGCCGGAGTTAAGCCACTAACACTTGTTGAAGTACCGGCAAAAGCAGTACCTGAAACAGGAGGCACAGCACTTGTTGTAACAGCATATTCATAACCGTTTGAGGGTACAGGACTTGCTGCTGTCCAACTGATGTTGGCTGTAGTTGCTGTAGTTGGTGAACCAACCGGTGCAGTTGGTGCAACACAAGATGCGACTGTAGTAAATGTACCTGCTGCAACATAACCATTGCCGGTGCCTGCTAGATTAGGAATATGAGAATAAATAGCATTAGTTGAACCATTTGAAGCTTGCACCCTAACTTGGTATGTAGTTGAAGATGTTAAGCCTGTTAATGTTACACTATTTGTTCCAACAGGATTACCACTCCAGTTTGTCCATGAACATGAACCAACTGTACGATATTGAACATTGTATTGCGTAGCATTAGCCGGTGCTGTCCAGTTTAATGTTGCATTATTGGTTGTTATGCCGCTAACTGCAGCATGTGTACGTACAGGCTCAGGGTCTGTTGCTACAGGTTTTGTCCATGTATAAGTAAGACCGCTATTAGGCTTAATGGTAGCATTTGCACTGTTAAAATACATTGTACTGGTATTAGCATTTCCTGTTACAGCATTACTCCAGTTGCAAGTATTTGGCGAACCAACGTTATCAATCATTAAATTATTAACATCTGTTGCCCAGTTAGATGCAACTGTACCATTTGTTTTCCAACCAACTTGAGGATATGTACTGCCTGTTAAAGCAGTCATTGTACCGTAAACAAACTTTATTTCTCCTGTTACCGTATTCAAACGTATTTGAAAGTTTAAAGACTCTCCAGTTTGAGCGTAACGAATGTAATTAACCCATTCAAAAATCAGCTCATTTCCAATGGTTTGCCAATAAGCTCCTGTTCCGCTCTGTGAATTCAAATCTCTACCAAAAGGAGCAAATATTACAGCTCCATTTGTTATTGCTGTACTTAATGGTGCATATGTTCCAGTTGTAGTTGGTACGCTGGCACCATATAATGCCAACCAGCCATTGGAGCACATTCGTGCATTGGTGTAAGTAGTACCATTTACAGTAAACCCTGTTAGTCCTGTAATATTTACTGCCATATCATCACCAATAATAGCAACAGGAGCACCAGAGCCACTAATAGAACTATATGTTCCTGAGCTAATGGTTAACGGATACTTAATTGCTAATTGCGCCTGTGCGCTTGTTGTCCATAGCATTGCAGACATTATGCAACACCATAGAAAGAATAAACACGTTCGTGTTCGATTTTTGGTTTTTTCTACCATGATAAATTTGATTTTAGTTAAACATTTATTTATTAAAAATTTTTTGCGACTATTCTATTCTTCATTCACCAGCCCGCCAGTTAAAAACGCATTAAAAAAGACCAAGAGGCCTCGTAGAAAAGCATCTAAATACTAATTCGGAATTTGAAATCGGCCTCAATATTATTCATTAAGTTTTAATTAAACAAGCCTTTGCTGGTATTTTGATACTAGTATGACAATCATTAAAACATTATCACATCATTTTCAATAAATTATATTTTAAAAACTGAAAATATTACTTCAAAATGATTGTAATCATTCTTCAATTAAAATGAAAAACTTAAAGATTCCAGTAACCCATTACAATTAGTCCAACAAGTACAATAGACAGTAATTCGAACCACCATACTTTTCGAATTGCAATAAAGTAGTAACTCAAAAACAGACAAACAGGTGGGATAAGTAGAATGAAACGTGATGCACTTTGTTGTACAGGAATCAATATTATGAGCAACAGAAAAATAAGCAATAACATAAAGCATAACTGAAATTTCCGCATGCGGATAACATTCTTACTGTAATTAGCATATAGTTTCAGAAACGATAAAAACAAAAGGATTGCCATTACTAATGCAGGAAGTATAAAACGCCATGAAAGCGATTGCAGTCTGATAACAGGAAGCCATGAATCTGTATTTACTTCTGTATTTCGCAAATGCAGTTTGTCTGCCACAAAAAGAATTGTGAACAACAGTATTGCAGGAGTTAAAAGTCCTAATGCAGAAGCAACCCACTCGCGCCAGTTAAAAGGACGTAGTATGGCAATACATAAGTACATAAAGACTACCAACAATGCCATTGGTAGATAACACAATATCATCAGCGAAAAAACAAGACCTGTATCAAATGCACGGGTAACAGGACGCTCTGATTTATATAATGTAAAAATTTTCCATAGCGCAACAGGCATCAATGTGTTTACTAAAAGAAAAGGACTAAGTGCCAAGAAACCGGGTATAAGTCCATAGAGGATGATGAATATAATGACAGGAATGTTGCTGCTTTTGTATAAAACCTCAAACCGGTTGATGAGTGCATTAAATAAAAAAGCCTGAATGGTAATGAGTACAAAGATCAATGAAGGTACAGCCCATTTTATTCCTGCAATGTTACTGTCAAGTAATAAGGCATACAACACACCATGATTCATGTCTCTGATAACTACAACCCCTTGAGTATAAATGTTGAATAGTACTAATGCCAGTGTTATCACCGGCACTAAAAACAGTGGTGGTGTTTGCGAAGATTTAAACAACCTGACGATCAACATTTTTTTCAGCAACTTTGTGGCTGCGAATATCTGTATTTGAATTTTATTATTTTTGCAAAAAATTATTGAATATGTTAAACTCAATCTGGCACGGTATAGCAGCATTTTTTGAATTTATTTTCAGCTTGGCAAAACCCATTGGAAAATCTGTAGATATAGTTTTTATGGTATTAATTGCCATTGGATTGTTATATTGGCTCATCTACGAACAAAGAGTTATGGGTGGAAAAACCCGCAACTATCTTGCTGATAAAGTGAAGGAAAAGAATAAATAACCATTTGACATTTACTTCATAGAAAAGAATTTTAAGGCAGCCTTTGGCTGCCTTTTTTTATGTTTATCAGTAAGTAATTAGCATTTTCAAGCTTCCTTACCATCAATTTTATACCTTTGCATTCCGAAATTTTTTCATTTTGCTTAAATGTTGAAAACAACAATGGTTGTTGCACCACGTACCTTTACTGCCAGACTTGTTGACTATGGACAGTTGTTTAAACTAAGGCTGGCTTCGTTAGTAGTTCTCTCTGCTGCATTAGCTTTTCTTATAGGTTCAACAACGATAGATTACACTAAGTTGTGGCTTCTTGTTTTAGGTGGCTTTTTAGTTACGGGTTCTTCAAATGCATTGAATCAGATTTACGAAAGACGCACCGATAAAATTATGAAGCGCACCAGAATGCGTCCGCTTCCTGACAGCAGAATGTCGCTTACAGAATCGCTTGTTGTAACTATCGCAGCAGGTTTATTAGGATTGTTTATCCTCACCTACTACATTAATCTTTACAGCGGAATACTTGGCTTGATTGCTTTAGTAAGTTATGCTTTTGCTTACACACCATTAAAAGGTGTTACACCATTATCAGTTTTTGTTGGAGCGTTTCCGGGTGCTATTCCTACCCTGCTTGGTTGGGTAGCCGCAACCGGTCAGTTCAGTTATCAGGGATGGATACTTTTTTCTATTCAATTCATGTGGCAGTTTCCACACTTTTGGGCTATTGCCTGGAAACTTTATGACGACTATATGAGTGCAGGCTTTCAATTGCTGCCTTCGGGTGGTAAAAATTCTGCTTCTGCATTTCAAACAACAATATATACTTTTACACTTATACCAATCGGTCTGCTGCCATACTACAGTGGCATGAGTGGAATTGTATCTGCAGTAGTCATTACCCTTGCAGGTATTTTATTTTTTATGCAAAGTGTTTATTTATTAAAAACATGTTCGGACATTGCAGCAAAAAGGCTGATGTTCGGTTCATTTATATATCTCCCCGTTGTATTAATTGCCATATTACTTGATAAAATTTAATTACAATGCAAACAGTCACCACAGAACAGGATAATAATTACACAGGCATTCCCACAGCTAAAATATTATTGTGGATAGCCATGGCCAGTATGGTTATGCTATTTGCCGGTTTGACAAGTGCCTATATCGTTCGTAAAAACGAAGGCAACTGGATAGAGTTTAGTTTACCAAAGATGTTTACCATCAGCACTATTACCATAATTATTAGCAGTTTTATAATTCAATATGCTATTTATGCTATTAAAAGAAATCTGCTGAATCAGGTAAAAATTGCAGTCATAACCACTCTCGGGCTGGGTATTGCTTTTGTCTTTATGCAGTTTTATGCCTGGACAGTTATGGTAAACAACGGCATCCATTTAGTAGGTAATCCATCAGGTTCTTTTATATATGTATTGTCAGGAATGCACATTCTGCACCTTGCAGGAGGAATAATTTCCATGATTGTTATTTCAGTAAAATCTATTCTTGAAAGATATTCTCCCAAAAACTATTTAGGACTTCAGTTAGGTGCCATTTTCTGGCATTTTCTTGATATCCTATGGGTTTATCTCTTCGTATTTGTGACCTTCATAGCCTGAAAGGCTATCTTTTGCTCCAATCTGTCAATGAATTATGGTTAAATGGCCAAAAATTTTACAATAAATTGATGAATTGGAAAAAAAATTAAATATTTGCATCCTGTTAAATTAATTTCAAGACTCCTAACTTAATATGTCAACAGCAACTGAAGCAAAATCAAAATCCATCTGGGGTGGTGGAATTTCACCATTCAATGTAAGCTGGGGAAAAATGTTTATGTGGTTTTTCCTGGTATCTGATGCTTTTACATTCTCAACCCTCCTGGTGGCTTATGGTACCATGCGCCATCGTTTTACAGATATATGGCCTGCACCGGGTGATGTGTTTACGCACTTCCCTTTTATACACGAACATGTACCTTTAGCTTATGTAGGTTTAATGACCTTTATTCTTATCATGAGTTCGGTAACAATGGTACTTGCAGTAGATGCAGGACATCAGCGCAACCATAAAAGTGTTGCCATGTGGATGGGATTAACCATTGTTGGCGGTTTGATGTTCTTAGGCAGTCAGGCATGGGAGTGGTATCACTTTATTCATGGTTCAAAAGAAGGAACTTATATTCTTGCTGATGGTCGTTTTGCACGCACAGACGATTATGAACCCGGAAAATTATTCTTCTGGCACAACCATCAGAAAACTGTTGTTGAAGGTGCCGAAGCAGAAAAACTTAAAGCATCTGCAGTGCGCAACATTAAAGGTGCAAACATGACTGAGAATGAATATGGCAACACCCCCTTATTTGCCAACTTCTTTTTCTTTATTACAGGGTTTCACGGTTTTCACGTTTTCAGTGGTGTAGTCATCAACATAATAATTTTTATTAATGTGCTCAATGGCGTTTACAAAAGGCGCGGTCATTATGAGCAGGTTGAAAAATCGGGGCTTTATTGGCACTTTGTAGATTTGGTTTGGGTATTCGTATTCACCTTCTTCTATCTTGTATAACTAATCTTTAAGAAAAATAGAATCATGAGTCATAACGAACATAATGAGCATAAGCCACACGGTTATTACACCGGTGATATACACAATCAGTTTGTAGAAGAGCATTACGACCCTACGGCTAAAAAAATTATCTGGCGTACATTCTGGATATTGCTTGTTGCAACAATTGTTGAAGTAGCAATAGCCTTTATTCCAATGCATAAAGATTTGTTGCAATGGATATTTGTTGCATTAACAATTTTTAAGTCAGCATATATAGTAGGTGTTTTTATGCACCTTGGAAAAGAAAAGAAGAGTCTTCAGTACACCATTCTCTTACCATTTTTTCTGATTGTTTACATGATTGCAATTTGTCTTATTGAAGGTGTATATCTGTTCCATATAGGATAAGCTTTTTTATCTTGAAAAAGTTTAAGGCAGCAGCGGTTTTTTTAATACTTCTGATGCCTTTATTTTTTTTTATTCTGATGAAAGAAGGGAAACATAATTTCCGATATCTTGAATATTATGGCCCAAAGCATCTGGCTACAAACGGAGTTGACACCATTTATCATTCCATATCTGATTTCTCGTTAAAAAATACAGAAGGAAATACTGTTTCACCAAGCAACACCGAACCCTCTTACTGGGTATTTCAGTTTTTTAATGCTTCTTGTCAGGAACCGTGCAAAGAAGTTTTTACCAATATGTATGATGTGGCACGCGATTTTGTAACTGCACCTAAAGTGAAATTTGTTTCCATCACGACACAGCCATTTAACGACAGTTTACCTGTAATGAAACATGTTATGAAAATGAACAGCATTCATCCTCCGCAATGGCAGTTATGTACAGGCGATTCATTGGGAATAGATTCTTTAATGCGCACATCATTTTTCCTGAAAGGAAACACCAATGCAGCACTTAACTCTGTATTTTTGGTTGACAGTAAGTTGCATCTTCGCGGCATCTATGACGGTGCCGATTTATTAGAGATGAAACGATTGAAAGATGATATTAAAATTCTTAGTTACGAAACAAGACAAAAATCAAAGTAAGATGAAACAGATATTAATGAATGAAAAGCTTACTTTCAGAGTAGTAGCAATTATTTCAGTTGTTGTATTAGGAATGGTTATGCTACTAAGCCAGAAAGTCCTTCCACGTCCTGAAACGCCTCCGGCATTTACGAAGTACCTTCCCGGTTTAAATGCGTTTGTAAACGGAACTTGTTTTGTCCTGTTGCTAATTTCATTTTATTTTATCAAAAAGAAACGCATAGACATTCATAAAAAAATTAACCTGCTTACATTTTTATTGAGTGCTGTTTTTATTGTATCTTATTTTCTATATCATTATTTAGCAGAAGAAACCAAATATCCCGTTGACCATCCGTTGCGCGGACTTTATCTGTTCATTTTAGCATCGCACATTATTCTTGCTGCCATAGTGATGCCATTGGTACTGTTATCGTTTTATTATGGTTTAAAAATGGATGTGCGTAAACATCGTAAGCTTACACGTTTTTCTTTCCCTATCTGGTTGTATGTTACATTAACAGGTGTGATTGTTTATCTGATGATATCACCCTATTATTCGTTTAACCAATAAAATTTTCTGTTTACTTTTTTATTAGTTGGTCTAGTGAACCAATAATTACATTCACCTGCTTAATAAGCTCAGACACTTTAACTGACAATTCAAAAGAATATTCATTGTCTTTAGCCTTGCGCTCAACCTGATCTATTAATAACCCAACAGAATTGTTGTTGAATATTTTCAGACTAGATTTTATCTTATGCGCAGCCTTATACAGTTTCTTCATATCCTTGTCTTCAATAGCCTGCAACATTTCACTGAGTAATTCAGGAAATTGTACCTGAAGCATTTTTATCAATGAAGCTGTTTCTTTTTTATCTCCTGCCATTAAAGCCAAAAGGTTGTCATAAATTTCATTGACATTATAAGTTGATTCATATTCAACTGCATCTTTTGATTGATCATTTTTCAATGGAAGATGTTGTGTTATGAGATCAAACAGTTGCTCAGGCATGTAGGGTTTCGTTAAAAAACCTGACATACCTGCAGCCTTTGCCTTCTCTTTCTCTGCACTCGATTCATAAGCCGTCAATGCAAGGATAGGTATTGTATTTATGGGATCAGGTAGTTTACTTCGTATATGCCCTGCCAGTTGGTAGCCATCCATTCCGGGCATCTGAACGTCTGTAATTACCATACTAAAATTACCCTTTCTAAGAAGAGTAAGTGCCTCATCGCCATCTGCTGCAAGTTCAACTTTATAGCCTTTTTTCAGCAACATTGTTTTGGCAAGAAACTGATTTATTTTATTGTCTTCTACCAATAAAATAGTCACATCTTCTGTAGCCGCAGGAGGTTCACTTACTATATTCTTTCTGTCTGACTTAACAGCCTTATAAGGTAGCTCAATGACAAAGTTACACTTTGAACTTTCAAGTTTTACTGAAATTTTTCCTCCGCAAGCAACAATCATTCCTCTGGCATTTATCAGTGACAACCCTAACCCGTATCCATTCAATCCATTCTGCGAAAACTGCGGATTGTTGAGTTCAAAAAAATTGTCGGGATGCGGGAAACTCTTTTTATTTACAATGTTGAATTTTACATTGATAAAAATTTTGTTCTGCGAATGATATAATGCAAGTTCAAGTTTATCGTTACTTGCAAAAGAACCACCAAAGACCAAGGTATTAAATACAACTTTTTTAAGAATACCTTCATCAAGCAACACTTCATCACAAGCTGCAAAATCAGTATCAGATTCAACTTTTTTTCCGGGGAATTTCAATAAAAATTTGTCCAGGCATTCTTTAATCGTATCGTTTAAAATAAAAGGATGCTCCACCGGACTAACCTGTCCTGTATTTAAACGTGCATAGTCTAATATTTCGTCAACAATATTTGATAATTGAAATGCTGATGACAAAATAGTCTGAACATACTTTCTGTTTTCGTCTGTTGTTACAGTTTCCGTCAACAAATCGGCCATGCCAATAATTCCATTAAGCGGAGTTCTCAACTCATGACTAACATTAGCAAGAAATGTATCTTTTAGTAAAAGTGATTCTTCTGCTTTGCTCTTCTCTCGCTGTATCTCTTCCAGGTCATACTTCAGTTGCAAGCTTTTAGTTCTATGGCTAACATCTTCGCTCTGTATTTCACGACAGAGTTTATAGTACAACTTATGATGTGCTAACGATTTTTCGAAATTATTCAATGCAGCATAGGCATCAGATAAAAACAAATTAACCAGATGTAATGGCTGTTTAATGTTAAGTGATTGACAGATTTCATCTGCCTCAAGCAAAATTTTTATAGCTTCATCATGACGATGCATCTGATTATAAAGATTACCAAGACTTTTTAGTAAGTCGGCTTTTACACGTACATTGCCTGCAAGGTTACTGTTATCAATAGCTTGAAAAAAATAGTCGAGCGATTTCTCAAATTTATTTTGCTTGGTAAACAAAATTGCTAGGCTACCTAATGTCTTTATTTTTAATTCAGGACTACGAAGTTTTTCCGCAATCTTCAAACTTGTATCAAGATAATTGAAAGCAATATCCAATTCATCAGCCCAGTTATAACAATTTCCAATATAGAAATTAGTTATTGAAAGCTGCTCTTTATTATCAAGCTCTTCAAAAATTTTTAATGCTTTCTCATGATGGCGAATAGCCTCATTATAACCACCGAGTAATTTATGGGTCTCACCAATCTGATTTAACACCAAACCAAGCTTTTGTTTGTCTTTTGCTGAAGTATAGGCTGAGGCAATATTCAGTAAATGCTCAAGGGCACTATCGTAAATAGAAATTGCTGTATAAATTTCTGCGGCCAGCTCATTAAAAGGAATCTGATTCTTCAGGCTATCACTGTTAACTTTTAACTCAAGACATTGATTGATTATTTTTATGGCCATCAACTCCTCTTTCACCTTGTGATAAGCCAATGCCAACTGCAGTCCACACTCTGACTTGAGCTTTTCATCATCAGCATCAATATGATTCATGGCTTCGCTGAGAAGAATAATAGCTTTAGCGGTATTTACCGTCATTAATGCCTCGGCCTGCTCGCGCAGATGACTGATTTTCTGTGAAATTTCGTTACTCAATTTTTTCTGTTTTCAGGAGCAAAAGTAAGCATAAAATGGCAGGGTTGCCACTATAAATATATAAAAATCATTATTCTACAGCTACACCGTTTATCATTACCCGCATAACCTGAATGTAGCGCATACTACCTGCAGCGGGACTGTAAACCGAGTTTCTTTTATCTTTCAGGTCGTCACTGATTTTTGTTGTGGTCATTTCCTCGCCTACGGCATCTTCAGTAATGGTTAACTTGCCTGCCTTGATATAATTATTCAGTTTGCCGGAATCATAAACCCTCCAGAAGTTAATTACACTGCTGATTCTTCGTTTTGAGAGGTTTTTATTGTAGCCACTTTCTGCCAAAGGACTTGCAGAACCTCGTACAATTATTTCAATCTTATTTCCTGCATCAAGCTGCTTCAGTACTAAGTCGCTGAAACGGTCAAGGTCAAGATAGTTTTTCTTAACAACCTGATTAAAGAATGTAGTAATTTCTGCAGCAGCTTTATTACGTTGCGATTCATCAGTTAAAACATCAACATAATTCTCTCTGTACTTTTTTTCATTTGTAAGATATGCATTGTACAAGTCAACATAATTTGATTTTGTTGTTGTCAACATTGTTTTTGGATTGGGTTGATCGTTTTCGAAATACAACTTCATTGGTAACAATGGTTCTATCTGTTTGATGACTTCTATAGTTATAGAATCTTTTGTAATGTCTGAAGCAATAGGTTCAATAGCAATCAAAGTATCTTTCTTAACTTGTTTAACGGTATCTAAATAAACACCATCATAAATATCATAACAACAAGTGCGTGCTTTAATGTAGAGTGATCCCGGACGATTTGATGAGAGTAAAAAGTTATTATTGCGACTGCTATAGTACAAATCGTTATAGCTTGTATTGATTGGATAGTGTAAATTCTGAATAGTTTGCTCCTGGCTATCCGGTTTATAACTGTAAATATCAAAACCACCAAGTCCTTTATGACCATCACTTGCAAAATATAAGGTTGAATTCAGGTTGTCATAAAATGGAGTGATGTCATCATCAACAGTATTCACAGGTGCACCAACATTAACAGGATTTCCAAAAACAAAATCAGGAGTAATAGAACATTTCCAGATGTCTGCCTTACCCAAACCACCGGGACGGTCGCTTACAAAATAAAGCACATAGCCTGTCAATTCATCATTTCCAATTGCAGGCATTGTAGCTGTATATCCTTTAAAATTAATGCTGTCATTGAGTGGTTTCGGGTCAGACCAATTGCCATCTTTCTGTGTACTGTAATATAACGTACATATCAATTTATCTCTTTCACGTTGACATTGCGTATATACTAACAATTTACCATTACCACTGACAGCCGAATTACATGAATGCAATCCGGGCCGATTGAGTTGTGTGCTGTAATTATCAGGACGACTCCATGTATTGCGTTCATTATTGCTGACAAGCAGTTTAGATATATACTTATTTTTTTTCTGTGTCTTTTTGTCTTTATTTTCAAATCGCAGCGATGAGTACAACAAGGTTGTACTGTCTAAATATGACGGAGCAAAATCAGAATAAACAGAATTTATTTCAGTGCCTGAGTTTTGAATTGTAACCTTTGCTGTATCTTTCAACAACTGTTTAATATTTTGGCAATTGGCTAATTCGCGTTTTGCTTTGTCTGTAAAATAACTGTTATCACGACCATGCATTTGTAAATAGTTATTGTAGATTGAAGCAGCTTCCTCATAATAACCCTGTCGCTGATTCATCTCTGCCAGATAAAATGCAATTAATGGAAACTGACCTTGTTTATCTAATCCATAAGCCTTGTTATAATACTTCTGTGCATTTTCATAATCATTGTAAAGCCGGCATGCTTCTGCCAGTTTCCAGGTTATAACTAAATCTGTATTATTGCTTGCATAAGAATTAAAATAGAATGCGAATGCAGAATAATAATCACCTTCTTTCATAGCCTTATCACCTGCACGCTCGTAGGCTGTTGGAGATTGCGCCTGCAACAACTGTACAGCAAATAACAAGTACATTAACATTACAATCTTTGCAACAACAATCCTCCTGCTGCCGAAAAAATATATCAATAAACGGGGCATGGTGGATTCTTCTTTAATGGTTTTACTTTGGTGATGATGTAAGATAATGCTACTTCGTAAGCGCCTCTGCCGTTACTTGCCCTTTTCAGGTCAGATGTATTGAAATCGTATGCAAAACCGGCATCTAAATTGCCAATACCTGCTCCAATACGTGCAATGACAGCATCTTTGTTACGATAAAATACTCCTGCCGAGAATCTGAAATTTTTAAAATTATTCTCTAATGAATGTAGTTGAACATTTGCACCGCCATTTAACTGTGAGAATTTTCCCTGACGATAAAATAACACTTGTGGTTGCAGAGAAATTTTTTCGGAAAGCATCAGGTTTAAAACTCCAACACCTGTGAGTCGGGTAAATAATTTTGCTTTATCATTCAGAAATGAAATATCAGGTTGATTCAGGTGGCTGGCACCGAAAATCAAATTCAAATCAGAATTTTCACTAAATGCATATTTATAACCGGCACCTGCATTCAAATTAAAATTGGAATAGCTACTGCGCGCTGGGCTTTCACCTGTAGGCAGGTTAGGATTAAAGATGTCACCATCATATTGCGAACCGAAATACAGTTCCGAAAAATTCAAACCATTCTGCATCCACCCCGGCTGAATAGCTAAGGTGAGCTGATGTTTTTTGTTTTCATCTAAAAAAGAATTCCAGGCAACAGAAACATCAACAATAGTAGTTTTATAATCTGCATCACCTGTAACGTCATTTTCAAATAATAAACCTGCACTCCACCATGATTTTTTTTCATCAGTTTTTGCAATGTTCATATCAACAGATGCACCTAATGATTTATAAGGAACTGTAACAGATTTATACTGTACACGATTAATTGCAGTCAGTCTGTAATCGCCTTTAAAGTTTCCGGTTTGTGCTGCACTCTGATGCAATGGCGAAAAATCAAACTGCGAAAAATGCACATCCTGCCCTGCTGCATTCAAACAGAACAAACAAATTGTAAATATGCCCGACAGGAGATTTTTCATTTCTTACCGTATTACGGTTATATTACCTTTTTTAAAGAATTTCTGATTGTCATAGCAAGTAGCCTCAACATAGTAAACAAACACACCGGGTGTTACACGTTTGCCTCTATAAAATCCATCCCAACCCTGACCCGGCTGTTTGGTTTCAAATACTTTCTCTCCCCAACGATCGTAAATACGAAATAGCAACTCTTTTATTTGTCCGCCATAAACATAAATCTCATCATTAACTCTGTCACCATTCGGGCTAAATGAATTAGGAATATAAATTTCAGGTTCTTCACAACGATATTGTATGACAACAATTTTTGCAGTGTCATTAATCTTACAACCGAATGCATCTGTTATGCTAAGGATATACTCAATATCCACAGGAGGTGTGCTGACAGGATTTGCAATACCGTTGCTGTTTAAATAAGTTGGTGGCTGCCAGTTGTAAATGTAACCTGTATTTTGAGTTGCTGATAGGTTAACACTTTGACCACGATAAATGGTATCAATAGAAGGCACAACATCTAATGCTGCTAACGAATCAGAAAACAAAACACTTACGGTTACAGGAGAAGTAGTACAACCTTTTGAGTCAGTTACAGAAACAGTATAGTTGCCGGCACAAAGCTGATTGAGAGAACCTGAATTTGAACCATTACTCCAGACAAAGTTGTATGGTGGTGTGCCTCCACCTGCCAATGCTGTGGCTGTGCCAATACATTGACCGCTGCAATAATCAGGAGTTGCAGTTGCAGATAAGGTAAGTTGTGGTGGTTCAGAAATATTTAAAGAAAAATTTGAAGTACATCCTGCAGAATCTGTTACAGTACCTGAATAGTTGCCTTGACATAGATTAACAATAGTATCATTGGATTGTCCCGGAGGATTACTCCACAATATAGTGTATGGCCCATTATTGTTTGTTACTGCGACAAGGCCGGAACCGTTACATTCGCCTTTGCAACGTACATTCTGAATGGTAGTTGCAGTTGCACTCATGAATTGTTGTATGTTAATAGTTTTGGTAACGGTATCCTTACAACCGAGCGAACTTGTAACAACTAAGGTAACCGGATAATTACCCGGTGAGCCATAGGTAACTTGCGGATTACTTACATTTGAAGTTGTTCCATTACCAAAATTCCAATTGTAAGAAAATGATGCAGGTGCAGATGATAAAATAGTGTCGTTAAATAATGCTACTGTTGTACATGCCTGAACTGTAGATGTAAAATCTGTTATCAGTTCTTTAGTTACCGTTACTACACCATGAATGGTGTCGGCACAGCCAGGATTAAATAAAGAATAGGCAATTAATGTAACGTTATACGTCCCTGTATCGGGATAAGTATAAACCGGATTAAAAGCATTAGAAGTATCGTTGGTGAGATTGGGTACACCAAAATCCCAATGATATGAAATGGCACCAATGCTTCCATTTTGAAATGAAACTGTATTACTGCCACAAGAAACTATTGGATTTAAAAAAGCGGCAACTACCAATGACGGACAAGGCACTACGTTTAACTGATAATCTCTTCTTGTCTGACCTAAGTAAACATTGTTGCGATATTCTTTTGCACAGACACCAATCACAAACTGACCTATTGTGTTTGGAGTTGCAGTTAGCACACCTGTTATTGAATCAATACTCAGTGGTTGAATTCCCGGTGTACCATTGAGCATATTGTTCACAGAATAAGGTGGTGCAAATATTACATTATTGTATGGTGGTGCAGAAACCGGTGGAAGTGGTGCCGGAACTATGGTGTCGCCACCAACTAAGGGTGTGCATAGTGAATAACGAATGGTGTCATTATCAGGATCTGTTGCAGAATGGTCGAAAACAAAAGGGAAATTTAGACAAACAAACGGTGGTGGCAAAAATTTAAAACGAGGGCTACTGTTGTTAAAAAAACTGCTTGCTCTTATTTCGCCAACATAGGTAGCACCAGTCACACCAGGTCCAATTAAATTATTGATGGTATTATTCCGGCAGCAACGCTGATAGGCAATATAGTAAACACCTGAAGAAGGTGGTAGATTAACATTAAAAATATAGGTAGCTCGCCTGTAACAAATATTCACAGGTGGGATAAAACATGGATTGTTGATAGTTGAAGGAATAAGAAGAGAATCAGGTCTAACATCAACAAATAATGCTTGCTCTAAGTTAAAACTCTGATCGTAGATACCAATTGCAGCAGGATCATCAAAAGGTGGTACACCATTGGCACAGTCACGATAGATATACATTGTGACCTGATAGTTTCCATTACCAAGGTAGCTGTAAAAAATCTCTCCTCCAACAATATGCGTTGCCTTTGCACTGTCTGCAAACAGAAACAAAAAATTTATTAATAAACAGAACTTCCAAAAGTGGCTTTTCATATAAGATGGAAAGGTAACAAAGATACTAAAATTGCTTTCTATATAATGACTACAAAAATTAAAATATCATTGTCTTTAATCGGTAATTTTTCTGTTTTAAAAAATAGAAACTTCAAAACATAAAACTTGCTAAAGTGGAATATTATTTGAATTCAATAATATCAGGTTTTTTTAAATCGAAATCAACCAACTGGAAATCTGTGCTTCTAAGCGGATTGACTCTGAACACATCTTGCCCTGAATATGGAATTGTTGGATAATATGCCAGGCTTATCTGAAAACTACTAAGTGCCAGATATTCATTTTTAATAATCATTCCAACTCCAAAAACAGAATACATACGACTTCTGTTAAAACCATGAAGTTGGTTACCGATGAAGCCTGCTGATGCAATCAGATACGGTCCGAACTTAAATCCCAAAAAGTCATAAGGCGCATAGGTTTGTGTCTGCAGAGAGATAAAAATTCGCTTCGTGCCAGAAGTGCGGCTATCGAAACCTCTCATCTGATCTTCGAGCGAAACAAATTCATTGGTGATTCTGTCAATACCCAATGTTGCATTTGCTCTCAGGAATTGCCTAAGCCTCCACTTCCCTATTGCCATTTGCCGTGTAAAATAAACGGTCTGTATTTCAAATGCTGAATTTCTGGCATTACCGTTATAAAAAAATGTTCCGTAGCGAACCAAACTGCTCAGATAACCAAAACTAAAATAATCTCCGAATGCTGCCATTGCACCTGCATACCAATTACCTGATGAAGCCCTTTCTCTATAGCCCACCGTTAATCCATAGGTGCGACCAACAGGAATATCTTCTTTCTGTCCATATTTAAAGACATACCTTTCCGTAATGTACTCTCTTGAAGAAAATCCGATTCCTGCAAGATAGGTGTTCTGATTTTTTAATAGACCTAACGAATCAAATCCTGCCGAAGGAAAAGAAAGATACTGAACGCTGCTGCCTCTTAATGCAGCAATCAATCGTGTGTTGCGCTGATACACCTTATTACCACTTAACAAACGCATGGAATAACCCGACCAGGCATCTATAAAGTTATATTTATATCGTTCGGAGTAATTTTCTGATGGCTCACCATATACGGCCTTTACGAAGTGTTGTTCTAATAATATTCCACCTGCATATTTTGTGAGTGGCGAATAAAATGGCCTTTCAACTCCAATTGACTTCACATCGCCTTCTCTTTCGTCCAAATGGTAAAGTATTTTTGCATCTGCATGGGTTCCCAGCAAATTCGGAACCTCATAACTGCTTTCAATGATGTCGGCATTTTTATTGTAATACCACCGATAACTGTTCTCAAAAGTATTTCCTAAGCCTGCAAAGTTTCTTTCTGTTACACTGATTTTTGTATTGGTTTCACTCATGCCTCCGCCAATTAAAATACTCCAGTTATCCAGCACACGTACTTCAAGGTCTATGGTTTGGTTTAGCTCATTTTTATGAGGAATAATAATAGCATCACGTATATAAGGTTGTGCACGAATCAATCGTTCCGACTCTGAAACTAACAATGAGTCAAACTCATCACCTGTTTCAATAATCATTAATTTTCTGATTTGCCGGTTGCTTGTTTTATTATGCAAATAATTTCCGGCATTGATAACTGATGGCTGTTTTTTAATGGATGAATCTGCTAAAGAATAACCAAACGGATCGAATACTGTAATGCTAATGTTTCCGACTGGCAGACATTGAAATTCCGAAAAATTAATTTCTTGTACAACAGGTTTTTTCTTAACCTTTACGGCTTTTGCAGTAACAGGCCGGAAAATCATTTTGTAAATACTACGAAGTAGTTTACTCGATTTTGAAACCTGCTCAACTCCCTGATAAAAATCAACAGATTTATTTTTTGTTGTATCTGTTTGTGCTATTGCTGAACCACAGAACCAAAATAAAATCAGAAAAGAAACAATACTGCGGTTCATTATTTTCATTGATACAAAAGTAAATTGCGTATGCAATTATGATTTACGAAAATAACAATAAGCCCCGAACTAAAAAGTATAAAAACTATTTCAGCTTTGCCAGACTAACCTTTATACGGGCAATAGCTTCTGTGAGCAGCTTATCACTTGTAGCATAAGAGAAACGAATACATTGATTGTCACCAAAAGCTTCACCTGTAACTAAAGCAACCTTGGCATCCTTCAGCAGATACATACACATATCTTCAGGATTATTAATTACAGTACTGCCATCTGTTTTTCCAAAATAATAACTTATGTCCGGAAAAACATAAAATGCACCTTCAGGCGTATTGGTTTTCCATCCGGGAATATCTTTCATCAGGTTCAAAACCAAGTCGCGTCTTTTACGAAAAGTTTCTACCATCATATCTCTGTCGGGTGTGCTAATGCTTATAGCTGCCTTTGCTGCCTTTTGTGCAATACTACTTGCTGCAGAAGTAAACTGTCCCTGCATTTTATCACATGCAGTTGCCACATCCTGTGGTGCTGCCATATAGCCAATTCGCCATCCTGTCATTGCATAGCCCTTACTTACACCATTGATTATGATGACCTGATTTTTTAATTCTTCAAATGATGCAATGCTGTGATGCTTACCAACAAAATTGATGTACTCATAAATCTCATCACTCAGCACAAAAATATTTTCATGTTTTGCAAAAACTGCTGCAAGTGCTTTTAACTCATCATGCGAATAAACAGTACCTGTAGGATTACAGGGTGATGAAAAAATAAACATCCTTGTTTTTGATGTAATTGCTTTTTCAACCTGCTGTGGCGTAACTTTAAAATCAGAATCAATTGTAGTATTCAGATAAATAGGTACACCTCCTGCTAATTGAATAATCTGCGAATAGCTAACCCAATAAGGTGTAGGCACTAACACTTCATCACCCGGATTAACACAACATAATACTGCATTGGCAATACATTGCTTAGCTCCCGTGCTGACAACTATCTGTGATGCTTTATAATCGAGATTGTTTTCGCGTTTTAACTTCTGCGAAATGGCTTCGCGCACATCAGCATAACCCGAAATGGGTGGATACTTCGTAAACCCGTCATCAATAGCTTTTTTTGCTGCATCGCCAATATATTTTGGTGTATCAAAATCGGGTTCGCCTAAACTGAGGCTGATAATATTATGTCCCTGATCCTGTAGCTCGCGGCTAAGGCGTGCCATGGCAATGGTTTGCGATTCATGTAATCGCTCTATACGGTCTGCTAATTTTCGCATGTCTGATGCATTCAATAATAGGGCGCAAAGCTAACAATACTTCATCACAGAAAATAAAACAAAAAGCAGGTAATTAACCATGCTTTGTGTATTACCGGAAAGTTATTTACTTGATTACACCAAGTTTTTTTCCGACTTTAATAAAAGCATTCAATGCTTTGTCAATATGATGGCGTTCATGCCCTGCAGAAAGCTGTACTCTTATGCGTGCATTTCCTTTGGCAACAACAGGATAAAAGAATCCGGTAACATAGATGCCTTCGTCTAATAACATAGCTGCAAACTGTTGTGCTAACTGTGCTTCGTAAAGCATAATGGGTACAATAGGATGCTGACCGGGTTTAATATCAAAACCTGCTTCGGAAATTTGTTTACGGAAATATTGTGTGTTGTCCCAAAGTTTATCGCGTAGTGTTGTTGTCTGACTAAGCATATCAAGTACAGCAATGGAAGCACCTACAATTGAAGGTGCCAATGAGTTGGAAAACAAATAGGGTCTTGAACGCTGACGCAGCATTTCAATAATTTCTTTTCGTCCGGATGTGAATCCACCCATAGCACCACCCAATGCCTTGCCTAATGTTCCGGTGATAATATCTATGCGTCCCATCACACCATGATGTTCATGTGTGCCACGGCCTGTCTTTCCCATAAATCCCGATGCATGACATTCGTCTATCATGATTAATGCCTGATAGCGGTCGGCCAAATCACAGATTTTATCTAACTGTGCAATGGTGCCATCCATACTGAAAACGCCATCAGTAACAATCATACGATGACGTTTATTCATAGTAGCTTTTAATTTCTCTTCAAGATCTGCCATATCATTATGTTTGTAACGATGACGGTCGGCCTTGCACAATCTGACACCGTCAATAATAGATGCATGATTCAGTTCGTCAGAGATAATGGCATCCTGCTCATTGAGCAAAGGCTCAAACACTCCACCGTTAGCATCGAAGGCTGCAGCATAAAGTATAGTGTCTTCTGTTTCAAGAAATGATGCAATCTTTGATTCAAGTGTTTTATGAATATCCTGTGTTCCACAAATAAACCGCACACTTGACATGCCATAGCCATGTGAGTTGATTGCAGCATGTGCAGCCTCAACTACTTTTGGATGCGATGATAAACCGAGATAATTATTGGCACAAAAATTTATAACTTCTTTTCCGTTGGCTGTAATATCGGCAGCCTGTGGTGTAGAAATAATTCTTTCTTGCTTAAACAATCCTGCTGACTTGATTTCTTCAAGCTCCTTTTCCAGCACGGGCTTTAATGTGTTGTACATATCATGAAAATTTTATGCAAAGTAATAAAATAGAATTCATTTGAACCTAATGCTGCAAATATCTAAACGAGGGTATTTTCCTACTTTAGCCGCATGAGAATTGTGCGAATAGTCTTTGGTAATGTGTGGCGGTTCTGGTTTTTCTTTGAAGCGGTTGTTACCTTTTTTCTGTTGTTTCCGTTTTTGCTTTTAGCATTGCAGGGCAAAGCACCCTATCGTCAGGCATTTAAACTGATGAAATTCCATGCCCGCACTATTGCTTTTCTTTCAGGAATAAATGTAAAAGTTATCAGGAAATATGAACCGATGGAGAATGAAACCTATATTATCTGCCCCAATCATATTTCTTATCTTGATATTGTGCTGACATACGTAGCTTTTCCTCACTATTTTCATTTTATGGGTAAGGCAGAATTAGAGCGCGTACCTTTCTTTAATATTTTTTTCAAGCGAATGAATATTGGTGTGAACCGTTCAAGCCGGATGGCATCGCATAAAGCATATCAAAGAGCTTGCAAGGATCTTTCGCAAAATATCAGCATCTCTATTTTTCCGGAGGCAACGATACCTGACTGCAATCCACAATTAGGGCCAATGAAAAACGGAGCATTTAAACTAGCAATAGAAAATCAGATAATGCTTTTACCTGTTTGTTATATTGACAACTGGAAAATATTACCCGATTGTCCAAGAAAAATTCTGGGCGGCAGACCGGGCATTGCACGTGTTATTATTGACAAACCTATTGAAGTAAAAGGATTGACAGAAGCAGATGTCCCTGAACTTAAAAAACGCTATAGAGAAAGAATGGACAACATACTTCAGGAATATCAGTATGGGTATGGGAAATAGTTTTACTATTTGAAGTTTTAATAATAAAATTCAGACAGTTGTTAAGCAGACATAGTAAATGATAAAGATAATTTCCATAAGTATATTATCAATGCTGTTATTTGCCATTACACAGCCAAATGATTTCCTTGCTGAACAAAAGAAATTTATAAGAGTAAGGACTGCAATAGAAGAAAAACAAAGTTTTATTGAAGAAAAATTAAAAGAACATAAAATCACTTCTGATAATCTGAACATACTTATTGTTGCCTATAAAGAAGACGATTTGCTTGATGTTTACGCTAAAACAATACAAGAAACAACTTATAAAAAAATTCTTTCATACAATATTTGCTCCCGTTCCGGACAACCGGGACCAAAAAGGAAACAAGGTGATGGGCAAGTGCCTGAAGGATTTTATCACATAAACAGATTTAATCCAACAAGTAGTTTTTATTTGTCACTTGGAATAAACTATCCAAACCTTGCAGACAAAAGAAAAAGTAATTCAAGTAATTTAGGTGGTGATATTTTTATTCATGGATCGTGTGTAACTATTGGTTGCTTACCAATGACTGACAACTACATTAAAGAAATATATTTAATTTCAGTTCTTGCAAAAAACTGCGGCCAATCTAAAATACCGGTTTATATTTTCCCGTTTAAAATGTCTGACCAAAACTTAACTACTTATTGTGCCAAATACAAAGAGAACAAAGGGTTAATTTCATTCTGGAACAACTTGAAAACGGGTTATGATAAATTTATAAAAACTCAAAAAGAGTTAGCAATAGGTGTAAATGAGAATGGGGATTACATATACTAAAAAACTGTTGCCAAAATGCAGCTTAAATAATTTTGCGTTTTAAATTTCAGAATTCAGGTTTTAGGCTGAGATAAAAAAATTGTCATGCAACAATGTTGCTGCATGACAATTCCGAAAATTATTTAATTGGAATATCAGTAAAGTTACCCGAAAAGCTGGTAACACCGCTAACGCCTCCACCTGCAGTGGCACTAAAGGTTCCGGAAAGTTTGCTATCCTGATTTTTTGTAATTGTTACAGTACCTGCTGTTGTAGCCCAAAAGCTGCCATTTTTAATATAGGTTAGCGAATTTGTTGTACCTAAACTATAACCTTGTGCTGTAATGCCGGTCAAATTAATTTCTACTACAGTGCTTCCGCCTGTTTGGGCAATGATAGTATTGAATGCACCATTAACCCATGATGAGTCGGCTTTGGTGAGTGTAGAAGTTCCGTTTTCACCGTAATAAAACCCGGCACTTTGTGCAGGTGGATTAGGTGAGGCATTGTCATCATCCTTCTTTTTGCAAGAAGTAAATAGCACTGCCGACACTAATGCAGCAGTCATAACATAATTAAATAGTTTCATTTTTTTGTGTGTTTAAATTATATTGCTTGAAACGCAAAATTCTCATGCTGGTTACGCAATAGCAATGGGCTGTTCAGCCCATTTTGAAAAATTAGAAAAAATGAATTGTTAATAACTAAACCTTTTTCAAAAACCTACTCAATCTCATCAGATACAAAACCTTTAACAAGTTTCTCCATTGATGTTTAAATATCCACCTTAAAAATAATATTTTTGTAATATTATAGCTAAAACTATCGTCACTATAAAGATGACTTAATGAAAAAATTAGTATTCTGGTTTCTATTACTCAGCACCTACTCGACTTTCGCTCAAAAGATATCAGTTAAAGGAAATGTTCAGGATACCACTGCCAGAGAACCACTTTCAAATGCTTTAATCATGGCTATTAAGCTCATGGATTCAACCTTGGTTAATTATACCCGTAGTGATGAAAAAGGCTTTTTTAATATAAATGCATTACCTGTTGATACTTATCAGGTAATTATAACACACCCAAAGTTTGCCGATATGGGTTTTTTTATTTTTGGAGACAGTACTAATTTAGAATACGACTTTGGAAAAATTATTCTTCAACCTAAAAATATAGATCTCCATGAAGTAACGATTTATGCTTTTAAAGATCCCGTCTATTATAAGGGCGACACGTTAATTTATACGGCAGATTCATTTAAAACAAAAGCTAATGCAAATGTTGAAGATTTGTTAAAGAAGTTACCCGGATTATCCGTAGATGCATCGGGAAAAATTACTTCTCAGGGAAAGTCAATTGACAAAGTCTTGGTGGATGGTGATGAGTTTTTTGGAAGCGACCCAACTATGGCTACAAAAAACTTAGCAGCAAGTTCAATAGAATCTGTTCAGGTATATGAAAAGAAAAGTGATGATGCAGCTAATTCAAGTACAGGAGAAGAAACTCAGAACATCTTAAATTTACAACTTAAGGAGGAAGCTAAAAAAGGATACTTTGGTAAAATAAGTGGAGCAAGCGACTTCAAGAAATTTCATGAAGGTGAAATGTTAGGTAATTACTTCAAAAATAAGTTAAAAGTTTCGGTGTTTGGTCTGGCAAGTAACACACCAAATTCAAGTTTTAACTGGGAGGACGTTTATAGATATGGACTAGACAATGAATTTCAAACAGTCTTTGATGATGATGGTGGCTCAACTTCAATGTTTATGACAGGCCAACCACAGGGAATTCCGCAAACTATTAAATCAGGATTTTATTATTCAAATAAGCTTTTTAAAGATACTAAATTCAACATTAATTACTCCTACGACAACAGTCAGGTTAATGCTACCAAATCAGAAAACTCACAATATTTTTTACCTGACACTACATACAATACCTTCAACAACACTAACGCTTTTCAAAAAAATGAAGCACATACAATTAACATTGGCTTAGAGCAGGCGTTAGACTCATTAACAGATTTAAACTTTTCTTCAAAAATTAAATCAATAGAAATCAATTCTACCAGTTTGGATAAAACAGACTTTTTAAGAAGTGATTTTATAAAAACACGTAATACAACAATTGATAATTTTTCAAAAAGTAATGGTTATGATATTGCCAACAACTTAAAATTGGTAAGAAGATTTAAAAAGAAAGATCGTGAATTAAGGATATTATATTCCAATTCTTTTTCAGAAAATTCATTGAAGGGTATTTTAAAAACCGATAACTACTTTTATTTTGATAGCATTAATGCATTAAACTCTATTAATCAAAAAAAGCAGGCCTCAACAAATGCGAATAGCCACATTTTAGGATTTACTTATACAGAGCCTTTAACTAATAAAATAAAGGTTGAATTTTCTTATGACTACATGCAATACAAGAGCAGCCAAAATAAACTGTCGCTAAACAAAATCGGAGATGAATACTCTCAAATTGACCCTTTACTTACCAATGATTTTCTAAACATTAAAAAAATTAATCGTTTAGGGTTAAAGTTTATTTATGAAGTTAAAAAACTTCGTTTCACTTTAGGAACTAAAGCTAGAAATGTTTTTGTTAGGAACGATAATCTCTTTACAAATCATCAGATTATACAAAACTTCAATAACATCTTACCCTTTTCAACTGTTCGCTATAAGTTTTCTGACAACAGGAGAATTGAATTGCAATATACAACTACGTCTGCAAATCCTACAATTAATCAACTTCAGCCAATAACAGATAATAACAATCCAAACTTTATTAATATCGGCAATCCTGACCTATTACCAACTTTTAACCATAACATTAAGGTGAATTACAATTCTTGGAAAGCAATAAGTGGTAAATACACATGGATTAGCTTTGGTTATAATTATATTAACAATAATTTTACAAATTTTACTACCTATGATAGTATTGGCAGAACTGTTTCAAAGACAGTTAATGTAGATGGCAACTATAATCTGAACAGCTCTTTCGGAACAAACCTTCCTTTCTTTTCAAAAAAACTTGTAATTTCACCTTATGTTTGGGTATCTTACCGAAATAATAAGTCGTTTATCAATGGCTTAATGAATAAAACTCAGGATTTCAGGAGTAATTTAAATTTACAATTTCAACTTGATTTTGAAAAAGTAGAATCATCAATTTCTGGCTATTACAACTATAATTATACTGAAGCAACATTAAACATAAATAGCACCAAACCTTATTCATCACAAGGCTTTAGTGGAAGTATAAATATTAAATTACCGGCTAAATTTATTATGGAAACAAATGCCGATTATACTATAAATTCAAAACGCAGCGAAGGTTACAATGTCAACTATCTGATATGGAATGCCAACCTGTCTAAATCCTTCTTTAAGCAAGAAAATGTTATTTTGGGATTGTTTGCTTATGATATATTAAATCAAAACACAAATGTTGACAGAGAAATCAACAGCAATATTATTACTGATAGTAAAACAAATATCATAACACGCTATTTTTTAATAAAAGTAACTTATAAGTTTAACAGTACACATTCTAAAGAAGAAGATGAAGGTTTTTAAAAAATGCATTTCATTGTTTAGTTGTTGCATGCTCGTACTGAATTTTTCATTCGGCCAAATAAATTATGGGAAAATTACCTATGAACGTAAAACAAATCTATATAAACGATTCAAGAGTGATAGTGATGTAAAAGAATGGCTGAAAGAAGAAGACAAAAATAAAATTGACATTTTTGAATTATATTTTAATGATACTGCATCGGTTTTTAAACCACAAGAAAGTAATTTAGTGGAACGTATGAGTTGGGCAACAAATAAAAATGTGGTGTATCAAAACTTTAAGACAAATACACGTTTTACTGAAAAGAAAATCTGGGGTGAACAATTTTATTTAATTGATTCCGTGAGAAAGTTTACTTGGAAAATTACAGATAGTAAACGCAATATTTGTGGCTTTCAATGTAGAAAAGCTATATGGCAAGTTAATGACAGTACCAGAATTTATGCATGGTTTTGCTCTGAAATCATTCCCTCCATTGGACCTGAAAGTATATTAGGACTACCGGGTGCAATACTTGGATTAGCAACTGAAGATGGTGGTGTTATTTATTTTGCGAAAAATGTAGAGATTCTAAAACCTGATGCAACATTGTTGGCACCCAAAAAAAACAAACAGAAAATTTATACAACTGATGAACTTAAAACCAAAATTGAGAAAGACTTTGGAAAAGAGAAATGGGGAAAATCTTTGTTATATAACCAATTTGCAATTTGGTAAAATCTAAAAAGAAGTCATTTATTTTATCTGACAACATCTTAAATCAAACACAATTAATTTGCATTCTGACATTCATTTTAATGCTCTATTTCTTCACTCACAAATTACACTTACAAAAATATTCAATGCCGTTGTCTTTTCCTTGCAGCTTCTTCAATTTTAAAAACCATTGCCAAAAATAAACTTCGTGAATAACGAAAGAAAAGTGGAAACAATGCTATCAATAAAATACTATTTATAATTAAATAGGGAGCAACAACAAATCCCCATAACATATACACCCAAATAAAATTAAATACCGACATGCCAACAGTTAAGGCATAGCTTACATACATGGCGCCATAGTAAAAACCAGGCTCCGGAGTAAATGGCAATGCACATGTTGGGCACACTGTTGGCATATCGCCCAACTTCTTAAAATTATATGGATTGGGGTCTGTAAAAAGATTTGACTGTGCACATTTAGGGCATTTTAATTTTAGTGCAGCCCGCATGGGTGATTGATTCATTATTTAGTGTTGGATAATTGTTGAACAAAAAAATTCCATAAAGGTTCATCAGGAGGTAAAGCATTTATTTCAATTGGCTCTGACTTTACAGGGTGGACAAAAGTCAGCCTATGAGCATGTAGGCTTATGGAGCCATCGGCATTGCTGCGGTCGGCACCATATTTTAAATCGCCTTTTATTGGACAACCCATTGCAGAGAGTTGCACTCTAATCTGATGATGTCTGCCCGTTAACGGATTCACTTCAAGCAAATGATAATGATCTGATGCAGCAATAATTTTGTAGGATAACTCACAACGTGTTGCATCAGGTTTAGGTTGCAAGGAAGCAAAACTCTTATTCTTGGTTTCATTCTTTTGCAGATAATGAACTAAAATATCTTCCACTTTCTGTGGTTTGTTTTTTACTATTGCCCAATAGGTTTTCTGCACTTTTCTCTCTCGAAATTGCTCATTCATACGCTCAAGTGCTTTTCCTGTCTTAGCAAATAGCACAACACCGCTAACAGGGCGGTCAAGACGATGGATAGTTCCACAAAATACATTGCCGGGTTTCTGATATTTTTCTTTCAGATAATTTTTAACCAAATCGCCTAATGGCACATCACCTGTTTTATCACCTTGTGTTATCTGCCCCGGAAGTTTATTGATAGCAATTAGATGGTTGTCTTCAAATAAAACCTGTGCGCCAATATCCGGTTGTTTAAATCGGATTTGTTCCATTAATACTGCTCCTTGCTATTGGGAAAATCGCGACTCTTAACGTCTGTAATATATTTTGCCGTAGCCGCTTTGATTTCATCATACAAATTGAGATAACGTCTTAAAAAACGTGGATGAAATTCATTGTTGATGCCCAGCATATCATGCAATACCAATACTTGTCCGTCAACACCGTTGCCTGCACCAATGCCTATAACAGGAATTTTTACTTCCTGCGCAACTGTTGCTGCCAGTGCAGCAGGAATTTTTTCAAGCACAATAGCAAAACATCCTGCTTCTTCTAAAATGTGTGCATCTTCAATCAATCGTTTTGCTTCTTCTTCTTCGCGTGCACGAACCACATAGGTTCCGAATTTATAAATAGACTGTGGTGTTAAACCCAAATGACCCATCACAGGAACGCCTGCTGTCAAAATTCTCTCTATAGACTCCTTTACTTCTCTTCCGCCTTCAAGTTTTACTGCATGTGCACCAGACTCTTTCATGATTCTGATAGCAGACTGAAGCGCTTCTTTACTGTTGCCCTGATAGGAACCAAAAGGCAAATCAACTACAACCAAGGCTCGTTTTACTGCACGCACAACACTTGATGCATGATATATCATCTGATCGAGTGTGATAGGCAATGTGGTTTCATGCCCTGCCATTACATTAGATGCAGAATCACCAACTAAAATGACATCAATACCTGCATCATCAATTATTCCTGCAAGACTGAAATCATAGGCTGTGAGCATAGATATTTTTTCGCCACTGCGTTTCATCTCCTGCAAAACGTGTGTTGTTATTTTTTTTACTTCGCTGTGTACTGACATAATTTTTAAAATTAATTTTCCTTAGGCAGTGTAAACTCTGTATTTACCTTCTGTGGTTCTTTTTTCTCTACAGGCGGAGTTGCCTTTGCACCTTTCTGCTTCATCAACTCAGTCTTTAATATCTGTAACGAATCAGTGAGTTGTTTGTTTTTTTCTTTCTCTGCTTTAACTGATTTACTTAGCGTAATTATCAAATCGGAATTTTCGTTTCCGGCAACCATCTCTTTATACTTCTGCAAAGTCTGATTTACTTTTAGCAATGAGTCAAAAGAAGCTTCTTTTTTTGTCATCTGCTTCTGCAAATCGGTTATGGTTTTATCTTTTAATTTTCTTTCGTTCTCATCTTCCTGATCGGCAGTTTTAACATTCTCCAAATTGCGTGTCAGCTCCTCATTCTCTGCCTGAAGTTTATTTATTTGTGTTTTTAGTTTAATGATAGACTCTGCAAGCTGAATTACATCGGGGCTTCCCTCCTGCTGTTGATTGTTGTTGCTACTTCCTGCTGTTGGCTCGCCTTTACCTGATGCTGAAAACAAATAAAGAAAATCTATCTTGGCACGCGAACCCGGCCCAACAATATAACCAAAGCGCCCGTTCTTGTAAGCAATCTCAGTAAACGACATCAGTAAGTTGTTGTTCAGATAAATGTCGTAGTTGCGTTGTGAGAACTTAAGTTCAAAAAGATTATAAACATTCAGATTATTGATGAAATTACTTTTTACCCAACCTCCGCTCTTGGCATCACCGGTAAGGTATTTATAACTGCCCGCTACTATCTGACGCAGTCTGAATTGTTTTAAAGTATTTATCTCAAAAATAAATCCGCCATTGCCATCGTTCTGTGCCATAAACATAACACCCACAGAGCCATTCTGATCGTTTGCCTTTTCAATCTTCAATGAGGTAACCATCTTAAATGCCAGCTGATTGTAGTCGTAGTTCGCAATAATAGCATAAGGTTTTTCAGGTGCTTTGCGATTTAAGATATACTCACCTTCCTGTACTAAAAAAAGATTTTCTGAGTTTGACATAAACGTCCACATACCACTGCTGGTGTCGAAGTTTTCGCTCAGGTCAAGGCGATCGAATTTTTCATTTACGGTCTGCGCCTGCACAAGGCTGAAATCAGATAGTGTGGCAATAAAAATTATCAGAATAAAAAATACTTTACGCATCAAACAACAGTGGTTTATATGATAAGGATATGTTAAAATTTGCGAGGTGAAAATTACATATTTTTTTTATCGGCAGTCATCTTCTACTTTTGAGCCATGAATAAGTTATTAATATCTCTTTGTTTACTCTGTCTTTCGCTTTCATCGTGCAAAACTGATGTGGATTTACTGGCTCCCTATAAGGAAGTGATGGTTATTTACGGTGTGCTTGACCCTACAGACAGTGTTCAATATATCAGAATCAACAAAGCTTTTCTTGGCGAAGGCAATGCCTATACATTTGCACAGGTGGCAGACTCTTTTCAATATGCCGATGTGTTGGATGTTAAATTAGAACGCTATAAAAACAACAACTTTGCAGGTGCCATTAACTTAGAGCGATTTGAAGGACCTCCACTTAAGGACGGCATTTTTGCTACAGCACCAAATTATCTTTATCGCACTACAGGTCTCGACTCTATTTATCAGGACAGTGAATACAAACTTGTTGTTACCAATACACAAACAGGCAATGTGGCTACTTCAAAAACTGTTATTGTGAGTAAGGTGGGTTCAATCACTAATCCCGCATCGTTTCAGACAGCCGTTGATTTTGCAGACCCCGACAACCAATTTATTGCAAAGTTTACAAGAGGCAACAATGCCAAGTATTATGATTTGAATATGCGATTCAACTATTACGAAACAGAAATTGCAAACCCTTCAAACACTCAAATTAAATCAGTATTTTTCAGAGTTAATGGTGTTGAATATCTCTCAAACAACAGTCTCGAAATTGCAGTTCCCTACTCTGCATTTTATTCATCGCTAAAAAGAACTATTCCTGTTGACCCATTAGTAACACGCACAGCTCGCTCTGTTGATTTAATTTGGGTTGGTGGTGCAGAAGAATTATATACTTATTATCAGGTTAACCGCCCACCTACAGGCATCAACCAATCTATTCCGCAATACACCAATATTGATGGAGGCATTGGAATTTTCAGCAGTAAGTATTCTGATGCGATGAATAACAAATTGCTTTCTTCCCGTTCGTTAGATTCGCTTAGCAATGGTGCCATAACCAAAGATTTAGGCTTTCAATAACCGTGTCTTTTTGTCACATTTTTAATTAGTTGCCTTAGTGATTTGACTGTAATGGCAGTAAAATGTCATAAATATCCTATTGGCATAAGGCTTGACACTAGGATAAAAAACCTCAAAAAGTATTTAAGAAAATGAGAAAAGTTATTGGAATTGACCTTGGAACAACCAACTCATGCGTTGCAGTAATGGAAGGCAACGAGCCTGTAGTTATTCCAAACAGCGAAGGTCGCAGAACAACCCCTTCCATTGTTGGATTTATTAAAGATGGCGAACGTAAAGTTGGCGATCCTGCTAAACGTCAGGCTATCACCAATCCCAAAAATACGGTTTATTCTATAAAGCGCTTCATGGGCGAAACATACGATCATGCAAGCAAGGAAAAAGACCGTGTACCTTACGAAGTTGTAAAAGGCGATAACAACACACCACGAATTAAAATTAACGATCGCCAATATACGCCACAGGAAATCTCTGCCATCATACTTCAGAAAATGAAAAAAACGGCAGAAGATTATTTGGGCAATGAAGTTACAGAAGCAGTTATCACTGTGCCTGCCTACTTCAACGACTCGCAGCGTCAGGCAACAAAAGAAGCCGGAGAGATTGCCGGACTAAAAGTGTTGCGCATCATCAACGAGCCTACTGCAGCAGCATTAGCTTACGGTCTTGACAAGAAAAATAAAGACCAGAAAATTGTAGTGTTCGACTGTGGTGGTGGTACACATGACGTTTCTGTGCTAGAATTGGGTGATGGCGTGTTTGAAGTAAAATCTACTGATGGTGATACTCACCTTGGTGGTGATGACTTTGACCAGAGAATTATTGACTGGCTTGCCGATGAGTTTAAGAGCGATGAAGGCATTGACCTGCGTAAAGACCCTATGGCATTGCAACGTTTGAAAGAAGCTGCAGAGAAAGCAAAAATTGAATTGTCAAGTTCAACACAAGCAGAAATCAACCTGCCATACATTATGCCTGTTGATGGTGTTCCAAAACACTTGGTAAAAACCATTACACGTGCAAAATTTGAGCAGTTGGTTGACGATTTAATCAAGCGTACGATTGAACCATGTAGAAAAGCATTAGAAAATGCAGGATTAAAAGCTTCTGACATTGACGAAGTGATTTTAGTTGGTGGATCAACACGTATTCCGGGAGTTCAATCGGCAGTAGAGAAATTCTTCGGTAAGTCGCCTTCAAAAGGCGTTAACCCCGATGAGGTAGTTGCCATTGGAGCAGCCATACAAGGAGCTGTTTTAACCGGTGAAGTGAAAGATGTGTTGTTACTTGACGTAACTCCATTGTCACTCGGTATTGAAACATTTGGCGGTGTGTTTACCAAACTTATTGAAGCTAACACAACCATACCGACTAAGAAAAGTGAAGTGTTCAGCACTGCAAGCGACAATCAGCCATCGGTAGAAATTCACGTTCTGCAGGGCGAGCGCAGCATGGCAAAAGACAATCGTACCATCGGACGTTTTCACTTAGACGGTATTCCACCTGCACCACGCGGTGTTCCACAGATTGAAGTAATATTCGATATTGATGCAAACGGAATTCTGCATGTAACAGCAAAAGACAAAGGTACAGGCAAAGAACAAAAAATACGTATTGAAGCAAGCAGCGGATTGAGTGATGATGAAATCAAACGTATGAAAACAGAAGCCGAAGCCAATGCAGAAGCTGATAAAAAAGCAAAAGAAGAAGCTGATAAAGTTAACATGGCCGACACCATGATATTCCAGACAGAAAAACAACTGACTGAATATGGCGATAAACTTTCGCAGGGCAATAAAGAAAATATACAGCGTGCACTGAGCAAACTCAAAGACGCACATAAGGAGAAAAACCTTGCTGATATTGACACTGCACTGAATGAGTTGAACACAGCATGGCAAGGTGCATCGCAAGAAATGTATAATGCTACTAACAACACAGCCAACACAACAGCAGGTGGTGCAGATGCTAATGCTAATGCAGAAGCACAAAACAACACTGCAGGCGAAGTAACTGATGTTGACTTTGAAGAAGTAAAAGACGATAAGAAATAAAAGTAGATTTGGTTTTTAGTTAGACCGGCTCAGACAACTGAGCCGGTTTTTTGTTTTAGGGTATATAATGAGCTAAAAATTATCTTCCTTGTAACTTTGGTTTAATGCCAGTTCCTTTTACATTTGTGAGATATCGTATTTGAAATTTATTAAATCATTAATTATTGCATTTTTGATTATACCTTTAAGTTTGATTGCTCAGGAACAAAATCAACAGTATATTTTAGATATTCTTCCGTCCGAAAACGGTTATGTTAAAATGGTTTCTGTATCAGCAGTAGAAAATACAGCTAAAAACGAATTATACAAAAGAGCCTACAGGTGGGTAGTTGACAATATTCGGTCAGCTAAAGATGCTATTGACTATGCCGATACCACAACGGCTCAACTTGTGGTTAAAACCAACTTTGACATAGATGCAACAACCGCAATGATTAAAACAACACATACAATTTCATGCTCAATATATATTGACATAAAAGATGAAAAGTATAGATGTGTGATTAAGGATTTTAATATTAAGGAACGAAGACCTGATATAAAAAGAGGTTATCTTCCTACAATCAAAGATTATCAGCTTGAAACATGGCTTGAATTAAAACCTAATGTAAATAAAAAATACGCACAAGAAATACTCAATAAGTTATTGATAATGCAAAACAGTTTTGCTAATGCCATGAAAAAGCCAATTGTTTCTGATGGATTTTAAACAACTTGTAAAATTAAGATAACTTTTACCAAAGGATAATCTTGATATCTCAAGATATGAATTCCCTTAAACTAAAAAAGCCTCCTATCGGAAGCCTCTTTTGCGGAGAGAGAGGGATCGAATAGCGAGGCTTGCTCGCTATTGAGAGTGACAACGGAACCTCACAAGGGCGAGGCTTGCTCGCTATTGAGAGTGACAACGGAACCTCACAAGGGCGAGGCTTGCTCGCCATTGAGAGTGACAAAGAAACCTCACAATAGCGGGGCTTGCTCGCTATTGAGAGTGACATTGTCACCTCTCAACCGCCCGTTGGTTTTATTCCATACTTCTGTATAAACTTTCGTAAGTCTTCGGTATTCAAATTTTTCAACTTCCGTTCCAAAATCATTGCTTCAGACCTACTCTGTTTTTCTATTTTACAAAGTAACTTCCATGGTACATATGGCGATGTAGATTTTTCATAGCCACTGTTATGTCTATGTAATCGTGTGCTAATATCATTTGTCTGACCTATATAATGGCGACTACCGCTCTCAGAATATAAAACGTAAACAAAATACATTTTCTCATTTACTCCTTAAACTAAAAAAGCCTCCTATCGGAAGCCTCTTTTGCGGAGAGAGAGGGATTCGAACCCCCGTTGGTTTTACCCAAGGCGGTTTTCAAGACCGCTGCAATCAACCACTCTGCCATCTCTCCGGGCGCGAAAGTAATACAATTTTTAATTCGCAAATTTTTTTTGACGATTTTACAACACTAATTCTTAAAATCTTGTCTATCTTTATACTCTAAATAATTCATACAATGAAACGCTTATTATTATTCTTAGCCCTTGGGTCTATAGCATCGCTGACTCAGGCTAAAACAATTAAGGCCTTGTTTGATTATAAATCCTTCTATGCTCCCGGTCAGGGTTCGTATCTGGAATGGTATCTGTCTGTAAAAGGTACTTCCGTAAACTATAAAATGAGCGAAAGCGGTAACTACGAAGCCTCAGTGGCTGTAGCTTATAAAATTAGCCAAAACGACAAAGTCGTTGCACAGGATAGCTATAACCTTATCAGTCCGCTTACAAAAGACACACTCTTAGTATCCGATTTTATTGACAATAAAAGATTGCAGTTGCCTAATGGAAAGTATAACATCGAGTTATCGGTAAAAGATAATGTGGCAGATGCTAAAACCTTTACCATAAATCAGGGATTTGAATTGGCTTTTTCACCGGGAAAAACTGCAGTGTCTGATATTGAATTGATACAGAATTATTCTAAAAAAGAAACCGGCAATAGTGCTTTAATTAAAAATGGATATGAAATAATTCCTCGTGTTGACAATTTTTATCAGACACATGAAGAACGTTTAATCTATTATGCAGAAACCTATTTTACAAACTCCCTTACTGATGATGCCGTTGCCGTTTACAGTTATCTGCAGAATGCAGAATCAGGCAACACTATAATGGATTATGGAACTGTTCAGCGTAAAAAAACAAGTGAAGTAATTCCGCTGTTGAGCGAAATTAATATAGCTAATCTGGGTTCAGGCAACTACAATCTTGTCGTTGAAATAAAAGATAAAAACAATCAGTCATTGGCATTATCAAAAATATTTTTTCAGCGTCAATCTGTAGTGAAAGATAATTTTGCATTAAATAATGATGTTTCATCAACCTTTGTTGCCACAATGAATGATAAAAATGTGCTTGCAGAAAATATTGCCTGTCTGCAACCTATCAGCAATGCGCAACAATCGGAGTGGATAGGCAATCAGCTTAAAGCTGCCAACATTGATATGATGAAAAATTTCTTTTATGACTTTTGGCAACGCAGAGAGCCTGCCGATCCACAAAAAGCATGGAACGTTTATAAAACGCATGTAGATGCCGTTCAACAAAAATTCGGTTCACGTGCCTTAAAAGGTTACAATACTGATATGGGAAGAGTTTACCTTGCCTATGGCGCACCAAGCAATATAAATAAAGGTGAATATGAACCCAATACTTATCCGTATGAAATCTGGCGCTACGATAAAATAAACAATCACACCAACAAGACTTTTGTATTTTACAGCAAAGACTTGTTAGCACGTAATTTTACACTTTTGCACAGCGATATGCCGGGCGAGCCTTACGAAGCAGCATGGAATATGATTTTGCATGATCGCAGCATTAAAGCTAAAAATATTGATGATACCGGTCAGGATTTGAAAGGTGTTTATTCAGGTGATAGAACTAATGATAATTTTAATGCCAAGTAATTTTAGGTGACCTTTCTCTTTCTGAAGTTTGTAATTCGATGTATTGCTTTTCTTGATTTAAGAATACTATATCTCTTAGCTGATGGTATTGCCTTCTGTTTTAAATATATTTTCCCATATCGCAAAAAGGTAATCCTTCAAAATCTTTATAACTCCTTTCCTGAAAAAAGTGAACAGGAGATAGAAGAAATTGCTAAGCAGTTTTATAACTACTTTGCCAACCTGATTGTAGAGACCATAAAAATGTCGAGCATATCAAAAGAAGAATTGCTCAGACGCTGGCGTTTTACAAATGCAGAAGTTCTTCATAGCTATTATGAAAAAAACCGTAGTATCATTGCCGTTTGTGGTCACTTCAATAATTGGGAGTTAGGAGCATTGGCACTTTCTGTAATAGATAAACATCAGATGCTTGGTGTTTACAAACCATTGACCAACAAATCGTGGGATGAATATTTTAGAACCATTCGTTCGCGATTCGGTATGATACCGGTTCCGATGAAATCAATATTACGCGAATTGATTAAACGTAAAAATGAGCCAACCATAACTACGCTTGCTGCCGATCAGACACCACACCGTTCTGAAATAAATTATCGGACAACTTTTTTAAATCAGGATACAGCAGTATTTCTGGGCGCAGAAAAACTTTGTAAACAAACCGGTCATGTACTTATATATTTTTCGATGCACCAAATTCGTAGAGGTTATTATGATATTACCATCATTCCAATAAGTGATGACCCAAAAAATACTGCTGAATACGAACTCACTCACAAACATTTAAGATTATTAGAGAACGACATACATGCACAACCCGGTAACTGGCTTTGGAGTCACCGCAGATGGAAATATTAAATAACAATCAACAATGAACGTATTAAAACAATTCAGATTAATTGCAATTGCAGAAGGCATCTCCTTTTTAGTTTTACTTTTTATTGCCATGCCGTTGAAGTATGGCGCAGATATGCCCCTAGCAGTAAAATATACAGGCTGGGTGCATGGACTTTTATTTGTGTTTTATGTTTATTCGCTGCTTCAGGTGTGGCAGCAATATAAATGGAATTTAAAAATGATGTCGTTAGCCATGCTGGCATCGGTATTGCCTTTTGGAACTTTTTATTTTGAGAAGAAATATCTGAATAACATATAATGCCCTTTAGATTTCATTTCTTTGCAGCCTGATGAAAGCTGCTGTTGTCATATTAAATTATAATGGTGCAGCATTACTGCAACAATTTCTGCCTTCGGTAATTGCAAACACACCGTCCTGGTGTTCTGTTATAGTTGCAGACAATGCCTCTACCGACAATTCCTTGTCGGTAATGAAAAAGCATTTTCCTGATGTACGCTGTATTGAAATGCAACAAAACACTGGCTTTGCAGGAGGTTACAACAATGCATTGCAGCATGTAGATGCAGAATATTTTATTTTACTCAATTCAGATATTGAAGTAACTCCACAATGGATTGAGCCTATTATTGAATTTATGGACAAACATGCAGATGTTGCAGCTTGTCAGCCAAAAATATTAGCCTATCACCGGAAAGAATATTTTGAACATGCAGGTGCCTGTGGCGGATATATTGATTATTTGGGTTATCCGTTTTGCAGAGGAAGAATTTTTAATTCATTAGAAAAAGACGAAAACCAATATTCAGATAACAAAGAAATTTTTTGGGCAACAGGTGCTGCTATGTTTATCAGAAGCCATGTTTTTAAATCAGCAGGAGGTTTTGACACTGACTTTTTTGCACACATGGAAGAGATTGATCTTTGCTGGCGTATGAAGCATAGTGGTCATAAACTGTATTGTATTCCTGCATCAAGAGTATATCATGTTGGTGGTGGAACATTACATAAAAGTAACCCGAAAAAGACCTATCTCAATTTCAGAAATAATCTGATGATGCTGTTAAAAAATTTACCTTCAGGCAATAGATTTTCTGTATTTACCAAACGAATGTATCTTGATAAACTGGCTTTCATTAAATTTTTTATTTCAGGAAATTTTAAAGATGCTTGGGCTGTTTATAGGGCTTATTTTTATGTGATACTTCATTTTAAAACTTTAAAGAAAAAACGTGTAGAAATTAAAAATATCAACACCAATGTTTCCTGTATATTTGAAAAAAGCATTGTTGCAGAACATTTTTTCAGAGGAAAAAAGAAGTTTACAGAATTAAATCAAGATTGTTTTTCATAATAATTCTTAATTGTTAATCAATGAAAATAATTTGTGTTGGTCGAAACTATGCTGCACATGCAGCAGAGCTAAAAAATCCGTTGCATTCAGAGCCTGTCATTTTTATGAAACCAGAAACGGCACAATTGCTGCCACGAATGCCATTTTTTATTCCTGACTTCAGCACCGACATTCATCATGAAGTGGAATTGGTTGTAAAAATCAACCGTACAGGAAAGCACATTCAGGAGCAGTTTGCAAACACCTATTATGATGAAATAGGCATAGGAATAGATTTTACTGCTCGCGACAAACAATCGCAATTAAAAGAAAAAGGTCTGCCCTGGGAGTTAGCCAAAGCATTTGATGGCAGCGCACCTACAGGTAAGTTCCTCAATAAATCATTATTCAAATCGGTTGAGGATATTAATTTCCGACTTGAAAAAAATGGAAATATTGTGCAGCAAGGCAACAGTAGCAATATGCTTTTTAATATTGATAAAATAATTGCATTTGTTTCATCCTATATCACGCTTAAAAAAGGTGATTTGATTTTTACGGGTACTCCCGAAGGTGTTGGCAAGGTACAGGCAAACGATGTATTGGATGCATTTATTGAAGATCAACATCTTTTGACTGTTAAAATAAAATAGTTAAAAAAATAATTATTCCTCATCAGAACATTAGGTCAATACGCTAATTTTACCCTTATTAATATTTAAATTTACGCCCGCAAAAATCACTTTTCAAACATGCTTCAGCAACAGCAAAAGGAAGAAATAAAAAGCCTGCTCCGGGAGGCCGACCTTGCAGGTTGCAAAGCATATCTGGAGAATTGGTTGCCCGCAGAGTTGGTCGAACTTATTGATGAGTCGCCAAACGAACATCGCGTTTTAATTTTTAAGGCTATAAATCGTGAACAGGCTTTTGAAACCTATGAATCATTAGACCTGAATCTGCAGATTTCTTTACTCGACATTTTACCTCCGCGTCAGGTACAGCTTATTCTCAATGACATGAGTCCCGATTCGCGTACAGCATTGCTCGAAGATATTGATAACGACCTGCTGAACCGCTTGCTGAAACTGCTCACACCAAAGGAGCGTGCCATTGCACTTTCTCTGCTTGGCTATCCTGAAAATTCTATCGGTCGTTTGATGACACCCGATTACATTGCCATAAGAAAAGAATGGAGCGTACAATATGCGCTCGACTACATTCGTGAAAACGGTGAAAACTCTGAAACGCTGAACATCATTTATATTGTTGATGACAAAGGACATCTGATTGACGATATTAAAGTAGCCGAAATATTATTAGCCGACCTGCATATTAAAATTGAAGAGCTGATTGACGGAAAATATACTGCACTTTCTGTTACTGATGATGAGAAAGTTGCCATCAGCGAATTTAAAAAACACAACCGTGTGGCCTTGCCTGTGGTTGACACTTCGCAAATGCTGTTAGGGATTATTACCGTTGATGATGTTTTACAACTTGCAGAGCAGGAATATTCTGAAGACATCCAGAAACTTGGTGCCGTTGAAGCGTTGGAAGAGCCATATATGGAAGTGCCCATGTATCGTCTGTTGCAAAAACGTGCTCCCTGGCTGATAGTACTTTTTATCGGTGAAATGTTTACGGCTTCGGCAATGAGTTTTTTTGAGCATGAAATCCAAAGAGCTGTAGTGCTTGCATTATTTATTCCGCTCATTGTCAGCAGCGGTGGCAATGCAGGCTCACAAGCAGCTACACTTATTATCCGTGCATTGGCGCTTGGCGAAGTTGGCATGAAAGACTGGTGGCGGGTAATGCGCAGAGAAATAATTTCCGGATTGATGCTTGGACTCATTCTGGGAAGTATTGGATTTTTACGTGTTGCCGCATGGGCAATGTTTACAGATATTTACGGACCACATTGGCTGCTCATTGGCATTACCATTGGCATAACGTTAATTGGTGTCTGTTTATGGGGAACTGTTATGGGCTCTATGTTGCCCATTGTTTTAAAACGCTTTGGTGCCGACCCTGCAACCTCTTCTGCACCATTCATTGCAACTTTGGTTGACGTTACCGGATTGGTAATCTATTTTTCTATTGCTGCAACAATACTCTCGGGAACGCTGCTTTAAATATTAATTTATTATTGGTATAAGCCCTCTTACACCCATATCAACAACAGTGTCGCCATTAGCAGGTTCATACACTCCGGGGGTGCTGTGTTCTACCCATTCAAAGCTCTTGTTAGTAGAGATAGATACTGTAATCGTTTTATCTGATGTTTCATTTCCGGTAACTACAAATGGTGCAGAAAAGACACCTGTAACCACACATGACCCTGCAGGGATTGGCGAAGTTGATGCCAGCGGATTAGGAACAGTTGTTGCACCGGCAGGAGCCTGTCCGCTGATGACAGGAGGAAGAAAACCCGGGAAAGGATAATTTTGATTTAAGGTTTCAAATGCCCAGTAACCTTGCTTACGATTAGCATTTAATGTGACGGTGCTGTCCTTTATTTTAAATGAGTTAATAAAAGAGTTGAATCCAATAAAAGAAGCAACAGTACCTTTAAGGTTGGGATAAACAGTTCCAAGAATATTGGCACCGAAGGTGATGTCATAATTCTGATACGCTAATGAAACACGTAAGTACTGATATGTGCCGGGAGCAATGTTTTTAAACGGCACTCTGAAAAACTCTTCATTGTTACCTGCAAGTACCGACTCTGAAAAAACAATAGCATTGTCGCCACCTTGTGTGGTTTCACTATTTCTGTATAGCACTGCCCCACTACCTAACTGCGTAAATGCCGTTGGTGCAAGTTCAATATAGTGCGAACTCATGGAATTAAATACTGGCGATAATGCACCGTGATTAGCAGGTAGCGTTGCTGCATTGCCAAAATTATCCTGACGCTGTTGTGTGGAGTCAAAACGAAACTTAAATATCAACTGCGCTTCGTTATCATCATCTTTCTTCTTGCATGATGTAGTTATGACGAATGCCAACAGAATAAATAATACATTTTTCATTTGTTTGATTTTTAAATTCTATGCTGCAATAATAATCATATCCTATAATAGGAAACGTTGTAGTTGATGAATAATTGTACTTTAGAAGTGATAAGGTGATTATGCAATGAAGTAATAATTTAAGTCCTCTATACCCGTTTAGTTGTATTTTGGAATTCCAAGAAAAATAAAACAAATAAGAATGGCTTTTACACTTGATTGAAGATGATAAATTTGAGTTAAATATACTGCATTTTTTTTAAAAAGCAAATATTTTTTATTCATTTACATCCTAACTCCAAATTCAAACTGCAAAATGTATTGCTGTTTAAGTTTCTGTCAAAAGAAACTTTGCTTCCACAATGAAACTTACATTCAAGAAAGTATTTTGTCAATTATCAATTACACACCTATGGAAATATTTAATTACAAATTGAAAATAATCTTTACACCTCCAACAAATCTTTGTCTTTAATTGCAAGCAGTGGGCAAACATCGCAGGCCATACGACCTTCCTGATAAAACCAACGGCATCTTTCGCGAATACTGCATTGCGGTAAAATGGCATCTTTTTTTAAGGTCAAGTCTTCAACATTTTTAAGAACCTTACCCACACAGCCACAAGCTGCTCCTGTCCAGTGTTTGCATCCAGTTTCCAGACAAACATTGCTGAAACGAAATCGCTTTTCAGGATTGCTGACTGCAGTCATAACATCAAAAAGGTCTTCGTCCACCATGATGTTTTCTTTTAAAAAATCAAATACATCATTATCAATTTTTACACCTATGAGTTTTGCTCCGGGTTCGCATTTGGTGATGGGGCACATTTTCAACTCTTTCATGTCTGTAATTTTTGCGGTTTTATAATATTTACTTTTTTTCACTTTTAAAATTTTCTGACCCCGGCATTCGTTAACACCGGGAATCAGATTTTTTCAATTGGGTTAGCCTCAGGGCGATTTCCAAATCCGAGTTGAGGATATGACATCAAAGTAAAATACAATTAATTTTACAACCTAAAGGTTTTGTATCAAATGCAGATGCGGTTGTACGAGGGAAATAAAGCTGCTAAATAGGCTTCAATCTCAATAAAAAATCTTCTTTTCTCCCTCTGGCTATCTCTATGGTATTGCCATTTGACATGATGACTTCACCACCATTATTGTGGCTTACAGATTTTACGTGCGCTAAGTTTACCATATTTGACTTATGTACCCGAAAAAAGTCGAAATCGGTGAGTGCTTTTTCATAAACACCTAATTGTTTAGTGACCAAACGCTCTGTATTGTCTGTCAGAAAAAAACGGGAATAATTGCCTTCGCCTCTGATGTGAATAACCTGCTTTAATTTGAGCACATCAAAGCCTGAAAATTTTGGAAGAGCAATGTGCATTTCGTCCTTTTGGCTGATGTTATGGTTGTGCAATAAAACCTGAAGCATTTCAGCCGACCTTTTACGTTCTGCCTCTACCTCAAACTTTTTTATGGCACGCTGAAGGTCTTCAGGTGTAACAGGCTTTACCAAATAATCAACAGCCGCTACTTCAAATGCACGGACTGCATATTTATCAAAACCTGTTATAAAAACAACACCAAAGTCAATCTTTTCAAACCTTTGCAAAAGGTCAAATCCGGTATAGGGCGGCATGTCAATATCACTGAAAACCAAATCGGGCTTTGTGCTGCGTATGAGTGTTTCTGCCTCCGGTACAGAGCTGGCAGTGCCCAGAATCTTTATCTGCGGAAAGTAATTTTCTACACAGTCTTTTATAAGATTAATCTGGTTGACTTCATCATCAACTAGCACAAGGTTTATCATGGCTTAAAAGTAGCGGAAATCCGACAAAAAAACTCAGGTTGCAAAAAATATTTTGCAACCTGAGTACCTAACCTAAGCCTATGAAACAATACAACCAATAAACAGCACAGCACCAATTTTGTTTTAGCCGCTCACTTATTAACTGAATGTGAATGACATAATCATTTTACATACATTCGCATCTCTAAAAAATCAAACAAAATATATGCTTAAACGCTACATCATGCTTTCCCTTTTATGGATTGCGCCATGGATTACATCAGCCACGAACAACACAACAGGTCATTTTACACTTCCTGCAGGTATTTCATCTGAAGACTACCAACAAGGAAAGGTTATCTTTAAAGTTAAGGACTCTTACCGGTCACTTTGTACTGCTACAGGCATAAACATACAACCACTGAATGTGGCTTTAAATAACATAGGCTGTACGGCTGTTTCTAAAATGTTTCCCGGCAAAGAGAAGCCAACTACTGAAAGAAATGCTATGCATCAGCAGTATGCCGATTTAAGTTTAATTTATGTGGCGCAGATTAATCCTTCTGCTTCCATAGAGAAAGCCATCAATGCAATGCTTGCAACAGGTGTTTTAATTTATGCTGAACCATCTTACATCTATAAAACAAACTTTACACCCAATGACGGGCAGATAGGCTCGCAATGGTTTCTTACAAAAATTCAGGCTTTTAGTGCATGGGATACTCAACAAGGCGACACCTCTGTGGTTATAGGCATTGTTGACTCAGGCACAGACTGGGATCACCCGGATCTTCAGAACAATATTAAATACAACTATGCAGACCCAATTAATGGTGTGGATGATGACAATGACGGATACATTGACAACTACCGTGGCTGGGACATGAGCATGAACGACAACAATCCAATGGTGGATATGAGTGATCATGGCTCGCATGTATCAGGATGTGCTGCTGCTACAACTAATAATGGAACAGGTGTTGCCTCGCCCGGATTTAATTGTAAGTTCTTACCGGTGAAGTGCGCCAATGCCACCTCCGTTACTACAATTGACAGAGGTTATGAAGGCATAGTTTATGCTGCCGATCATGGATGCCAGATTATCAATTGCTCATGGGGTGGCAGTGCAGGTGGCAGTGTTGGACAAGATGCTATTACCTATGCAACAGTAAATAAAGGTGCCTTGGTTGTTTGTTCTGCAGGAAACACCTACACCGATATTGCACAATATCCTGCTGCATATAATTATGCATTTAGTGTTGCTGCAACAAACTCCAGCGATGAAAAATCATCTTTTTCTACCTATAATTATTCTGTAGATATTTCTGCACCTGGCTCAAATATTTTCTCTACCCTATATAACAACAGTTATGCTTCGTTAGATGGAACTTCAATGTCGGCACCAATTACCTCAGGTTGCGCAGCCATAGTAAAATCACAATTCCCGACCTATAACAACATGCAGGTGGCAGAGCAATTACGAATGACTGCCGATAATATTTATGGTGTTTCGGGTAACAGTGGTTTTGTTGATAAATTAGGTACCGGACGTGTGAATCTTTATAATGCAGTTACACAAAGCCCTAAAGGAGTGCGTATGGATAATATCAGCCTGTCTGATAACAATGACCTTGCATTTGTTGCCGGTGATACCTTACGAATTACAGGTGATGTGCTAAACCTTCTTGCACCTCTTTCAAATCTTACAGTTACACTTTCAACAGTATCAAGTAGTGTAACTATTTTGAATAACACCATCAATCCCGGTGCTATGGCAACTCTTGATGTGGTGAACACTGCCACCACACCATTTTTAGTTAAAATAAAACCTACAGCTCCGGTAAATTCAAATGTTGTGTTTAAACTTTCTTTTACTGATGGCAACCTTATCGTTAACCAATATTTTACTGTTGTAGTAAATGTAGATTACATCAATGTTAACATCAATGAAGTGGCAACAACCATAACCAGCAAAGGACGTTTGTTTTATTATGGCATCAATCAGACATCAGGATTAGGTTTTGATTTTAATGGTGATAATTTGGTTTATGATGGTGGATTGATGATTGGCAACAACAATCTTGTTTCTGACAACTGTCGTGACGGTTCTAATTTTGATGATGATTTTCAAAAACAAATTGCTATTAAAGCTATAATTCCCTCTGTAAAATCAGAATTTGACCTGACAACAAATTTTAACGACAATAATGTCACTGCTGCAAACAGACTGAAAGTTTTAGTCAGACATAACACATACGCATGGAGTTCACCGGGCAACTCGCGTTTTATCATTGTTGAATATCATATTAAAAATACAGGCACCAATGCATTGAGTACCCTCTATGCCGGTATTTGTGCCGATTGGGATATTCAAACCTATGCCAACAATAAGTCTGATGTTGATGCTGTAAATAAAATGGGGTATTCGTGGTGTACAGATAATGGCGGACTTTATGCAGGAGTAAAATTGTTGTCAGCAACACCATTTAATTCTTATGCTATTGACAATGTAACCGGTGGTGCCGGTGGTGTTGATGCAACAAGTGATTTTACCAATTCAGAAAAATATACTACACTAAGCACAAGTCGTGCGCAGGCAGGAAACACACTTCCTGCAGGTAATGACGTGATTCAGGTGGTAAGTTCAGGACCATTTAATCTTGCCGGTGGTGATTCAATAACAGTTGCCTTTGCATTGATAGCAGGTGACAGCCTTGCCGATATTCAGCAAAGTGCTGCTAATGCACAAATAAAATATGATGGTATTTTAACTTCTGTTCAGGAAAATATTGCTCATGGATCAGAAACACAATTACTGAATCCCTACCCTAATCCTAACAGTGGAAATGAATTAAACATACCTTTTTATATTGCAAAAAATCAAATAAATTCTGTAAATATCAGTCTGACAGATATGACAGGAAGAACAGTTGTTGATCTTCAAAACATCCAGACAATTTCAGGAATGAATATACAGACAGTTAACATGGCAGGGTTAAGCAATGGTATTTATCTGATTAAATTAGAAAGTGCCGGCAAAATATACACCGGAAAAATTTCTGTACAGCATTAATTTTTAAATTAACCATAATTAATATTTCAAACCACACAGACAATGGTCGTTCTGTGTGGTTTGATTTTTCTACCTTAGCCAAGAGATTAATACAAATTCAAAATCATTAATTACTGTATGATGAAAAAGAAATCAATTTTAATACTTACAATCATGAGTATAGCTTCTGCTTCTTTTGCTGAAAACAAAGATTTAAAAGAACAATCGGCTAATCCATTATTACAACCCTGGACAGGGCCATACAATGGTGTTCCGGCATTTGATAAAGTTAAAGAAGAATATTTTATTCCTGCTTTTGAAGCGGCTTTTGCAGAGAAAAAAGCAGAGATTCAGAAAATAGCTTCAAACAAAGAAGCTCCAAATTTTAAAAATACCATTGAAGCAATGGAAAAAGCAGGAGCTACTTTAAATAGAGTAAGAGCTATTTATGATATATGGTCATCGAATCTGAATACACCTGTGATGACTGCTATTCAGGAAAAAATTGAACCACAGATTGCAGCATTTAACGATGAAGTTATTCAAAATAAACCGCTGTTTTTAAGAATAGAAAAAGTGTGTAGCGATACTGTTGGGAAAAAATATAGTGTAGAACAACATCAGTTGTTAAAACGTTATTACAACAATTTTGTCCTTGCAGGTGCTAAACTTAATGATGCTGATAAAGCTAAGGTGGCTAATATCAATTCACGATTGGCCACTTTGTTTACTCAATTTTCTAAAAATCAATTAGCAGATGAGAATGAAAAATATATAGAAATTAAAAATGAATCCGATTTGGCAGGATTACCTGATGACATAAAATCAGCGTATGCAAAAAATGCAAAAGAGCGTGGTAAATCAACATGGACTGTTGCCAATACACGTTCTGCTGTTGAGCCTTTTTTAACTTTTTCAAACAATCGCGAATTACGTAAACAAGTTTGGACAATGTTTATAAACCGTGGCGACAATGGCGATGCCAACGATAACAACAAGATTATTCCTGAAATTTTAAAATTACGTTATGAAAGAGCAAAGCTGATGGGATTTGCAACATTTGCACATCAGAAACTTTCAGACAAAATGGCTAAAACACCTGAAGCTACTATGAAATTGATGGAATCTGTTTGGCCTGCTGCTATTGCCAGAGTAAAAGAAGAAGTTGCCGACATGCAGGCAATTGCCGATAAAGAAAATGCAGGAATTAAAATTGAGCCATGGGATTATCGCTACTACGCAGAGCAAGTAAGAAAATCAAAATATGATCTCGATCAGAATGAGGTGAAACAATATCTTCAGTTGGAGAAACTTAGAGAAGGAATGTTTTTTGTTGCAGGAGAATTATTCAATCTTTCATTTACTCAGGTTCATGACGTTCCTGTTTTTCATCCTGATGTTACAGTATATAAAGTTGAAGATAAGACAACACATAAGTTAAAGGGGATCTGGTATTTTGATCCCTATGCACGTACAGGTAAACGTTCCGGTGCATGGATGACAGCCTATCGCGAACAGGAAAAACTGAGTGGAAATGTTACAACTATTGTATCCAACAATTGCAATTACATAAAAGGTTCCGGTAATGATCCCGTACTTATTTCATGGGATGATGCCACTACTCTGTTTCATGAATTCGGACATGCATTGCATGGTTTGTGTTCTGATGTTACTTATCCGACAATTTCAGGAACCAATGTGGCCAGAGATTATGTTGAGTTTCCATCACAAGTACTTGAACGTTGGTTGCCAACATCAGAGGTGTTGCAGAAGTATGCAATAAATGCTAAAACCGGACAACCTCTTCCACAAAGTCTGCTCGAAAAACTCAACAAATCTTCAAAATTCAATCAGGGATTTGAAACAACAGAATATCTGTCGAGTGCATTGGTAGATATGAAAATACATCTTGCAGGTGATAAAGTAACTGATCCTGATAAATTTGAAAAAGAAACCTTAGCTGCACTGAATATGCCTTCGGAAATTGTGATGCGTCACCGACTGCCACAATTTGGGCATATTTTTTCAAGTGATGAATATGCAGCGGGCTATTACAGTTATCTATGGTCAGATGTAATCAGCGCTGATGCAACTGAAGCATTTACAGAAGCAGGTAGTTTATATGATAAAAAGACTGCCGAAAAACTTTATCGTAATGTGTTTAGTGTTGGTGCTTCAATTGACGAAAGTATAGGCTATCGTAATTTCAGAGGTCACGACCCTGACGTTAAAGCACTTATGCGCAGCAGAGGCTTTCCTGAAAAATAAGCCTTGGAGGGCTTATTACCATAACTATTTTGATGATTTTCCGTATGATTAAATACTTTTGTTTAGTTTAACCTTACGGGATGTGATCAAAGGCAACTTCAGGTATTTTCTACTTATTCTTTCTTTGGCAATGGTATTTTCCGCCATTGTATTAGAGTGGAATATGCACAAACGTGATCTTGACTTTATCAGGATAACAGTTTTTGCAAAAAAGACTTTACATGAAGAAGAAAACCGGGCAAACAAATATGTTGAATGGCTTGGTAATATGCTTTCGCGCCAAACAAGTTATTCTGCCATTGACGACAGTCTGTTGCTTACTTCGCAAAAACCTGTTAGTGCTTTCTACAGCTTTGTATATCTCAACGACTCATTAATTTATTGGGATAATAATGCTGTAAGTTTCTCATACAATCAAGTTAAAAACGGAATCAACCAACAACTTATTCAACTAAAAAATGGTTGGTATGAATTGTTTCGTTACCAACGAAGAAATATTACCATCATTGGTTTGTTGCCCATACGTGCAGGCTATGATTTTCAAAATAAGTATTTGCGCAATGAGTTTAATCCTGTTTTGGGAATTCCAGAACATGCCCTTCTGTTACCCTCACCGGCAACAGGATCTTATCCGGTAATAAGCTCTGATGGAAATTATTTATTCAGTATAAAATACAATCCGATAATGAGCGATCCGGGTCGCTTGTGGTACATTGCTGCATTGTATTTAGCCGGATTTTTCCTTTTATTAATTTCATTCTATCTCTATGCAAGACAGTGGTTATTAAAAAATCCATTAGTGTCGTTTGTAATAATTAGTCTTTTAGTTTTCATCAAATGGCTCATGCTGACATTCCGTTTTCCTGAATTTCTTTATGGCATGCCGCTATTTAATCCTAAATTTTATGCAACATCATACTTTCTGAATTCATTGGGTGATTTTTTGCTTAGTGCATCTGTTTTTTGTTGTGTCATTCTGTTCGTTTACAATTACCTTCATTTAAGAAGAAGAAAAATAAAAGTTATCAGACAAAGTCCAACATTACTTTCAATTGTTGTAATCGGAAATCTGTTGTTTACTTTCTTGTTTTCTGTTTTTATCAATTATCTTATAAGCGGATTAATTCTTAACTCAAAAATTTCTTTCAACGTAAACAATGTTTTTGAATTAACCTTTTTCAGCCTCATTGGATTTTTAATAATAGGTATTCTGCTTTTTTCGTTTTATGTTTCCTGCGAAGGGACAGTAAAATTTGCTGAGTATAGTGGTTTCTCATTACCTTATAACTTTCTTTTATTTTTAATTACACAAGGACTTTTTCTGGTTGTATTAATTCTGTTTCGAAACACTGATGTTTTTGTGAATTATGGTGTAGCCACATTCTTTCTGACCAATTCGCTCATTCTCTTCATCAGTTACATTCGTTTTACAAGCCGGCAAAATTTTTCATTTGTACGCTACATGTTTGTCATAGCAGGCTTTTCTGTTTATGCTGCATATACCATTTCGAGCTTTAATATGGTGCGCGAAAAAAACAACATGCGTCTGTTAGTTTCAAAGGTTGAAAACAGAGAAGACTTGATTGCAGAATATTTATTTCAGGAAATAGATCAGAAACTAAAGACTGATCCTGTAATTACTTCAAATATTATTCAGGGAAGGTCGCCCTTGTTAGAAGAAAAAATAAAAAAGCGTATCACTCTAAATGCATTTAATCAGGCATATTGGACACGCTACGATATTCAAATCAAAGCTTATGACTCTGCAGGTGTTTCTCTGTTTGCCAATTCCGACACATTGCGCAATGTAACTTTTTATGATAGCATCATCAATACGCAGACACGACCAACCTATAGCCATTCCTTTAATTACCTGAGTTCTAACTCAGGTAAAATTGGATACATCGGAAAAATTACATATCCAAAAAATGCCAGCGGTGAACTTGCTGCTACAATAATTATTCAGCTTGACTCTAAATTTAATCAGGAAGAAGGTGGGTTTCCCGATTTACTTCTTTCAGAAAAAATGCCTGCATCGCGCGATCTTTCAAAATATGCTTATGCAAAATATGAGAATGGCAAACTGATTTTTCAAAGTGGCAAGTTCAACTATTTTCATTCTGCTGCTACATACGACCGTATGTTTGGTTTGGTAAAATCCGATCAGTTTGTATCATTAGGAGGGTTTATTCACTTATTCTATAATCAGGATAAAAATAATCTGATTGTAATTTCATATAAAACACCTCAGGCTATTGAACAGGTGACTTTATTCTCTTATGTGTTTATTTTCTTTTCTGCAACATTCATTTTAATTTACATGATTTGGCTTTTCTTAGCCAACAATTTCAGGTTGCATCTTGATTTCAGAAAACGAATTCAGCTTTCAGTAGTTGGTTTAGTTGTTATTGCTATATTGTTGATTGGCGGTGGTTCTATTTTTTACATTTCGCGTGGTTATTCCGAAGAGCAAAAAGTCAGGATTAAAGAAAAACTTTCAACACTGATGCTTGCTGTTGAATCAGAATTCAATGATAAAAACTTAACAGAGGCAAACTTAACAGAAGAAACTACCTTAAACTTTTCAAGAATTTCGAATACACTTTCAAGCGATTTTAATCTTTATGACAAAAACGGACGATTAATTTATTCCACACAACCAAAGATATTTGATAAAGAAATTATTTCAAGGTTGATGAACAGGAGTGCTTTCGACCAACTTAAAAATTATCAGACTAATGGTTTTATTCATGATGAAAAAATCGGTTTATTGGAATATACTTCAGCCTACGAAACTATTGTGAATAAAGACAATAAAGTAGCAGCTTATATTAACCTCCCATACTTTGCACGGCAGAATGAATTGAAAAAAGAAATCAGTGGTTTCTTGGTTACACTAATCAACATTTATGTACTACTTTTTGGTATCGCCATTGTTATTACATTCATTATTTCAAACCGTCTTGTAAAGCCATTAAACCTTATTCAGCAAAAATTAGCTAGAGTAAAATTAGACAGTAGTAATGAGCTGCTTGAATGGGAAGGTGGAGATGAAATTGGCTCTTTGGTAAATGAATACAATAAGATGGTAAACAAGTTGGCTAAGAGTGCAGATGCATTAGCGCAGTCGGAAAGAGAAACTGCCTGGCGAGAAATGGCAAAGCAGGTTGCCCATGAAATTAAAAATCCACTCACACCAATGAAGCTGAGTATGCAGCATCTTGCACGTGCATGGAAAGAGAAGAACAGCAACTTCGAAAACATTTTTGAAAAAGTTTCCAGAACAATGATTGAGCAGATTGATTCACTATCAAGGATAGCTACAGAGTTTTCAAACTTTGCAAAAATGCCAAAAGGCAATTTTGAAAAAATAGACCTTGTAAAATCTATTCAAAGTAATATTGACCTTTACAGTGAAGTGCGTAATGTGGATTTTGTTTTTAATAAAAGCAACATTGACGATGAAGCTGTTGTTAATGGTGACTGGGAACAAACATTAAGAGCTTTCGGAAATCTTATAAAAAATGCAGTACAAGCTATTCCTGAAAACCAACAAGGATTAATTACAATTCAACTTACAAAAGCGGATAAGCAGTTTTATATTAGTATCACTGACAACGGTAAAGGCATTACCGAAGAGGCAAAGCAAAAAATATTTACGCCAAACTTTACAACTAAAAGTGGAGGCACAGGTTTAGGACTTGCTATGGTAAAAAGTATTGTAGAAAATATGCAGGGAAAAATATCGTTCGAAAGTGAATACGGAAAAGGAACTACTTTTAAAATAGAGCTATTTGAAGCAGATTAAAATTATTGCTTACAAAAACGTTTGATAACAGCAACGTTATTTTTTGAAACGGCCTTAAAAGAATAAATGCCATTCTTTAGATGTGAGACATCTATATTTCCCATTGCAGAGTTAATTATTTCTGAATAAACAACGGCACCTTTTGCGTCCATTACTTCAATAGTAAATGGTATATTTTCAGTCTTGAAATTAATTTTGTCTGTAACAGGATTGGGGTATGAATCAAAATCATTGACGGAAGAAACATTACGTATTCCCGTAAAGTCCTGAAATTTAACAACACCTTGTGTTGCTGTGCCTATCCATATATTGTTCAAAGAATCAATAGTCAAGCATTGAATATTGTTATCAGGCATGGAAGAATTAACAGTGTTGAAGCAAGTATAAACAGTACCTGTTTTTCTGATTATACCACTATCGGCAGTAGCTACCCAAACAGACTGATGATCGTTACTGATTTGTATATCTGAAAGACTATTTGACTGAATGAAAGAACTTCCCATATAATACCAAAACCATCCACCAATATTTCTGTAAACCACTATTCCATTTGCTGGAGTTGCCATCCAGATGTTTCCAACAGAATCTTCGTCAAATCCCAAAATAGTATTATCAGGAATTCCTGAACCATTTGAAATATTCAAGTTTGATTTAATCGTGTCTTCGTGAAGTATAAACAATCCGCCATTAACACTTCCTGCATAAACTTTTCTGTTTTTTGAAGTATGAATAGATGCAATAGTATTTTGAATAATGCTGCTTGCTGCAGAGTAAACTATCCAGTTGGTTCCGTCAAACTTTACAAGTCCGTCCTGATTTCCAATCCACAATGCACCTGCTGAATCAAATGCAAGAGCTCTGATTGAATTTTCGGTAATGGGACTATTGGTATCATCATAAACTGTCCAATTAGTTCCATCAAACTTTGCCACACCTCCACCAAGTGTACCAATCCAGGCATTGTTCAGTGAGTCGAATGCAATAGCACGCACACTATTAGCAGGCAATCCTGATGCGAAGGGAAGATATACTGTCCAATTTACATCATCAAAAACAGCAAGTCCATAATCGGTTCCAATCCATTTTCTTCCTATATGATCAACTTCAATACATCTTACCGAATTTTCAGGTAATGGTGAATTTGCTATTGTATAGTTAGTCAACACTTGTTGTGCATACCCTTGCACAGAAAATAAAATCAGGAAACAAAATATTATTCTTCTCATTCTTTAAAAATAAAAACCCTCCCGTAGGAGGGCATTATTCCGGTTTTAGATATAATTATTGTATTACAACTTTTAATGTTTGTTTTTTACTACCGGTATCAACAGTCAACAAATAAATTCCCTTGTTGAATTTCGACAAGTCTAATTTATGATTGTTTGTACCTATCACATTTGCAATGTTCTTTATTAAAACTGACTTTCCTAAAATATCAGTCATTTTAATTAAAGCTATACCATTAACTTCTGAATTAACTGTCAGGTTAACCATTCCTGTTGAAGTTGGATTTGGCGAAATTTCAATAACTGAAGTACTACTACTCATCTCGCCTAAGCGGCAATTGAATGAAACAAGTACTGCTCTTCTTCCTGCTTGTCCACATGCATTGTATGCATTGACACCAACACTTCCCGTCTTTGTTCCAAAATCAACTGTAATATTAGGAGTTCCCTGACCTGATGTAATTACTGATCCTGATGGAACTATCCATTGATAGTTGGTTGCACCAAATACAGTATTTGTACTATATGACACATTTTGTTGTCCTGCACAAACTGTTGTTGGTCCGGTTAAAGTTGATGGCACTGATGGTGTTTTCTTAATTGCTACACAACGAGGCTTGCTACTCATACATGTGTTGTCGGCTGTCACACATACATTGCCACTCGTAAAGCTGCTGCCTACATAAATTGAAGCAGTCTTAGTTCCCTGACCACTTGCAATATTTACTCCGGCCGGAACCGACCATGTATAACTTGTGGCCCCACTAACAGTTGCACTTGTAAATGTGCCTGCTGCATCACATAATCCAGTAACCGGACCTGTGATAGATGATGGTGTGGCAGGAATATTCAATGACAGCGAAGATGAGCGTGAAGCACTCACACCGCAAGCACCATTTGCAACAACTGATATATTACCACTTGTGAAATTTGATGCAAAGTTTAAATGAATATTATTAGTTCCTTGCCCTGAAATAATAGTCACCCCTGCAGGAACAGTCCATGTATATGAAACGGCATTAGCTACAGGACTTACAGAATAATTTTCATTCACATTCGGGCAAGGCTTTTTATTTCCTGCTATTAAACCAGGTATAGTCGGTGCAGTGCCTGTGTTTGCATTAATGGTAATGGTATTTGTACTAAAGCAACCTCCGGCAACAAAACCCGTAACTGTGTAGGTCATTGTTGTGGATGGTGTTGCAATTACTGTTGAACCTGATGTAGTATTTAAGCCTGTTGATGGGCTCCATGTGTATGTATCTGCTCCTGATGCAGTGAGCGTAGCAGACTGACCATTACATATAGATGTTGTACTTGCTGAAACATTTACGACAGGCTGAGCAATAATATTCACAGTTATTGAAGAAGAAGCAGAACATCCATTATCTGTACCTACAACTGTGTAAGTAATCGTTGATATTGGGTTAGCAACAACGCTAGCACCTGTTGTAGTATTTAATGCTGTTGAAGGCGACCATGTAAAGTTGCTTGCACCACTGGCTGATAAAGTCACAAACTGTCCACTGCAAACATCTACATTTCCACTTGTTTGAATAACAGGATTTGGATTTACATTTACTGTAAAAGTTGCTGTATTTGAGCAGCCGTTTGATGTGCCTGTAACAACATAGATAGTTGTTGCAGCAGGTGTAGCATCTACTGTTGCTCCTGTTGAAGTATTTAATCCTGTTGCAGGACTCCATGAATAAGTTGATGCACCTGTTGCTGTTAATGTTGTTGACTGTCCTTCGCAGATGGTATTGTTTCCACTAACATTAATACTAAGCGAAGGTGTAACTGTAAGTTGTGTAATTACTATACTATCACAACCGGATACATTGATAAAGTTATCGTAGTATGTTCCTGCGGTAGAATAATTATTTCCATTAATAGAGTAAGAGCCTCCCTGACAAATTGTTTGTGGATTCTGAACTGAATCGGCCGAAGGGCCAAAAGGATAATTCCAAACTGCAATATTCGTTGATGTACATCCTAAACTATTTGTAATAGTAACACTCGGGCCTTGCAAGGGTAATGGATTTGCAAGTATCTGTTGATTTATACAAGAAGTTGTTTGACCATTATCCCATAGGTAGGTGTATGGTGCATAGGCTCCGTTTGATGTGTCTGAAGCACAAGCGTTAGCATAGCTGCCTGCACAATGTCCATTTGGATAAGTTAATGTTACTTGTGAATAGGGTGTCGGATTTACAACAATGTTAACCTGAGCAGATGAACTTCCGCAAGCATTGCTTCCTGTTACTGTATATAATCCTGCCTGATTGGGTTGAATATTAAGTATTGTATTTGAAGACTGTGTTGAACTGTAATTATTCGGCCCTGTCCAACTCCAGGAAGTAACATCAGCATTAAATGCTTCAAGTAAAACAAGATCTCCTATACATGCAGGGCTTGATGATGCAGTTGCAGAAATGGTGCCCGGTGCAGGATTTACTGTAACAGTAAATTGTGTTGTATCAGAACAACCATTCATCATTCCAATTACAGTATAAGTTGTTGTTTGAGTTGGCGAAGCTGTAACGCTTGATCCTGTAGTTGCACTTAAACCTGTTGCAGGGCTCCATGCATAAGTTGTTGCACCGTTTGCAGCAAGCGTTGTTGATGTACCTTCACAGATTGTATTGCTTCCTGAAACACTAACGTTTGGATTTGCCACATTCACTGTCACTGAGCCTGAGCCTGCACATCCTGTAGTACTCTCAACTGCAGATACTGTATATGTAGTAGTCTGTGTAGGATTAGCTATCGGATTCTGATTTGTTGAATTAAATCCAGAAGGATTAGATGTCCAGTTATAAGATATTGATGTCGGAACCTGTGAATTGATTTTCAATGTCCAATTTTGAATTGTTCCTACATCTACAGATGCACGGTCAATTACATGCAATTTCCAAACACCGTTAACATTACCCGTTAAGCTGTTGAAGTTTCCTTCTGGAATAAATGTTCCATTATAAGGTGGATTTCCACTGGTAATAGCCATTGGTCCGTTCATTGCAAAAGTTGAATTGGTATAATTATCACCACTACCACCTCTGCGATTACTCAGCACTGCATATTGTCCTGATGGAGCAACTAAACGTAATTCGATGTCACCATCATAAGTATGTGTAATATTTGCATTTACAGACACTACAACACCTGAACTTAATGCAGTTGGATTGATACCACTAACGGTTATTGGTGATTGTACGCCTGTTGAATTATTATCAGGAATCGGATAAGCTGTAGTGTTAGAAAAAGTTTGTACAACAGTAACAGTTCCTGAACTTGTTGCTGAGCCATTGAGTTGCACAGGGTCACCGGCACAAACATTAGCAGAACTTGTAGATGCAGTTACCGGGAAACTATTAACCGTTACTGTAACCGGAGTTGATGCAGTAGCACAGGTTGAAGTATTATTTACTGTACAAGTGTAAGTTCCACCTTGTGAAACAGTGATGCTTTGTGTAGTAGCACCATTGCTCCATAAATAATCGCTTGCACCGCTGCAAGTTAAAGTTACGCTGCCTCCGGCACAAAATGTTGTGGGCCCGTTTGCGGTAATTGTTGGAGCTACCCCACCTTGTTTTGTCAGTGTAAATGGCACTGCCATTACGTTGTTGTTATCATTCTCTTCAAGAAAATAATTGTCAGGATCCTGTTGACATACGATGTAATAGGTACCATTACAAGTACCGGGAGGAATGTTAATCCACATGCCATCAAGACTCTGATTATAGGTATCAAAATAACCTGCTGAAATACCTTGCAATGTTGCTGAACAACCATAACTTCCTCCACCTAAACCATAGTTGCCATAAAATTCTGCAGGTGTATCCAATGTATCGCCATTGTCTGCAATACATAAGCCACTTCCGTTTGATGATGCACAGGCTCCTATATCAAGCAAACAAAAAGCAAGTTTTGCACCATTACCTACAATAGGCCAATTTACAGGATTAGGATCTGCTGTTGGTGTTCTCAAAGTATAAACGCCCCAGTTGTCAACGTGTTGATGACCATGTGATGGGTGATATGTCATTGTTCCTGCAGGACGATCATAATATGACATTGAATTGCCGTTCTTATGATAAATTCTTTGGTTGATGATTATTTTAGGATAGGTAATGTTATCAGGACAAATTGATGGCGCTGTACCAACAAAAGTATCTGTGCCGCAAACAAAAATATTTGACGAGCGTGTTTCCATAGGTCCATGTCCGATGTTTGGTGTAGAAACTGTAATTCTCAGGCGTCCATCATTAACACCGTTGCCTGACTGCGAATATTCTATAACACCGTTGGAACCAAGTATGGTCAATGGTTTTCTTGATGCAGTAATATCAGGTAATAAATCACAGTTAGTGCCACCGCCCAAGCATGAGCATGTTGAGGCGTTAGTTAGTGTACACTGTGCATAAATGGCTTGACTAGCAAACAATAGTACAACCAGTAGTAGGTAAATACGTTTCATATTAGTTTGATTTAAATATTATGGGAGGATTAAAAAGTAGCCCAAATTAAGCATTTTTCTGAAACTTGCAAGTGGTTTTTTTGATTAACAGAAAAAATCTGTAGTCAAAAAGCAGAAAAATATAGGTGAACAGCTATTTTTCGGAAAGCAAGGTAGTGATGATGCGGATAAAGTCATCCTTAGTTTTTTCATGATAGGCACCTGTAGCCGGACCATTAAATCCTGTATAGATTTTTCTAAGAATACCAAACAGGTAGATTTTTTTTCTTCCAGTGCTTTTATAGCACCTAAAAAGGTGCTGCATTTACCTCCACCACCCTCAAATGACAAGTATTTAATGTTGCTTTTGTTCATTATAATATTGCTTGTTTTTTTTAAGAAAAAAAGAAACTGTTAGTGTTTTAAAAGCCACCTTATCATAATTTTCAGGATCATAATCGCCTCTATACAGAAATTTTTTTAAATTCTGTGAATATCGAATCTCCACACAAATATCATTATCTTCACAATTGTGTGGTTCATCAAGAAATGGGTATTTTGGAGAAAACCAAACATCAAGCATGGAATCAATTTCAGCAGCTTTTAAAACACTGGAATCAAAATCTAATGTCAGAATGTTTACAGGAAACTTTGCTTCAAGTAATTTATAGTGTTGCCTGTACTTATTCTCGTAAAATTTATTGCTTGCATAATCTGCGGAGTAGTTATTAATAGCAGTATCCATATCCCGTTGAGCGTAATGTATCCAATATGGCGCCCATTCATAGTAAATATATGCTACAATACGGGTACGGGGGTTATATTCTTAAATTACATTTAAAGGAAATTCGTATTTTTCAGGGCGATGAAAAATTACGAACGCTGGTATTTCTTTAGGACTCATTATAGAATCATAATAAGTAGTTGGTACATTAAAATTCGTTTTGAAGTTGACCCCTTGTGCAAGATAACTGATTTTAGAACCTAACTGTTTTTCGAATTTGTAAGCATCATTAATATATTTAATATTTAAATTAATTACTAAATTATCTTTAGAGAAGAACCATCCGGTTGTATCGGCAAAAATAGGAATATAAGATTCACTTATTGCCTGATTTGAATTAGAATTGCAGGAACTAAAAAAAACGATAAGTGCCGAAATGACAAGGTAGAGTTTGCGCATGGTGTGATTTGTTGTTGTCAATTTATAAATTCCAAACTTTCTAACACACCAATAATTTCTTTATAATTTTTTTCGGTTTTGGCTTTATTTGAATAATAAAAAATGGACTGCAAAAAAAACAAGTCGGATTTGTGAAGACAATAAGCATTAACAACTTGAATATTAAATTCTCCTGATGATTTAAAAAATTTTTGCTTTATTAAAAAATGGTTTTTTTTATCGGATTTGAGCTTAGTTCTTAAAGTATACTTAATTCTTACTTGAAAAGTTGGTGCATGTTCATCTAAACTATCAATCTCTGCTAAACTTTTTACAGGTGAGTTGAATTCAACCCCTACGATTAAAGAGTTGCAATATTTAATAAACTCATCAATCTTAGAGCTGTCTCCATTAAAAGTTGCCGAAAAAAATTCAAACTTATCCCCAAGGATTTCTTTTTCGTATATACTATCCACTATAGAAAATCTTTTGGGAATATAAATTGAAAGGGTGTTTAAAGAGTCCTTAAAAAGTATCCCACTAATATTTTGAGGTTTAGAATCACTTCTGCAATTTGCCAGGAATAAAATTGAAACAAAGAGAAAAAGGTTATTGAACATTATCGTAGATTTTTTTGCAAGCATTTTCTATAACTTTCTCCTGCTTTTCTGCAAGACTATTTAAGTTTCTATATTGACGGTTGATTAACGGGTTTGAGAAATCAAGCAATTCTAGGTCTGTAACATCAATTGAAACGGATAAATTATTCTCAAGAACGGACCTAATTTGTCCTTCTTCGCTTGGATATAGAATGGTATTGTAAAGTTGATTAATAAAATCTTTTATAATAACGCTATTTCCTTCTTTGAAATCATCAGACACCTCGTATTCCTTAACTAAATTTTGCAGACGAATTCCCAAAATACAGTCGCAAAATTCTGTAGCTGATGAACTGATATTGGGAGAAGCTAAAGGATAGTTATCAAAATTGCCTTGGTAGTTAATATTTTTTTGCGGTCTGTAATCGAAGGCATGTAACGGGTAGTTGTTGAGCATACCTCCATCAACATACAGCCCAAGATAATCTTTATTATAATCAGCAGGGAGATTTGAATCGAGGTTAACTTCTGACTCGATTAAGTAAGGCCTAAACATAAAAGGTATGCTCATGGATAAACTAATTGCATCAACAACAGAAAAATCAGGTGTAAAAGCGGCAGAGAAATATTTTGGTTTGCCTAACGAAATATTGGTTCCGGTAACGATAAGATCAACACCAGTCATGTAAAAAAAATCCTGAAAAGTGATATCCTCACCTCTGGATTTTAGCTTTTTCATTTTTAGTGTGGAAAGTTTCGGAAATAAATAATTTTCAATTAAATCGGAAAAATACTTTTTAGAGGCGACACCGCTTAGTAATCCCCTATTATAAATAATACCTAAAAAGTATTTCTTTAAATTTAATGCTCTAGCAGGAGTACCTTCGGTAAGTAATATTTTTCTTACAAAAATTTCATTCTCTGAAACGAAAGGCTTAAATGTCCACTTAAATACGTTGAGGAACTCGGAAAGTACATTGCCTATAATTTTTATAGGCATTGAAAGATTATTATACTCCCTTAATGGCGATTTTTTATTATTTGTTCGATAATTATATAAATCCGGGCTATCAAAAAAACTTTCAAATTGTGTTACGGAAACATCTTTTTGAGCAATGGTAAAATTCCCCAACGATAAACTTACAACTTTGTTTGTTTCTTGCAGAATTTCATAGTGGGACATACCCATCGCAACCATAAAAGCGGTGATTGCACCAGCCGAAGAACCACTAACTCCAAGAATATTTCTTTGTTTGATTGGTTGCGAAATTCTAATAATTGGTGTTTTGTTTTCAGAAGTTACGTTATATGGGGTACCGCCTTCAGGTGGCCCCATTTTTTTATTAATTATTTCTTCTAATGCTTGGATTACACCTAAATAGGCAAGCCCTTTACCGCCACCTCCTTCAAAGCACAAATATTTAATTTGTGAAATTTCTATCATAGCAAGAGTTTTTATGGAAGCAACTCATCCGAAAAATCAGGCAGTCCGGGGCTTGAGCCATCAAGTTTTGTGAGGTAAACAAGATTGGTAGGGGCTTTCTGAATCCAAGGTTCACCTTCTTGATTACCTCCAACAAATTGTCCGTCAAATTCTTTCATTTCGTCAATGATAGATATATAAAGCGGGTCGGTTGGTGAGGGTACGTCTTCACCATTCCAAATTTCACCACCCGAACTTAAGTAATACAAAATTGTGACTCGTCCTAAAAAAAGTTTACAGTTTAATTGATTAATCCTGATATAAGTTTACAATTCATTTTTAGTCCTGAATTGGGTTTACAATAGTAGGAATTTTTCGATAATAATTCTTACATAATTTTTCTGTTTTGATAATTGTTTTTGAATGATGAATACCCGTAGGTGCGAGCGTCCTTTCCGCTCGTGCCATTCATTTTGTTTGCATCTTGCAAACTAGTAAGATTTACTTTGCCGGTGTATGAGCGAAAAATACAAAATATTTCCTGACAAGTTATACTTTGTTACATTAACCACAGTTGGTTAGATTGATGTTTTTACAAGAGCCATTTACTGCGATGAGATAGTTAAGAACTTAAATTACTGCATTGACAATAAAAAACTAAAAGTGTTTGCTTTTTGCATTATGCCATCACACATTCATTTAATTGCAAAAACGAAAGACGATGTGAGTTTAAGCGATGTGTTACGCGACTTTAAGAGTAACACATCAAAGCAAATTATTAAAATGATTGAAGAAAGCCACACGGAAAGCAGGCGCGAATGGTTGCTTTATATGTTTGAGTTTTACGGCAAAAAAATGCGCACAATGTTAAATATCAGTTTTGGCAACAGAATAATCATGCCTTCGATTTATTCAGTAATAAATTTATTGATCAAAAAGTAAATTACATACACAACAATCCTGTAGAAACACGAATAGTTACAGAGCCCCATTTTTATGTGTATAGCAGTGCTAATCAATTTACCGATTTAAAGCTGGTTGAACTATGAAGTCCGATAGCTATCGGACGGCCAGAAGCCACAAGGATAAAAGGCACGAGCGGAAAGGACGCTCGCGCCTACTTAGTAATAGCAGGAAACTACTCGAAATTAAATTTAGAATATTTCGAAAGTTGAAATATTCTAAATTTTGTGATATTTCTTTATAGTCACTTGACATAATATCTTGGAGAATCTGCGAGGATAAAGGGAATAAAAAAGTAACTTAAATTAAGCCTTTTTCCTGAAACTTGCAAGTGGTTTTTTTGATTAACAGAAAAAATCTGTAGTCAAAAAGCAGAAAAATATAGGTGAACAGCTATTTTTCGGAAAGCAAGGTAGTGATGATGCGGATAAAGTCATCCTTAGTCCTTTCATGATAGGCGCCTGTAGCCGGGCCATTAAAACCTGTATAGATTTTCCTGACTTTGCCCTTTCGATCAATAAAAATGGTAGTAGGATAGCCATTGATTTTACTGAGCATACTCATTTTAGATGCAGCCCCTTCTCTGTTACCGGCAATCAGTGTTTCGTACTGAACATGGTATTTTTCTTTCACTCGTTTAACATTACCGACAGATTTCCTGAAGTCAGATGTTTTTTCAAAAGCCAAACCAATTATGGTTAAGTCTTGGCTTTTATTTCTGGAATAATAATCGGATAAAAATGCTGTTTCGTCCATACAGTTAGGGCACCATGTTCCCATCATCTCAACAACAACCACCCTACCTTTTAAATCTTTATTAGGGTATGAAAAAACTGTGCTGTCCAATCGCAATGCACTAAAAGAAAAAGATGCAGTATCATTCTTCAGAAAAGTGAGTTTAAACGGATCGGGCAATTCTGCACTTTCATTAACTACTGCTTGCCAGGGTTGCTGCCAATGATGTCCTGAATAAAAAACACCCTGCATCATATTATTCTTTATTGAGCCTTTAAAAAGATAAGCAAATGCTCCGTCAAAATAAGATAAAAACAAACTGTCGTTATTAAGACATCCATCAAGAAAACGATAGTCGCCCGACTCAGTTAAAAGTGTTCCTCTCACATCTGTACCATTCTGTTTAAACAATGCAATTGCTTGCGATGAATCTTTAGTACCCGGGCTGAATTTCCATTCCCATTTTTCAGGAAGTTTTATTTCAGATTTTGTGTTATTAAAAAAACGATACTTTTCTCCAAGAAAAGCTTTGAATGGTGTGGGTGCATAATTCTTTCTTGAATTGTTATACCAAAAGCCAATCATGCTGTCACCGCTTACTCTCACTCTGAACTCAGAATCATAAACCGGTAATTGAATAATTAAAGAATCATTGGCATAAGAAATTTCATTTACTTCAATTTCTTCATTGCCATTTTTTATAAAAATCTCACTGCGGCTATTAACCTCTCTTGTTTCAAAATTAAAAGGTAATTCACCGCCCGGTGTCATTAATACTGCTCTCCATATACCGGAAGCAATAATCAAACCATGCAATGCAGTACTACTCAAGTTTAATTATATATAGTTATTTACTTCGCGAAATTCTTTTGCGTGGCTCTTTGTCCTTTGGCTTCACCTTTGATGTAGCCATCTTCAAAGCATTCACTTCCATCTCACTCAAAAAACGCCATTTACCTCGTGCAATATCCTTCTTGGTCAAGCCTGCAAAAACTACCCGGTCTAATTTAATAACATTGTAATCCATAGATTCAAATATTCGTCTTACAATACGGTTTTTACCTGAGTGTATTTCTACACCAATCTGTTTTTTGTCATTAAATCCACCATCGTATTGTATGTCATCAACAGTAGCCATTCCATCATCGAGCATTACACCTTCTTTAATTTTTTCTTTATCGGAAGATTTTAAATTTCTGTCCAACTCTACATGATAAATTTTCTGCACTTCATAACTAGGATGTGTAAGTTTTTTTGCCAGATCACCATCATTGGTAAAAAGCAAAACACCGGTTGTATTTCTGTCGAGTCGGCCAACAGGATAAACACGCTCTTTACAAGCACCGGCAATAAGATGCATAACAGTACGTCTGTCCTGCGGATCGTCCATTGTGGTGATGTAATCTTTTGGTTTATTGAGCAACAGATACATTGGCTTTTCATTTCTGATAGTTTCACCATTGTATTTGATAACATCATCCTGCGAAACCTTGGTTCCCATTGTAGTAACAATTTCACCATTGACAGAAACAAGGCCTGCAGTAATCAACTCATCTGCTTCGCGTCTGCTACAAATACCACTGTTGGCAATATAACGGTTTAATCGAACAAGACCATCAGACAATTGTTCTGATGATTCCTTTTCTTTTTTACTATATTTTCTGTTGTCATTTTTCTTGCGATACGGTTTATCAAATCTTCCTGAACTTCTTTCTTTTCTGTCGTAAGAACGTTTCTCTCTTGTATCACTATCGAAAGATTTGCTAAATCGTCTTGGCTTATCTTCTCCTTCAACATTATCATCTCTTCTTTTAAAACTTTTTGACTTGTCAAATTTTCCTGAACCACCAAAGTCACTTCGTTTTTTAAATCTTGGTTTCTCATCACCTTCAAAACCTTCATCTCTTTTTCTGTAAGGACGTGGACTATCTGATGATTTAAAACTTCTTTTCTCTCGCTCAAAACCACCTTCTTTCTTAAAGCGCGATGGTCTTTCTTCACCATCAAAACCTTCGTCTCTTTTTCTGTAAGGGCGTGGGCTATCTGATGATTTAAAACTTCTTTTCTCTCGCTCAAAACCACCTTCTTTCTTAAAGCGCGATGGTCTTTCTTCACCATCAAAACCTTCGTCTCTTTTTCTGTAAGGGCGTGGACTATCTGATGATTTAAAACTTCTTTTCTCTCGCTCAAAACCACCTTCTTTTTTAAAGCGCGATGGTCTTTCTTCACCATCAAAACCTTCGTCTCTTTTTCTGTAAGGGCGTGGACTATCTGATGATTTAAAACTTCTTTTCTCTCGCTCAAAACCACCTTCTTTTTTAAAGCGCGATGGTCTTTCTCTTTTTTCGAAACCAGCGTTATCATCACTTCCAAAATTCTTCCGTTTTCTTTCAAAGCCGGACTCATCAGCATCAAACCTGCGTTTGCCTGAAAATTTATTTTTTGAATAACTGTTTCCTGACTTTACAAACTCCTCTTTGGATTTATCAGTGCTACTTCCGAATTTTTTTCCTCTTGAAGGACGTCCTTCAGATTTGTATCTGCCGGCTTGCGGCTTGTCGCTGTTGCCGCGCTTACGGCCTTTACTGTTCTGCATGTGTTGCTTATTGTATGGCAAATTGCGCCAATATTTCCATCTGTATGGTTATCTTTTGGAATTCAAGTCCCGAAGGTTCAAAATTAGAATCTGCCATTGAAGCTTCCATCATTCGGCTTTTCATCATCATAGGTTCTGCATAATTTGTGCCCTCAACTTCTTTTATCAGTAATACCTTGCCAACCTTTTCTCCAATTCCTTCACAAAGATAGGTGGCCTTAGCTTTGGCTGCCTGTAATGCTTCTGTTTTTACTTGTTTTTTAAACTCATCCATCTTACTGTGTGAAGTGGAACTGATGTACATGTTCTGCGTGCCTTTGTCATCAAGCTGACTCATTAATCTTTCAATCTGCTCACCTGAATTAAACTTAATTATATAACTTGAAGAAGCAACAAAATCGGGAGTTTTCTTTTTGCGCTGCCAGTACCAACCACTGTTATTGTAGCCATTCATTCCTTGTATTGAAATATTTTCTTTAGCTATACCGGCTTTTGTGCATGCTGCAAGAAAATTTTTTCGCACCTCATTTATATCTGTCTTCTTCTTATTCTCTGTATATTCCTGAATGGTTATGACAACAAAAATTTCATCAGGTATTACTTTCATTTCAGCAGTTCCTGTGACTTCAATTTTTCTTGTTTCACTCATATTGACCGGGGTTTGTGAATGTGCCATTTTACCGTTTAACATCATTCCGATAATGGCTGTCAGTGCTATTAGTTTTGTTTGCATTTTAATTGTTTTCCAATGTGGATGCAAAGATAGGTTTAATTCCACAGTGTGGCTTTGATTCGTTCATTTTAAGTTTAATTATTCAGATATTTGCAGCCGCAAAAAATCAGATTATGAAAGCAAAAACTGCTAAAGAGAGTTTAACCATACAAACTGAGATTGTTCTTCCTAACGACACCAACGTACTTGGCAATCTGATGGGAGGCCGCCTGCTGCATTGGATGGATGTTTGTTCTGCCGTAGCTGCACACCGTCATTGTGGACGTGTAGTGGTTACAGCTTCTGTAAACAATGTATCGTTTAATCAACCTATCCGTTTGGGCGATATTGTTACCATTCAGGCAAAAGTATCGCGCTCCTTTACTTCAAGCATGGAAGTTTTTATGGAAGTTTGGGTTGAACGTAATGCCACAGGAGATAAAATAAAGTGCAATGAAGCCATCTACACCTTTGTAGCTGTTGACCAACAAGGCAGCCCCATTGCAGTGCCTGAATTGATTGCTGAAAGCGAAGAAGAAAAAAAACGTTTTGATGGTGCATTAAGACGTAAGCAACTTGCCTTAATCCTTGCAGGAAAAATGAAACCTGCCGATGCAACTGAACTGAAAGCACTATTCTTTTAAAGCTACAAAGCTCTATTTTGCATCTTCTTGTACATGTCGTGAATAAATGACTTTCTGATTTTACTTGTTAAATTCTGTCAATAGTTTCTGTTAGTTTTGCTCTATATGGAAAAATCAATTCAGACTTACAATAACAGTCAATCACAGGAAGACAAAAAAATTTGCGATTTATTGGCTGATTCAATTGACACAGTATTAAAAACAGCAGAATGTAAAATATGGCATGCACACCCGGTTTGGTTTATTGATGAAAATCCAATAGTTGGATACAGTAAACAAAAGCTAGGCTGGAGGCTTATGTTTTGGAGTGGAATTGATTTTGAAGAAGAAGGTTTGAATGTGCATGGCAAAAAGTTTAAAGATGCTTCTGTATTTTATACTTCAATTGAACAAATAAATATTAAGGATTTAAAGCGGTGGCTAAAAAAATCTATAACTATTCAATGGGATTATAAAAACCTGATAAAAAGAAAAGGTAAATTAGTCCGTTTAAAATAATTGATATGAATAGCACAGAAAAAAATATTGAGCGTGTAGCAAAAATGAGTTTTGCTTCTATATATCCTTTATATATTTCTAAGATTCAAAAAAAGAATCGCACTTCAGAGGAATTGAATCAGGTTATTACATGGCTAACGGGTTATAGTGTTAAAGAATTACAAAAACATTTAGACAATAAAACAACCTTTCAGGAATTTTTTCAGCAGGCCAAAATTAATCCAAATGCAAGTAAAATTACAGGCACCATTTGCGGTTATAAAATCGAGGAAATCGAAAATCCTTTTATGAAAAAAGTCAGGTACTTAGATAAGTTAGTGGACGAGCTTGCAAAAGGTCACCCACTAACTAAGATTTTACGGTCTTAAAATATTATTTCATCAACGTCCTAACACAGTCACTTTTGCTTTTCGGTTTGAAGCATTTTTAGTATCGTACCAAAAAACAATTTTTTCAATGATGCGTTTGTTTCCTTTCAGGTCAATAACTCTGCTTTGACTGTTCTTATCAAAACTATGACGCATATCAATTTCCTGTTCGCCTCCATTCTCGAAGTGAACAATAACTTTATGCATATTCAAAGCACCTCCTCTGACAACAAATTTCAGTTTCTGAAAAACACCGTCACGCAACTGCACATCTAACACATCTTTGTCTAACTGATAGTCCACTGTTTTTGTGCCTAAGATGCGCCAATTGTCAGGCTTAAAAGATAAACTTACCATAGTTACCATAATTAATAAGCCCATTACTACAGAAATTCTTTGTTTCATATTTTTAAAATTAATATTGTTGCTTTTTCAAACTAATAGACTATTTTATGAAATAATGGTTTAATCTGCTTTATGAATTTTTTCTGTCTCTTTGTAAGTAAACTGACTTAAAACAAATACTTAATCTACGTTATTGTAAAAAGGAAGGGCTGATAATAATTTTGCACTATAAATATACATTATCATGGAAAAAAGATCTGTAGAAATAGTTGTTAGTCCACGTGAACCACATTTTGTAGGTGATGGCTTCAGAGTACATAATTTCATACCAAGTGGTTATCGTCTTGACATGCAAAGAATGAATCCATTCATCATGTTAGATTATAATTCTAAATTTCACTTTGACCCCAGTGATACTCCTAAGGGTGTTGGAGTACATCCGCATCGTGGATTTGAAACAGTTACCATTGCCTATAAAGGTAAGGTAGAACATCATGACAGCAGCGGTGGTGGCGGAGTAATTGGTGAAGGAGATGTTCAATGGATGACTGCAGCCAGTGGTGTTTTGCATAAAGAATTTCATGAGAAAGAATGGAGCAAAACAGGTGGCGAATTTCAGATGGTACAGTTGTGGGTGAACCTTCCTGCAAAAGACAAGATGAGTAAGCCAAAATATCAGGCATTAGAAAATTCAAAAATCAATCGTTTTAAATCTGATGATAAAAAAACAGAAATTGAAATTATTGCAGGAGAATATAAAGGAGTTAAAGGAAGTGCCTCTACTTTTACACCATTGCATCTTTACAATGTTAAGATGGCAAAAGATGCTAAAACAGAAATGAATCTGCCTAAAAATTTCAACACAGCGTTATTGGTTATTGAAGGAAGCATTACTATAAATGGAACCGAAAAAGTAGATACCAATCATTTTGCTCTTATGGATAATGATGGTGAAAGTTTTACAATTGATTCAAACGAAAATGCAGTTTATCTGGTGCTTAGTGGCGAACCGATTAATGAACCAATAGCAGCACATGGCCCTTTTGTAATGAATACAAGACAGGAATTAGTGCAGGCTTTTGAAGATTTTAATCAGGGACGATTTGGCACTTTGCAAGAATAATTTTTTTCTATTTCAGAATAAAATTCAATCCTGATTCTCGGCTTCTCTACATTCAATTTCAAAGCGGTTATTGATATATCCATGACGAATTGATTCAATTATATAGAGAAAAATAAACCGTAAAAAACCGTAGCGTTTAAATTGTTCAATGTGCTTGAGTTCATGCTTCATCCATTTGGAATCACTCTGAAAAGTTTTAACTGATGCACCATGCAGGTAAATTGTTTTTCCAATGACTATTGCCATTGTTTTATAGCCTAAAAAACGGGCTGCAATCCATGCTATCAGTGCATTCTCTTTAATCCGGAAATTCATTTACTGGGGTTACTATCTGATTACGTTTACATTTCCAACATAAAAATGTTGCTTATTGAATAAATCGCGAACGGTTGCTTTATATACGTAAACACCTTGTTGTACTTTGTTTCCTGAATAGGTTCCATCCCATCCTTTACTCAAATCATTTGATGTAAATAGTAACTGGCCCCAGCGATTAAAAACCTGCACATTAAATTCTGTAATGCCAATACCAAAAGCATTCCATGTTTCATTAAAGCCATCTTGGTTTGGAGTGAAAGAGTTAGGCATGTAAAAAGTAAAGTCATTTTTAATTTCTATGCTGATTAATGCTGTGTCCTTGCAACCATCTGCACTTTCAACATATTGAATAATGGTATAGTGTTCAGGTTGCTTATACCAATGTGAAGGATTTTGCTCTGTTGTATTTGTGGTATCACCAAAATCATAGAACCATGATACTGTATTCCATGACTGATCTTTAATCTCAATCAGTGGATGTAAAATTGTATTGCTTAATGGCTCTGCAATAAATGCAGCTTCAGGTTTTGCAAAAACATGAATGTAATCCTGTCGTAAAAAGGTATCGCGACATCCTAAATTTGTTTCAATATACAATACAGGACTGAAATATCCTGCCTGATCATAAACAATTGCTGCAGGATTTGTTAAAGTATCTGATGCACCATTATCAAAGTTCCAATTCCACATGGTAATTAACCCTTCATTGGCAACTGAGCTATCAGAAAATAAAACCAAAAGGGGCTGACATCCTTCAACAGTATCTGCAATAAATCCCGCTGTGGGCAACTGATAAACACGATAAATATGTTTTATACTATCAACACATTGATTGGCTGTTGTAACTACTAAAGTAATTTCATAATCACCGGTACTTAAATATGTATAGGTAGGATTAGCTACAGCAGCAGAAGAGCCATCACCAAAACTCCACTGATTGGAAACAATACTCCCTGCAACAACACTACTTGAATTATTAAAAATCATTGGTTGATCTTTACAAACATTTACTGATGAAAATGCTGCCTGCGGTTTAGGTGCAACAGTAACGGAATCGGCAACTGTGTCACGACAGCCGAAACTATTAGTTACAATGAGCTCTGTATAATAAACACCATAAGCACCAAAATCATGCACAGGACTTTGTAGATTTGATTGATCACCATCACCAAACTGCCACTGCCAAATTTGCAATGAGTCATTTACAGTAGAAGACTGATCATAGAATGCAACAGGAGCTAACTGACATGCATTGCTATGTGTAAATGAGGCTATAGGTTTATCATGAATTACTATGGCAATGGTCGTATCATTCTTACAACCATTACTTCCTGTAACCTCAAGGTTTATATTAAAGTTGCCATCACTTTGATAAAAGTGTGTTGGTGAAAAAATTGAATCACTTGTATTATCACCCCATTGCCATAAAGTGTTTGTAATGTTTCCTCCCGATAATGCTGATTGATTGTTTGGCGTTAATACAGCTTGCTCACAAATATCACTTACAGAAAAGACTGCATCAGGTAAATGATTAACTAAAACAGGAACAGAAACAGAATCTGAACAACCATTTGTAGCCCGAACAATCAGTTTCACAAAAATATTTCCAGACAGTGAATATGTATGTACCGGTGATGCTATTGACGCAGTAGCACTGTCACCAAAATTCCATTGCCACCAATTGATATTATATCCTGATAAAGCCGATGTATCCTGAAACTGTACAGGGCTGCCAACACATGGATTGGCAAATGTAAAGCCAACTTCAGGCAAAGGCCTGATGATTACATTCTTTGTAATTGTCTTACTGCAAAAGCCTTCATTCTGTACTGTCAGTGAAACCGGGTAAATTGTATCCTGTGCAAAAATATGTGACGGTGTTGGCATTGTCGAAGTAGAGCCATCACCAAAATTCCACGACCATGTAATTAAACTATCGGAAATTGGTTGTGACAAGTCATTAAAAACTGTGGCATTACCCAAACATACATGCGGTGCGAAAAAGTTGGCAACAGGTAAAGGAAACACGCGAATAGTGTCAAGTGCTGTGTCAGCACATGCAAAGTCTGATATTGCAAATAATTGAACCTGATAATATCCGTCAGTTGTAAAAGTGTTTTGTCCATGCTGAGATATAGAACTGTGTCCATCGCCAAAATTCCATTGCCAGCTTACAATATTTCCTGAGGATATTAATGATGTATTCTGAAAAGTTTCAGCTGCATTGACACAGGCACTTGATGAAACAAATTGTGCTAATGGCTTTGGTCGCACGGTAATATTTCGAGAGATTGTTGCTTTACAGTTATTGCTACCCGTTACTGTTAATGTAACCGGTTGAACTCCGTAATTTGAAAATGCAAACTGCGGGTTGGCAGTATTGGTAGTGCCACTTCCAAAATCCCAAAGCCATCCTGAAATATTTCCATTTATCAATACTGAAGTATCATAAAAACTTCCCGGTGCTGACTGACACATTTCATCCCATCGGAATCCGGCAACAGGCAAGGGCTTAATATAAATCTGTCTGTAAACAGTGTCGCTGCAACCAAGTGTATTACCTACAATTAATCCAATCTGCACAAAACCTGTATCTGCATAAACATGAAAAACACTATCTGTTCCTGTGAGGAAAGTACCATCGCCAAAATCCCATTTCAAGTAATTGATACTTCCATTTGCAGATGTTGAAACACTGTTCAGATTGATGCTGTCATTAACACAACTTGAAGAGTTTGTAAATGATGGCACAGGCTTGCCGCTAACACTAACTTCATGCAATACTGTATGTGTACAACCATTGTTGCTGGTAACAGTTAAATATGTATTGTAACTTCCCGGTGCTGCATAGGCATGTGTTGTTGCTGCTGTAGTGCCGTGTGCAGTTCCATCGCCAAAATCCCAATCCCATCCTGTTATGGTACCTGAAGATATAGTTGATGTACTGGAAAATGATAGCGGCACTAAGGCACATCCTGATGGTGCAGAAAATTTAGCTACAGGTGTTATTGAAGTTGAAATATTATTTACAACACTATCAATGCAACCATTTGAAGCACCAACAATACTCATCACTGCGTAAGTGCCGGCACCGGTGAAAGTGTGATTAACATTCTGACCCGCTGTTTGCGCACTGCCATCACCAAAATTCCAAATCCACGAACTTATGGTTTCACCGGCAGGTGCAACAGCAGTACTGTTAAACTGAGCCTGCTGTCCGGGACAAACGGGCAATGAGGTAAATGATGCTACAGGAGAAGGTTTAACTGTAATACTACGTGCCATAGAATCGCGGCAACCATTATCGCCTAAAACAACCAATGATATATTAAAACTTCCTGTACCGTTATATTGGTGAAATGGATTTTGCAAAGTTGAATTTGTTCCATCACCAAAGTACCACAGCCAGGATGAAATACTGCCACCTGTAAGACTTGATGCATCATTAAATGCTGTAAACTGCGATTCACATGCGCCACTGTTAGTAAAAGCTGCTGTTGGCAAACTTGCCATAGCCACACCTTTGGTAATGGTATCAGTGCAACCATTGCTGCCTGTAATAATCAGTTGAACTGCGTAATTGCCGCCACCGTTGTAAACATGTACAGGATTTGCAGTATTATCTAATGGTGAGCCATCTCCAAAATCCCATTGCCATGCAGTTATGGTGCCACCGGTCAGTTGAGAAACATCAGTAAACGTAACGGTATTATTCATACACTGCACACTGAATGTAAATCCTGCTACTGGATCAGGCATTGGTGCCACAGGTTTTACAATAGTATCTACACAGCCATTATTTCCTGTAACAATAAGTGAAACATCATAAGGTCCCATACCACTGTAAACATGTGTTGGGTCAGGTACTGCTGATGAAGGAAGCCCATCGCCAAACAACCATTCATAACTTGTAATTGTTCCTGATGGAAAACTTGCATTCTGATTAAAAGATATAGCTTGACCTGGACATGCAGGTGTAAAATTAAAGTCTGAAACAGGCGATGGCAAAATACTTATTGATTTAGTAATTGATTTTGTACAACCTCCTGCATTGGTTGCCGTAAGTGTTACATTATAATTTCCTGATGCCGGAAATTGATGCCACGGATTCTGCATTGTCGAAGTGGTGCCGTCACCAAAATCCCACAACCATTGATTCACCGGTGAACCTGAAAGAACATAAGATGAATCGAAAAACTGAGTTCCACTTTCGCAGCCCGGATTAAAGTTAAAGTTAGCAAACAGTTGTGTAACGGCAATAACCTGATTCAATGTTACCACACATCCTGTCACAGATGTCATCTGAACAGAAAAGGTAGCACCAATGACGGGGTTGTTGATAGTGATTGTTTGTGTTGTTGCACCATTACTCCACAGGTAGGATGCAAATCCGGGAGGTGCTATCAGTAGTGCTGTTGAGCTACCGGGGCAGTAATCGCTTGTAACAGTCATGCTGCTGCAATAGGCATCAACATAGGCATAACCAAAGTGTCCGCCTAAAGAGCAATCACCTGTAGAAAATTCAATGGTAACAGTTTGACCCATGTAGGATGAAAGTTCAATACCTACTGTTGTCCATGTCTTAAAATGAATATCGCTGCCTATATTGGGATCGAGCCAGGTTTGAAAACCGGGAATGCCGGCACCTGAAACCACATTGTAAGTTCCACAACCAACAGGATTACCTGCCTGATCAAATACACGAATCTCAAAACGTGGTTGTTCCGTAGGGTCGTGCACAGGGTCTTCTAAAACAACTGCGTAGCGATAAATAAATAATTCTGTTTGTGGAGTAACCTGAAAGGAATAAGAAAGTTGCTCTGCTTGTGAGCCTGCCTGATCATTACCTAAACGTGCAGAGTAAGTTCCACCGGGCGCAACAACAGGAATCTGATTGTTAGAGTGAGGATCAAATCCTGTACCTGACATAATAGTATGCTGTCCGGTAACAATACCGTTTGAAAACATACTGATAGGGCAGCATGAACCTGTTTTTCCAGTCCAGCCCACGAAGTTTCCGAGTTCAAAATCAAGATTGGTACAACTACTTGGCTGCTGCCCATAAAGCAAATTGTTTATAGACAACGTTAGAAAAACAACAATAAAACCAAATATCTTTTTCATGACCAGATATATCTTGTTTAGTTGGCCGGTTCTTTAATTGGGTAAAAGTAACAGATTTTTTTAAAAAAAGGAACTTTTATTTTAAATTTTTTAGCTCTGAAAGCAAAAGTTTCTGTTCAAATATTTTCAAACTACTACTTCTAAGTGTTCTGGTTTATACAAACAAAGAATCCTGCATTAAGCAGGATTCTTTGTAAATATTTTTATAGATACTTTATCAAATAACGCTTACTTCTTCCTCTCAAAATCTCCTGCCTGCACAAAAGAAACTTTATTCGGATTAATCCATTTTTTCATTGCTGCATTTACATCTTCAACTTTCAAGGCTTTGATTTTATTTTCAAATTCCTCATCCCATTTTATGGAGCGACCGAGATAGGTATAGCTGTTAAGTTTGCTGCACAACTCTCTGTCCTGAGAGCGGCTTACTGAACGTGCCTGTATTAATCCTTTCACAGCATCTGTTAGTTCTGCATTGGTAAATCCTTCGTTCAACATTTTCTGAACCTCTTCTTTCCATGCTGCAATCAGTTTATCTGAGTTATCGGGATTGTAAATTGCATAAGATAAAAATCCACCTGACTCATCTAAAGAACTTGCCTGCAATTGTGAGCCTACACCATAGCTGATGCCTTCTTTCTGCCTGATGCGTGTTGCAAGGCGTGAATTCAAGAAACCTCCGCCCAACATATAATTTCCAACCATCAGTGCCGGATAATCTGCATTGTCATCTTTCAATGGTAAGTTCATTCCTGCCACCATCAAAGCATTCGCTTTGTCGGGGGTATTGATTTTCTCGTTTACAGGAGTAACATCAAAATATGGTTCTTTAGCACGCTCATATAAAACCGGTGAACCCCATTTATCAAGTAAATTGTTCAGAGAAATAATTAATGATGGCTCATCAAAATCACCAACAATTGCTGCTGTAGCATTTGAAGTGGTATAAAACCTCTCATAAAAATTCTTTACATCAGCCAATGTAAGCTTATTCAATGCTTCTTTTTCTTCGTCAAAACTCATTTCATAACGGAAATCGTCTTTTGGATAAGGATTCAGTGTTTTACTATATACCCTGAATGCAATTGCCTGTGGTTCGCTGCGTGAGCTTTCAAGATCAGAAATTTGTTCCTCTTTTAACTTATCAAATTCTGCCTGTGCAAATGCAGGTTGTTTAATGATTTCACCTATCAGATTTAGAATACCGCTGAGGTTTTCTTTAGTAGTTGTTACCGATACATTAACAGTTTGTCCGTTACCGTTAATGCCTACATTAGACTTAAGTTTGTCAATCTCATCATTAATTTGCTGAAATGATTTATTCTTTGTTCCTCTGCGCAACATCGAAGCAGTGAATGATGCAGCAGTACCTTTATTTTGCATCACTGCAGCATTTCCCATTCTCAATGTAATGTTTACACTGACATTGCCACCACGAGTGGTTTTTTTCAGTAAGGTATATTTTGCACCACCGGAAATAGTTGCCTGTTTTATTCTGTTGCTGATGTTTGTTGGCGAAGGATCAAATGCTTCTGCTTCTGCCAACGCTTTTTTGCCTTTATAATCTTTAACCAATGCATTAACATCGGGTGATGCAGGAATCACAGCTCTGTCCGGTGTTGCATCAGGAATAAAAAGTCCTGTAGTACGGTTGCTTGGTTTAAAATACTCTGCAGCCACTCTGTTTACATCGGCAGTAGTAACTTTCTCTAATGCATCACGATAAATAAAATACAAACGCCAGTCGCCTTGTGCAATAAATTCACTTAGTGAAAGCCCTACCCTATCGCTGTTGTTAAACATCAGTGTAAGTTGTTTGAGAATGGCATTCTTGCCACGCTCTGCCTCTTCGTTTGTAATAGGATTTTTACTCAGGTTATCAAAAATACCTTTCATGGTATTCATGACTGTGTCAAGAGGTTTGTCTTTTAATACTTCTGCATAGAAATAGGCATATCCCGGATCTTTAAGCTGAAATGAATAGCCCGATGTACTTGTAGCTTTTTTTGTTTCCACCAATGCTTTATATAATCTTCCCGAAGGTTCGTTTGTTAATGCTTCTATCAAAACTTCAATTGCTGCATAGTCGGCATGAGCACCTGCAGGGATATGATATCCGCAAGAGGCAACCTGCACATCACCAACTCTGCGTAAAACAACATTACGTTCGCCATCCTGTGCAGGTTCTACTGTAAATGTCTCCTGCAATTTACGTTCAGGTTTAGGAATAGGACTAAAATATTCGCTTACTAATTGTAATGTTTTTTGCTCATCAATTTTTCCGGCAATAGTAAGTACTGCATTATCCGGCTGATAGTATTTATGATAAAATGCTTTCAGGTTTTCAATAGGAACACGCTCAATATCTTCTTTTGATCCGATGGTTGACTTTCCATAGTTATGCCATAGATAAGCAGTTGACATTACACGCTCTTCCAATACACTTGAAGGACTGTTTTCTCCTCTTTCAAATTCATTTCGCACAACAGAAAATTCAGATTCAAGATCTTTTTTATTGATGAATGAATTAACCATTCTGTCACTTTCCAAGCTTAATGCCCAACGAAGATTTTCTTCTGTTGCATTAAATGTTTCAAAATAATTTGTCCTGTCATACCAGGTAGTTCCATTTGGTCTTGCACCATGTGCAGTAAGTTCCTGCGGAATATTTGTATGGTTGGTAGAACCTTTAAACACCATGTGTTCTAATAAATGCGCCATTCCTGATTCTCCATAACCTTCCATGCGCGAACCTACCAAGTAAGTAATGTTTACCGTGATGGTAGATTTTGATGGATCGGGAAACAGTAATACACGTAAGCCATTGCTGAGTTTATATTCCGTAATTCCTTCTACGGAAGTAACTTTAACCGGTGTAGTTGTTGATTTGGCTTTGTCTTGTGCAAAAACATTTGCTGATAACAATGCTGTAATGGCAGCTATCAGAATAAACTGATTTGTTTTTCGTGATTTCATAATGATTTGAATTGAACTAATAAGAAAATTCTTTTACCAAAGGTAGTTTCTGTTGGTGAGATATTGTTGTATCATCCAGTTAAATTGCTGAGTAGTAAAACCACATTTGCAACCGGGAGAATAGTATGACATGATGTTGCCGATTTGCGGAACATACCAATTGCCGGAAGGGTCAGGCAAATAAGGAAGCATCTGACAGTCTGCACCGTTTAATCCATTAGGGTCTGCAGGTGTATCGCATATCAGATCACCGGCTACCAGACAATTTGTGCCATTAATTAATTCAACTCCATTGGCAGTTTCGAACGTATGATAAAGTCCAAAAAAATGTCCCATCTCATGCGAGAAAGTTTTGCCATCGCCTACACAAGATTTATTCAGAAAAATCATATCGCGTCCACCCGGAAAATGGGCATATCCACAAACCGATGAGTTTGTATTGTCGTATAATGTGTTGCTGAAATAAACATTTATAGTATTTGGAGTATAGTATAAATTATAAACTTCATTTTCATGCTTCAATGCATAAAAATCATTGTAATTGTAATTGTTGACATACACAAACTCACAGATGCTGAACGACAAACACATAGGTGCAAAGTCATTATTCAGAATTTGCAATGCCGACAAAATTGATGCCTGTGTGATGCCATCGGCAGCTAAACTATCTCGAAAAATATAGGCAGTGATAGAAAGTGTTTTATTCAAACAGTTTACAGGGAAAAAAAGCCCGCGTTGATTTTGTGAAGAATTTAAATTAGCTGCTGCTTCGGCTTGCATTTTAGCTGTATCAATCACAGTCCCGCACAAGCCTTGTGCATTGCTATCCGATACTGCAAAAAGGCAGGAAAATAAAATGACATAAATTAAAGTTGCTGCTTTCATGCAAAGGCTATACTTTTGAGTGATTGAAAATTCATCTTACCGCATACAGACACTACAAACATATAAATTTTTTACATCGTTACCGAAAAGCCGTAAATTTGAAAACAAAAATTAACATTTCACTTTTTTCTTCACGCATCTTGAAAAGATTATTCTTTTTCATTCTTTTTATAGGCATTATATCAAATGTCAGTGCACAAATTACAGCGAGCACCACAAGTGGCTGTGTGCCTTTGGTAAATGTTAATTTTACCTCGCCTGCAGGGCTGACAAATATTGATTGGGATTTTGGTGATATGACCTCATCAAACCTGCCTAATCCGGTACATACTTTTTTTACAGCAGGAAGTTTTACTGTTGTCTGCACAGGCTTGCTCTCAGGAAATGCTTTTATTGATTCAATAAAAATAAATGTCTTCCGAAAACCATTTACATCGCTTACGGCAACACCTCCGCTTTCAGGTTGTGTTCCATTAACTGTTCATTTTAATGATTCATCTGTTGGCGGTGGTGGTACTGCAATTGTTTCGAGGCAGTGGGCATTTGGTGATGGCGCAACCAATGTAGGAAACAATTCTTCACCAACAAACATTTATTCTCTTGCCGGAAGTTTTACAGTCTCGCTAAAAGTGACTGATGCCAATGGCTGCGACACTTCTATTTCTGTTCCAAATTATATTAATACAAGCATTCAACCTAACGCTGTAATTACAACAGTGCCCAGCCCGCCAATAGGTTGCACACCGCCATTTACAGTTGCCTTTTCTGCCTCAGCATCTACATCAAATTCTACAACGGGAACAGGGCTTACCTACTTTTGGAATTTTGGTGGTGGAAATACATCAACGGTTGTAACACCTCCTTCAATAAACTATCCCACGAGTGGAACTTATAACATTTCACTTACGGTTACTGATAACAACAATTGTCCTAAGACAGTTACTACTCAGGTTGTCATTAATCCTCCACTAGCATCATTCTTTGCCGTTGGTGCAGTTAATGATACGGTTTGTCCTACAGTAACTTTCAGAAATCAATCAATTGGTACCAATCCATTCTATAACTACGGTGATGGAACTTCAGGCGTTGACAGTATTCATACCTATGCACCGGGAACCTATCAGGTAACACTTCAGGTATTAAATGGTATTTGTACTGACGATACAACCATTACTATTCATGTAGAAAATGTTGTTGCCAACTTTACCTCAACACCAAGTTACAGCTGCAGTTGGCCATTTACTGTTCAATATACCAATATAACTTCTGGTGCAGGTACCTATCAATGGATTTTTGGTGATGGCACCACATCAAATCTTGCAAACCCAAGTCATACCTTTTATCGTCCTGATACAAACCAATACACCATTTATGATTATTACTACTACACCGATCAGCTGACTTTTACGAGTGTACATGGTTGTTCTGCCACTGTTGCAAAACAAAAAAACGACACTGTGTTTAGTATCACTGCTCGTTTTATGCCTGATAAATCAATTGGCTGTGCTCCAATGACTGTTACTTTTTCTGATTCGAGTCGTTCTCGTGAGACTATTGTAAATTACACCTATTTATTTGGCGATGGCACACAAACTACAGGAAGCAATGGTGTGGTTACACACACCTACAACACACCGGGTATTTACTATGTGAGGTTAGTAGTTACAAATTCTGCAGGATGCAAAGACACTTCTTTTATAATTCCGATTTATGTAGGTTCTGCTGTTACAACATCATTTACTGTTGTTCCTACAACTATATGTGCATACACACCTGTACAGTTTAATGTTCTGAATCCTGACACCAATAATATTTATCATTTTTCTGGTGATGGAGGAATGCTGTCGCATTGTTACAATCAAACCAATCCTATCTGGAGTTTCAACACACAAACAGGGCAACAGACAATTACACTTTCTACATCAAACAATGGTTGCATCAGCACAGCTACACAAACTGTCACTGTTAAAGGACCTATGGCGAAATTTTATGTGGCCGGAAATTGTAATACTCCATTTAAATATAGTTTTCCTGCAACGATTAACGATGCTACCACCTGGAACTGGGATTTTGGTGATGGCACAGCATTAATTAATTCAGGAAACGTAAATCCAACACATACCTATGCTGCTACAGGCGACTATTGGGTAAAATTAACTTCATTCAACACAACATCTGGTTGTGCACCTGATATTGATTCCAATATTGTTCGCGTCAGAAATATATCGGCAGAATTTACCAGAGATTCTGTTGCCTGTAAAAGCTATACTATAAATGTAGATGCCACGAACGCTACTGATGCTTATGGCAGTTGCAATGAAGGTTTTTTATGGTATTGGGGCGATGGAACCTTTCCTCATAATTCTTCTTCACCAATTGCTGCCCACACTTATTTTAACAGCGGTGTGTTTTATGTAAAACTTGTCACCACTGACATTAATGGATGCGTGGATTCAGTAAAGAAAAAAGTGAAAGTTTATGAATCCAATGCTTTTTTTAAAACCAATAAAAATTATGGCTGTCTGCCACTAACGGTGAATTTTACTGACAGTAGTTATGCCGATACAACCATAGCTTCTTACTCATGGGACTTTGGTGATGGAAGCACTTCTTCTGTCAAAAACCCAAGTCACACCTACACTACTGCACCTGCAGGTGGAAGTTGGACAGTAACATTAATTGTTACTGATACTATTGGCTGCACCGATGTTTACCAAAAGACAATTACTGCGTCATTGCCGGATACGTTATTCTCTGCAACAAAAACAAATATTTGCGTTGGCGAACCTATTGTCTTCAATCCACATTTTACGGGACATTCATCATACTCGTGGAGCTTTGGTGACAACACCACATCAGCACAGGTATCACCATCGCATAGTTATAATGCAGCAGGTGCCTACACAGTAACATTATCTGTTACCGATTCCATCGGCTGTCCTGGAAGTAAAAAAATTACTAACTACATCAATGTACAAGCCTATCCCAAAGCAGGATTTACCAGTAGTGCAGACAGTATGCTCAATAAATGTTATCCATTGTTGGTTAACTTTTATGATACAAGTATTGTTAGTGTTTTTGGCAGCCGCAAGTGGAATCTTGGCAACAGCAGTAACATTTTTACAACACCTGTGGCAGGAACAATTTATCAGACGCCCGGCATTTACTACATTCAACTTATTGAAGAGACAACCTTTGGTTGCAGAGACACTGCTTATGATACACTTCGTGTACTTGGACCTGTTGGCAACTTCAACATTGCACCAACAACAATTTGTAAAGGGCAATCAATTACTTTCAGCATTAAAGATACAGCAGACCTTGGTGCATTTTCGTGGGACTTTGGTGATGGTATGACCTCTCCGGGAATTTCACCCATAACACATACATACAATATTAATCCCGTAAGCGGACAAACGCTTGTAGGTTTGGTAATGTGGTCGCCTGACTCGGCTTGTACTTACACACAAACCAATCCGGTGTTTATTCGAAAAGTTATTGCAAACTTCAACATTAACAGTGGCGACACTGCTTTATGTATTGGTGAACCTGTTACATTAGTCAATACTTCTTTAAATGCAAGTAATAACTACTGGAACTTTGGTAATGGTCAGACTTTTAATGGTGCAACACCACCGCCTTACACCATTAATCAAACAGGGGTTTACACCATTACATTAGCAATAGATAATTCAGCGTGGGGATGTAAGGACACTATCAGAAAAAAAATAAGCATAAATAATCTTCCGACAGTAAATGCAATAGGTGGCGACACTTGTGCAGGCAAACCAATAACTTTACATGCAACAGGTGGTGTAAGTTATCTGTGGTCGCCAGCAACAGGACTTTCAAACACTACAGTTGCCAATCCTGTTGCCACACCGGGTCAAAGCACCGTTTATACCGTATTGATAACCGATGTAAACGGATGTACAGGAGTTGCCACTGCACCTGTAACAATTTACAATCCACCTCCGCAAGTCAATGTAACGCATTTACTTTTTGTTGGCGACTCTGTTCAATTAAATACAGGCCTTACAAATAATTTAATCATCAATTGGAATCCTATTAACGGATTAAGTTGTGTTGATTGCCCTAACCCATGGGCACAGCCGTTGGTAAACACACTTTACACTGCAACATTTACAGATTCTGCAGGTTGCTTTTCAGGCATTTCAAGATTCAACATAGAAATAGATCCAAGAATAACTATTGATGTTCCAACAGCTTTTACACCCAACGGTGATGGCGATAACGATGTAATATTTGTAAATGGACTCGGACTGAAACGTCTGATAGAATTTAAAATTTACAATCGTTGGGGACAGTTGATTTTTGAAAGCAACGACTTAAACAAAGGCTGGGATGGCTATTTTAAAGGTCAGTTGCAGAATGTAGAGACCTATGTTTACACTGCCAAAGCAGAAGGTTGGTTGAATGGCAAAATTGTGAGTAAGAAAGGAACTTTCAATTTGTTGAGATGATGTAAACCATAATAAGATATCACATAGGAACAAAATTTTAGAAAAAGCAAGAGGGATTTGTTTGTTGAAGAGAATATTATGGTAGAGTTGAAAGCCCTGATAAAACTTGAAGAAGTGCATTTGGCACATGCAATGAATTATTACCAGGCCTATAATTTGCCCATAGGCTTACTTATCAATTTTGGTGCAAAGAGCCTTGAATTTAAAAGGGTGTATAATGTTAATCATCCTGAGAATAAGGGCTACATCAAACGCAATCCTACAATCATCAAATCCAACAAATCTTAATTCAGACAAATGAAAATATCCATCCGCTTCTTCAACGACCGTGAGGTGCGGGCTGTTTGGGATGATGCCAACGCCAAGTGGTGGTTTTCGGTATTGGATATTGTGGGTGTATTAAACAATGAAAGTGATTACAGTAAAGTCCGTAACTATTGGAAATACCTTAAAGCCAAGTTGAAGAAAGAAAACAATCAACTGGTTAGTGCCGCTACCCAGTTCAAATTTCTTGCACCCGATGGCAAAAAGAGAATGGCTGATATGTTGGATAGTGATGGCGTAACAGCTCTCGCCAAAAATTTTCCAAACAACAGAGCCATGAAGTTTTTAGACTGGTTTCTTTATAGCGATACCAGCATTGACGGACAAAGCAAGAAAAAAGCCTACACCCTTTTTGAAAGTAATTTAATCAACGAATTTGAAGTGGGAACAACTAAGGGATTACAACAAATACACGCTTACCTGTTTGGTGGCTTATATGATTTTGCTGGGCAAATAAGAGAAAAAAGTATATCGAAAGGAGGATATCAATTTGTTTATGCACAGCATTTAAAAGCCACATTGCAGCAAATTGATGCCATGCCACAAAAAGCGCTTGATGAGATTATTATTAAATATACAGAAATGAATAAGGCACATCTTTTTATGGAAGGCAACGGGCGAAGCACAAGAATATGGCTTGATTTGATGCTTAAAAAACAACTGAAAAAATGTGTGGATTGGAGTAAAATAAGCAAAGAGAATTATATGAATGCTATGATAATTAGCACGGTTGATAGCAGTGTATTGATACAAGTGATAAAGCCCGCCCTAACCAATAAAATCAACGACAGGGAAATGTTTATGAAAGGTATTGATTACTCATATTACTATGAAGAATGATAAAGGTGGTTTCGGCTGCGCTCAACCACCAGCTACTATTCCGTTGCCTGAGCGTAGCCGAAGGCAACATTATTAAACCAACACCATGAAAGGATACATGTACATTCTAAAATGCTCAGATGATAGTTACTATGTAGGTAGTACTAAAAACCTTAAATTGCGATTACAGCAACATCAGTCAGGTGAAGGAGCCAATCATACTAAAAAGCGACTGCCGGTGGAGTTAGTATATGTTGAAGAATTCCAAAGAATAGACAAAGCATTTTACAGAGAAAAACAAGTGCAAGGCTGGAGTAGAAAAAAGAAAGAAGCATTAATAGAAAATAAACCTGAAAAACTACATCTTTTAGCAGAATGTAAAAATGAAACGCATTTTTCCAATCGGTGGTTGAGCGGAGCCGAAACCACCGCTATAAAAGAGAGCCTTGGCAATACCGACCTTTTAAAGCTACCTAAAACAGCTTTTTTATGCAGCCGACAAGTTCCTGCTTCGGTGGTATTAAAATGCAATGACTGGGCAATAGAGCAAAGAGAGAAAAAGGTGTGTGTTATCAGTGGTTTTCACAGCCAAATAGAAAAAGATGTTTTGCATTATCTGCTCAAAGGCAAACAGCCCATCATTTTAGCATTAGCAAGAGGTCTAAAAGAAAAATTGGAACCTGAATTTGAAAAGCAATTGGAACAAGGCAGACTGTTAATCATCACACCGTTTGACAAATCGGTAAAACGAGTAAGCAGTCAAAACGCACAGACACGCAACCAACTAATGACAAGCCTTGCAGACCAAATCACCATCGGTTACGCAAGCCCGGGCGGTCAGTTGGAAGCGCTACTAAAAGGTATTGAGAAACCAATAAACAAAATTGTATGAGCCAACGTCCCGATAGTTTTCGGGACAACACTAAGTATTGTAGTTGGGACAGGAATAAGAAAGCATAAAGTAAACCACCCCTACCCTATCCCACTGAACTGCTTTAAAAAACGAACATCATTTTCAGAAAAAATTCGCAGGTCGTTGATGTTATAAACCAACATAGTAATTCTTTCTATACCCATACCGAAGGCAAAACCGCTGTAAACATTGCTGTCTATTTTACAATTGTCGAGAACGGCAGGATCAATCATGCCACAGCCAAGAATTTCTACCCAGCCTGTGTATTTACAGATGTTGCAGCCTTCGCCCTTACAGAAATTACAGGATATATCCATCTCTGCTGATGGCTCTGTAAACGGAAAATACGAAGGGCGTAAACGAATTTCAGTGTCAGCACCAAACATCTCTCTTGCAAAATAGAGTAATGTTTGTTTCAGGTCGGCAAACGAAACATCTTTGTCAATGTAGAGTCCTTCTACCTGATGAAAAAAACAATGTGCCCTTGCTGAAATCGCTTCATTACGGTAAACTCTTCCCGGTGATATTGTACGTAATGGGGGTTTGTGTTTTTCCATTATTCTCACCTGTACAGATGATGTATGTGTACGCAGTGCAAGGTCAGGGTTTTTGCGGATAAAAAAAGTATCCTGCATGTCGCGGGCCGGATGCTCTTCAGGAAAATTGAGTGCTGTAAAATTATGCCAGTCATCTTCTATTTCAGGTCCATCAGAAACTGTGAATCCAACAGCACTGAAAATTTCGATAATTCTGTTTCTGATAATTGATAGCGGATGCAATGCACCTTCACTCATTGGCTCACCGGGCAAGGTAATGTCTATCTTCTTTTCGTCAGTAGTAACGTTCTCAAATTTCTCTTTAAAACTTTCGAAGATGGCTTCTGTCTTTTGTTTGAGCAAGTTAACCTGCAACCCGTAATTTTTTCTTTCGGCAGGTTCAATATTTTTCATCAATGCAAACATATCTGCCAACACACCTTTCTTAGAAAGATATTTAAGACGGAAATTTTCAAGATCGGCAGGTGACTGAATTGAAAATGTCTCTGCCTCCTGAATATGCTGCTCAATTAATTCTTGCGACATAAGATAAAATAAGATAATGCAAATTAACGATTAAAACTTTTGCTTATGATGTTAATATTCTATTAGAAATAATGACAAATAAAACTATTGTATTAATCAACACCTGCACCATGACAGTTTTTAAATTTCTTTCCACTACCACAAGGGCAAGGGTCATTACGTCCCACCTTTATTTCTGCCTTTGCAGGTTGTTGCTTTGGTGGTGGCGGTGGTCCTTGCGGACGGCTTTGCCCTCCTGCATCTGATTCGTTGTGGCTTGTTTGCATTTTGCTCATATCAGTACGTTGCTGCTGCACTTTAGCTTCACGTACATTTTCCTGATTTTGAACAGGGATATAGCTTTTAATCAAAAACGAAACAATTTCTTTATTCACCCTGTCAATCATCTGCTTGAAAAGTTCAAACGACTCAAACTTATATATCAACAAAGGATCTTTCTGTTCGTAAACTGCATTTTGTACACTCTGACGCAAGTCGTCCATTTCGCGCAAATGCTCTGTCCATGCTTCGTCAATAAAATTGAGTACCGATGATTTTTCGAGAGCAGAAATCAACTCTTTACATTTTGAATCGTACGACTTCTTTAGTCCTGCAATTACATTCATTGCCTTAGTACCATCACTAAATGGCACAACAACATCTACAATTGTCTGACCCTGATTAGTGTAAATATTTTCAATAACAGGAAATGCTTTTTCTGCAATAAGATTTGATTTCTGTCGGTAATGGCCGTTTGCTTTTTCGAAAACCATTTGTGTCAGGTCTTCGAGTTTTATCTGCAAAAATGCTTTTGCATCTATGGGTGCTTCAATTGACAGATAACGAATAAGGTCTAACTGTAATGCGTCAAAATCGCGCTCCTGATTATAGCTGCTTATAATGCTTTCGCAAACATCATATTGCATGTTCATAATGTCGAGTGCAAGCCTTTCTCCAAACAATGCATGACGTCTTTTCTTATAGATAACTTCGCGCTGTGCATTCATCACATCATCGTATTCGAGCAAACGTTTACGTATTCCGAAGTTATTCTCTTCAACCTTCTTCTGTGCACGTTCAATAGATTTGGTAATCATGCTATGCTGAATAACCTCACCCTCTTCAATGCCCATTCTGTCCATTAGTTTGGCAATTCTTTCACTGCCGAACAAACGCATTAAATCATCTTCTAACGAAACAAAAAACTGTGATGAACCCGGGTCACCCTGACGACCTGAACGTCCGCGCAACTGTCTGTCAACACGTCTTGAGTCATGGCGTTCTGTACCGATAATTGCAAGACCACCGGCTTCTTTTACTCCCTGACCTAATTTAATATCTGTACCACGACCGGCCATGTTGGTAGCAATAGTTACCGTTCCAGCCTGCCCTGCTTCTGCAACAATATCCGCTTCTTTCTTATGTAACTTAGCATTTAAAACATTGTGCTTAATATTTCTTTGCTTGAGCATACGGCTAAGCAATTCAGAAATTTCAACCGATGTTGTTCCTACAAGAACCGGTCTTCCTGCAGCTGTTAGTTTTGCAATCTCTTCAATAACGGCATTGTATTTTTCACGCTTGGTTTTATAAACCAAATCTTCTCTGTCGTCACGAATAATTTTTTTGTTGGTAGGAATAACTACTACATCCAACTTATATATCTGCCAAAATTCTCCGGCTTCTGTTTCTGCAGTACCTGTCATACCAGCCAGTTTGTGGTACATACGGAAATAGTTCTGCAAGGTCACCGTTGCATACGTTTGTGTAGCAGCTTCAATCTTTACACCTTCTTTAGCTTCAATTGCCTGATGTAAACCATCGGAATATCTTCTTCCTTCAAGAACACGTCCTGTTTGCTCATCAACAATTTTCACTTTTCCATCTGCGATAATATACTCATCATCTTTTTCGAAAAGCGTATATGCTTTTAGTAACTGATTGATGGTGTGAATACGCTCTGATTTTACAGAGAAGTCGCGCATCAGGGCTTCTTTGCGTTCTAACTTTTCTTCGTTAGTTCCATTAGATTTTTCAATTTCTGCAATAGAAGCACCAACATCAGGCATCACAAAAAAGTGTGTGTCTTCGTTGTTGGCAGTAATCAGTTCAATACCTTTCTCTGTAAGTTCAACGGTATTATTTTTTTCGTCAATCACAAAAAACAATTCTGCATCTACTTTATGCATTTCCTTTGACTGATCCTGCATGTAGTGGTTTTCTGTTTTCTGCAATAATGCTCTTACACCCTGCTCACTTAAAAACTTTACCAATGCTCTGTTTTTGGGCAGACCTCTGTAAGCTCTTATCAAGGGCATGCCTGCTTCATCGGGTTTATTTTCTCCCAATTTCTTTTTAGCATCGGCAATTACAGTGTTGATATAATTTCTTTGTGCATTAAACAGTATTTCAACTTTGGGTTTCAATGCAAAATATTCCTGAGTGTCGCCTTTAGGTGTTGGACCTGAAATAATCAAGGGTGTTCTTGCATCATCAACCAATACACTATCCACCTCATCTACAATTGCAAAATGATGTGGTCGTTGTACCATTTCATGAGCATGACGCGTCATATTATCACGCAGATAATCGAAACCAAATTCATTATTAGTTCCGTAGGTAATATCAGCTAAATATGCCTTACGTCTTTCTTCAGTGTTGGGTTGATGTTTATCAATACAATCAACAGAAAGTCCTAAAAATTCAAATAACGGACCATTCCACTCAGCATCACGCTTTGCAAGATAGTCGTTAACAGTAACAACGTGCACACCTGCACCTGCCAAGGCGTTGAGATAAATGGGTAATGTTGCAACAAGCGTTTTTCCCTCACCGGTTGCCATCTCTGCAATTTTTCCCTGATGCAAAACAGAGCCACCTATAAGCTGCACATCATAATGAATCATGTTCCAGAGAACCTTACTTCCTGCTGCTGTCCAGGTATTGCTGTATATTGCCTTGCCATCTTCTATTCTGATACCATCGCGTTTAGTTACCAGATTTTTATCATTGTCATTGGCTTCTACTGCCAGCTCGGCATTCTCAGTAAAACGTTTGGCAACTTCGCGGACAAGTGCAAATGCTTCAGGCTGAATTTCGTTCAGCACCTCTTCTGTCTTCTTATTTCTCTCTTTCTTTAAAGCATCAATGCGGTTGTAAATTTCTTCTTTTTGGTTGGCATCCATTTCAGGATCGGCTTCAGCTTCTTCGTTAAGCTGAGTAAGTTCTGTATCAATCTCTGAAAGATAGTCCTGTATGCGCGTACGAAATTCATCGGTTTTATTGCGTAATTCATCATTGCTGAGTGATGACATGTTTTCGGCTACTGCATTTACTGCTTCAATTACAGGTGACAGTGCTTTGTAATCGCTTTCGGCCTTACTGCCAAAAATTTTGGAAATAGTTTTATTGATAAAATCAATCATTGTTGCTGATTATAATGTGCTAAAAATAAAAGGTGACAAAAGTAACGTAAAGTGGCTGCAATTCAAAGAGATTTGCAAAGGATGATTGCCTAAAAACTATGCTTTAAATGATTGGTGCATGAATTTAGAACCCTCATCAGCAAACTGTTGTCAACAGAAATGCCAAAAAGTATTTGGCGACATAATGACATAAAAGCTTTCTAATCCTGCTGTTGTGCAGGTTTTTGTATCAGTTTCCACTGACGATTTGGTGCTGTAAAAAACAGATGAACCTTTTCTTCAAAATCTTTTAAAGAAGAAGGAGATTCGGGCACACCATCAAAAATGCGTTTTCTTTTACCATTCAAATTTACGGTGACGATAGTAGCAGGGTAATCTGCAATTCCGGGATTATAAAAACTATCGGGCATAGCAATAAGTCCTGCCTTCTTTGCATCTTCAACAAAATTATTCAACTCCTGTTTATCAATCTGTGTAGCATAAATACCGAGGCTATCCATAAATCCTTTTCTGTTGATGACTGCATAACCGCTCTTATATAATGATGCATCATAATATGGGCATCGGCCAAAGCATGGAAAACGACTCATGCTGATGAGTAAACTATCTGCTGAATTATTTTCAGAAACTTTTTTTGAAGTGTTGCATGAAAAGATAGCTGATAAAAGTAGTATTGTTATAGGAACAAAAAATAAATTGGCCTGTTTCATTCTGCAAATGTGAAAATAACATTTGCCTTTGTCAAATAAATGTGTGAAATTTTGTGCGTAGTTACATCCTTAGTAAAATCAATAAAAATTTAAGGAAATGAAAAGTATAAAAATTATGGGAGTGCTATTACTCTCTATCGCAACAGTGGCATTACTTACATCAATGAAAAAAGGTAGTGGCCGTTACAAAGTAAAAACCAAAGGAGAAAAAGGATGTGTTTTCCGTTCTGTTTTTGAAGCAGAAGGTATTGACTCAAATTTTATTTATTCAACACCGGTAAAAGTTAAAGAATCTATGACATCTGCATTGGAGTGGATTAGCAAAGCACAGTTAAAAGATGGTGGCTGGGGAGCAGGCTCACATGCCAGACAGTCGGTTTTTGACCCACATGCTGTAAGTTCTGACCCTGCCACAACAGCTATGGTTGCCATGGCCTTGCTTCGCACAGGAAGCACACCTACAACAGGAAAATATGCTACCAATCTTTCTTTAGCAACAGAATATTTATTGAAGCAAATAGAGTCTGCAGATGCACAAACTTTAAATATTACCAATCAAACTGCAACACAACCACAGGTTAAACTTGGGCAAAATATAGATGTAGTTCTTGCAACACAATACCTGACCAATCTGATGGATTACATATCTAACAATCAGACATTGAAAACGAGAGTAAGTAAGAGTCTTGATAAATGTGTTGTAAAAATACAACATGCCCAGAGCGAAAATGGAAGTATAAAAGGTGCAGGATGGGCAGGTGTTTTACAATCATCGTTTGCAACTAATGCATTAGAAAGTGCAAAAGCCGCAGGAGCAAATGTTGACGAAGAAAAACTTGAGCGATATAAAAATTATCAGAAAGGTAACTATGATGCAAAGACAAATTCCGTAGCTACAGGTGATGGTGCCGGAGTAATGTTATACAGTATTTCGGGCACTGCTCGCAGCACAGCACGCGAGGCAAGTATTGCAAAAGATAAAATATCGAGAGCAAAAAAAGAAGGCAAGCTAGCGCCTACTTCAACTGTAACAAGCGAAAGTCTGCAGGCTGCCGGCATGAGTGAGGCTGATGCTTACAAATATGCTGCTGCTTACGAAATTAATCAGGCTGCAAGTAAGCAGGCACAGCGTAATGATGTGATGAATGGATTTGGCAGCAATGGTGGTGAAGAGTTTCTTTCATATCTGCAAACCGGTGAAGGTTTAATAATCAGTAAGGATAAAGAGTGGCATAAATGGTATGATAATGTTAGCGGAAGATTGTTGAGCATCCAGAATAATGATGGCAGTTGGAATGGACATCACTGTATTACAAGTCCGGTTTTTTGTACAGCAACTTCATTACTTATTCTATCTGTTAATAATGATATTGAAAAATTGGTTTCGCTGAATAAATAAAAGAATTACGGGAGTGCTGCATGGCAGCACTCCCGTAATTTTTTAAACTTTTACTTTACACTTGAGTATAGTATGAAAACTTTCGCCAATTAATGGAAATGTCTCAACCACTTCAAGCCCTGACTTTTCCACCAAACCTGTCATTGCTTTTACACTGTACATTTTACTGTTGCCGTTTGCAAGCGCTGTAAAATACAGTGATGTTGCAGTAAGGCAATAAGAAGCGGCTTCAAACTTTTGATTATCAATGAATGGTTCGAGAATAAAAACAGTAGTGTGAGGTGATGCTGCCTGTCTGACATTCTCAAGAATAGAGACAATTTCATCTTCACCAAAACAATCTAAAAACTGACTCATCCAAACAACATCGGCACCTTTAGGAATTTTCTGACTTTTATCAAGCAGGTTGATTTCAAAATATGAAATGCGCTCTGTTAGATTTCTTTTCTCTGCATTGGCTTTTGCCACTGCAATTTGTTGTGGCAGGTCAAGAATTTTTACATGCACATCAGGATTGAATTCACAGGAAGCAAATGCCCATTTGCCGGTATTGCCACCAATATCAAAAATAGTTGATGGATTTTCTTTAAACACAATGTTGAGCGCATCACGGAATGCTTCATCGCTATAAAAATGATCAAACTCAAACCACGATTTTTTAATATGTTCTGGCAATGATGATAAAGCAGGATAAATAGTTGGCCAGTTGCCGAGCGTTTTTAATCCTTCGGGTTTACCATTTTGAATAGACTCTGTCAGAAATTTGAATCCATCATAACAAACATCCTGTGTAAAGTTTATGTTAACACGAGTCATTTCATCAGAATTCAAAAAATAGCCGAGCATAGTAACTGTTACAGTACTGTCGTCTAAATATTTTACAATATCTGCATTGGCTGCCATTTCGAGCAAAACTTTTACTCCATAAATACTTACGTTAGTCTTTTCACTTATCTCTTTTACAGTAATTCCTTTTCTATTTTTACAAATCAATGGTAAAATGCCTAAGCGTTGCATGGCAACCACTACCTGAAAAACTACCGGAGCAAACGCTAATTTTTGCGCCTCGTTTTTTGCTTCAAATGCTGATAATTCTCTTTTTTCTGTCATTGTATTTTCTGCTGAACCCATCTTTCTATTCCTGAACTATTTTGTGTGAATATTTTTTACGCAATCTTTTTTTCTTCAGGTCTTCGGCATGCCATTTTATGTTTTTACCTAAAGTTCCTGCAAAGCGTTGTTTAAACGTTTCTTTCTCAGGCAAAGAAATAAAATTTTCTACTCTCTGCAATTTTCCATCAATATCAGGCTCACTATGCGGCAGTAAACGAAGTGTTTTGTACATAATGGGCAGATAGGAGATTGGCAGACTAAAGCGATGGATAAAACTTACCATTGAACGGGTTTGAACGGGGTCTGTTGCCAAGGCAATTTTTTTAAATCCTAACTTCTTTGCCAAACGATATGAATAATACACATTTTCTACGCTGTGCTCTGCTTTGTCTTCTACATAGATATGTTCTTCGGGTATGCCCATGGCTATAGCAAATGCTTTCATTGTCTTTCCTTCGACAAAGGGTGAGTAAACAGCATTGCCCGAAAAAATAATATTTTTAGTGTAGCCATTCTGATATAGAAATTTTGCCCAAATCATTCTCATTTGTACTACAGGTGGCCAGGGCTGACCTTCAAAATATGGAAACCCGGGAACAATAATTGCATCATAAGGTTTTGTTGCAATTGCTTTGCTGTATGCTTTATCCTTAGATAAAAAAATTCCTCTGCAAGAAGAAAGAAAAAAAGAAAGCAGGCAAAACCATAGAATATGCCTGCTTAAATGAAAGCGGAAAATTTTATTCACCTATTTACTTGAATTTATTCTTCCAGATTTTGTATTTCTTAGACTCAATTTCTTTTTTAAGCTTGGTTGCAGGCGCAATCCAGTAATTCTTCAATCCAAAACCACCTGCTTTCTCTTCTACCTTTTCTGTGTAAAGCATTTTGTTATTTGACAGGTCAACAAATGTTACCCAGATAACAGCTTTCTCTAAAGTCTTATTGAAACTTTCAACTACATAAACCAAACCAATTGCATCTTTCTCCTTCGATTTATAATGTGAAACTGCTTTTTTTACATCATCTTCTCCAATTGAATAGCTTCCATTCATCACTCTTTCGTGTACATTAATTTTACTGTTGATATCCTGAACTACATCAACATTGGTTTCGTACTTATCGTTAGTAAGCTTAAAGGCACTTTGCAAACTGAATTTTTCATATTCTGCAACAAAAGTATTATTCCATGCCGAAAGAAACTTGTCTTTGATGGCAGCAGGGTCGGTAAATCCGTCTGTTCCGATAAATCGCGCTTGTGAAAAGTCATAACCCATAAAAATGAGTTTCACATTGTTCTTAAAGAGTTCATTCATTTTTTCCTGTGAAAATGCATTGAGCATGATGAATGAAAAGATTAAAGTAAGGTAGGTCTTTTTCATTTTCTATTTTATTAAAATTAATTTTTCAAATGTAAATTATTTTTTCGGATTTACGTTTATCTGTCTTAAAAACTTTTTGCTGTAACTCTTCAGTATCAATATACCTGAATGCCGGAGTTACTCTTATCTTGGACTTGAATAATGAAGAAATTTCATGTTCAAATGCATCAGAATGTAACTCTTTTGACAAAAGAATTGTTATTGAATCATTATTAAATTCATTTCGTTTGACTTCAACCTGAAACAATTCAATTTGCGGCATCATATTGAGTACATTAAAAATTATTTGTGGAAACAATGTAGTGCCTTTAAACTTAATCATCTGTTGCTTTCTACCCATAACAGGACCTAAGCGGGTAGTATATCGGCCACATTTACACAGATCATAATGAGCGTGGCATAAATCACCGGTCTTAAATCTGATTAAAGGCATACCTTCTACACCAAGGGTTGTGACAACAACTTCGCCCAATTCGCCATTACGTACCTGAAGACCATTATCGTCAACAACTTCAAGAATTAATAACTCAGGATGTGCATGACCTCCATTGCCATAGCCACATTCTGTAAATGCAGAACTCATCTCTGTTGATGCATAGGTTGAATACAATTTCACATCCCAAAGCGAAGTGATTCTTTTTCCTAGTTCATTCAATGAAAAATCTGCATTACGAACAGGCTCTCCAAGACAAACTATTTTTTTTACCGAGGTTGATTGAAAATTAATTTTTCTTTCAGCTGCATATTGCAACAGTTGTGGAATAAATGATGGTATGGCTATTAATGTTGTTGGCTTGAAACGTTGAATATAATCCCACTGCGCCTGAGGTGTTCCCGGCCCTACTCTGATACTGGCAGCACCCAACTTTCTGATACCTAAAAAATAGGCTAATCCTGCCATAAACAATTTGTCAATGGTAGTCATCATCTGAAAAATATCTGCACTGCTGCCATCAGCACATTGCAAGGATATGGCCTCGTTATATGCCAATCTGTCTAAGTCTGCCGATGTCAGATAGAATGTAACAGGATCGCTCAAAGTACCTGATGTAGTCACATAATCTGCAATAAAACTTTTATCAACACATAAAAAAGAATCATTTTGTGTTGCCAGGTCATCCTTAGTTGTAAATGGCAATTCGTTCAGATTGTCGAGAGTAATGCTGTCAAACTTAATGTTGTGTTGCCTGAAGACTTCTTTATAATAAGCTGATTTGGCATTAACGTATTGCAGCAGTTCAGAAAGCTTTTGTTGCTGCATTTTTCGAATGGCATCAAGACCTGCAAATTCTATTTCACCAAGCTGTTTCATTATTTTGATTTTTCAGTACAGGATTCTATCATCTTTTGAATTTTTTCCTCCTCTGCCTTTGATGCTACTTCACGTTTTAATGCTTCATTGTAATAAAGTGTGGCCATTGCATAATTTTTCTCATGATAAAAATAATCACCCAAGCTCATAAAGGTAACGTAACTCATAGGGTTATTATCGATATACTGTTTTATTTCGGCTTCAGTCAGATGCAGATTTACACCAAATGTGTTGTGTTTGTAGATTCGTTGTTTGATAATTTTAAAAGCTTCAAACTTCTTTAAATCGTTAGACTTTACAAAATCACTTTCCGGAATATTCAGAGAGTCAGAATCGGGAATTTTACCCTGTAAAACATCAGTTAAATTATAGTGAACATAAACACCTTCCTGATAAGGCATTGTAGAAACCCAAAAATCGCTGCTTTGTGGTTTGAATAAAATACTGTGATGTGCTATAAGCTGATTAATTGCCTTTGGGTTACCGTAGCCAATATTTTCATTGTGCATTCCAAATTTATTTCGCAGAACAGAAACTGCTGATGTTATACTTAATGGATAATTCTCCTTTAGCAATTCTGTTATTCTGTCAAAGCGGAATTTACTGTCGCTAAGTTCAATATTTGAAATGTTGTGTGGATCATTTTTCAATTCAGCACCCTGATAGTGATTGGAACAAACCAATAATTCACCGGGTGAATGATATACATCCATTCTTGTTGGTGTTTTTTCTATCAAGGCAGCCGTACTATCCTGCGCTGAACCAATAAGCAACGATTCTGAAACAAAAGTTTCGCGCTTTTCTGCAATAGCAATCGCTTGCTTTATGTTTGATGCATGTTGTAAAATTTCGCGTGCTAAAAGTGAAATAGGATCTTTTGCAGTTGTTGGGATATCAGACTTTGCAGCATTGATGGTAACAGTAAGTCCTTTTTCATTCATACCGGAAACAACTCCTGTAAGTCCTGCCCACGAATAAGAAACAAAAGAAAAACCACTATCAGGCTTTACAAAAAGTAAGAGTTTGTTTCGTGCAAAATCGTCCCCCATGTAAAAATCAAAATTTCTGCCGATTAATAATTTATGATCGTCAGTAAGACTGTCGTTGGCAGCAAATGAAGTACAGCCTACCAATTGAAAATCGGTAAGAGCATGACCAATGTCGTGTGCTGCATGATAATTGAGGATGCGATAATATTTAGGTCCTATGTAATCGTACTTGTCAGAAAAAGAAAGTGAAATACCATAAATCTCACGCAGATTTTCAGCCGGAATATATTTGTAAATATCGCGATTGAACCATGCTACAAACATCTTGATAAACTGAAGATAGATTTTACGTGGAATTATTTCATTGATCTGATCAACAAAATATTCTTCTTGTTTTTCAATTAACTCTTTTGCAAGCACACCATAAACTACACCTCTTTCATAGTCATTACCTTCAATATACATTTCCCAGATGCCTTGCTGATTTTTGCGCAACCAGTTGTTGCCAACACGATAGCTGTCAACTCCTATTTGAATGCGATGAAGGTCATCTGGTTTAAGTTTACTACTTATAGAAGGATCGGGAATCTGAATCCTCCATAAAAACAAAAGAAATAATATAATAAGTATTCCTGCAGTCCAAAGTAAAAACTTAAAAATAAAACGCAGACTACCTTTAAATGATGGCATTTATAGTAATTAAAATTCTGATTGGCGAAGGTAATAAAAACATGGGGCGCTCTTCAAGCGCCCCATGTGTAAATCATGAAATTTGTTTTTTAATATCCTACAGTAATTGTACTGCCGTCCGATTCTGAAGGATGCACTGCCATAACAGGAATTTTGCTGTGGTTAACAACCTGTGTTGCATAGGTGCCCAGAAAAAATCCTGTAATACTAGGTTCTTGTTCTGTCATTATTACAATTAAATCGGCATCCAACTCTTCTGCTGTCTGCATAGTCATTTTTGCTAGGTTATCACCTTCAACAAATTTTTTCTCAACACTTACACCATGTTGTAGAAGCCATTCCTCAACCTGATCAACTTTAAGTTTAAACATCCGCTTATTGTCTTCATTGCTGAAGTCTATTAATCCGGCAATACAAATATGCGAGCCATAAGAGCGGGCTACTGCTAATGCATAGCTTACCTTCTGACGTGACTGCGGTGAATTATCAATTGGTAAAACAATTTTCTTAAAGCCGATTTTTTTGCTGTGTGTCTGTACAGAAATCACCGGACATGCAGCTTCTTCAACTACCTTACTGGTGTTAGTTCCAACATTAAACTTCTTATATCCTGAAACACCATGTGTTCCCATAATTATAATGTCAATGTTCTCACGTTTGGCAACATCAACAATTTTGCGATAAATCCTTCCAACCTCAGTAATAGATTTTACGGTTATTCCGTTGTTCATGTGGATTTGTTTGCCGATTTCATCGAGTTTAGTATTCGATTCAGACTCTAACTTTTTATCTACATTTCCAAACGCTGCACCAAATGCCGAAGTAAAAGATACAGATTCAAGAATATGTAGCAGATAAATATCTGCCTTTAATAATTTGGCCATGAAAACTGCATGCTCCAAGCTCAACGCTGCTGTTTCTGAAAAATCATAAGGAATTAAAATTCTCTTGATTTCAAATAATTGATTACTCATAGGAAAATGGATTTATGATAGTACGTATTGTGTAGTGTCTTTTCTAACCATTGGTCGGATACATAAAACAGGAATCTCTGAGTTATTGATAACTTCCTGTGCTGCTGTGCCGATAAATAAATCTGTAATATTGGTTTCTCCCTGTGTCATGATAATAATTAAATCACACTCTTTCTTTCTTGCGTATTCGATTATACTTAATGATACATTTGAATCACTTTGTGGAATCAATTCACCTTGACATTCTACTCCGGATTCAATAATGAACTGCTTTACCTGCTGCAATTGTCGTTCCAGTTTATTGACTAAAAACTCATCATTGGTTTCGAGCACTGAAAAAATGTGCACTACAGCACCAAAAAGTTTAGCCATGTCAATGGCATAATTCACCTTTTCGCGTGTTTCTTTTGTAAGATCCAATGGAAGAGCAATATCTTTACACCCCTTGAGGTGCTCATGACCTTTTATGGTAATGACGGGGCATAAAGCTTCTTTAATTACTCTTGAAGTATTAGAGCCAAGAAATTTCTTCTTTATTGTGCTTGCCCCTTGTGTTCCCATCACTATAAATGCAGCATCAACGTCATTGGCTTCAGATACAATTTCATCATAAATTTTTCCTGTTCTGATGTTAGTAGAGGTCGAAACTCTTTCTTCATTATGCACTTTAGTTGCCAACTCATCAAGTCTGCGTTCTATATCATTTCGAACCTGATCGGCATAGTTTTCTTTAGAAAAAATACTGTTGGCTAAATGGGAAATAAAATCCTGATCAATTACATGTAAAAGCCTGATATGGCTGCCGGTCAGTCGTGCAAGATTATAAGTCTGTGAAAGGGCAATGAGTGATTGTTCTGAAAAATCTATCGGGGTAACTATAACCTTCTTCTCTTGGTTCATAAAAAACAGGTGTATTAACTATGCAAATATAAAAAAAGGAAATATCAAATTGAATAAAAAATGACCTCCAACAGATTATTTAACTGTAAATTACATGAACAGGTAGGTCTTTTGACCTGATGCTTTAATATATCTTACCTTAGCACAGAAATTATTTACATTTGTTATGAATCAAATCCCCGAATCAGAGCTTATTCTAAACCCCGATGGAAGTGTTTACCATCTTAATCTTCTTCCCGAAGATATTTCTGATGTAGTTATCAATGTTGGCGACCCCGATCGCGTATCAAAAGTGAGTGCCTTTTTTGACAGCATTGAAGTAAAAAAGCAAAAACGAGAGTTTGTAACCCATACCGGTCATTATAAGGGCCGAAGAATATCTGTTATTTCAACAGGTATTGGCACAGATAATATAGACATTGTCTATAATGAGCTTGATGCTTTAGTGAATATTGATCTTAAAACAAGAACTGTAAAATCCAATTTAACAGCACTTAATCTTATTCGTATTGGCACTTCCGGTGCCCTTCAACCAGAAATTCCTGTTGATTCCTTTGTGTTTTCGACATTCGGTTTAGGATTAGATGGTTTGCTTAACTTTTATCAATACACAAACACCCCAGAAGAGCAGGCTATAATTGATAGTTTCAGAAAACATTATCCAAATAACTGCAAACTACCGGAATCATATCTGACACGAAGCTCACATAAATTAGAACAAGCACTTTCAGAAGGTATGCATAAAGGCATTACTGCATCTTGTTCAGGTTTTTATGCACCACAAGGAAGAGTGTTACGCTATCAATTAGCAAGAACTGATATGATTGAAAAATTAAATTCATTCCGCCATGATGAGCATAAGGTTACTAATTTTGAAATGGAAACAGGAGCCATGTATGGATTGGCAAAATTATTAGGACATCATTGCTGTGCCGTAAATCTGATTGTGGCAAACAGAATTGCGCAACAGTTTTCAAAAAAATATGAGGAGCGTATGCATCAATTAATTCAAACTGTGTTGGACAGAATTAGTGCTCAACTTTAAATCTTCCAGAGTATGTCTGTTTCAGTAAAAAATGTAACAAAACTTTATGGCAAGCAACGTGCATTGGATAATGTAAGTTTTGAAATCAATACAGGTCAGGTTGTTGGTTTGCTTGGGCCAAATGGCGCAGGTAAATCAACGCTTATGAAAATTATTTCCTGTTTTATTCCGCAGAATGAAGGGAAGGTTTCTGTTTGCGGTTTTGATACACTTTCACAATCACTTGAGGTTAGACGAAATGTTGGATACCTTCCAGAGCATAATCCACTTTATCCTGACATGTTTGTTAAAGAGTATCTACAGTTTGTGGGTGGAATTTATTTGCCTGCAAAAGAAGCTGCAAAGCGTGCCGACTCTATGATTGCCCTTACAGGTTTAACACCGGAATATAAAAAGAAAATTGGCGCACTCTCAAAAGGCTACAGACAAAGAGTTGGCATTGCACAAGCTTTAATTCACGATCCTGCAGTACTCATTCTTGATGAACCAACTTCCGGGTTAGACCCCAATCAGTTGGTAGAAATTCGTGCATTGATTCAATCAATAGGAAAACAAAAAACCGTTATTCTTTCTACACACATTATGCAGGAAGTTGAAGCAATATGTAATCGTGTAATCATAATCAACAAAGGAAAAATTGTGGCTGATGATGATACAGGTATGCTTCGTCAAAAAGCAAAGCCAGTACATGAAATCACTGTTGAGTTTGATGGAAAAATTGATGCCAAATGGTTGCAATCTATTCCTACGGTGAGTAAGGTTATTCATCATTCCGAAAATACATGGAAGGTTAATTACAGCGGTGATGATGATGTGCGTAAAGCTGTTTTCACTATGGCAGTCAGTCATAATGTAGCTGTGCTGTCAATGCAAAAAGAAGAAAGCAGGCTTGAAGATGTGTTTCAACTGCTAACGCAAGGGTAATTTAAGAATTTACAAAACCAATGTTACATCAGTATCTTTTTATTAATGTCTTGTTGTGATATTGATATACTTAATTCTGAAATTTTGTAAAACATGTTATAAATTTTGTAATACCTATACACAGATTCTGAAGGAAGAAGTAATGTGATTTTTTATAAGTACTTGTTAAACACCTAAATTTACATCTCTGATAATACAAGAATGACAAAAAATAGTTCTGAAATAACAATAATACCACAGGAAGTAATAATAAATAAAATTTATTTTTTAAGAAATGAAAAAGTGATGCTTGACAGAGATTTAGCTGAATTATATGGTGTTAAAGCCATCAGACTACGAGAACAAGTAAAACGAAATCTAACAAAATTTCCTTCCCATTTTATGTTTCAGTTAACTGAACAAGAGGTTGAAATTATGGTATCGCAAAATGCGATACCTTCAAAACAACATTTAGGTGGTACTTTTCCTTATGCATTTACAGAACATGGTGTACTAATGTTAGCTAATGTCTTAAAGAGTGAGAGAGCTATACAGGTAAGTATTAAAATAATTGAGTTGTTTGTGAAACTTCGTGAAATGTTGGTTACACATACTGAACTGAAGTTAGAAATAGAACGGATAAAAAAGAAAATGGATAATCATGATAAGAATATTGAAATTGTGTTTAGATATTTTGATGAATTGATGGAACAAAAAATAAATCCCAGAAAGAAAATAGGATTTAAACTACCAAGGAAAAAGAAATAACCACATATAAATCCTGCCTGTTAAAACCAAATAACAGATAATTTAAAAAGATTGTTGCTAAATGCTTAGAAAAGTAACAAATACTTATGCTAAGAAGTTTAAACAGCCTTAATCAGGAAAAAATTCTTCTTACCTTTCTGAATCAGTAAAAACTTATTTGCAATCAGTTGTTCTTTATTGATAATTTGTGAAGGGTCAGAAAATTTCAATTTATTCAATGAGACACCATTTGCAGTAATCATTTTTCTTGCTTCACCTTTACTTGTAAAAATTGTTGTCTCTGCTGCAAATAAATCAAGTGCCTGAATACCTGCCTGAATTTTTTGCAACTCAACTTCAAATGCATTTTTGCCTAATCCGTTAAAAACATCCTGCAAATCAGACTCTGTTAGTTGCGCAAGTTCTTTATCTGTTCCATTAAAAAATACTTCAGAAATTTCTATAGCTCTGTCACAATCCTGTTGTGAATGCACACGAGTAGTTATTTCATTAGCTAATGTTTTCTGAAGCAATCTCAAATGAGGTGCATTTAAATGTTCAGACTCTATTGCTTCTATCTCCTGCTGATTCTTTAAAGAAAATATACGGATATAATTTTTTGCATCTTCATCGCTTGCATTCAGCCAGAACTGATAAAAAGCATAAGGAGATGTTTTATTTCTGTCAAGCCACAAATTTCCACTCTCTGTCTTACCGAATTTAGTACCATCTGCTTTTTTTATCAGTGGTGTTGTTAAAGCAAATGCATCTTCAACACGGCCTTTTCTGCGAAGCAATTCAGTTCCTGTAACAATATTTCCCCACTGATCGCTGCCACCCATTTGCAGCTTACAGTTTTTTGCATAATACAAATGATAAAAATCGTAGCCCTGCACTAACTGATATGCCATTTCCATAAATGTCATTCCATTCTCTAATCTGTTTTTTACAGAATCTTTTGCCAGCATATAATTAACAGTAATGTGTTTCCCCACATCACGAATAAAATCAAGAAACTTTACATCCCTGAACCAATCATAATTATTAACTATTTCTGCTGAATTTTTTCCACAATCAAAATCCAGAAATTTTTCTAATTGTTTTTTCTGACAATTTAAATTGTGCTGCAGTGTTTCTTCGTTTAACATATTTCTTTCAGCACTCTTTCCGCTTGGATCGCCAACCATACCTGTTGCACCGCCAACCAAGGCAATTGGTTTATGTCCTGCTCTTTGAAAATGCATCAATGTAGTAACCTGCACTAAATTGCCTACGCCTAATGAATCGCTGGTAGGATCAAATCCTATATATCCGGTAACCGTTTCTTTATTCAATAATTCCTCTGTACCGGGCATAATATCCTGCAACATGCCGCGCCATCTTAGTTCGTCAATAAATCCCATATCTGATTTTTAGTGCCGGCAAAGATAATCATACAGTGCTTTACTGCTATCAGTTACAAAGGGTAAAATTCATGCAACCTTTTTATCTGTATCACCGTACAACACGCTTAAACATTATCAATATGGCACATAAGCAAATCATTATCCCCGAAAGATTTCTAAACTATTTATATCATGCTTTTAAAAATATAAGCAATCCTGAAAATCACAGAGTAAAACTTATTACTCGTGACGGACAGAAGTATCGAAATCTGCAGGTTATTAATGGCTGTGTATTGTTAATTGAAAGATCTGCACCTGTTACCTCAAACGATATTGAGATTCTTCAACTTGATATGGATTTTGTTCCTGTAAAAGTTAAATAATATTTGATGTTGGCACAGCCGGTAGTTCCTTTTGGGGATTGCCGGTTTTTTATTTGCTGCTCCCTCAAATTTCTACTTGTGCTGCGCCTTGTTTTCTGCAATCCCAGATTTGTAAACTGACAGGCAATTTACCTGCATCAACTTTTGTTCGGCTGCTTAAATCAATAATCAACAAATCAGAATCAAAATATTTAAAGAGCGTAGGCAGTTTATTTCTGAAACGTGAGGTAACAATCAATCCATCAACTTTAATTTTACTTAATGGTGTTTTTCGCGGCAGCCAGTTACCCGGAATAAAAAATAATTTACTATCCATCTGAATAAATCCATCCTGAATAGTAGCAACATTTCCTACAATCTTACTGTTAAAAATTTCTTTCAACTTATTTTCTGCAGGCTGCTGATAAAATGGGATGTGAAGCATTTCTCTTTTTCCTGTTTCATACCAATAGCGGTTAATATTAAAACGTAACAGGCTTTTATCTTCGATTATCTGTTGTGGTGCTATGACCAACCTCTTTCTTGCCTGTGCCAGATCAATTGCTGTGCTGTTTTTTAAAGCATATACTGTCATGTTTTTCTGTTGCAGAATATTCCACTCATGCCAAAGTTGAGCCAACAGAAAAACTATTGTTAACGTCAATGCTCCATAAAGTGCATTCCTGTAGTTGTAAAGCAAAAACCAAACTACAAAAGCGATAATGCCATAGATAATCCATGTTTCTGCAATATCAATATACAATCCGCTAATCAATGCAAATGGAAGGTTTTCAAAAAACAACAATAACTGATTCATTAACCAAGTGAGTGCAAAAGTTATTTTCCAAGAATAAAATACAAGTGATGACATGTAGGGCAATGCTGATATAATTGTAGCACCAACAGACACCCAGATAATTCCTGTAGAGATAGGTATGACTAAAAGATTAGATACTAAAAACAAATTCGGGAACTGATTAAAATAAAGTATTCCTAACGGAAATGTTACCAGCTGCGCACATAATGACACTGAAGTCAGTTGCCATGCCTGATTCATGAGCATTGAAGTAGGATAAAGAACCGTAACCAATCGCTGATGCAGATATACAATTCCGATAACAGCAAGGTATGAAAGTTGAAAACCAACTTCTGTAATTGAAAATGGGTTAATCAACAACAACAATAAAGCAGAAGCCAGTGTAGTGTTAAGCATGTAGTTATCACGACCAAGTTGCTTTGCAATAATGATGATAGAAATCATGGTTGCTGACCGTAAAACGGAAGGAGAAAGTCCTGTTAGCATGGCATAAAACCATATCAAAACCAGAATGAGTAATTGTTTAAAAAGATTCAGATACTTCTTATTTTCAGGAATAAAAATCAGCCTTTGCAGGGTCACAAAAATCAAGCCTACATGCAATCCGGATACACTCAACACATGTAATGCACCGGAGCTTGCATAGGCCGACAATAAATCATCGTCAAGCAAATCATTAAAGCCAATTAACAATGCAGAACAGACCGCTACTTCCTGCGGCACTAAAATTTGTCCTTGTATTTCATTCAAAAACTTTTTGCGTAAATCAAAAGCTGTACTCAAAAGAATATTAGAAAATCCTTTACCGGCAGCAGCCCATCGCCCCGACTTTAAATAGAACTGATGGTATATCTGATGAAAACCAAGAAATCTTTTGTAGTTAAATGACCCCGGATTTTGTGGAGGAGCAATTGGCTGTGGCTTTGCATTGGTAACAATCCTATCAGCATACTGCAATGCCTTTGCTGCTGCATCGGATGCAAAATACAACAATGTTTTTCCTCTGCATGGCTGCCATTTATTGTTTTCAAAGACAGCTTCTATTTCTGCTTCTGCTTTTAAAGATTTTTGTTTGATGTGATATGGCTCGGTGATACGAAGTAAAAAAGCTTCAGCGCTTTCGAATTGCGAATAGTGATAGGGGTCGTAAAGTTTCGTCTTTAATTGTGTGAGTAAAACGCCTGAAGAGAATAAAAACAAATGCAATACTATTCCGAAAAGGTAGCGAAGTTTATAATGCTGACTAAAATATTTTGAGAAATGAAAAACTAAAACTCCGATAAAACCTGAAGACAACAAAGCGATTGCCAAAGATGCAGGCACAGCCATGAATATGCCTACAATTATACCGGCAACAAAAGGTATTAAAATTCTTAAAACAGGAATATGCGATAGGTGACGCATAACTGTGCGGTTTGGTGTAAAATTAAGAAAATTAATTCTGAATTGTAGAATTTAATCGAGAATAATTTATCTTACTTAAGGCTTTTTACAGCAGGGCCTGCTTCCGTTTAAATTCATCCTGCAATATTCTATATCATTTACTACAATTAAAACCTGTCAAAAAGCTGTCCACCTTCAAAGGCTGGCTTGTCCACAATGCGCCACCTCCTCCCTTGGGGTCGTTTTCGGTCAGGTTAATGCTTTCGCCCGCCTCACGCCCTATTTTTACAAACCATTTCTTGTATCGGTCTCTGTAGTTCCAGTAGCGTTCCATGTATTGCTGCTCTGTTGTTTGTGCAATAGCGGCAATGAATTTTGAAAGCACAGCAGCAGCATGGCTATGGTTTTCCAGTTGATTTTAATTTTCATACTATTTGGTTTTTAGTGGTTATTAATAAATTTTATTGTACTATGTTATACCTTATTACCTTCCATACATTATTGCTATCAACCAGTTCTTCCTGAATAATACCTACGTTTTTGGCAATTAAATAATTTGTCCTCTGATCATTATTAATTATATCTATTGAATTCGACATTTTAATAACAGATACATAATTTACTAACCCAATATTATATATTTGATAATAGTTTTCAATTTTTACAATAGAATTTTTCTCACCATATAATATATTACCAATGACAGGAGGATATTCCATTAAAATTATTTGCCCTACATAATCTCCGGGCTTTGTTTTAGTCATAAAGACTTGATGTCTGGTTGGATGAAAAGATGTCCAGCCTGAGTTATAACCAATATAATAATTGTAATCATCATAAACACTGTGGATTTTACTTTGAAAAAAGCGGTAAATACCTTCAATATCACCATTTGATTTTCTTACGGTATCAATGCCTTCTCCGGCAGAATATACATACATGCTGTCAACGTTTCCGTAATTATCCTCATATATCCAGTAAGTGCCAAGCTGGAAATAAACATAATCCTTAACAGGCTTGATGTCTTCATAGCTTACATTTGGCTCATCAGGCTCATCTTTTTTGCAGCCGTAAATCAAAGCAATAACAGCAGCAAGCAAATAAAAACAGGCATGCAGCTTCATGAGTGTTTTCTTGAAGGTGTAAATATATGAGGCTTGAGTTAAAACAAATATTTTTAAAAATTATTTATGCGTATGCTTTGCACAAACAGCGGCAATGAATTTTGAACGCACAGCAACAGCATGGCTATGGTTTTCCAGTTGATTTTAATTTTCATACTATTTGGTTTTTAGTGGTTAAATGAATCTATCAATAGTAAATATTAAAGATTAGGTTTACTGAACAATATTATATCTGACTAACTTCCACACATTGCTGCTGTCTATCAGTTCCTCTTGTATGATTCCTACATTCTTTGCAATATAATAATTTGTTGTTTGTCTATAATTATTCGTAATATCATTAAAAACATTAACCTTTCCAACCGAAACAAAACTATTATTGTCAATACCATAATTTTGGAAATAATCAATAGTAGTTGTTTTAGAATCATTCCAGTATCTCCAATCACCTATTTTAAAGGGATATAAGGTTAAAAAAATTTGCCCTACATAATCCCCCGGCTTTGTTTTAGTCATAAAAACCTTATGTTGGGTTGGATGAAAAGATGTCCAGCCTGAGTTATAACCAATATAATAATTGTAATCATCATAAACACTGTGGATTTTACTTTGAAAAAAGCGGTAAATACCTTCAATATCGCCATTTGATTTTCTTACGGTATCAATGCCTTCTCCGGCAGAATACACATACATGCTGTCAACGTTTCCGTAATTATCCTCATATATCCAGTAAGTGCCAGGCTGGAAATAAACATAATCCTTAACAGGCTTGATGTCTTCATAGCTTACATTTGGCTCATCAGGCTCATCTTTTTTGCAGCCGTAAATCAAAGCAATAACGGCAGCAAGCAAATAAAAACAGGCATGCAGCTTCATGAGTGTTTTCTTGAAGGTGTAAATATATGAGGCTTGAGTTAAAACAAATATTTTTAAAAATTATTTATGCGTATGCTTTGCACAAACAGCATCCCTGGCGCAAGTCTTCGGACTTGTGCCCACCTATCAATAAAGAATGCAATGCAATAATTTAGCGCAACAAGGCAGCAAGCAGGTTAAACCGCACTTTACTTTGCTCAAATAATATTTACAATCAATAGAAGTTCTCCCTGGCGCAAGTCTTCGGACTTGTGCCCACCTGTCAATAAAGAATGCTATGCAATAATTTAGCGCAACAAGGCAGCAAGCAGGTTAAACCGCACTTTACTCTGCTCAAATAATATTTACAATCAATAGAAGTTGCACATTTGCCTCCCTGACGCAAGTCTTCGGACTTGTGCCCACCTGTCAATAAAGAATGCTATGCAGTAAATTTAGCGCAACAAGGCAGCCAGCAGGTTACACCGCACTTTACTTTGCTCTAATAATATTTACAATCAATAGAAGTTGCACATTTGCATAAATGAGTACCAAATACAAATTTCAAGAGCCTGATGCTATTTATTTTGTTACTTTTTCAGTAGTAAACTGGATTGATGTTTTTACCCGCAATACTTACAAAGATATTTTATTGGACAGCATAAGACACTGCCAAAAAGAAAAAGGTTTAGTTATACATGCATGGGTTATAATGACCAATCATGTACACATGATCATTTCGAAAAACAGCATGAGCGTATTGCCTGATATTATGCGTGATCTTAAAAAATTTACGGCCTACAAAATAATTGGAGCAATAATGGAAAGTTCCCAAGAAAGCAGACGGGAATGGATGTTTAAATTATTTAAACAGGCAGGCGAAAATAATGCTAACAATACTAACTGGCAGTTTTGGCAACAAGACAATCACCCTATTGAATTAACTGATGCAAAAATGCAGGAACAAAAATTAAACTACATTCACGAAAATCCGGTACGTGCAGGATTTGTATATAAAGGTGAAGATTATGTTTATAGCAGCGCATGTGATTACTGCGGCACCAAAGGTTTATTAGACTTACTAATGCTTGAATGATAGATGGGCACAAGTCCGAAGACTTGCGCCAGAGAGGTTGTTAATAAATTACATTAAGTTGACAGGTATCAAATGGTGCACAGTTGGTTATTTGTGAGTAACGAGTTGTTATTCCGTTTTCAGTTATATCCCAGAAATCTATTTGAGGAGAAGTGCTGCGGAACTCCCTGTAAAAAACAGTATCCACATTTTCTCCTTTTTTGTTTACATTAGGAGAAAAAAATATGGAATCATCCGGCTGTGAAGGAAGAACATTTTGTATATGAATTTTTAACCAACTTAGCGGATACATTGGATAATCCATTCTAAATGTTTCTCTTGCACCAAAAGTTGCTAAATCAGCAATGCTATCATAGAGATTTTTTATTGCTCTAATTCCATAGTATTTAATTTTGGAACCAGTAAATGATATTGCATAATGACCTTCTGCATCCGTAAATGTTGTGGCTATCTTCCTGTCAAAATCGGATAACCCTGTTGACCCTCCTCTATCATCTTCCCACAATTGTACTTCTGTATTTGCTAGGGAATCTTTTGTTACAACATCAATTACATATCCTTCAACATAAGCATTAATGCTGTAATTTTCTTTTTTGCACGAAAAAGAAAAGCAAAAAAGTATAAGTGTGATGAACAATGCTGATTTTCTCATTTTACTTTGGTTTTTATCTCTATAAGGTTGTAAGCTATATCAATATTATTTTTTTGGAGCCGTAAATCAAAGCAGCAATGGCAGCAAACAAATAAAAACAGGTATGCAGCTTCATGAGTGTTTTCTTGCAGGTGTAAATATAATAGGTTTGAGTTAAAAACAAATATTTTTAAAATTTATTTATGCGTATGCTTTGCACAAACAGCATCCCTGGCGCAAGTCTTCAGACTTGTGCCCACCTATCAATAAAAAATGCTATACAGTAAATTTAGCGCAACAAGGCAGCCAGCAGGTTAAACCGCACTTTACTTTGCTCCTCATCCCTGACGCAAGTCTTCGGGCTTGTGCCCACCTATCAATAAAGAATGCAATGCAATAATTTAGCGCAACAAGGCAGCAAGCAGGTTAAACCGCACTTTACTCTGCTCAAATAATATTTACAATCAATAGAAGTTGCACATTTGCATAAATGAGTACCAAATACAAATTTCAAGAGCCTGATGCTATTTATTTTGTTACTTTTTCAGTAGTAAACTGGATTGATGTTTTTACCCGCAATACTTACAAAGATATTTTATTGGACAGCATAAGACACTGCCAAAAAGAAAAAGGTTTAGTTATACATGCATGGGTTATAATGACCAATCATGTACACATGATCATTTCGAAAAACAGCATGAGCGTATTGCCTGATATTATGCGTGATCTTAAAAAATTTACGGCCTACAAAATAATTGGAGCAATAATGGAAAGTTCCCAAGAAAGCAGACGGGAATGGATGTTTAAATTATTTAAACAGGCAGGCGAAAATAATGCTAACAATACTAACTGGCAGTTTTGGCAACAAGACAATCACCCTATTGAATTAACTGATGCAAAAATGCAGGAACAAAAATTAAACTACATTCACGAAAATCCGGTACGTGCAGGATTTGTATATAAAGGTGAAGATTATGTTTATAGCAGCGCATGTGATTACTGCGGCACCAAAGGTTTATTAGACTTACTAATGCTTGAATGATAGATGGGCACAAGTCCGAAGACTTGCGCCAGAGAGGTTTTTATGTTGTTAATAAATTACATTAAGCTGGCAGGTATCAAATGGTGCGCAGTTGGTTATTTGCGAATATTGATGTCATCAATATTAGGCAATATTTTTTCATATAGTGCTTGAGCAATCATCAAATGATATGCTTTTGTTGCATAAACACCAAGGCTATCAAACAAAATTTCGCCTTTATAATTTTGACTTCTTCCACTTACAAAACACTCAGGAATATATTCCAGATATTTTTTTATATCCTTTTCCAATCTTAATGTAATCAGTTTTTCGAATAGTGCATTTGTTCTTTCGGGCGGACCTAATACAATGAGTTGTATATTTCTATTATTGGTGAATTTTATAATATCTTTCAAAAGCTCTTTATACTTTTCTAAAGCATAACTATAATTTCCGATAAGCATACCAAAGAAGTAATTTAAATCAACCAATGCGCTATGCATCTTAGAGTTTGCTGTATTCTCCACCGGATTAAATCTTGTAGATGCAGAAAGTAAATCATAACTTTCTGCATCAATTTTATTCAATAAAGGAATATTCAATGATCTTTCAATTCTTCCACCTGGATTTTTCTTAAACTTGTAATATAACTTAATCAAACGCAGCACCGGTTCAGGCCTTATAGAAACAACAAGTACATCAATTGGATGCGACTTATTATAAGTTTCTATCTTATTAAAACAATTTTTAAATCGTTCATACCTTATTATATTGATATTGAACTTTACATTTCTGCAATTCTCAACCTTATCTTTTAGCAATTGATGGAAACGATTTTCAAATGGCATATTTCCCTGCACAGGAAAACAACCGCCAAGAAATGTGAAATTTATTTCAGGTAAGTTAGCCTTTTTGCGATAGTTTAATGCAGCAACATACTCTTGTGGAGAAATTAATACTCTGCCATTACTTATAACAAAGCCTTTTTCATGATACTTATTTTCAAATTCCTTAATAAAACTTTCAATATAAACTGCTGGCACTTTGAAATCTAATCTATTTCCCATTAAAGGTAGCTCAGCATCAGGTTTTATTACGGAATATGAAACACAAACTTCGGTCTGCGTTTTTGTTAAAGTAACCTGTGCACAGTCTGAACCACATATTGAAACTAAAATATTAAGCATATTCAAAAAATACACTTCATTATCAAGTTGTAAACATGGAGAATTCACAATGGTATAACCGTACAATTTTAATTCTTTAAAAATTTTGGTTATCCATGTCCAGTACTCTCTTGAGTCTTGATGAAAAAAAGGAAAATTACCACAATCATTATTATAATCACAATGACCAAAAGCAAAACGCTTTACTTTTTTAAGGTCACTCTTTAAAATTGATGAAAGATTTTTCAAACCAACTTTGGTTTCTATAACAGGAATTATTTCATCAAAGCTTATGTTGTTTTCCTGTAAATCATTTTGCAATTTCAAAATTTGTTGCGCACTCTCAACTTTTGGAAGAAACACTGTTGAAATTTGTCCAGTTCCTGAAAGTGACAAAAGGTCTAAATTATATTCCATGCCTTCTGTTGAATTTATGCGTACACCAATATTCAACTTACCATCATCTGTTTTGCATGCAACAAGCATACTTCTGAAATATTCTCTAAATATTTTTTTTAAGACTGTTGTCTTTCCGGAGTCTAAACAATCCTGAATACTGTCTTCAAGGTCAAAACATAAAACAGTTTCCGGTGCCGACTGCGCAATCAATTTGTCTATTGATGTACTTTCATTATACTTTAAAAAATGAAATGCTTTCATGATCAGTCGTTGCTGGAATAATATTAGAAATTATTCCTTCCACAAACTTAATAAAAAGGTCATAAAGGAAATTAAACTATGACATTAAAGTATATTCCTTCTTGTTGGATAAATTAAACTAACACTAAACTACGCTTAACCTTTCTTGTTTTTTTGCAATAACCGGAAATGATAAATAATAGAAATAATACCTATGATAATTGATGCAATGCCTGCGTTTTTGGAAGCATCAGTAAAAACTCTAAAATAAGATAGAATGCCTACTATTAAAAAACCGAAACCTGCAATCAAAGAAAGATACTTATTGTAAAATATCATAACTCAATCTTATAAATACAGCATCAAAAGTAAATCGAAACAAAACACTTTTGATTTATTTTAAAAATTCCTGAGCATCCATCATCATTTCATCACAGTCAGGAAAATTCTGAAAGAATGAATTATAATGACTGCAAAAATTTTATCAATGCTTGTCTGTCGCTTTTGCTCATATTTTTAAAAGCATTCTTTGCCGATTCTGCTTCACCGCCATGCCATAAAATTGCTTCCTGCAGCGAACGTGCTCTGCCATCGTGCAAATAAAAATTATGACCGTTTACCTTCTGTGTTAAACCTATACCCCATAACGGTGCAGTACGCCATTCATTACCATTGGCATCAAAATCAGGTCGGTGGTCTGCAAGACCTTCGCCCATGTCATGCAACAACAAATCTGTGTAAGGAAAAATTCTTTGATTACTTACTTCCGGAAAATCAACACGAACACCGGTTTGCATAGCAGGTCGGTGGCAAGAGCCACACTTGGCATCATTAAATAGTTTTTTGCCTTGCAACACTGTGGCATCATCAGCACTTCTTCTTACAGGCACAGCTAATGTTTGCACATAAAATGAAACTGCACGCAAAACGCTATCAGGAATTTCAGGGTCATCGTTTCTGTTATCGTACTGTGTTTGCCCTTTGCTTGACTCTGCCGGAAAAACATAACTTGTAATACCCATGTCTTCATTATAGGCACCTGCTGTTTGTTGCAACACTGTTGGATTGTTTGCCTTCCATCCAAAGCGACCTAAAGTGCGTGTTCCTGCAAGTACATTCCAAACATAATTCGGCTTGCCGGAAATGCCATCACCGTTGGCATCATTTTCATCAGCAAATTTTAATATTTCAGATTCGTCAACTGCTTCGAGCAAACCCAAACCAAATACAGGAGGTGCCATTCGTGGTGAAAGCATTACTCCCGCAGGTAATGGTATGTAGCTGTTGGCTAACTGATATGTTGGTGTACGCAATGAATATGTTTCACCGTCAGGAAAAGAAAATGTTTGTTCAGAATAATTAATGATAACATCTGCTTCTTTCGCAACACCATTAATAGATCGTTGTTGCAACTGCACACCAAAACCCGGCACAGCTAATGGTCCACCGTTTGATGCCACACCGGGTATGCTTACTCTGATTAACATTGCAGAGAGTGGCTCACTGCTATTCAACGGAGGCTTACCTCTGCCATCTGCAATATGACATGATGCACAGGAAACATTGTTGAAGATAGGTCCAAGTCCGGGATTCAATGGTGCAGGTGCACTGACAAATGTTGCTTCAAAAGCTTTGTCACCCATTTCATGAATCATTGCATTGTGTGCTGAAATATCAGGAAACACACTGGAGAATGCTCCCGCAGACTCGTCAAAAAGTGTTTGTTTACCTCCTGCAAGCCATTCATTCCACTCTGATTCTGACAGCACTTCGGCCTTTCTGCAAGACTGTGCTCCGAATAAAAGCAGAAAAATAATTACAACAACAATGTTCCGTTTCAAGATTATTGAATTTTCTGACTAACTAAATTTGCTAAATCATTTTCTAAAACACTTTTCAAATCACGAATAGCATTCTGTGCATTGATAACCTGTGTTTGTTGCGTAAATATGGCCTGACCAAAAGGAACTGTAATATTTCCTAATGCAGTTATAGCAGCACTGATTTTCGTTTTAATAGAACCATCTAAAGAAAGGTTGTTGGCTCTGACAAAGCTCTCTAAAGATTGCCCCTGAGAAGTATATTTTCCCAGATAAACATTCTCTACACTTTTTATGTTGTTCGTAAAATCAATAATTGAATTTTTTGCAAAAGGCGATTCTTCAAGCATAGCATTTTGTGAAACTAATGGATCTTCCATCTTTCCATCTGCTACTTCTTCGCAAATACCTGCCATAGCACTAACCATTTCCATAAATGCCGCATGCTGTGTAGTAAAAACCTGACTGCCATTTCCTGCATTTGCAAACTCATTATGATAGTTTCCTGTAGTCCAACTTGAAGCTACTTGCTGCGTTAGTGTTTTCAGATTTGCTGCAAGTGCTTCTAAGTAATCTAACTGACGTGAAGTAAACTGTGCAATAGTTTTATTTCCATCAACACCCCACAACAAATACTCAACAGGATGAAATCCTTTTAAAGCATCTTCAAGTGAATTGACATAGGCTTCATCATAAACAGATTGATTATTCAAAACTGAATCGAGTGAATTAAAATCTACAGGCCAGGTGTCAATACGTGGGTCTATATCGTCTGTTGCAACAGGGCCGAATAAAAATCCTTCGGACTGCTCCCATGCTTGGCGGCTTTGTTTCCATAACGATTTACAGTTATCAAGATTTGCCTGTGTCTGATTTTGGGTAAAGTTTGTAATTGCCTGATGCAACTGCTCTGTTTTAGAGGCTAAGTCATTATAAGTAGCCTGTGCAACATTAACTGAAAAGTCATTAAGAATTTGTGTTGAAGAATAGTCATCACTGTTGCTTTTATCTTTTTTGCAGGAACTTAAAACCAACACTGATGCTAATGAGAATAAAATAAATCTGAATTGCATGATTAAATTAAATTGATATTTGAATTAGTGAATTGTTTACTACTACAGGATATTTTTTGAGTGGTTGTGTTGCAGGTTCGGCTACAACATTTCCGTCAAGGTCGAAGCGGCTGCCATGAAGTGTGCAGTACAAGCCGCCATCACTTGCATTGAGTGGGTTGGCGCGATGTGTGCATTTCATCTCTAAGGCAGTAAAATGATTGTCAGGTTTTTTTACCAATAAGATATCATACTCTGATGAAGCATTACGCACAATTAAAATCTTTTTATCGTTCATTGCTGACAGTGGAACTGTCAGTTGATGATTCACGGCTTCTGCTTTGAATATTGACGTGCTCTTACAAGAAGAAAGCAGCGACAGTAAACTTCCTCCTGCTGCCATCATGCCACAACTCATACATGTGTTCTTTATAAAATTCCTGCGTTTCATTTTTAAAAACTATAGCCTATGCCAAGATTTATAAAACTGTTTGTTGTATAGTATGCAGGTGCATTCGGAAATGGATTCAGGTTTAATGCAGGATTAAGATCACCGGTTTGCTTATATACGTAATCTAATTTTACCACTACACCGGGTGTAGGAAAACAAGAAAATCCTGCAATGATATATTGCTGTTTCAGAATATCGTTCTTTATTCCATTTTTTGGAATACTGCTGTTAAGATCAAAATTTTCATAACGGACAAAAGCATCTGTTTTTAGTTTTTTGAGAATGCGATAAGCAACTTCTGCATAACCACCAACAGATAATTCGGCTGTGTTGTTGGCATAGGCACGATTAATTTTATCAGCATCAGGAATAGTGATTGCAGCAAAAAGCACTTTTGCTGTAAGTCTGTCTTTGCGATACTGAACATTTACTTCGCCAAGCCCCACAGGGGTGCCAAACATGCCTGAGTTTAACTGAAGGCTATCAGCTTCTCTCTTTGTCAGGCCTGCGCTTCCACCATAATAAGCTGAAAGCTGAAAAGTGAAATTTTTCATTACATATTGCACTGATCCTGTCAAAGCAATATTAGAAGCAGTTGCATTGCCACCCTCAAACCTACCTCCGCGAATACCAGTTCCATTGCTGAAGCCCGATGCATCAAGACCGTTGACAAGTGCAACAGAATAATTTAATCCTGTTATAGCATCTGAACTACCATACAAGGCAACACCCAACTCGCGCCATGTTGATGGTATTAGAAAAGTTTCTGTAAAGGGGCGTTGATTACCATGATAAGTTGTTGGTAAATGGTTCTCATTAATAATTCCAATGCGCGGAATAAATAATCCGGCCTGCAAATGCATTTTTCTGTTTAGCTGAAAACGCAGATAAGCTTGCTCCAATGCTATTTCTCCACCTGCCTTGCCACCTTCAACACGTGCATCGGCCAATTCTGTTTCTGAAAGAAAAGAAATATTCTTGCTGAATTTATGGCCTACAAAAACTACAGCTCTGGTAAAATTTGCCTGAGCAGTTCTGTAGCGTGAATCATAACTTACCATCGCTTCGCCATAGCCTGATATGTAGGTCTGCTTTTCATTAGCTGCATTGGTATGTAATGAATCCTCACCTGTCTGTGCCTGAGAAAGGAATGGAAATAGAAACAGAATGACTGTTATGTAGTTTTTCATTGAATGAAAATTATCGGCTGCGAAAGTAATGAGAAAATACTATTTAGAATGTTTCTAAATAAAATTATTATCTAACTCTTTGTCTTTCAGAAACAAAAACAGGCAATTAAAAAAAATGAAAAAACTAACTCCAGCTTGTGTTTCAAGTGTATCTTCTGTTAACATTGACAAAAAAGCCGTAATCCAGAAAGTCAGATATAAGAAAGACCCTGAATACTGAAATTGAAAAACAGGATAAAAAAGCATGACGATAAAAAGTAAAAGAGCGGGAATACCGAGTGCAACAGCAACAGCAAGAAACTGATTATGCGAACGCAAACGGAATTTAGCATCCAACAATGAATTGGTTTCATCATACTTTTTTACAAAAGCATCAGGCACATCACCCGTGCCAACACCTGTTAACGGATGTTGTTTGATGATTTGCAAGGCTGTCTTCCAAAATTCAAAACGCATGGTTAATGAATGTCCGCTGGCATTGCCTCCATTTCTATATCGGTTCAACTCCCAAAGTGTTGCCCTTAATCTGTTGTGGATATTAGAATCGATTAAATCATGTGCATTGGCTACACCATGTTCTATTGCATTAATCTCAGTATTACTGAGCTGTTCAACTGCATGTGCATCTTTTGTTAATCCTTTGGAAGATAAAAACCGGAATATTGTTAATTTAATCTCATCACCATTCAGATTTTTATCATCATAATTTATCTTGCTTCTCTTGTTCCATGCTGTCCGCAATTCCGGCTCACAAATGTTAATCCACACCGGATGTCCGTTTTCCGATTCACGATTCAGAGTGTCATGTGTATATGGAGCACCATTTGCTGTATGTTTTGCTAAATTTCTCAACTCAGCATCATTAAAAAATGTCACATCATGCCATGCGCTTTTGATAGTGAATGTAAGTATTGTAACAACCATTACAACTGAACCTGCTATAATTCCTCTGCTAACTACAGATTTATTCTTTAGAAATGTTTTGATAGCATAAATCAATAACACTATTGCCAGTATGCCCAAACCGGTGACAGACTCAATCAATGAAAGAAAAAACACAAACCAGATAATTACAAGCAGCAATCCATAACTAAACTTGATTTTTCTTAACAGCCAAAATGACAAATAAACAGCAATACAAATAAGGAGTGACAATCTGATGTGTGAAATAAAAATTGAAATATCTCTGACATTGTGAAACTCAACAGGTATTATTCCTACATAAATACACATGCTTATTAATGTGGACACTAAAACGGATGCAATAAAAACTAATGCTACTGTTTTAAATTGTTTATCAGAAAAAACAGGCATTGATGAAAAAATAATTGGGATTAAAAGCAAAGGAAGTTTGACACGCACATCCTTAAAGCCATAATGAAAATCGGTAGTATAAAGTAATCCCAACAGATGCCATAAAAAGAAAACAACCAGCAGTAAAACAATTTTATTAGATAATGCTGTCTTTAATTTCTCTTTCAAATCTCCATTCAAAAGCCATGCAACAATGATGAGGGCTTGAGAAACACTCATCAAAAACATGGAGAGTGGCAATCCAACAGCAAACAGTAAAACACCGGCAAAAAAAAGAGGTTTACTAAAACTTTGTAGCCGGCCTGTCATCATTAATGCAGTATTCTAGTGCTTCTCTCTAACCGAAGCCATAGAGCTTTTCATGATTGAACTATAGACATCTTTATTCTTCAATGCTTCTGTAGCCTTCTTAATTTCCAAATCGTTCTTAAAAGATGCTTCAATCTGTCCTGACTGATAATAATAGCGTGACACAATTTCATTCTCCAACAACTCTGTTATCTCATCTTTAAACTTTTGTAGATCTGCATTCTTATCATGCGATATTTTTTTCTTCAGCACTTCAAACTCTGCTGCTGCTGCACTAAAATATTTTTCTTTTTCTGCAGTTGTTTTAAAATCATCAAGAATTTTTTCGCTCTTGGTTTCATAATCATAATCCTTTGCAGAAATCCATTTTACAAACTCAGCATATTCAGCATCGGAGAGATGAAATTCTTTTGCAGGTGCAATTGATGGATGTGTATTACGATACATTGTTGCATAATCAAACAATAAATATTTCAGTAATAAACTTTGCGAAATAGGACTCAGTTGTCTGACGTCAGTAACAAAATCAGGCATAACACCACCGCCATCATAAACAGTACGGCCAGACTTCGTTTTAAATTGTGTGATGAGTGAATCAGGAATTTTTCCTACGCTGCCATCGTCATTGCGATGTGAATAGTCGAGTGCCTGAATGCAACGACCACTGGGAATATAGTATTTTGCTGTGGTAACTTTAAGTTGTGCACCATAACTTAACGGTCTGGTAGTTTGCACAAGTCCTTTACCGAAAGTACGCTGGCCAATAATGATGCCTCTGTCTAAATCCTGCAAACTTCCTGAAACAATTTCTGATGCAGATGCGCTGCTGCTGTTTACTAAAACTGCTACAGGAATTTCTGTGTCAACAGGATTGTTCAATGCATGATAGGTTTTATCCCATTCTTTTGCTTTGCCTTTTGTGCTAACGACTTCAACACCCTTATTGACAAAAATATTTACAATGTTAACCGCTTCGTTAAGTAATCCACCCGGGTTTCCGCGTAAATCAAAAATCAACCCTTTAAGTTTTGTCTTTGCTTCCAAAGCTTGCAATGCATTTTTTACTTCCTGTCCTGCATTTTCTGTAAATCCGGTAAGGCGGATATAACCTAAATCGTTATCAATAATTCCACTGTAAGAAACACTGTTTATTTTAATCTCTTCACGTACTACATTTTTATCAATCAGGTTTGGTTCACCTTCACGTCTGATAGTTATTTTAACTGAAGTTTTTGGCTGACCTTTAAGCAGCTTACTCACTTCATCATTCTTTTTTCCTTTAATGGGCTTACCGTCTAGTTCAACAATTACATCACCTGCACGCAGGTCGGCTTTTTGAGCAGGAAATCCTTCATAAGGATCGGTAATGATTACTTCGTTATTGCGCGAACCGATAAGTGAGCCAATGCCACCATACTGTCCTGTAGTCATGAAACGATAGTCTTCAATTTCACTTTCGGGAATATAATTGGTGTATGGATCAAGTGAGGCAAGCATATCATCAATGCCTTTTTTCATCAGGTCACCGGGATTTGTTTCATCAACATAATAAATGTTCAACTCACGAAACAAGGTAGCGAAAATGTCGAGGTTGCGCGATATTTCAAAATAATCGTCACTGAAACTATAAACAGAAAAAGCAGATATGCCAACCAGAATAACGGCAACATACAATCTGATTCTTTTACGCATTTTTTGTAGCATCTTATAAACTATTTAATCAATTAATATTTTTAAAAATCATTAAGGCACCGGATGATGTCCATGGCCACCAAATGGATTGCAGGATAATATTCTTTTTAGTGATAAAAAACCACCTTTCAACGGTCCATACTTTTTCAGCGCTTCCATACAAAACTCGCTGCATGTAGGATAATAACGACATGACATAGGCAACAATGGCGATATGACCATTTTATAAAACTTTACTATGGCTATCAGAATCCTGTTCAGCAGTTTGATCATTCAATTCTTTTAAACGTTGTAAAATTAGGATTATTTTAGATTGTATCTCTGTGAAGGTAGCGTTAATATTTCCATTATAAACAAACATAATATGTATGACCTGCTCATTTTTTTTCAGTTCGTTGCTCAATATCTGCTTATTAAGTCTGTAACTTTCACGAATAAGCCTTTTAATACGGTTGCGGGAAACGGCACTTCTTATTTTTCGTTTCGGTACACTTATGGCAATTTTAACAGGAACTGTTGATGTGTTTTCTTTTAACTTCAGCCAATGCACTCTGAACGGAAAACGGTTAAACGCTGCACCCTGACTAAAAATCAGTTCAAAATCTTTCCTTTTACAAAGCCTTTCTGCCTTAGAAAATGTGTTTCGCAAAGTGCCCTCATTCATTGTTTTGCAAAAGTACAAACATTGTATCGGACAGATAATTATTTTTCAGGATTATATTGTTTTTGGTTCTAACTTTATAATTTGGCGAAAATTTATTTATGCTTAAATCCGGGCTGGCACTATGTTTATTGTTCATACTATCGTTGGGCAACATCAATGCTAAGGAAACTATTTTTAAAGAACAACGCATAGGTTTTGGATATTATCCGTCTTTTCATGGATCTCAAAATTTTTGGTTGAACTACAGTGTAAATAAGCGCAGCCGCAAAACCATTTATTCAATCCGAGGCATGTATAATTTCCGCTCCGAAAAAGCACAAGAAGTAAGTAATTATGCTATTGGCCCCTGTGTTTCTGTAAAGCTACTATCGTTTTTTAAGGAAAGATTAGAAATTCGTCCCACACTGTATATCCCTTATGTAAATTTTAAATACGAAAAATCAACCTACCCTGGAAGTTTATATGCAACACAGTATAATGGTGCAGCCTTATTGCCCGGTTTAAATATTCAGACCGAACTTACCGACAGAATTGGTGTGCGCTATGGTGCTAATGCAGGAATCTATTATGCTAAAACACGTGAACCCATTTTTGAACAGAAAAACGGAGTAACAACTTATGATGTTTACACCGATAAAAATATGTATTGGATAATGCTGATTGATTTTAGTATTACAATTAAAATCACAAAAAACTATTTACCGCATCAGCGATAAAAAACAATCATTATTCTCGCCATTCCTGACCTGTAAGATTCAGAAAAACGTCTTCAAGGTTTGCTTTTTTAACTTCTTTTTTTCGCTCAAAACCTTTTGCTACTAAATCGTCTATCAACTGGTCAGGAGTATCGAGTGCAATAATTTTTCCATTTTCGATAATAGCTACTCTGCTGCACAACTCTTCTGCCTCGTCCATATAGTGTGTAGTAATAACTACAGTAGTGCCTTCATTTTTTATCTGTCGAATCAAGTCCCAAAGATTTCTTCTTGCCTGTGGGTCTAATCCTGTAGTAGGTTCATCCAGAAAAATCACTGCAGGTTTGTTGATTAATGTTGTTGCAATAGAAAATCGCTGTTTCTGCCCACCTGACAATTCTTTGTATTTTGATTTTGCCTTATCCGTTAAGCCTACTTTCTGAAGTAATTCCATTGCATTAACATCCTGACTGTACAATCCGGCAAATAGGTCAATCAACTCAAGTAATGAAAGACTTGGATAATAGCCTGCAGCCTGCAACTGTACGCCAATTATTTTTTTTATCGCATCATCATCAGTACCAACTTTATTTCCTTTAATAGTTATGTCACCTGATGTTTTGGCACGAAGGGTTTCCATTATTTCAAGCGTTGTCGTTTTACCGGCACCATTAGGTCCGAGTAAACCAAAAATCTCACCTTCATACACTTCAAAAGATATTCCTTTAACAGCGTGAAAGCTATCGTAATGTTTGACTAAATTATTTACCGTTATAATTGGATTCATGATGTGCAAAGTTATAACATTTGACTTCCTTCCTCAAAATGCCATGAAGTTTTACCTTTGCCAAAAATAAACCGGTGTTAAAAGTTGACGACATACTGGTATCGGACCAGGTTATTACAGAGAAATTTATTTGCGATCTTTCTAAATGTAAAGGAGCATGTTGTGTAGAAGGTGAATCGGGCGCGCCATTAGAAGAAGATGAGTTGAAAGCATTGGAAAAAGTTTATCCCAAAGTTAAACCTTATTTAACCGATGAGGGAATAAAAGCTATTGAAGCGCAGGGATTTCATCTGAAAGATGATGATGATGAATGGGTGACACCTTTGATGTGGCCCGGTGGCCCATGCGCTTACACCGTTTTTGAAAATGGTATTGCACTATGCGGAATTGAAAAAGCATATCGAGATAAAAAAATAAAATTTTATAAGCCAATCAGTTGTCATCTTTATCCTATACGTGTTTTAAAAACAAAATCGGGTGATGCATTAAACTATCATGAATGGGAAGTTTGCAGTCCTGCCTGTAAGTTGGGAAAGAAAGAAAAAGTTCGGGTTTATGAATTTCTGAAAACTGCACTGACCAGAAAATATGGCGAAGCATGGTACAACAAATTAATAAAGGCTGCACAGGAGTATTTACAGACACTGACAAAAAAATAATATCTTGACAAAACAATTAAATCTTTTACCTTTGTTTAACCATAACCGAATCAAATGTATTTACCTAAGCATGTAATCAGTTGGTTGTTTTTTTTAATTATCATACAATCAGCAACCGCACAAACTACAATTTCAGGAACAGTTACCGATCAGAAAAATAATCCTGTTGCAGGAGCCAACATCGTTATCCGCGACAGTTATGATGGTGCCAGCAGCGATGCTTCGGGGAAATATCAATTCAATGCAAATGATTCCGGTGATGTGATAATAGTTTGCAGCCTGATTGGTTTTAGTCCTTCAGATAAAAAAATAAAACTACAAGGTAACACACTTGAAATAAATTTCAAACTCAAAGAAACAAGCAATGAGCTGAATACAGTAACTATAACAGCAGGAGCCTTTGAGGCAAGTGATGAAAAGAAAATGGTCATTTTACGACCATTGGATATTGTTACAACAGCAGGTTCGCAGGGTGACATTTACGGAGCGCTGCAAACACTTCCCGGCACACAGCCTACACAAGATCAGGAAGGACTTTTTGTGCGTGGTGGCGATGCAGCAGAAGCCAAAACACTTATTGATGGAATAGAGGTTGCAAACCCATATTTCTCAAGTGTTCCTGATGTTCCGCAACGCAGCAGGTTTTCTCCTTTTATGTTTAAAGGCACAAACTTCAGCACCGGAGGTTATTCTGCGCAATATGGTCAGGCCATGTCATCGGTGCTTGCATTAGAAAGCGAAGACCTTCCTCCACGCTCTGTCGGAAACATTGGCATCATGTCTGTTGGTGGTGGTGGTGGTTACATGCATCGTTGGAAAAAAACTTCAGCAGGTGCATTTGCCAATTATTTTAACCTTGCACCCTATTTTGCTATCATCAAACAAAACCGCGACTGGGATTCTCCTCCACAAACTTTCAGCAGTTCTGCAGTGTTCAGACATAAGACATCTGAAACAGGAATTATTAAAGCATTTATCAATTATCAGTACAGCGACCTCTCGCTCAACTTCGACAATCTGGAAGACGTTACCGGAAAAAGTAAAAATCATTTTGGTCTCAACAACTACAACATCTTTTCTACGCTTTCATATAAAGAAGTGCTCAATAAATGGACAGTGCAGGCAGCAGGATCTTACAGCAAGGATATTAATCGTATTTATGCAAGGCCACAACATCTGCTTTTCAGTAATCAACTGTGGCAAGGGCGTGCAGTAGTGTCCCGTTCAATAAGTGAATTGAGCTCCATACGTGGTGGCGTAGAAGTAAAATATAATGACTTCAGTAACCTCTATAATAATTTCAGAGTGGATAGTACAGAAATGTTTACGGCAGTTTTTCTTGAAGGCGATGCCTACATCACAAGAAAATTAGTAGCTCGTGCCGGACTAAGAGTTGAAAATTCATACCTGCTTCGTGCAAGTAATCTTGCACCACGCATCAGCGTGGCTTATAAATTAGGAAAGTTTGATCAGTTGAATATTGCCTATGGAGATTATTATCAAACACCCGATAAAAATTATCTCATCTTTACCAACCTCGATCATTTTGAAAAAGCAACACATTACATTTTGAACTATCAGTATGTAAATGAAAAAAGAACCTTTCGTGTTGAAGCATATTATAAAAAATACAACCACTTAGTGCAGACTACAAATATGGCATCGGATGTATATGCTACAGCATTTGCTACCGGTGATGATGGAAAAGGCTATGCACAAGGAATAGATTTTTTCTGGCGCGATAAACAAACTTTTAAATATGTGGATTATTGGATTTCCTATTCATTCCTCGACACCAAAAGAAAATATTTATACTATCCGTTTGAAGTGCAGCCCACCTTTGCTTCAAAGCATGTGGTGAGTGTAGTGATGAAACGCTGGTTTCCAAAATTGCGAAGCAGCATTGGTTTCACCTATGTGTATGCAGCAGGAAGACCTTATTATAATCCTAATAAAACCAATGAAAATAATTTTCTTTCCGATCGCACTAACGATTATAACAACCTGAGTTTAACCTGGAGCTATTTAACATCCATTGGCAGACACTTTACAGTAATTTCTGCTGCCGTAAATAATGTGTTGGGTATTGAAAGTGCATACAGCTATCGTTACAGCACTGACGGGCTAAGAAGAAGTGCTGTTGGCCCGACTTCCAAACGCTCCTTTTTTATTGGTGTATTTATCAGTTTCGGAGAAGACAGAACAGAATAAAAAAATTCAAATCAAATTATAAAATGAAAAAACTCACATTCCTTTTACTCTTTATTGCAGGCAACATGTTTGCACAAAGCAACAGCAAGTTTGAAAAAACTATGGTTAAACAAATTGATTTGCTTGATAAAGCCAAAGCAGGTACTGACTTTGTGAATGCCGCCAATGCATTTGAGCGCATTGCAAATGCAGAAACCAAGGAGTGGCTGCCTTTATACTATCAGGCTTATGCTTTAGTACTTTCTTCAAATGATGAAAAAGACAATGTAAAGAAAGATGCCGTTTTAGACAAAGCGCTTGAAATTGCCAATAAAGCAGATAAACTCTCACCTGATAATTCAGAGATTGTTACACTGCAATCGTGGATAACCTCAATGAAAATTGGTATTGACCCTGCAACACGCGGACAAAAATTAGGGATGGAAGCAGGCATGCTTACAGCACATGCCATTGAACTGAATCCGGAAAATCCACGTCCCTATTTTCTGCAAGGTACAGGATTGTTGTTTACTCCTGAACAATTTGGTGGTGGCAAAGCCAAAGCATTACCTGTTCTTGAAAAGGCAATAGAGAAATTTAATGCATTTAAACCTGCCAACGCTATGATGCCAAACTGGGGAAAAGAGTTTGCTCAGAAAATGCTTGATGAGTGTAAGAAATAGGCTTTAGTTTGGAAGGGTTGGAAAGTTTGGAAGGTTGGAAAGTTTGGAAGGTTGGAGGGTTGGAAAAGTTGTAATGTTTAAAGCAGAGAATGCGCGAGCGAAACGCTCGGGCATTCCTTGCTTAATGCACCTTAAACTAAAAAAGGATTGTACATTTTTTCAAAACCTATTGTTGTTTCGGGGCCATGACCCGGAAGCACTTTTACATCTGCAGGCAGTGTAAACAGTTTTGTTCTGATGCTATTCAACAATGTTTGCTCATCACCACCGGGTAAATCATAACGGCCGATGCTCATCTGAAACAATACATCACCTCCAATAATAATTTTCTCTTGTTTATCATAAAAACATAAACTTCCGGGGCTGTGACCGGGAGTTAATAATATTTCTAATGAAATATTACCAAATGAAATGATGTCTCCTTCTTCCAAATACTTTTCTGCCGTTGGTGATGGCTCCAGAAATATTCCCCATTGCTTACTGTATTCTCCTGCTGCTTCAAGCAATCTTAACTCTAACTGATGAAACTGTGGTTTTAATCCGAAAGTATCATAGATAAGTTTGTTTCCGAAAATATGATCTACATGGCAATGTGTATTTAGCAACAAAACAGGGTTTAGTTTTTGTTCTGCAATAAAACTGAGTAATTCTTCCTTCTCTTCAGGCATATAGCATCCCGGATCTATAATGGCACACTGTGCTGTTTCATCATAAACAATATATGTGTTTTCCTCAAAAGGATTAAATGTAAATTTCTTTATCTGCATGTTATTAGCCAATGAAAGTGCAAATTAAAGAATATTAACGTGAGTTTAGAAGGTTTAGACTGTTTGGAAAGTTTTGAATGTTTAGAATGTTATTAATGCAGCTAATTTTTAAGTTTCTGATTTGTGACTTCTTGAAAAGTTTGAAGGTTTAGAATGTTTTGAAAGTTACAATGTTTTGAAAGTTACAATGTTTTGAAAGTTATTGATTTCGCTAATTTTTACATTTCTGATTTGTGACTTCTTGAAAGTTTGAAGGTTTGGAAAGTTTAGAATGTTACAATGTTTTGAAAGTTATTGATTTCGTTATTTTTTAAGTTTCTGATTTGTGACTTCTTGAAAGCTTGAAAGTTTGAAGGTTTGGAAAGTTTAGAATGTTACAATGTTTTGAAAGTTACTGATGCAGCTAATTTTTAAGTTTCTGATTTGTGACTTCTTGAAAGTTTGAAGGTTTAAAATGTTTGGAAAGTTGGAATGCAGGATTTTAATTGGAATTTTACTTAGATGATTTGTTGATTAGATACTTAGATAATGTTAAATGTTTGTTGTAATAAAGATTATTTTATCAAGTGTAATACATTAGCCTAAATTTTAAATATGGAATACATCAAACATCTTTCTAAAGATAAAAAATTAGCATCGGTAATTAAGCAACATGGAACTGTAGAACTTAAAAAAAGAAAAGACTTGTTTCTGAGTTTATGCGGTTCTATTATATCACAACAGTTGTCTGTAAAAGTTGCTGACGTAATTAAACAGCGTTTTTATGATTTATTTGATGGAAAGCCTACTCCCGAAAAAATACTTCAGGCAACAACAGAAACTTTAAGAAGTATTGGATTGAGTAATTCTAAAGCAAGCTATATTAAAAACATTGCAGCTTTTGCACTGGAAAACAGTTTGCAGTTGAACAAGGTAAATAAAATGAGTAATGACGAATTTATTGAATACATTACTCAAATAAAAGGTGTTGGCCGTTGGACTGCAGAAATGATTATGATGTTTACCCTAGGTCGCGAAGATGTTTTTTCTGTTGACGATTATGGTATTCAGCAATCCGTTATCGGACTTTATAAGATTAAAATATCCGATAAGAAAAAGTTGCGCCTGCGAATTTTAGCTATCGCTGAGCAATGGGCACCTTACAGAACTTATGCATGCATGTATCTGTGGCGATGGCGAGATAATGGTTGAAAATCAAATCTTATTTGCTCATAACTTCATGGATACCACATATAAACTAATATAATTTTCTACATTTTTGCGTTATTGCTTTGTATTCATGAAAAGATATTTATTCATTCTTATAACATTGTTTTCATCAGTTGCTTTAGCACAACAATCCGGCAACGGTTTTGCTGTGGTAGAGCTTTTTACCTCACAGGGTTGTGGCAGTTGTCCGGCAGCAGAAACAGTTCTGAAAAAAGAAATGGATGATGCCATTAAGAATAATAAGCCTGTTTATTTTTTAAGCTTTCATGTTGACTACTGGAATAAATATGGATGGAAAGATCCATACAGCAGCATTAAGTATTCAAGACGACAGAATAATTATGTTAGTGCAACAGGCAGCAATGAAGTGTTTACGCCACAAGTGTTTGTTAACGGCAACACAGGCTTTGTAGGCTCTGACAGCAAACGTCTGAATTCAGAAATTGAAAAAGGTCTTAAATCAGTTGCTAAACAAAAACTGACGGTTACAGTTTTACAAACCCTAAATGACACTTTACATCTTAACTATACTGCAAGTAAAGCCGATGCCAATGCTAATATTATTGTAGCCGTAGTACAAAAAAGTGTTACAACAAAAATTACAAAAGGTGAAAACATAGGAAGAACACTTGTTCAAGACAACGTAGTGAGACTTTACGAAGTATATCCTGTTGCCACAAAAGGAACACTGCTTTTAAAAACCAATAAACTTGCACTCAATGAGAATTTTCAACTCATTGCATTCATACAAAACAAACAAAGCAAAAAAATTTCTGCAGCTACTGCGCTAACGCTTTAGTTACTTTTTCCTGATCAGGTAAAAGCATTCTCTCCTGTTATATCCATTCCTGTAATGAGCAAATGAATGTCATGCGTACCTTCATAAGTAATTACCGACTCAAGGTTCATCATGTGGCGCATGATAGGATATTCTCCTGTGATGCCCATGCCGCCATGTATCTGTCTTGCTTCGCGGGCACACCACAATGCAGTGTGAACGTTGTTACGTTTAGCCATACTTATTTGTGCAGGATTGGCTCTGTTTTCATTCTTTAATTTTCCAAGCCGCCATACCAACAACTGACCTTTGGTAATTTCTGTCAGCATTTCGGCAAGTTTTTTCTGCTGAAGCTGAAAGCCTCCAATTGGTCTTCCGAATTGTTTACGCTCTTTCGCATAGCGTAAAGCGCTGTCATAACAATCCATGGCTGCACCTAAAGCTCCCCAAGCAATGCCATAACGTGCACTGTTCAAACATCCTAATGGTCCTTTTAAACCTTTTACGTTAGGCAATAAATTTTCTTTAGGCACTTCTACATTATCAAAAACCAACTCACCTGTTGCACTAGCACGTAAGCTCCATTTGCCATGTGTTTCAGGAGTTGTAAAACCTTTCATGCCACGTTCAACTATCAAGCCTCTGATGACACCTTCTTCGTCTTTTGCCCAAACTACTGCAACCTGTGCAAACGGTGCATTGCTTATCCACATCTTTGCACCATTCAATAAATAATGATCGCCTTTATCTTTAATATTGGTAACCATACCACCGGGATTTGAACCATGGTCAGGCTCTGTTAAACCAAAACATCCCATCCATTCTCCTGATGCAAGTTTGGGTAAATATTTTTTACGCTGTGCTTCGCTTCCGTAGGTATAAATAGGATACATCACTAACGAACTCTGTACCGATGCGGTTGAACGGATACCACTGTCGCCACGCTCAAGTTCCTGCATAATTAAACCATAGCTGATCTGATCCAATCCACCACCACCATACTCTGCCGGAATATAAGGGCCGAATGCACCTACCTCTGCCAAACCTTTTATTAAATGCTTTGGGAACTCACACTTCTGACAGGCATCTTCAATAATCGGAGAAACCTCTTTCTTTACCCACTCGCGCACACTGTCACGAATCAGCTTATGTTCGTCCGTTAATAATTCATCCATTAAAAAATAATCCGGTGCCTGAAATCTGTCTTTTGACATACTTTAAATTTTAGTCTGCAAAAATAGGATTTTTGGTTGAAGGAAAATCAGCTTTTGAAGGAATTAAATTTGTAAGAATAATCTCCTCAAATTAATAACCTAAAATACTTCCCAGCCATTGTTCGGCTTCTTCAACAGTCATTGATTTACGTTTTGCATAATCCTCAACTTGGTCGCGCTGAATTTTTCCTACTGCAAAATAATGCGATTCGGGATGTGCAAAATACAATCCACTGACGGCAGCAGTTGGAAACATAGCCAAATGTTCTGTAAGCGTAATGCCTGTATTTTTTTCTACATCAAGTAGTTTCCAAAGTGTGTATTTCTCTGTATGGTCGGGCTGTGCCGGATAGCCTGCAGCAGGACGAATGCCCTGATACTTTTCTTTGATTAAATCCTGACGATTCAGATTTTCATCTGTTGTATAAGCCCAAAACTCTTTGCGTACCCGCTCATGCAGGTGTTCGGCAAATGCTTCGGCTAATCGGTCGGCCAACACTTTTAACATGATGGATGAATAATCATCATGATCGTCTGCAAATTTCTTTAACCATTTTTCTATTCCAAAACCTGTTGACACAGCAAAGGCTCCGATATAATCTGAAGGACGAATAAAATCTGCCAATGCAATATTCTTCTGTCCTGTTGCTCTCTCTGACTGCTGACGGATAGTATGAAGTGTTGCAATTTTATTTTCTCTTCTTTCATCAAACACTTCAATGTCATCACCCTTGTTCGCTGCAGGAAAAATTCCGAATACAGCATTTGCTGTAAGCCATTTTTCTTTAATAATACGTTGCAGCATTGTTTGTGCATCATCAAAAAGTTTTTGCGCTTCCTGACCTCGTTGAGGGTCGCTCAATATTTTCGGATAGCTGCCTTTCATTTCCCATGCAATAAAAAATGGTGTCCAGTCAATATATTCTGTAAGCAATGACAAATCATAGTTGCTGAAAACTTTTACTCCTTTAAATTTTGGTTCAGTAACAACGGCTCCATTCAATTCATATTTATTTTGTTGCGCCTCTTTCAAAGATAAAAATTTTCCTCTTGATCGCTCTGCCTTATGATAGGAGCGTGTTCTTTCATTCTCCGCTTTTATATCTTCAATAAATTTTTCTTTTTGTTCTGCGGAAAGTAAATTACTCACAACAGGCACACTTCGTGAAGCATCATTGACATGCACAACAACGCCTGAATAGTTTGGCTCAATCTTTACGGCAGTATGTACCTTACTTGTGGTAGCTCCACCAATCAGCAATGGCATTGTAAATTTTTCTCGCTCCATTTCTTTGGCAACATGTACCATTTCATCAAGAGAAGGAGTAATCAATCCACTAACACCAATAATATCTGCTTGATGATCGCGTGCAGCCTGCAGAATTTTATCTGCTGCAACCATTACACCCAAATCAACAATTTCGTAATTGTTGCAGGCAAGTACAACACCAACAATATTTTTTCCAATATCATGTACATCGCCTTTAACTGTTGCCAGAACAATCTTTCCTTTTGACTGACCTTTTACTTTTTCTGCTTCAATAAAAGGTGTCAGATAAGCCACTGCCTTTTTCATCACACGTGCACTTCTTACTACCTGAGGCAGAAACATTTTTCCTTGTCCGAATAAGTCACCTACCACACCCATACCAATCATCAGATGACCTTCAATAACCTCAAGTGCTTTAGATACCTGCTGCCGCGCCTCTTCCATATCCTGATCTACAAATTCGTCAATACCTTTTATCAATGAATGTGTAATACGTGATTGCAGGTCTTCACTGCGCCAGGCGTTGGCCGATTGATTTCCTTTCTTTACATTTTTATCAGTTGTGGTCTGCGAAAGTTTTAACTCTTCGGCTTTTGCCAAGAGTTTTTCAGTTGCATCTTCTCTCCTGTCTAAGATAACATCTTCAACCAATGCAAGTAAATCTTTTTCTATTTCATCATAAACGATAAGTTGCGATGGGTTTACTATGCCCATATCCATTCCATTTTTTATTCCATAATAAAGAAACACTGCATGAATGGCTTCGCGAATGGGGTCATTACCACGAAATGAAAAAGAAACATTACTTACACCACCTGAAATTTTTGCAAGAGGAAGATTTTCTTTAATCCATTTACTTGCTTCAAAATAACTTATTGCATTCTGACGATGTTCTTCAAGTCCTGTGGCAACAGGAAAAATGTTCGGGTCGAAAATTACATCCTGAGCAGGGAAGTTAACTTTGTTAACTAAAATATCATAAGCACGTTTTGCTATTTCAATTCTACGTGGTGTACTATCGGCTTGTCCGTTTTCATCAAAGAGCATAACGATAACTGCAGCACCATATTTTTTTACTGTCTTTGCTTCATAGATAAATTGATCTTCGCCACCTTTTAATGAGATGGAGTTTACAATTCCTTTTCCCTGAATACATTTTAATCCGGCTTCGAGCACTTCAAACTTTGAAGAGTCAATCATCACCGGCACTTTTGAAATATCAGGCTCTGCAGCAATCAGGTTCAGAAATGTTGTCATGGCTTCAACGGCATCAAGCATACCCTCGTCCATGTTAATGTCAATTGCCTGCGCACCCCCTTCAACCTGCTCGCGTGCTACACTCAATGCTTCATCGTACTTATTATCTTTTATCAGGCGAAGAAATTTTTTAGAGCCTGTAACATTGGTGCGTTCACCTACATTCATAAAATTTGAATCAGGCCTGAGTGTTACTGCTTCTAATCCGCTCAATCGCAGATAAGGTTCTATGGTTGGTATAGCTCTTGGCTTATGATTCTTTGCATGCTCTGCAATGTGTTTGATGTGTTCGGGCGTGGTGCCGCAACAACCACCAATAATATTTACAAATCCACTTTCTAAAAAATCATCTATCTGCACACACATCTGATGCGGTGTTTCATCGTACTCACCAAACTGATTGGGCAGCCCCGCATTGGGATAGCATGAAATATAAAATGGTGATTTCGCACTAAGCTCTTCCAGATAAGGGCGCATTTCTTTTGCACCTAATGCACAATTGAGGCCTATGCTTAATAGATTAACATGCGAGACAGAGTTCAGAAATGCCTCCACCGTTTGTCCGCTTAATGTACGTCCGCTGGCATCTGTAATTGTTCCGGAAATCATGACAGGCAAATCAACCTTTTTTTGTTCCATTACATTCTGAATGGCTACTAATGCTGCTTTGGCATTGAGTGTATCAAAAATTGTTTCAACTAAAAGTAAATCTGCACCACCATCAACCAAGCCATTTATCTGCTCCGTATAAGCATCTACCATCTGATCCCAGCTAACCGCTCGGAAACCCGGCCTGTTTACATCGGGCGAGAGTGACAAAGTTCTGTTTGTTGGACCAACAGCACCAGCAACATAAAACTTTTTATCTGACTGATGTTTCTTTTTGAATGATTCAACCGCCTTCTTAGCAATTTTAGCCGACTCAAAATTTAACTCATAAGCCAATGACTCCATGTGGTAATCGGCTAATGAAATTTTCTGCGCATTAAAAGTGTTAGTTTCAATAATATCAGCTCCTGCTTCGAGATATTCCAAGTGAATGGCTTCAATAATTTCGGGCTTGGTGAGTGAGAGCAAATCGTTATTCCCCTTTAAGTCACTTTTCCAATCTGCAAACCTTTCACCTCGATAATCTTCCTCACTTAATTTATATCGCTGAATCATAGTGCCCATGGCACCATCTATAATTAATATTCTTTTTTCTAACTCCTGTCTAATATTTTTCATTTCACTAAAGTGTTGCAACAATTCTAATTAATGTTTTTCTATTTACAAGCTCTGATCATTTCACGTTTCCCTTTTGGTCCGGGCAATGCTTCAACAGCAAACCCAACTTTTTTTAATGTTCGCTTTACTTCACCATTAGCACAATAAGTTACCAGCATAGCTCCTCTATTGCATGACTCATAAACCTTATGAAGCACTTCAAAAGACCATAACTCCGGCTGGTGTGTTGGTGAAAATGCATCGTAATAGACAAGGTCATAACCACCATCTAATTTCAACTCCAGCATATCAGCATTAATTTTATGCAAAACAAAATCGCCAAAAGTTACATTCTCGAACCAGTTGCAGTCATGCATTTTTTGAAACATGGGTAGCAATGCTTTTCCAAAGTATTCAAAATAATTTAACTTGTTTATTATTGCCATTGGCAAGGGCGATGACTCAATAGTGGTATAATGAATTGGCTTCTGCAACACATAACATTCTCTGTATGTGAGTATGGCATTGAGTCCTGTGCCAAATCCCATTTCAAGAATTTTAATGTCAGGAAGGCTTTTATTCAAGGCAAGCAAACCATTTCTAATAAACACATGCATACTTTCCTGCATGGCTCCATGCAATGAATGATAGTGTTCATTAATCCGGGTGTTGATTAGCGTATCAATACCTTCTTTTGTTTTTACAATCTCAATGGAGTCCATCTCCTTAATTTAAATCAGATTTAAAATAAAAAAAATCTTTTCCGAAAAGCCGAAAAAGATTGAACGTTTTTAATCTGATTTCGACTTATCTGCTTCCCTTAGGGAATGTGAATTGGCACCTTTTCTGCCAGAGGCAGATGGTTGTCAAGGCATCGCAGGGCACTTCCCTCCGCCTTTCTCGATAAGCATTTTGAAAAGAACAAGGTGCAAATATACAGCATACCAATCATTTGAACAAAACAATTGCATTGAATTTTTACACTGTACTTGAATAGTTGTACTATATTAAACAACAATTTTCCTATGATAAAACAGCACTAATGTTCTATGGCATCAAGTGCTTTTTATCTTACACCCACCCTTTTTAAATTGATAAAAAAGCTTAAGTTTTTAGGGGAATTACAAATTTTCATTTTTTGACCTACATCAAATCAAATCACTTTTTAAAATTCTACTTTTATACAGTCAGATTTACCATAAAATGTAGATTATGAAAAACCGAACCATTCTATTTGCATTTTTCCTATTACTGGTATCAATAGGTTACAGTCAAACCTGTACTGTAGGCTACCCTCCTCCATCTGACAATTGCGCAACAGCACCTGCAATTCAGCTTAATGGTGTTTATTGCGGAAATACATGCAATGCCACAGCAAATGATGCAGCATGGTTTAAAAACAGTAATGAATTTTGTAATTCAGTTAGCAAACAAACCATAGAAAATAATGGTTTCTACATTTTTCAGGCAACTGCATCATCAGTAAATTTCACAATATGTACTAAGACGGGATGTACAAGAAAGAACAACATAATTGGTGCATCAGGAATTCAGGCATTGATTTTTAATTTCCCTACAGCAAATGGATTGGGGACATGCGGTTCAGGTTCTATTGATGGCTATTATTGTTTAAAGCAACTTAGCGGCACAGACTGTGGTTCATGTAGTAATCCAAAAGGTTGTCTCAGTGCAAGTGTCAATGGATTGTCTGCAGGTAAATTTTATTATTTTATGGTTGATGGTTATGAAGGTGATTGTTGTGATTTTAGTATTCAGTTTACGTCAAACATTACATTACCTGTTGAGTTAATCAGTTTCAAGGGCAAGGGAGAAAATGCAGGCAATCATTTGTTCTGGAGTACAGCATCAGAAAAAAATAATGATTATTTTAATATAGAAAGCAGCACCGATGCTACAAATTGGCGCACTATAAACAGTATTAAAGGGCATGGCAATACGAATCAATTAAAAAATTATGATTTCATTGATTTGAACCCTGCTGCTGTTATTACCTACTACCGACTTATGCAGGTTGATTATGATGGTTCATTTTCATACAGCCCAATCATTTTTGTAGATCGTTCTGCAACAGGTTCGCTAAGTATATTTCCCAACCCTTTCAATTCAGAGTTGAATTTACAATTCAACATAAGTAAAGGTGGGCTTTACACGCTTACTTTCAATTCAATGTTAGGTAAACAAATTCAAAAACAAATAGATTTAAAAGAAGGTCAGAGTCTTGCAAAAATTGATTTTTCTGATAATCTGACAAGTGGTGCTTATATGGTTGAAGTTGCAAATGAATCAGGAGAAATTTTACAACATGTAAAGCTAATCAAATACTAAAACTACCCTTTTTCCCTTTTGCAGTTAACCAAAAAAAAAATTACTTTTTTATTTTAGAACGGATGCGGCTTAATGTTGCCTGATCAATATTCAAATACTGTGCAATCACACCAAGCGAAATATGTTCTGAAATATGTTTTGAGCGATTATACCATTCCTTATATCTGTCTTCTGCACGTTCTTGTGAATAAATCAAAAATCTTCGTTCCCAAAAAAGATATCCTGCTTCAACAATTTTATGATAAACATTAGCTATTTCTATTTCTTCGGAAATCAACTTTTTAAATGTTTGCATGTTTATAGCAAGCATAGTACAGTCGGTCAGTGTTTCAATAATTTCATTCCCTTTTTCGTTCTGAAACATGGTTGAAAATGAAGTAATCATATCGCCAGGCTCCCCAAACCAGAGCGTAAACTGAGCATCTTCTCTATAAATATATCCTCTTGTATAGCCGGAGCAAATAAAAAAGCATTGTGTGCAAATACTTTTATTTGAAACTACTGTATCGCCCTTTTTATAGTTTCTGTATTCAAAATGCTGTGCGATTTTATCAATGGTTTTATCACTAACAGAATTATAGTATCTGCAAAGTATATTTTTTAGTTCCTGAACATCTACCATTTTAAAGGCATTTAAGCGGTATTGACTCCTTTACATTTCAAAATCAAGTTTAACAAAGATAAAAATTAATCAACATTATGTGTCAGGATTTAATAATGCTTAAAGTATTTCATTTTCAATGAATCAAAACCAGTATTTTTAACTCGTGAAAAAATATTATGTACTTTATAAACCTTATGGTTATCTATCGCAGTTTAGTGATGAAGCCAAACACAAAGGACTTAAACACCTCATTGATGTTGAACCGGATGTTTATCCTGCAGGCAGACTTGATGTTGATAGCGAAGGTTTATTATTGCTTACCAATGATAATTTCCTGAAACATCATTTATTAAATCCCGAAAACAAACATAAACGAACCTATCATGTGCAGGTTGATGGTACAGCCACAAGTGTACACCTAAACCTACTTCGCCAGGGTGTTGAAATTACTATAGAAGGCAAGCCATATAAGACGTTTCCTCCTGCATCTGTAAATTTATTGAATGAGGTTTCTTATCCTGAAAGAAATCCGCCTGTGCGTTTTCGCAAACACATTCCAACAAGCTGGATAGAATTGGTTCTTACAGAAGGTAAAAACCGTCAGGTTAGAAAAATGACTGCTGCTGTTGGTATTCCTACTCTAAGACTAATCAGAAGTAAAATTGAAGCTATTAATATTAAAGATTATCAGCCGGGTGAATTAAAAGAATTGTCGCAAAAAGAAATTTTTAAATTATTGCATTTACAAATCTGAACAAATGCAAAGTAGCATTCAAGCTACCGGTATATTTCTCAGACGTAATTAATATCCTTTAGTGAACAATGGCTTTCTCAGAAAATGAAAAACCCCATTTCCATCAGGAAATGGGGTTTACTTTTTATAAAATAAATTACTTATTTATCACCAATTTTTTATTGATAAGAACACCATCTTTTTCAATACAGATATGATAAATACCATTTGTAAATGCAGAGGTGTTGATGCTTGTTTCCTTAGTTGTAATTGAAGCATCATAAACATTCTTGCCTATTGCATCATTGATTTTGATATTAGCACCAACCGGAAGATTAGTAAGATTCAGATAGTCATTAGCCGGATTAGGATAAACTTCTATACTATTATCTGCAGCCATGCTGTTTATGCTTGATGTTCCATTACCAAATTTCATCACTGTTGCTCTATACGAGTTATTTATATCCTCAAAAGCAACATAAGGCACACCGCTACTGTTGAATGCAAGAGATGTATAATCTGCCCATCCTGATGAAAAGCCTGTTGACCCCACAGCCACCCAAGCACTGCCATCATACTTCATCACTGTAGCCTGAGAATTGTTAAAGCTACTCTTAAATGCCACATAGGGTTCTCCCGTATTGCTGAATGCTAAAGATGGATAGTGTGAAGTTCCTGTAGAAAAACCTGCATTTCCTACCAATGCCCAACTGCTGCCATTAAACTTCATTACAGAAACATGGCTATTTTGCGTGCCATCAATAAAAGCCATATAAGGCTCTCCGCTATTGCTAAATGCCAATGAAGCATAGTCTGCAGAATTTGTTGTAAAACCAACCGGACCAACGTTTACCCAATTACTACCATCAAATTTCATAACAGATGCATTATATAAGCCACCCCATTGTGTAAAGGCCACATAAGGAGTGTTATTATTATCTATTGCAATTGTTGGCTCTTTAACCGATACGCTGGAAAATCCGGCAGTACCAACAACAACCCAACTATTGCCATCAAACTTCATTACTGTTGCTTTAGATAAACTTGTTGCATCTTGGAAAACGACATAAGGAACTCCATTGCTGTTGATGGCTAATGAATTGTAATAAGGTTCACCAGTTGAAAATCCAACATTACCCACAGCTACCCAACTGCTGCCATCAAATTTCATAACCGTTACATTATCATTATTTGCATGATCACTGTATGCTACATACGGTGTACCGTTATTGTCAAAAGCAATATCTGTATAGTCTGCAATGCCTTGAGAAAATCCGGCAGTCCCTACATACACCCAATTGCTGCCGTCAAATTTCATTACCGATGCTTTTGCATTAACTGAACCATCTGAAAAAACCACATAAGGCTCATCATTATTATTGAATGCAATATTTGTATATTTGGCATTAAAGCTGGTAAATCCAACCGGACCTACTAACTGCCAACTTTGTGCAAAAATGTTTGTGGTTAATAATGTAACTGCAATAAAGATTAGCGATTGTATTGTTCTTTTCATTTTATATTGATTTAATTATTTTAATTATAAAAATTATAAGTTAAAAATTTCTGAAGTGCTTAAAGTTAGCAGTGGTTTGTTGTACGTGAATACAGATGAAGCTGTGATTAAAAAAGGTTTATGCTGTTTTTCTAAGAAATATAATAGTGTGTAATTCACAATTGTTATTAAAAACCTTACAAAGGTGCACTCAATGCAAGCCCGTTGCAATGGGCTGAACAGCCCAATTTGAAATAAATTATACACTACCTTCCTGCCTGTAAAAGCCTGAAAATAACCTCTGTTTACTATATCAAAACTATTTATACTTTTATCTGATTATTACTTCTTCTTATGTCGTTTTTTAAAACTGCTTTACTAAGTTGCTGGTTGCTTTGCAACAGCATACTTTATGCACAGCCAACTTACACGCAATATGTAAATCCATTTATAGGAACAGGTGGTCATGGACATACTTTTCCGGGAGCAACACTCCCCTTCGGTATGGTTCAACTGAGTCCTGACACACGCATTGATGGAAGTTGGGATGGATGTAGTGGTTATCATTATTCTGATTCTGTATTATATGGATTTTCGCACACGCATCTTAGTGGTACTGGTGTGAGTGATTATGGTGATATTTTATTACTACCCATGAACGATGAGCCTGCATTGGATGAAAGTGTTCCCACTGCAACTTTCTCACACAACTTCGAAAATGCCACCCCCGGTTATTATTCTGTAAAATTGCTTGCCGACAGTATTGATGTAGAATTAACATCAACCCTAAGAACAGGAATGCATCGTTATACATTTAACAAACCCGGATTAGCTTATATCTATCTTGATTTAAATCATCGTGATAAGTTAACAGCAAGTAACATTAATATTGTTTACGATTCCACTATTAAAGTTTACAGAAAAAGCGAAGGCTGGGCAAAGGAACAAATCCTATATGCCAACATTCGTTTTTCAAAACCTTTTATTCAATCAAAACAATTAGGAAACAAAAAAGCTGTGTTCGTTTTTTCAGTTTCTGAAAAAGAAAGTATCATGGCTAAGGTTGCATTATCTGCTGTTGACGATGATGGTGCTGAACGAAATATGATTCTCGAAAATCCCGACTGGAATTTTGAACACATAAAAATAAATGCTGCACAAAAATGGAATGAAGAACTATCGAAAATAAAAGTCAGCAGCAGCGATAAAAATAAGTTAACCGTTTTTTATACAGCAATGTATCACTGCATGATGCATCCCAATATTTATAACGATGTTGATGGCAGATACCGTGGAAGAGATTTACAAATTCATCAGACTGACCATAATTATTATACTGTCTTTTCGTTGTGGGATACATTCAGGACATGGCATCCGTTGATGACTATAATTGATAGTGCACGCACAGTTGATTTTATCCGTACTTTTTTATTGCAGTATGAGCAAGGAGGCTTACTTCCTGTTTGGGAACTGGCAGCTAATGAAACAGAATGTATGATTGGCTATCATGCAGTGAGTGTTATTGCCGATGCAATGATGAAAGGCATTAAAGGTTTTGACTATGAAAAAGCATTTGAAGCATGCAAGTTTAGTGCAGAACAACGCAACCGTTTTGGATTAGGTGCATATATTGACAAAGGTTTTCTTGAAGCGGAAGATGAGCATGAATCTGTTTCAAAAACATTAGAGTATGCTTATGATGACTGGTGCATTGCACAAATGGCAAAACTGTTGGGAAAAGAAGATGATTACAACACCTACATGCAACGCTCGCAGTCATGGAAAAATTTATTTGACCCTGTGACGGGATTTATCCGGCCAAGAAGCAACGGTGGCTGGCTAAATCCTTTTGACCCTTTTGAAGTGAACAACAATTATACTGAAGCAAATGGATGGCAATACAACTTTTTTGTTCCTCAGGATATTGATGGTATGATTTCATACAATGGCGGAAAAGAAAAATTCGAAAAAAAATTAGATCAGCTTTTTAGTGCTTCTACAAAAACTACAGGTAGAGAACAATCTGATATTACAGGATTAATAGGACAGTATGCACACGGTAACGAACCTAGTCATCACATTGCTTACTTGTACAATTATGTTGACAAGCCGGGAAAGACTGAGAAAATTGTCAATAAAATAATCAATGATTTTTACAAGAACAGTCCGGATGGTTTAATAGGCAATGAAGATTGCGGACAGATGAGTGCATGGTATGTGATGAGTGCTCTTGGCATGTACCCTGTTTGTCCGGGAAGCAATCAATATACGCTGACTACTCCTCAGTTTGATAAAGTTGAAATTTTAACTTCAGGAAATAAAACATTTACTATTGATGTAAAGAACAAAACAAACAAAGCAAATTTCCTTAGAGTGAAGAAAACAAAAAATATTTCTTTTCGGGATGGTTTGCTTTTTAATCACAATCGTTTTAGCACTGACAATCTTTTAGTACTAACTGCCGACAGTATTCCTTCTATACTTCGTAAAAAAGATTTGGCTGATAGTATTTACTATTCCGATGATTTATTTCGTGTTCCTATAATTACTGCTTCAACAACGGTATTTAAAGATTCTCTTAAAGTCAGTATTAAATCTTTTCAAAAAGATAAAAACATAGTTTATCTGCAACAAGGACCATTTGAACGTCCGGCAAAGATTGATTATAAAAAACCATTTTATATTTATGATACGTCAGTAATTCATGCTTTTGTTACAGACTCAAGCGGTATTGAAAGTAAGTGGGCAAAAGCTGAGTACTTTAAACTTCCTCATCCAAAATGGAAAGTTTCTATTAAAGGAAATTACAATCCACAATATAATGCAGGCGGTGCAAACGGATTGATTGATGGACTGCATGGTGATATAAACTGGCGTAAAGGTCGCTGGCAAGGTTATCAGTCGCAGGATTTTGAATGTGTTGTTGATATGGGTAATCAGCAAGAAGTTTCTTCTTTTAACACCAGTTTTTTGCAAGATACAAGAGCCTGGATTCTTATGCCTATTTCAGTGGAGTACTTTACATCTGATGATGGTAAGTTATTTAATAGTGCAGGTATTGTTCAGCATCAGACTGCACCGGATAATTATGAAATAAGTATTGAGAATTTTAAATTACAAACCGAAGCTCTAATAACAGCACGTTACATAAAAGTTGTTGCTAAAAATTTCAGAAAACTACCTTCATGGCATCAGGGTTTTCCAATGGGTGGCGAAGCTTTTATTTTTGTTGATGAAGTAGAAGTAGAATGATAAAGTACTTAGTCGTTCAGTACCGTTGCATCTTTCTCTACAACTAATTTATACATACGCTCTACAACTTCATAGGTAATAGGGCAACTGGTCATATTTGGAATATTTACTTCGCGACCAATTAAAAAGTCTGTGTGTTGCAGATGTGGAAATCCGGAACAGTCCTTAGGACGAATTTCATAAATACTGCACTTATTATCTCTTTGTAAAAACTGACATGGTGTTTTTGTATTCATCCAGTCGCCAGTTTCATCTTTATACAGCCACTTGTCTTTAAACTGTTGCACTGTCATTTTAAAATGTGCTGCAACTCTTTTTATATCTGCAGGTTGCCATGTTGGTGTCATAGTCTTACAACAATTACCACAGGCAAGACAATCAATTTTTTTAAAAGCAAGATCATTAAGTTTCTTTGCTTTTGCTGTCAACTGCTTTACCTTGCGGCTATGCAGTCCTTTCAGAAAAGTTGTGTACTTTTTTCTGTTTCTCCCAGATTTAATTCGGAATGCTTTTAAATCAATTCTTTTTGTTGCCATAGTTTATAAACAAGCATGCAAATGAACAAATTTATTTTATAACTTAATTGATGGTGTATTGAAGATATTACTTCAGGATGCTTTTAAACATTAATCCAGCTTTTCACTTCTTCAAGTGTAACCATGCTTATATCAAGTTTCAGTTTTTTACGCATGCCACCCATGTCGTTAAACAATTTGTTAGGATTAGCTTCTTTGAGCTGTTGTTTTGAAGTGATTCCCATTCTGGAAATAACATCATTCCAAGGCGCAGGTATGTGCGACAATCCTGTATCCGTTGCTGCATTGGTTTCAATAGTTTCGGGCTTCATCTGTGGGAAAAACAGCACATCCTGAATGCTGGCAGCGTTTGTCATAATCATACTCAAACGATCAATTCCTATTCCTAAACCTGCTGTTGGCGGCATACCATATTCAATGGCGCGAAGAAAATCTTCGTCAAGTTGCATTGCTTCCTCATCGCCACGTTTGCCAAGTTCAAGTTGTTCTTCAAATCTTTTACGCTGATCAATCGGATCATTCAATTCAGAAAATGCATTGCACATTTCTTTACCATTACATATTGCTTCAAAGCGTTCGACCAATCCGGGTTTGCTACGATGCTTCTTTGCCAATGGCGACATTTCAACAGGATAGTCTGTAATAAACGTAGGTTGAATGAGGTTGGCTTCGCACTTGCTTCCAAAAATTTCATCAATAATTTTTCCTCTTGCCATTGTATCATCCAACTCAATTCCCATTTGTGCTGCTGCTTTGCGCATAGCCATTTCATCCATTTCACTGACATCTACACCTGTAAAATGCTCAATAGCTTCATACATGGTAAATCGTTTCCATGGGCGTTTAAAATCAATTGTCTTCTCTCCTACTTTCACAGCAGTTGAGCCATGCAATTCTAAAGCTACTTTCTCAATCATTTCCTCCACCAGGTTCATCATCCACTCGTAATCTTTATAAGCTACATAAAGTTCTATCTGTGTAAACTCCGGATTATGAAACCTGCTCATACCTTCGTTTCTGAAATCTTTCGAAAACTCATACACACCATCATAGCCACCAACAATTAATCTTTTCAGATAAAGTTCGTTGGCAATGCGCAAATACAATGTCATGTCCAATGTATTGTGATGCGTTTTAAATGGACGCGCTGCAGCACCACCATATAAAGGTTGTAAAATTGGTGTTTCTACTTCGAGATAACCTTTTTCGTTCAGGTAATTGCGCATGGTATTCACCAATCGTGTACGTTTACGGAATGTTTCTTTTACCTGCGGATTTACAATTAAATCAACATAACGCTGACGGTATCTTAAATCAGGATCTATAACGGCATCAAAAACTTCTCCGTCTTTTTCTTTTACAATAGGTAATGGACGAAGTGACTTACACAACAGTATAAAGGAACTTGCATGTATAGAAGTTTCTCCTGTTTTAGTTTTAAAAACGTAGCCTTTAATGCCAATAATATCACCTATATCAATAAGTTTTTTCCAAACAGTATCATACAAAGTTTTATCATCACCTTTACAAATTTCATCACGTTTTATGTATATCTGAATTTTTCCTTCTGCATCCTGTATCTGTGCAAACGCAGCCTTACCCATATCTCTTACACTCATGATGCGGCCACCAATACTCACCTCTTCTTTTCCTGCACCAAAACGTGCTTCTGCCTGTTCGTAGTTTTCAAGAATAAAGGTGCTGTTTGTGTTTATTTCAAACTTCTCTGCCGGATAGGGATTAATTCCCATCTGTAAGAGCTCATTCAGCTTTTCTCGTCTAATTTGTTCTTGCTCTGATAACGCCATTGTTTTTAAATTTGATTGCAAAGATACATGTTGCCGCTTGCAATTATCCCTTTCGGTCTGACAGTAGTTTTTCCTGCTTAGGTGCTCACAATTTCCCGATGAGGACAAACTATTTGTCGGCACAGCAATGCATATCTATTTTTGACTCATTGATTAAAGATTATTCTCTGTTAAAATATTTTTAGTTCAGGGTGGGTTTAACTTCCCCCGTCAGCAAAACTGACGGGGTTTTTTTATGTCTCCATAAAAAAAGCCACCCTTTTGGAGTGGCCTTTATATTGTTTTGGTTTAATTAACCAATCTGAACACGTCTGAAAGCTTTTACGGTAAGCCCTTTTTCCACTCCATCCAAATACTGACGGATGGTTTTTTTATCTTCTTTTATAAAAGCTTGATTCAACAATGTTGATTCCTGATAAAATTTATTCAGTTTACCCATTGCTATCTTCTCAATCATATTCTCCGGTTTGCCTTCTGCACGTGCCTGCTCTTTACCGATTTCTATTTCGCGATCTAATGTACTTTGATCCACATCGTCTTTATCAATTGCAACAGGATTCATTGCGGCAATTTGCATAGCCACATCTTTACCGGCTTCATTAGCTGCAGTAGCAGATGATAAACCTACCATAGAAACTACTCTGTTTCCGGGGTGAATATAAACCACTACTTTAGGAGCTTCGATTACTTCATAACGAGTAATTTCAATCTTCTCACCAATTTTTCCAACCATTTCAATCAGCTTCTCACTGATTGTTGTGCCTTGTAATTGTAAAGCCAGCAATGCATCAAGACTTGCTGCATTATTTGTCAATGCTGTTTCAAGAACATCTTCAGCAAATTTTACAAACTCTGCATTTTTAGCTACAAAGTCTGTTTCGCAACTTAATGCAACTAAATATCCTTTAGTAGCATTGTTATTTGTTTTAGCAACAATGTATCCTTCTTTTGCTTCGCGGTCTGCTCTGTTAGCTGCTACTTTCTGTCCTTTTTTACGAAGTTCATCAATTGCTTTTTCAAAATCGCCATTGGCTTCCATCAGTGCTTTTTTGCAATCCATCATTCCTGCACCGGTCATTTGACGCAGTTTGTTTACATCGCTTGCACTAATTGTTACTGTACTCATTTATATTATTAATATTTAAATCTTAAACTAAATTAATCTGCTTTATCTTTTGCTGGTTGTGGTACCTTTACGTGGACGTGTGGTGGCTTTTTTTGCAGGAGATTTTGTTTTTGTTTCTCCACTATCATCACCTTCGTCAGACATGGTAAATTCTTTTTCGCCTTCGCCTCTTTCGCCACCTTCTTCTTCTGCAGCAGCTTCGCGTTCGCGGTCAGCTTCTTTGTCCATTTTACGTTCTTCAAGACCTTCTTCAATAGCCTTAATCATGGCATTCATAATTAAAGAAATTGATTTAGTTGCATCATCATTTGCCGGAACAGGGAAGTCAATTAACGTAGGGTCTGTATTGGTGTCGCAGATAGCAATAGTAGGGATTCCTAATTTCTGTGCTTCTGAAACTGCAATATGCTCTTTTAAAACGTCAACAATAAAAAGTGCAGCAGGCAAACGGGTAAGGTCGGCAATACTACCGATAAGTTTTTCCATTTTCGCTTTCTGACGCGATACCTGAAGACGCTCTTTCTTTGATATGTTGTTGAAAGATTCGTCTTTCATGAAACGATCAAAGCCTGTCATTTTCTTAACTGACTTGCGCTGTGTTGCAAAGTTGGTAAGCATACCACCGGGCCAACGCTCAGTGATATATGGCATGCCAACAGATTTGGCTGCATTGGCAACAATTTCTTTTGCTTGTTTCTTAGTAGCAACAAACAATATTTTTTTGCCTGACTTTGCAATTTGTTTTATGGCAGCAGTAGCTTCTTCAAGTTTAGCAGCTGTCTTATTCAAATCAATAATGTGAATGCCATTGCGCTCCATAAAAATATAAGGAGCCATTTTAGGATTCCACTTACGTTTCAGGTGTCCGAAATGACATCCTGCATCTAACAATTCCTGTGTATTAATAGACATTTTTTGCTGGTATAATTTTTTAACGTTTGCTGAACTGGAATTTCTTACGGGCTTTCTTCTGACCGCTCTTCTTACGCTCAACCATTCTTGGGTTACGTGTCAGTAGTCCTTCTTTTTTCAAAGCCGGACGGTTTTCAGGATTCATTTCGCACAATGCACGCGAAATAGCTAAACGGATAGCTTCTGCCTGTCCGGTAATTCCTCCACCCATTACATTGGCCTTAACATCAAACTGCTCGTTTGCATTGATAACTGCAAATGCCTGTGTTACTTTATTCTGAAGCGGACCGGTAGTGAAATAGTTTTTGAATTCACGATTGTTGATTACAATAGTTCCTGTTCCGGGAGTCAGATAAACACGCGCTACGGCTGTTTTGCGTCTTCCTATTTTATGTATATTATTCATTGCCGATTAAATATCTAAAGTTATTTTACGGGGATTTTGTGCTTCGTGACTATGTTCACTGCCAGCAAATACCCTTAGGTTTTTCTTTAAAGCATTTCCCAATCTGTTTTTAGGAAGCATTTTATGAATGGCATTTTCCAGAATTCTTTCAGGATAGGTATCCATCAGTTTTTCAGGTGATGTGAAACGCTGACCTCCGGGATAGCCCGTATGGCGCACATATACCTTCTGTGCCATTTTTTTACCGGTAAGTTTTACCTTCTCGGCATTGATAATAATTACATTATCTCCGGTGTCAACGTGAGGAGTAAATCCTGGACGGTGTTTGCCTCTTAAAATTTTAGCCACCTCGGATGATAAACGGCCTAAAACCATATCGGTTGCATCAATCAGCACCCACTCTTTCTTGGCAGTTTTCGCATTCAGCGATATTGTTTTGTATGATAAAGTATCCACAGTATTATGTATTAACCTTTTACAATTGGGGTCGCAAAAGTAACACTTTTTTTCAAACCAACAAACGTTATAAACAAAATAGTGTGAACAGTTTGCCAATATTAATTAACCGTTTTCAGTTCCTATCTACTATGTTTTAAAAATGTTGCTGATTATCAAATATTTAAATACAGACTTATGCTGAATTTTTTTGCCACATTATTCACAACAAATCATTGAAATGGGTTCAAAAGGACAACTTCCTGCCATCAATTTTAATTGTTTTACGACAACTGTCTTCAATAAAAAACATATAAAAATGCCGGTATTTATGGCGCAACCGTAAAATTCTGAATTACGGACTGATAGTAATTTTCGTACCGCGGAAGGATAACGTTAATATCAAAATCAGAAGCTCTTTTCAAAGCATTTTGCTTAAAAATATTAAGTGTCTGATCGTCCTTTAATATGTGATATGCTTTCTCCGCCATATCTTCAATATCGCCAACATTACTTGTAAATCCTGTCACGCCATCTAAGTTCAGTTCCGGCATGCCACCGGTGTTTGATGAAATAACCGGCACCTGACAAGCCATGGCCTCCAATGCAGCAAGTCCAAAACTTTCAGTTTCACTGGGCATGATAAATAAATCGCAAACCGATAATATTTCTTCAATAGCATCCTGCTTACCTAAAAACCTGACTTCATCACACAGTTGCAAATCGCGACAAAGTTTTTCTGCACCTGCACGCTCATCGCCATCACCAATCATCAATAACCGTGAAGGAATTCTTTTATGGATTTTTGCAAAAACCTGTATTACATCATTCACCCTTTTAACTTTCCGGAAATTAGAAGTATGAACCAAAAGTCTTTCACCACCGGGAGCAATTGCACGCTTGAAGTGGTCTTTAGGTTTTTTTGAAAAACGTTTCAGGTCAATAAAATTATGGATGACTTCAATATGTTTGGTCACTTCAAAATTTGCATAGGTATCACGCTTTAAACTTTCAGAAACTGCTGTAACACCATCACTTTGGTTAATTGCAAAAGTTACAACAGGCTCATAACTGTTATCGCGGCCAACAAGTGTAATATCTGTACCGTGTAAGGTCGTTATAACCGGAATATAAATTCCCTTTGAAATTAAAATCTGCTTAGCCAGATATGCTACTGATGCATGTGGAATAGCATAATGCACATGCAATACATCTAACCCTTCGTGCATAGCCACATCAACCAACATACTTGTTAATGCCGACTCATAAGGTGCATATTCAAACAACGGATAATTGCTTACCGATACTTCGTGATAAGAAATATTTTCAGAAAAAGAATCGAGCCGCACAGGCTGACTGTAGGTGATAAAATGAATGCGATGACCTTTAGCAGCAAGTGCTTTGCCAAGTTCTGTGGCTACAACGCCACTTCCTCCAAAAGTGGGATAACAAACTATTCCTATTTTCATACTGTAAGAATCAATCAACAAGCAAATTGTTGATTTGTTTAGCAGGTTGTAAAAATAGTTTCTTTCAGCGTACTTTTCGCAAACAATCGTAAAACACCTGCTGTATTTCTGTCCTTACACTTAGCTTACTGATTTTCTGATTAGCTGCAGAAGGAAACACACGGTTAGATAGAAAAACATATACCAATTTATTGGAAGGGTCGGCCCAGGTGCAAGTGCCTGTAAATCCCTGATGACCGAAAGTTTGTGGTGATGCACTTTTGCATGTAGGGCTTCCTTTTGCAGGATTTGTTTCAGGTTTATCAAATACCAAACCTCTTCTTATTCCGGGAATAGGTGCTTTTGTAAAAGTATCAACAGTAGCCTTACTGATATATTGCTTACCGGCATAGCTACCTTCGTTGAGAAGCATCTGCATGAGCACACCAACGCTCTGCGCATTGGCGAACAAGCCGGCATTGCCGGCAACGCCTCCTAACAAGGCTGCTGCCGGATCGTGCACATAACCATGCACCAATGTTTGCCTGAACACAGTGTCGTCTTCCGTAGGCACAATGTCTGCCAAAGGAAATTTACTGCGAGGATTAAACAATAAATGACTTAACCCCAATGGCTGATAAAACTCTTCGTTGAGCAATACATCCATTTTTTTTCCTGCCTGCCTCTCAATAATCTTTTGCAATAACAACATTCCTAAATCAGAATACACATATTTACCCTTTTCTGTTAAAGGCGATTCTTTAATCTGTTTATCTATTCTGGAATAAAACTTAGGATTCATAAAAAGACTGTCCGATATCTGAACAGTATAGTCATCATGCTTTGATGAAGAAAAATATTTTTTCATCATCTTGCCATTCTTGGTAAGCCCTTCTTTATAAAATGGAATCCATGCTTGTAGTCCTGCAGTATGCGTCATAAGCTGCTCTACTGTTAACAATCCTTTATTTGTCTTTTCGTAATCCGGCAAATAATATTCAATGGTTTGTTTTAAATCTAAAAGATGATGGTCATAAAGCCACATGGCAGCAAGTGCAGTGGCATTAATTTTTGTCACAGAGGCAATATCATAAATCATATCATTCTCCACGGCCTGTGTATCTGCATAAGAAGTATAGCCAAACGATTTGTTATAAATAACCTTACCATCAACCGATGCATATACCTGACATCCAGGAAATGCTTTCTGTTTTATTGCATCATTTACTATAGAGTCAACTTTTTGTAGGCACGTAAGATCAATATTTAACTCCGCTGGCATTGTATATTTCACAACACCTGTTGCCTGAAGATTAAGACCGTCACCACGATGATAGGACAAGCCCGGTGTTACAGGCAACCTGCCATTAAAAGGAACAGCACCAAACAATGCTTGTGCTGTTATGTGTTGCGGCAGATAGGTGTCTTCATAGGCAATTATTAAAGCTTTAGTCTGCTCTGGAATAACTAATTTATTCAGACAATAGGAATTACCAAACAACACAACAATGGTTTTGGTGCGCATAGAAATTTTCTGGATAACTGAAATCATACTTTCCGTGATACCAAAATTTAACTGAGGCTTGGTTGTTGTGTTATGGATACTAATGATAACTTTTTTAAATCCAGACAGAACTGCGGCAATGCTGTCCACGGTGGCAAAAGATGCATCTTTTGACATTACAAAATTCTGAACAGGCGCAAAAAGCGACAATGTTTGCTGAAATGTATTTTCAAGAGTGTCGTTAATTACTAATGATGCCATCCTTTCAGTAGCACTATTTTGAAGTGGTAAAACAGCATCATTGCGAAGTAATGTCAGCGACTTTTCATACAACCTGTAGTTGAGATAAGATGCATCGGCATTATTTAAATCATAATAAAGATTTGTAGTGTCAACAGGAGTATAATTATATAAGCCTGCCCAATGTTTGGCCATCAGAATTTTTCTGACTTTTTCATCAAGAGCACTTTTACGTAATTTTCTTTTCTGAATTGCTGTTTTAATTTTTTCAATAGCGGGTTTCACATTCTCCGACATTAATAAAATATCATTTCCTGCCAGCAAGGCCTGCAATTCAATATCACCCGGTTTGGCATCAGCTACAATGGCACCTTTCATATTCAAAGCATCAGTAATAACGAGTCCTTTAAAGTCAAGGTCGTCCTTAAGATAGCCATTGATAATTCTTTTAGATAATGATGCAGGATAATTCTCATCGTCAAGTAATGGAACATTCAGGTGACCTGTCATAATACTGCTTACACCATTTCTAATAAGCTGTCTGAAAGGAAACCACTCTAAAGTGTCTAATTCATTGGCCGATTTATTAATTACAGGCAAAGCATAATGTGAATCTGTATCTGTATCACCATGGCCAGGAAAATGTTTACCACATGCAAGCACATGATGATTTTGCAAAGCTTGCATATAAAGAATTCCGCCCTCTGCTACTTCAAATTTATCATCACTAAATGAGCGTGTATTAATTACAGGGTTCTGAGGGTTGTTATTGATATCTATGTCAGGAGCAAAGTTGAGTTGAATACCCATACGTTTACATTGAGATGCAATTTCAGAAAATGCATCATTGAGCAAACTGTCATCGTGCATGGCGGACAAAGTCATCTGACGTGGAAAGCGAATGGTGCTGTCCATGCGCATACTAAGTCCCCATTCGCCATCAATACTCACCAACAAAGGAATTTTAGCTGCCTGCTGCATTCTGTTAATACAAAGTGCCTGGCGGTATGGTCCTCCTTTAAAAACAATTAATCCTCCGAGATGATAATTACGTATCAATGACTCTAATGAATCTAAATCTTTTTCAGGCCAAACACTTTGCATCTGTACCATAAAAAGCTGACCAATTTTTTCGTCAACAGTCATTTCGTCAAGTACACTATCTGCCCAATGATAAGATACAGGGTTAATAAATCCGGGCAGCTTCTTTTGTGAATACGAAACAAAAGGAAGCAACACCGTGAATAAGCAACAAAACCATTTCTTTAAAAACATCAGGCAAAGGTATTTTCATAAAGTATTCTTTTTGCACTTACATTACAGAGTAAATAACAGATTTATGTTAGAAAACTTTTGCCTACAAAGCTTTCTTTAGGATGTTTGTTTAATGAAAAGTTGGTTTTATTACTATAGAAAGTGAAATAAAGTATGTTAATTAAATCAAAAATTTACCTTTGCAGTTCAAAATTCAAGAACATGCGTAAATTGATATTAGTTGCCGTTGCAACAGTTATGAGTCTTTCCTTGATGGCTCAGGATAAAAAAGTTTCTCATTTCGGAAAAAAAATCACTGAAGAGAATGCACAACCTGCTTCTGTTGTTGACAAGATGTTAACATCAAAAGACACTGTGAATGTTAAAATTCAGGGAAAAATTGCCAGCGTTTGTCAGAAAAAAGGTTGCTGGATGATGATGGAAACAACAGATGGGCATACCATTCGTGTTCGTTTTAAAGATTATGAATTTTTTGTGCCGAAAGATTGTGCAGGAAAAACTGCTGTTATTGAAGGTATAGCATTTAACGATGTTACTTCAGTAGCAGAACTTCGCCACTATGCAGAGGATGCCAACAAATCAAAAGAAGAAATAGAGAAAATTACACAACCTGAAAAAAAGCCTGCATTTGAAGCAGAAGGAGTAATTATTTATGAATAAAATATTTGTCATAGCAGGTATAATGCTCTTGCTTTCTGTTTCATCCTATCAATACAAAACAGGATGGACAAACGAAGCTTTTGCAGATACTACCGATATTAATCCCAATAAAAGCAGCGAACTTTCACTGCTGATGCGGCAGATGTATGACCATGCTGCTGAAGCACGAAAGGCTGTTAGCGAGCAACGTACTGTTTCATATCCAAAAACATTTTTAAACATCAATACGGCAAAGCCAACTGATGATAAAACTAAGAACGAGTATTATACTACGTTTGCCGACTTATATCTTCAGACTTTGGATTCGTATGAAAATTCAACAAACACAAACAGAGTTAAGAGTTTCAATAATGTTGTGAATGCATGTCTGGCTTGTCATAGCAGTCACTGCCCAGGACCTGTACCAAAAATTAAACGCCTTTTAATTCCACTTGATTAAAATGCAGGTTAGAGTTTTTTTATTTGCCATACTGATTTCTTTTTCTTCATTACAATCTGCTGCACAGGCTTTGGTGCGTGATTCAGCTATTATCATTCCATTTTTTGGAATAGGAGGCGAATTTCATTTACCCGGTGGTGATATGAAAGAGCGTTTTGGCGCAGACTATGGAGTGCAAGGTGTTTTTGGTGTTAAGACACCAAAGAATTTTCTTTACAGTATTCAAGGCGGATTTTTTTTCGGAAATAAAATCAATCAACCAGGATTACTTGCAGGTATTGCATCAAGTTATGGAACAATAATAGGCAGCGATGGCCGCACTGCAGATGTAAGACTTTTTGAAAGAGGATATCACATCAGTGCACAAGCCGGAAAAGTGTTTGCATTTAAAAAACCTAACCCTAATAGTGGTATTTGGATTAGTGCAGGTGCAGGATTTATGCAACATAAAATCAGAATAGAAACCATAGGAAACACAGTGAAGGGGCTTTCTAAAAAATACAAAAAAGGTTATGACAGACTGACCAATGGAATTATTGTTGAAGAATTTGTCGGTTATGTTTATTATGGTAATAAAAAGCTGATAAACTTTTATGCAGGCTTTAATTTTATTCAGGGATTTACACAAGGACGCAGAGATTATCAGTTCGATACCATGAAAGCCGATGATCAAAGCCGTGTTGATTTGTTATATGGTTTTAAAGCCGGTTGGATACTTCCTTTCTATACCAACCCCGATAAATTTTATTACTACTAATCATGTTGTTGCTTTATTCCATTGGAATAAGACTATATCATTTGGCAGCAGCACTTGCTTCGCCTTTTAATGATAAAGCAAAGGCTTTTACTGAAGGACGAAAAGGTTTATTTCAAAGAGTACAACAAGAACTAAAAAATGAAACTGCAAAACACATTTGGTTTCATTGTTCTTCGTATGGCGAATATGAGCAAGGCAAACCTGTTTTGCAACAAATAAAAAAACAGTTTCCAGAATATAAAATAGCACTTACTTTTTTTTCTCCATCAGGCTACAAGCAAGGCATCAAAGAAAATCTGGCTGACTATATTTTTTATTTACCTTGTGATAGTAGCAATAATGCACGTCAATGGTTGGATTACATAAATCCACACATGGCAATATTTGTAAAATATGATTTTTGGTTTCATTACATGAAAGAGTTGAATAAGAGAAGTATTCCATTTATTTATATCTCTGCTATTTTTAGAATTGATCAGTTTTTTTTCAAATGGTATGGAGGTGCTTTTCTTAAAGAGCTTAAAAAAGCAACAAGGTTTTTTGTTCAGAATAAAAGCTCTCTCAATATTTTAAAACAAGAGGGAATAACTCAGGTTGAAGTGAGTGGCGACACACGTTTTGACAGGGTAATTCAACTACCTGAGTTGGCATTTACGGATGAAAAAATCGAAAGTTTTATAGCAGAAAAAAGGGTTATTGTTGCCGGCAGCACCTGGCCTGAAGATCATAAATTGCTGGCCGCTTATTGTAATTCCGAAGAGATAAAATTAATATTGGTGCCACATGAAATCCATGAAAGTTCATTCAAAGATTTTGTTTCTGCATGTAAAAAAAATGTAATGTGTTATAGTAAGGCTTCACAAGAAGAATTAATAAAAGCCGATGTGTTGATAATAGATAAAATTGGAATGCTTTCTAAAATTTATCGTTTTGCAACAATAACCTACATTGGTGGTGGCTTTGGAAAAGGAATACACAACACCTTGGAAGCGGCTGTGTATGGCAAACCTGTAATTTTTGGCCCCAATTATCAAAAGTTTGAAGAAGCTAAACAGTTGATTGAATCCGGAGGTGCATTTACAATCAATAACTTTATTGAAATGAAAACTGTTTTTGATGATTTGTTAAACAACAATAGAAAGTTGGCTCAAGCAGGTGAAATCAGCCAAAATGTAGTGAAATCTAATGCAGGCGCAACATCTATTATTGCCAATTGGCTTCAAAACCAATTGCAATGAAGGAAATTTCTATAATTTGTTTTTACAATTGAAAGGGAATACTACTTTTGCAGCCTCAAAATCAGGCGAGGTAGCTCAGATGGTTAGAGCGCAGGATTCATAACCCTGAGGTCGGGGGTTCGACTCCCCCCTTCGCTACAAGTAGAGGCTGTTGCAATAAAGTGTGACAGCCTTATTTTTTTAATAAGCAATATCAAATCTGCCCTTTATACCTTGAATCAAAATCTACCATCCATTCAATACCGTATTTATCTCTGAACATACCAAAGTAAGAACCCCATGGACTATCTGCAATAGGCATCTCTACAGTGCCACCGGCAGAAAGCCCGTTAAATAATTTATCTGCTTCTTCTTTAGTTTCTGCACTGATAACAATTTTACTCCTGTTTTCATTTTCATTGGTTCGCCCCATAAATTCAGGGACATCATTTGCCATTAATACATTGTGTTTGCCAATGGGCAATGCAATATGCATAATTTTATTTTCTTCTTTTTTGTCAATCGGCATCTCCGGACTAGCAAGATCTTTGAAACGAACAATTTTTGCAAATTCTCCGCCAAAAACTGATTTGTAAAAGTTAAATGCTTCTTCGGCATTGCCATTAAAATTGATGTGTGGATTAATACTTGCCATTTTTTTTGATTTTTTAAGTGTTTATATTATCAGTAATTATTCTATAAAATTACTCTTCAGGTCTTTGATTACACTCCAAAATTTATCAATCAAAAAACTATGGATATATCTACTACAAAAAACAATTATTCAATATCCTAGTTAGCTTAACGAGAAATGTTTCTTCTAATAATTCTTTAAAACACTCTTCATAATAGAATCTTTCTGTGCAGGTGTTCTCTTGTAATCATAATGATATAATGCGCCCTCCCAATCACCATAATTGGCATTGGGCAGGACAATAAATTTTTTCCCAAACTCATCCGCTATACTTTGAACGTTTTGTGTGCGTTCTGTTGTTGTTTTCTTATCAAACAAAGAACTGAAATCCGCAAGATTGTCACCGATTAATAAAAGTACATCATAAGTTTCAGCGATTTTTTGTCTTCTTCCCTCTTTACTTGAAATATCTGTTTTCAAAATCAAATGTGCATTATCAGCATTAGGGAAACCGAATTTTTTCAGATTCTCCAACGTTCCTACACGCTCTTTCTCTGCACGATTAGAAAGATAAAATACTTCAACATTTTTTGATGCAGCATACTTAAAAAATGTCAGTGCACCTGCAAGTGTATCTGCTTTGGCACGTGCTGTCCAGTCAACCCACGAAACCGATTCATAATCCTTTCCTTCTAATGCACGGTGAACTGAATAAGGTGAATTATCTAAAACCGTTTCGTCAATATCTGTAATTATTGCCTTAGGTTTTACAGAAGTAGTGCTGCCGATAGCCTGATCCAACCTTAACTCAGCAATGTTGTATGCCTGAAAACAAAGTGCTTTATACTCTGCAGACTGTTGTTGAAATACTGAAGTAAACAATCGTCCATCTGCTGTTAAACTATTATGTTGAACTGTACTATTGTTTAAGTTTTTTTGTGATGCACATGAAAAAAGAAAAATTGTGAGGAGCAAATACTTTCTATTCATAAAAATATGTTTGCGTAAAGATAGGTGTAATTTAGATTTTCAAATATTTTTACTCTTCAATCTTCAACACATTTTTCAAGGCACCTTCAAGGCCGGGGAAAATAAATTCATAGCCTGCATTAATAATTTTATCCGGTGACACGCTACTGCCTTTCAAAATCATTTCAGACATTTCGCCAAACAACAACTTAATTATAAAATCCGGAACATCAGGAAACCAAAAAGGTTTTTTAAGAACTTTCGCAATTTCTTTTGTGAACTCTCTGTTTGTTTTAAAGTCAGGCGCAACTGCATTGTAAGCACCATGCATTTGTGTGTCTTCTATTGCTTTAATATAAATATTACATAAATCGTCAATATGTATCCACGGAATAAATTGCTTACCACTTCCAATTGCAGAACCAATACCCAACTTAACGGGAGTAATCATCTTAGCTAATGCACCACCCTGACTTGTAAGAACAACACCGGTACGAACTTTTACTGTTCTTATTCCAATTTCCTCAAAACTATCTGCAGATTTCTCCCAAAGGCGACAGGTCTCACCAAGAAAATCGGTGTAAGGAGAATCAGTTTCAGAAAATTTTTTATTTGTTGTAATAGCACCATAATAACCAATTGCAGATGCAGATATGAATGCTTTTAGTTTTACATTATATTCTTTTACCTTTTCAAAAATCAATTGCGCGGTTTTAACACGACTATCAACAATCAATTGTTTTCTGTTTTTTGTCCATCTCTTTTCGCCAATATTTGCTCCTGCAAGATGTACTATATAATCTGCTTCACGAATTGCTCGTTCATCTATTTCATTTTTATCAGTATCAAAATGAAAAACAGGAATTTCACCTTCTGTAAAACCTGTCCTGCTAAGAATAGAAACGCTATAGCCTTTACCAATTAATTTTTTACAAAGATGTCTGCCAATCAGCCCTGTACCACCACTGATTAATACTGTTGACATTGGTTTATTCTTAAATTACCTAAATAATTAAAAAATCAACAAAATATAAATCGAAAGGTTTTAAAAAGGTTTCTACTGAACTTTTTTAAGCTATAGACTATTTCTCTTTTTATATAACTGAATAAATGACCTTAGATTATCATCACTCTTTTTTAAATCTATTAAACTATCTGCTACTCTATCTAATTCTGTTTTCCCATTATCATGAGCACCTAAAGTATTTATGTATTGACTCCACAATTCACAAGCTGTAACAAATTCATTCATTCTAAATAGATTAGTCGAAATTTTACCTATCAACTCGTTCTTTTCTCTAATCGGTTCATACTTTTTCAACATGGATTTATAAGTATTAATTTGTTCTCTTGCTACCTTTGCCTTATTGTCTATTTCCGTTGACATAATAATCCAATTCCTCTTATCAAAACCATACTTTTCACTAAAAATCATTGTTGATTCCACATTTTTCTGCAAATCTGTGACTTTGTTGAAAACCTTATTGTCTTCATTTAAGTAAAGTGTTAAAACTTCTTTTGCCAAAGTATCTCTTATAGCATTTGCAATTGCCCAATCAACCAAAGCCTTTCTCTCCTGCTTTTTTCTTTCAGCTTCTTGTTCAGCAATCTTTTTTCTCTCTTCATCATTACTTCCTGTCTTATCAATATACATTGATTTCCCATTCAATTTTACACTTGCTTCACCTTTATAAAAATCACCTGCTTCTTCAAACTTTACATCAATTACTCTTTTGCCCGTTGTGTCAATATATCCCCATTTACCATCAAAATAATTTCCTATCCTTACCTTTGCCATTCCTTCACTAAAATCACCTACATCATCATAGTCAAGCAGACCAAGTTCTTCCTCTTTCTTATCAATAAAATGATACTTTTTCCCCACCTTTACATAGGCAAAGCCCTCACTAAAATCACCTGCGCCATCATATTTAAATGCAATAATTTCATTACCTGATTTATCAATAAATCCATATTTACCTCCACTTAATGTATTATACTTACCGCCTCTTACTGCTCCACTTCTAGCACTTGCTAAGCCTTCACTGAAATTACCTACTTCATCATATCTTAAAGGAATAATTACATTACCCGTCTTGTCAATAAATCCACATTTATCATCTGATTTGACAGCTGCCAATCCCTCATAAAAATCTTTTGCATCTTCGTATTTTATAGGAATCACTTCCTTCCCTGTTACATCAATAAATCCATATTTCATTTTCTTATTTCTAACCCTTGCAATCCCTTCAGTGAAGCTCCATGCAAAATTATACCTTGCAGGAATAATTTCCTTTCCGGTTGCATCTTTATAGCCCCAAAGCTCTTTATCACTTTTAAAAGGTTTTAAATCCTGAGCATTTATAATGTTTGTTAACATCAATGCAACTAAAAAAACAACTATCTTTTTCATATTATTTGGTGGTTACAATACTCTATTTTTAATACATATTCAAAAATAATTGTAGTTTTTACTGTTGGGAACTATGATTCAAAAATCTTTCAACAAATTATAAACACCTTCAAACTCACTTACAATATTGTAATGAGCAACTGTTCTGACAAATAATTTTCAGGGGGTAGTCCATTCCACAGTTTTATGCTTCTTATTTCCTCAAAGTTCAGTATAATAATTTCTGAAGGTGTCATTATATTCAACTACTATGTCTCTTCAATTATTCTTTATACTGATTCTTTTAAAGAAACCATTGGTAATTTTAATTGTGTCGGTAGGTGAATTAAAATTGATGGCATTAAATGAAAACGTTCCTTCTGCTGTACTATCTGTAACATTGATGGCATTGAAAGTTAAATTAGCATTGCTTGCAATATACGTTACCGAGGTTGAACTTTTTACATAAGTGGCTTGTGCATTGCTTACAGCACCTATATTCAATGGGCCTGAATAAATAACTGTCAGCGACCCCAGATTAGAAGATCCTGACATAAAAAATGCACCGTTTGCATATTTGCTTGTGATGGTATTAAATACAGCCTTAAAAGTGTCGGCATCAACCATAGCATTCATTGTTGCCTGACATAACGGACACGGGCCTCCACAGTCAATATCTGTTTCGCCCTGATTCATGATGCCATCGTCACATGTGGCTGCAACTTGCGGTTCGTTATCTGTTTCTGCCTCCTGCTTCTGACATGCAGAAAGCATTAAGGTTGCTATGAGTACTAAAATATAGTTTGTCGTTTTCACAAAAATAATTTAGCATAAAAGTAAATAAATTTTATTGATCAACAGTGCCCTTCAGCAAATCAACCATTTTTCGTGCTGTTTTTTCAGAAGCTCCTGCCATTCCCAACTTAGCTTCCAATTCATCATAACCTGCAAGGATGTTACCTCTGTACTCTTCATCCTCAAGCAACAATTTCATTTCTGATGTCAGTGTTTTTTCATTCAGATCATCCTGAATGAGTTCCTTTACCAACATACGGTCAAGAATAAGATTTACCAACGAAATGTATTTTACCTTAACCAACTGCCGTGCTATGAGGTATGAAAAGCGGTTTCCTTTATAACATACAATTTCAGGTACTTTAAATAATGCCGTTTCTAAAGTTGCTGTGCCACTTGTTACCAATGCAGCATAAGCCTGCTGAAGAATATCGTAGGTGCGACCATGTACAATGGGAATATCTTTACCGGCCAATGACTGATAAAACGAATCGGGAATATTGGGTGCAGCTGCAATTACAGGATTAAAATTTTTGAAAACAGAAACAGCTTTCAACATAACAGGAAGCATTTCTTTTATTTCCTGCATGCGACTGCCCGGCAACAATGCAATAATTTTTTTATCTATATCTGACTGCGACAATGCCTTAGCCGGTTGATGTTTGATTTTTTCAATTTCATCTAATAGCGGGTGTCCGGTAAACACTACATCATAATCAAACTTTTTATAAAAATCTTTTTCGAAAGGTAATATTACAAACATCTTGTCCACATCACGTTTTATTTTGTGTACACGCGATTGTTTCCATGCCCAAATCTGAGGTGAGATATAATAAAACACCTTAATGTTTTTTTTCTTCAGGAACTCAGCAATGCGCAGGTTGAAACCCGGATAGTCAACTAAAATAACTACATCAGGATTAAAAGCAAGAATATCTTCTTTACATATTTCAAGATTGCGCAAAATGGTACGTAGGTTTTTTATCACTTCTACAAATCCCATAAATGCCAGCTCACGATAGTGTTTTACAATTTCCACTCCTGCTTGTTGCATCTTATCGCCTCCCCATCCGCGCATTATAGCGCCTGTATCATATTTACGCAGTTGCAATGCCAGATTAGATGCATGCAAATCGCCTGAGGCTTCACCGGCAATGATGTAGTAGCGCATCGGGGTCAGAAAAATTTAAGATAAACAATGTAAAATCCATAAATGAATGTTGCTGCAATGACACCGCGCGAGCCATTCAACTTACCAAATTTATCGAACACAAAGAACAGTGCTAAGTTAGCAAGCAAACTCAGACTGATAGCTGCAGCAAGCGTGTTGTTTGAAACCAAGGTGTTGTAAAATCCGGAAAGATCCATTTGGCGGAACAGTGCAATATAATAGAGATAAAAACCAACTACCGGTGCAATGATGCCACCAATGAATCCTGTTATAAACTTATCTTTACTGAACATGATTACGATTTTTTTATCAGGTAAAATACAAACAGAGCAAAAATAAAAACACTAAACATCCACCCACGGGCAAAGTGTTGTTTTTGAAAGTTAATCATCATTATTCTTAAAAAAACAAGCTGCAAGGCAAACACTATAAAATACAGTCGTGGAAATGCCAGATAATCTTTTAATGCAGATGTTACAATATATGATTCTGTGCGGCTGATAAGCAGCCACGCAAGCACTGACAAGGCCAAAGCAGACAGTGCGCCAATATGAAATGTATCCGGAATTTTCTTAAACATTCCACTGCAATTTGTTTAATACGGGAATGGCATGATGAGCAGTAAAATCAAACTCAACAGGAACAACAGAAACAAAGCCATTTGCCAAAGCCCATTCATCGGTATCTTCGCCCAAATCGGGATTGATAAACTTTCCGGTAAGCCAGTAATACTTTTGTTGTGCAGGGTCTAATCTTTCATCAAACTCCTCCTTCCACTTGGCCATTGCCTGACGGCATATTTTTAATCCTTTCATTTCATCAAGCTGCAGATAAGGAATGTTTACATTGAGTAATAAATTATGATGCAATCCTCCGCCAAGAACAGTTTTTGTAATGACTCCTGCATAATGTTTGGCTGCAGACAAATCGGCATCGAGTTTATAATTTACCAATGAAAACCCAATACTTGGAATGCCTTCAATAGCACCTTCCATTGCAGCAGACATGGTGCCCGAATAAATTACATTGATAGATGAATTGCTTCCATGATTGATTCCGCTTACACAGATATCGGGCTTACGATGCAATATTTTATTTACGGCAAGCTTTACACAATCTACCGGTGTGCCGCTACACTGCCAGGCATCTACTCCCTTAAACACATCTACCTTATCAAGTCTTAAAGGATTGTGGATTGTGATGGCATGACCCATACCCGATTGCGGACTGTCGGGTGCTACTACTATTACATGACCTATTTCGCGCATGGCTTCTACCAATGCACGAATGCCACTTGCAGTAATTCCATCATCGTTGGTAACTAAAATTGTTGGTTTTGACATGCTGCGAAGATAACAGTTCCTACGCTTTATGATATTTCTATCTTTGGTCTATTCACTCCACTGATTAAAAATCAGGAGGGACTCTGTTGAGGTAAAAAATCAGTATTATTTCTTACAACTGATGACACTCAATGTCTTACTACTCTAATTTTTATATGTTCTGCTTTTCTAAAATGTGTAAAAATCAATTATAACTCTGTTGCAAGTCTATTGACTTATACATTTTACCTTTCTATTATTGCATTTAAAGTTCTAAAAAATGAATCATCGTTTTTCTGCTTTATTGCTTATGCTATTTATTAGTATTGCTACATTATCCTGCAAAAAGGAAGGCAGTAAATACGATACTCCTGTAAAAGATATTGAGCAATTTTTCGATGAAACAGGGGCTCCTGTGCAGCAATTTTCCTTTTCGTCATCGGCCAACATTAACCAAACAACAGCAGCAGGAAATACTTTTATGATTTCTGCCGGAAGTTTTACCAAAACAGATGGCAGTGCTGTAAGTGGAAACATTGATATAAAGGTGCGTGAATGTGTCAGCAAGCGTGATATTATTCTTTCAAATCTGACAACACAATCGGGAAATAAATTTCTTACAACAGGTGGTATTTTTTATCTAGCAGCATATCAGAATGATGTTGCATTAAGTTTGTCTAATGGCAAAACCATCAACTTTTTTCTCAACGCTGTTTTTGGCAACGGGCAAATGCTGCATCGTTATTACAGCAGCTCATTACCTCTTGAAAATAATAGCAGTGATGTTTCATGGACTGCTGATGCCGATACACAAATGATTAATCTCCTATCTTCTTCCAGTCAGTCGCACTATGCCTATGTGATGAAAAATACAGGTTGGCAAAATGCAGCAGAGCCGGTTTTCAGTAATAGCAGCAGAAAAAAAATTACTGTTGACACAGGTACAGACTACGAAACTTCCAATACTGCCGTTTTTGTTTCTGTGGATGGCAGCAACACCATCTGCAAAGCCAAATCTGTTACCTTAGGCGTGTGGGAAGTAGAAAATTTTCCTGTCAATCTGCATGTAACGGTTATGGCATTGGCGAAGGTCAACGACAATTATTTCTTTTCTAAATCATCTGTCATCGTCAGCACTGATGTATCCATACCGTTAGTAATGAATTCTATTACCTTACCGGCATTAAAAACTGAATTAGAGCAACTGCCTTAAATCTGAATGGCGCCTTTGGCAAATTCGCTGGCTGCCTTTACAAATCTTACAAATAGAGGATGTGGGTTTTCTACCGTGCTCTTATATTCGGGATGAAACTGAACTCCAACAAACCAAGGATGATTTTTAATTTCAACAATCTCTACTAAGTTGTCGGCAGGATTTATTCCTGTGGCAATCATGCCTGCATCTTCAAATCTTTTCTGATACTTGCTGTTAAACTCATAACGATGGCGATGGCGTTCATAGATTTTAGTTTTTCCATAGGCTTGAGCCACCTTACTGCCCTTTGCAAGTGCACAAGGATATTCGCCCAAACGCATGGTGCCACCTTTTGAAGAAATTTCTTTTTGTTTTGCCATCAAATCAATAACAGGATTTTTTGTCTCTTTATTCATTTCAGAGCTGTGTGCATCTTTCAGTCCAAGTACATTGCGGGCAAACTCTACTACTGCACATTGCATACCTAAGCAAATTCCCAGAAAAGGAATTTTATTTTCTCTAGCATATTTTATAGCTGCAATTTTGCCTTCAATACCTCTGTCGCCAAAGCCGGGAGCCACCAAAATTCCTGACAAGCCTTTTAGCTTTTCGGCAACATTTTCTTCTTCAATTTTTTCGGAATGTATCCACTCAATATTCAACTTGCACTCATTAGCAACGCCTGCATGAATAAATGCTTCGGCAATAGATTTATAAGCATCTTTCAGCTCAATATATTTTCCTATCAACCCGATTTTTACTTCAGACACAGGATGTTTTAATTTCCCTAAAAAAGCTTTCCATGCTGTGAGGTCAGGTTCTTGCTTGAAGGAAAGTTTTAGTTTATTGAGCACAACTTTGTCTAACTGCTCTTTGAGCATGTGCAGTGGAACTTCGTAAATGGTGCTAGCGTCAACAGCTTCAATAACTGCATTGACATTTACGTTACAGAACAAAGCAATTTTTCTGCGCAAGTCGGCAGTAATATGTTTTTCGCTGCGGCAAACTAAAATATCGGGCTGCACACCATACTCAAGCATGGTTTTTACAGAATGCTGTGTGGGCTTAGTCTTTAATTCGCCTGTAACATTTAAGTATGGCAAAAGTGTAAGATGAATAACGCAACAATTGCTACCCATTTCCCAAATCATCTGACGGATAGATTCCACAAACGGCAATGACTCAATATCACCAACAGTTCCACCAATTTCAGTAATTACAATATCATACTCACCGGTTTCGCCTAATATTTTTATACGTCTTTTAATTTCATCGGTAATATGTGGAATAACCTGCACTGTTTTACCTAAAAATGCTCCTTCACGCTCTTTATTAATTACGGTTTGATAAATACGGCCGGTGGTAACGTTATTTGCCTGTGATGTGGGGACGTTTAAAAAACGTTCGTAATGCCCAAGGTCGAGGTCTGTTTCTGCACCATCATTGGTAACATAACATTCTCCATGTTCATAGGGGTTTAATGTGCCCGGGTCAACATTGATGTAGGGATCTAATTTCTGAATGGTAACTCTATAACCGCGTGCCTGCAACAATTTGGCAAGTGAAGCAGAAATAATTCCTTTGCCTAATGATGAAGAAACACCACCGGTTACAAAAACATACTTTACAGCGCTCATAAGTAGGGGTGTGGTGATACGGGATGCAAAAGTAATGTTTTGATTCGGCTTTGCAGAAAAGAACTTCAATAAATCAGCTTTATTTAATTACTTTTTACTTTTCATTAGTTTATACAATCAATGCGATTTCGACTTGCCACAAAAATTCTTACTTAAAATTTACATGCCTTTAATACATCCGTAGGTAACAGCGAATTTTAACTACAACATAATCAAGAAAATAAGTACTGAATGTTTTTATATTTGTAAAAATTAATAAACAATAAAGGAGATGAAAAAAATATATGCTTTTGTAATTGTATTGCTGATATATTCATTTACAAATTCCGTATCAGCTCAGAGTCAAAATGCGATTGATTTTGACGGCTTAGACGATCAGGTTGTTTCTGTAAATGCCTCGTCACTCATTGCTAATTCATCGCAAATTTCACTTAGCTTTTGGGTGTATCCACGCAATCCTGTTCCTGGATTTCCTGACTTTGACGGACTGGCAGGGTTCAGAGATAATACGGTAGCCGATTTCTATGTTTTGCAGTATTCTTCCACAGCCGTTGAAGCTCGTTTTAGAAACAGCGCAGGAATAAATTTTGATATTCTTTCGCAAGGACTTCAACTCAACACATGGCAGCAATTTGCATTAACTTATGATGGCTCATATTTAAGACTTTTTAGAGATGGTTTAATTACCGATTCCGTTTCAGCATCCGGTGTAATTTCCAGCACTGCTACATCATTTTATATGGGTAATCTTGTTTTTAGTGGCACTAATTTTCTTCTTGATGGTCAAATGGATGAAGTGGCTCTTTGGAACAGAGCGCTAACACCTCAGGAAATTTTATGTATTTATAAAAATAAGGTAGATGCTACTTCTGCCGGTTTACAACTTTATTATGATATGAACACCGGCACAGCAGGTGGAAACAATTCCGGTATTCTTACCATTCCTGATATTTCAAACCATATCAATGGTGTTTTACAAAATTTTAGCATGAATGGTCCATCATCAAATTTTGTAAATGGCATTGACAATGCAACCATCATTACAGATACAATTTGCTCAGGTCAAACTTATTCTTTTAACGGCCAAACACTGACACAGGCCGGTACTTACACAGCTACTTTGGTTTCATCTGCAAACTGCGACTCTGTAGTGAGACTTACACTTTTTTCGAATGACACTACTGTGAATCAGAATCAGGCAGTATTAACAGCCGTGCAGGTCGGAGCAACTTATCAATGGGTAGATTGCAGCAACAACTTTAGTCCAATACCGGGTGCAACCAATCAAACTTTCACAGCCACAGCCAATGGCAGCTATGCAGTTATCATCTCAGCAAACGGATGTACTGACACCTCATCATGTCACTCGGTTACTACAGTAGGCATCAATGAATTTTCAGTTTCAAATTGGATAACATTCCCTAATCCAACTGTGAGTGTTTTCAATCTTGTTACGAATGAAATAATAAACAATGCTGAAATTATTATTACCGACATCTCTGGAAAACAAATCAGCAGAATGACAAAAGACATAAAATATCAGTATGCTGTTGATGTTTCAACTTTGCCTGATGGCTCTTACATCATTACACTAAAATCTGAAAAGAAATCTAAAAATTGGCGATTGATAAAAATTTAAAGACACCATCAATACTTGCAATTGTAATTAAGGTTTTTTTAAGTAACTGCATTTAAAGTTTACTCCGTATCATGATCTTCAGCCTTCAGCTTGAAGCCAAGTTGTTTACTACTTGCAACAGCAGACCCAAACGAACCAGAAGAAATTTCGCGATAGCTCATTGCCGGAACCTGATCAAAAGGTTGTGCAAACAAATCATATTGTAAGCAAAACAAAATTACCTGATCGAGTACATCATTCAACCGTTGTTCAGTCAAAATATCATTGCTGATGTCGTTAAACAACATGCCTAACTGTTTGCGTCCTTCAACCATAAAATGATTTTCGTAGTTGATAAAAATTCTGGCAACGAGCATACCATAGTCATCACTCCTGCGCTCGGCAAGAGAGTCTGACAGAAAATTATAAACGTGAATAACAGCGCAGCGGCTGCGATATTCATCATCGCGCAGATAGGAATAACGATAAGCAGGATTATCAGGACTTATACGAAATAAATTTGGATGTAAATGAAACCATAGCGTGTCATCACCCAGTTGCAATTCACACTGATTGCTGCCTGTATCATAAAATTTTATACGCTGACGCTTGTTGGGTGGTTGATAATAAGATGCCGTACCATCAACAAATTTTTTCAGATAGTTTTTTATCTCATTAAAATGACCTGATGCAAACTCAACTATCTTGCAGTTGAGTGGAAAATGTGTTTTAATGAGTTCTGCTATCTTATCGTTTACCGGTTCCATAGTTTTAAAATTTTAATAAGCTCGTGCAAAAAGCACTCTTTGTGTACTCGGTTTACCTGTAAGAATACATTTGCCGTTTTCTTGTTTGTTGTTTAATGGAATACATCGGATGGTAGCCTTGGTTTGTTCTTTAATTTTTTCTTCTGTCTCAGCTGTACCATCCCAATGTGCAAATACAAATCCTCCCTTAGTGTCGAGTATTTTAATAAACTCGTCCATACTATCAGCGACATGCGTTGATGTTTCTCTAAAGTCAACTGCTTTCTTAAAAATATTCTGTTGGATTTGTTCAAGAAGATTTTCAATCTTCAATTCAATATCTGTTATCTGAACAGTCATTTTTTCTTTCGTATCGCGTCTGGCAAGTTCTACTGTGCCGCTTTCTACATCACGGGGTCCAATTGCCAATCGTACAGGCACCCCTTTCATTTCATATTCTGCAAACTTCCATCCCGGCTTGGCTTGTTCATCGTCATCATAAACTACGGCAATGCCACGTGCGGTGAGTGCTTTTTTAATTTTAAGTGCAATGTCAGTAACAAGTTTTAGTTGCTCATCATTTTTATAAATTGGCACAATGACAACCTGAATTGGTGCCAGCTTAGGTGGAAGCACCAAACCATCATCATCAGAATGAGCCATCACCAATGCTCCCATCAGTCGTGTCGAGACACCCCATGATGTTGCCCACACAAAATCCTGAACACCTTGTTTGGTGGTAAACTTTACGTCAAATGCTTTTGCAAAATTCTGTCCGAGAAAATGTGATGTCCCTGCCTGCAAAGCCTTTCCATCCTGCATGAGTGCTTCTATGCAGTAGGTATCTAATGCACCGGCAAAACGTTCATTAGCAGATTTCACACCTTTAACAACAGGAATAGCTAACCATTGTTCAGCAAATTCAGCATAAACATCAAGCATTTTTCTTGTTTCTTCAACAGCTTCTTCTGCTGTGGCATGTGCAGTATGTCCTTCCTGCCATAAAAATTCTGCTGTGCGCAAAAATAAACGTGTACGCATTTCCCATCGCACCACATTAGCCCACTGATTGAGCAATATAGGTAAATCGCGATAGGACTGAATCCAGTTTCTGTATGTATTCCAGATAATTGTTTCTGATGTAGGACGTACAATCAACTCTTCTTCAAGTTTTGCATCGGGGTCAACTACGACACTTTTTCCATCATCGGATTGTTTCAAACGGTAATGTGTCACAACGGCACATTCTTTTGCAAAACCTTCTACATGGTTTGCTTCCTTGCTAAAGAATGATTTTGGGATGAAGAGAGGGAAATAAGCGTTGCTGTGTCCTGTTGCTTTAAACATGCTGTCTAACTGTTGTTGCATGCGCTCCCAAATGGCATAACCATAGGGTTTTATGACCATGCAACCCCTGACAGATGAATTTTCTGCAAGGCCTGCACGAATGACAAGTTGGTTGTACCACTCTGAATAATTTTGTTCGCGTGTTGGAAAGTCTTTAGCCATTTTTTATCTTTGAAGTGAAATTGCAATGAATGATTTTTGCAAAACTGTTGAATTTTATGAGATGGCAGCAAAATTGTAAAACAAACATAACATATCCAATTACGTTAAACTATTGTGTATAAAAACATGTCAAACATTAAAAATCAAAATACGATGAAATCAATAGCACTATCTGCAGCAGCAATATTTACACTTGCTTCCTGCACTTCATCACAACAGGCTTCAAATGCCTATTCCGATGACGTTTATTATTCATCCAAAGCAAACAAACCTGCTGAAACCGTGCAGACACAGCAACAAGTGCAGCAACCTCAGCAGGATGTAAGCGATCAATCTGTATCAAATCAGGGCAGCAGCACCTCTGCAGAAAACCGTTTTGATTACAACGATGCAGGCACAACAACACAGGATGGCAACACCTATGTGACTAATAATTATTACAGCGATGATGATTATTATGACTATGCCTATTCATCACGCATACGCAGATTTTATCGCCCAATGTGGAACTATGGTTACTATGATTCCTATTACACCAACTCATACTGGTATGATTATAATCCTTATGACTATGGTGTGAGCATTTATTGCGGTTACAACTGGTGGGCTCCTTCATCATGGTGGGCTCCTTCATTCACTTATTTCAGTTGGGGTTATACACCCTACAACTACTGGTGGAGTAGTCCATATTCATACTATGGATATGGCCCATATCATCATCATGGCTGGAACAATTACAGTTATGGATACTGGAATGGTTATAACAACGGGTACTGGAATGGTTATTATGATGGTTACTATAATGGTTATGGCTACAATCCATACTATTTTAACAGCTACGACAGCTATAGCTACAACAACACATATTACGGACCAAGACGATCAACTTCCGGTTCAGGCAGCAGCAATGCTGTTCCGCCAAGAAGCATAGCCGATTCGTACAATAGGGCTTTGGTGAAAAACGGAAGAAACTCAATGCCTGTAAGTCAGAGTTTTGCCAATGCAATGTCATTACCAACACGTGATACAAAGGATGCAGAAGTAATTCATCCAAGAAATAATGTGAACACTAATAGTCCTGTAAAAGACTCTCGTAATGTTGAAACAGCTCCTGTAAGGAATAATGATGCAGAAGTAATTCACCCAAGAAATAATGTAAACACCAATAGTCCGGTAAAAGACTCTCGCAATGTTGAAACTGCACCTGCAAGGAATAATGATGCTGAAGTAATACATCCAAGAAACAATGTGAACACCAATAGTCCGGTGAAAGACTCTCGTAATGTTGAAACAGCACCTGTAAAAAACAGCAGAGCCGATCAGTTCTCTACGCCACGCAACAATAATGAGGTAAAAGACAACTCAACTACTCCTGCTGCACCTCCGGTGCGCAACAACAGCAGAAATGAAGTTAATCCTGAGTACAACAGTCCACGCAACACAGAAACTGTTCCTCCACGTAATTACGAAAGTAATCCTCGTAACAACAATAATACTCCTGCAGAGTCACCAAGAAGAAACACAGAGAGCAATCCACGCTACAATACACCGGCAGAATCTCCAAGGAGAAATTATGAAAGTGCGCCACGCAATAACAGAAACAGTGAAACTGCTCCACGTCAGGAAGCTCCTGTAAGAAACAATCCTCCACGTCAGGAACACACACCTCGTCAGGAAAGAGCAACACCGGCACCACGTCAGGAACGCAACTTCTCTGAGCCATCACAACAACGTCAGGAATCACGTCCACGACAAGAGTCAACTCCTTCCAGAAACAATTCACGCAACGGAAGATAATTATCAGTAAATAACAATTAACGACATTATGGATTATAGATTTAAAAGCATGCTTGCGGCATGCTTTTTTTTAACCGCAACAGCTTTTGCACAAAACAAAAATGATGCATTGCGCTACAGTATGCAACAAACTTTTGGCACCACTGCCCGCGCTTTGAGTATGGGTGGAGCCTTTGGTGCTTTAGGTGCCGACTTTTCTAGCCTTTCAATAAATCCGGCCGGTATTGCCGTTTATCGCAGAAGCGAGTTTACTTTCAGTCCTGTTTTGCAATTTGGAAACAGCGATGCCACCTATTTAGGTACACTAACATCAGACAATAAAGTAAATTTAGGTGTAGGCAATCTGGGCTTTGTGCTGGCCTTTCCACGCGAGAAAAAAACTTCAGGCTGGATGGGAACATCTTTAGGATTCGGCTACAACCGTATCAACTCATTCAGCGACAGATTTGCTTTTGAAGGAATAAATAAAAATAATTCTATTAATGATTATTTTGCTGAAATCAGTAATGGCATCAGCAAAGCAAATTTATCCGGTGAAGATATGTATCAGTATGATGCAGGTTTGGCATATAACAGTTATCTGACAAATCCTGTTGCAGACAGCAGTTTGATAGATCAGTATCAGGGTGCGCTCTATAATGGCGATTTAAAACAAAAAGGTCTCATCACACGCACGGGTTCGCAAGGCGAAATTAATATTTCTTTTGCTGCTAACTACGAAAATCAGGTTTATCTTGGTGCTACTGTCGGTATTCCTTATTTCAGATATTCTTCAACGGAAGTATATGAGGAGTATGCCTTGCAAAACACAACTAAAGATAGTCTGAGCGGTAAAACTTTCAAAAATTCAAAATACACACAAAAGCTTTCAACGCAAGGCAATGGCGTAAACCTGAAATTAGGTGTCATTTTTAAACCTACAGATATGGTTCGGTTAGGATTGGCCATTCACACACCAACCTATTATGAGATGAACGATCAGTATTCTTCAAAAATTTATGCAAATTTTTCTGAAGGATATTTGGAAAACAAATCACCCGATGGCAGATTTTCTTACAACCTGACCACACCTTTTAAAGTTATTACAAGTGTAGGCTTGGTATTTCTTGATCATGGACTGATTAGTGCCGACTATGAATACTTAGATTATTCTACAGCACGACTCAACTCCAATGAGTACAGTTTTTCTGACGAAAACAGAGATATAAAAGCAAGTCTCAAAAATGGTCAGATTTTAAAAATAGGTGCTGAATACCGATATAAAATTTTCAGTTTCAGGGCCGGAACTGTAATGCAATCAAGCCCCTATGAAGGTGGAATAACTTACAAAGAAGGTAACCGTAGTGCAGTGAGCTACACCGGTGGCTTAGGAATTAAAGGTGGAAACTTTTTTCTTGATTTAGGTTATGCCTATACTAAAACAAGCGGGAATTATGCACCTTACACCTTAGCAGATGGCAGTGCGCCATCAGCATCAATTAATACCAAAATCAATCGTTTTATGATGACTTTTGGTGCGAAGTTTTAAAAGATGATTATTTTTTGTTCAGTCCTTCTATAACACTTTGTGTAATATCGAGCGAATCGTTGGCTAATAAAATTCCATTGCCGCGCTGATAGCCGAAAACAAACTTAAAATTAGTTTGCTTATTCATGTCTTTAAGATAACCAACTAAATGTTTGTGCAAACTATCCTGCATGACAGCTTCTTCTTCAGTCAACATATCAAGTAAATGGTTTTTATATTCAACCAACTGTTGTTGTTTGTGTCCTAATCTTTCTTCTTCGGCACCGCGCTGCTGATCTGTCATGCTGGCACCACGTTTCTGGTAATTTACTATTTCGCCTTCCAATTCTTTGCCTTTGTTTTTCAGAACTACATCAATGCTGTCTTGTTTCTTTTTAAGCGACTCACGAAGACTAATATAATAGTCGTAGTGCTCGAGTAATGTATCAACATTTACAAAAACAATATTGCCATCATTCATGGCAGTGGCAACGCCTGCAGGAGCACAATTGCTTGTACAGCTGTTTACTTTGTAAAATAAATAAGCTACTGCCAGAGTAAGCAGTACACAGTAAATTAAAAGTCCGTTTTTCATTTTATTACGATAAAGATTCAAATAGCGTGCAAAGCTATCAAATTTGGTTTAATGACATTATCCTTTTCAGAGATATACAAAAAAGCTGTTTCAAATCTTTTTTGCTGCATTCATACAATCAAAATACTTTTTCTATTTTCGTGAAGTATGCAAATCATTGACCCGGTCGAAAGACACCTGCTGGAGCAGGAGTTAAACAATGGCCGTTTTATCCGCGATGCCAACAATGGGCAGAACAAGTTGTATGTGGTTACAGCTCATGACTCGCCTAATGTACTGCAAGAAATTGGCCGTGTGCGTGAGCTTACATTCAGAGCTGCCGGTGGTGGCACAGGAAAAGCACTTGATTTAGATGAGTTTGATCTTATTGAAAATTGCTACAAGCAACTTATAGTTTGGAATCCTGCCGATAAAGAAATTGTTGGTGGCTATCGTTTCATACGCTGTGCCGATGCTGCCACTGACCCGCACAGTCAATACAAGTTAGCCACAACAGAACTGTTTCATTTCACCGAAAAATTTATCAAAGACTATTTTCCGCATACCATTGAATTAGGCCGCTCGTTTGTACAACCACAATATCAACCTTCGGCAGAGAATCGTAAAGGCCTTTTTTCTCTCGACAATTTATGGGATGGGTTAGGTGCTATTGCCATTGATAATCCAGACATGAAATATTTTTTTGGAAAGGTAACCATGTATTTGCGTTTTAACCGCATTGCCAGAGATTTGATTCTTGCTTTTATGCAACACTATTTTCCTGATAAAGATAAAATGGTTTATCCACACCACCCATTACCGGCAGAAAATGATGTACATGATTTTGTAGCAAGCCTGAAAAATCTTCCTTACAAAGAAGGTCACCATAATTTGAATAAAAAAGTGCGCGAACTTGGAGAAAATATTCCTCCACTGTTTAACAGCTACATGAATCTTTCAGCAACAATGAAAACTTTTGGCACTGCTTTAAATCATGAATTTGGCGATGTGGAAGAAACCGGTATTTTAATTTCTATTGATGATATTTACGAAAGCAAAAAAGCCAGACATGTAAACACCTATCATCCGGCACATTAAAACTGAACCTTGCCGCTGCCGTTAAAAAGTGTAGTAGTTGTAAACTGTAATCGGAATGGTGCATCGCAGAAATCGAATGTGTTTAATGCTTTTAATTTTACCGTACCGCTTACTGCCTGATAAGTTCCTGATGCATTACTGAATTCCACACAAACTTCACCGGGTGCAAGTGCTCCACTTCCACTTGCAGGACAATGTGCCGGATTTATAATATAGTTTCCTGTTGGTGGATTGTTGCCATAAAACGTAGCACGCAATTGCGAAGTTCCGTTAAGCCCCGTTCCTGTAATACTTCTTGTGTTAGGGTAAAGATTAGCACTGCCATAGGAATACAGAAAATAATTACTATCTAATGTGTTTGCAAATGTGTTGGACGATGGGTTGCACTGATTAAAACTTACCACAACACTGTCGGGCTTGCTATAGCAATGATCTTTGTGCGCATAAACAGTATAAACACCTTCATTGCCCGGAATGGCATTGGTGATGATTGGATTGGGCTGTGTAGAAGTAAATCCTGCCGGCCCTGTCCATATATATTCAACAGAATCGGTAATAGAGTGTGCAAACAGATGAATGGTGTCGTTGGTTTGAATAGTTGTAATGTAATTGGCAAGCACATCTTCCGGACGATCGCAAATTACAGTAACATAAAAAGAGTCAACATTACTCTTGCAAAGTCCATTAATGTCTGCACTTGCATAGTAATACCCCTCGCTTAATGATGATGATTCGGAAATTACAGGATTATAGGTGTTGGCAATAAAACCATTTGGGCCTGTCCATGAATAGGTGGCCCCGGTAAACAAAGTTGCCATTAAGCCAATGCTGTCACCGGCAACTACTGTAGTATCGCCACTGATGTGCATTTCCATTGCAGGGCATGGTGGATTATCGGAACTTTTATCGTTATGACATGAGGTCAGAACGACAAGAGCGAAAATCAAGATATAAAAAGAATTTCTCATTGTAAAAAGCGGATACGAAACTACATGATTCCGGTTGAAGATTAAAATTTACTTTTGCATTGATTAAAATTATGGAAATAAGTTCAGCAGAATTTGTTCAAAGCAATACAGATGTAAAAAAGTGCCCGGAACCCAATAAACCGGAGTATGCATTTATTGGCAGAAGTAATGTGGGCAAATCATCACTCATCAACATGCTTTGTAATAAGAAAGGTCTGGCAAAAACATCTTCTACTCCCGGTAAAACACAACTGATTAATCATTTTATCATCAATGGGCAATGGTTTTTGGTTGACTTACCCGGCTATGGATTTGCAAAAACTGCTCGTACAGAGCGCGAAAAATGGGATGGTATGATTCGCAATTACATGATTTATCGTAAAAACCTGATGTCTGTTTTTGTGTTAATTGACATCAGAATTTCGCCACAACAAAAAGATCTTGACTTTATAAACTGGCTTGGTGAAAAGTCTATTCCATTTAGTTTGGTTTTTACCAAAGCAGATAAACAAACACGTGCCAAAAACGATTTTTCTGTAAAGCAGTTTTGCGAACAGTTATATAAAACCTGGGCAACACTACCTCCATATTTTGTCACTTCTGCCGATACAAAAAGTGGCCGTCAGGAGGTGTTGGATTATATTGATAGCATTAATCAGGGGTTTAAACAGAGTGGTAGATAATAAGAACTAAAAAGCTACTTACCTCCATCTTGTTTATTGGAATTTTCTGATGCATTGGCAACCGGCAATAGTTTAAAATAAGTTGCTTTAAAACGGTTGTTTACCACTTCTCCCTGAACTTCGGCTTTGCGTACAGCAACACAAAATCCATTGTCATCATGCGGATGACCGAATTCAGAAATTGAAACACCATCAACATAATATGCAGTGCCATTAATGCGCACTGCTAAATCGCAATTATCTCCGGGCAGTTTAAAATTACATTCTCCGCAAGAAGTTTCAACTGTAATCAACTCTTTAGCTGCATCGGGTTTTGAAGCTAATTTAGAGGCTACCTGCGCCATAGTAAAATTTGATAGTACATAAAAAAGTACTGAAAGGAATAATGATTTCATTGTAATGATTTTTACTATTAATCTTCAAAGTTACGAATAACAAATGTCATCATGAAAATAAAAACAGATATTTTAAAATCGCTTTAAAAAAGGCATTTCAGGTCATTTTCTTTCCAAAAAATGTCAACTTTCCCTCATCCTCCACTATAGCAGAACTTCTTACCTTTGCACTCTTTGAAAAAACAGTGTAATGAGTCATAAACCATATCCTGAATTCAAGCAGTTGGATTTGGCAGCAATTGCCAATGACGTTCTATTGAAATGGGATAACGAGCAAACTTTTGATGCCAGCATCACCTCACGCCAGGGCGCTAAGGCTTATAATTTTTATGAAGGGCCGCCAAGTGCCAACGGCTTGCCCGGCATTCACCACGTTATGGCACGTGCCATTAAAGATATTTTTTGCCGTTTTAAAACGTTGCAGGGCTATCAGGTAAAGCGCAAAGGTGGATGGGATACTCATGGACTGCCTATTGAACTTAGTGTAGAAAAAACTTTAGGTATTACCAAAGAAGATATAGGTAAAAAAATATCTGTTGAAGATTACAACAAAGCCTGCCGCAAAGAGGTGATGAAGTATAAAGAAGTGTGGGATGACCTGACACGTAAAATGGGCTATTGGGTAGATCTGAAAAACCCTTACATCACATTTGAAAATGGCTACATTGAAACTTGCTGGTACTTGCTGAAAGAGCTTTATAAAAAAGATTTGTTGTATAAAGGCTACACCATTCAGCCTTATTCTCCGGCAGCAGGAACAGGTCTCAGCTCGCATGAATTGAACCAACCGGGCACTTATAAAATAGTGAAAGATACCACTGTGGTGGCTCAGTTCAGAATAAAAAAAGAAACACTGCCACAGTCTTTACAAAAAGATTTGCAGAATATAAATTGTGACTTTTATTTTCTTGCATGGACTACAACACCCTGGACATTACCTTCAAACAGCGCATTGGCAGTAGGTGAAAAAATCGGTTATGTGTGGGTGAAGACGTTTAATCAATACACCAACGAACCTATTGTTGTTGTGCTTGCCAAAGATTTGTTCGCAAAATATTTTAGTGAAAAAAATGCAGCACTTAGTCTTGAAGATTTTAAACCCGGTGACAAACAAATTCCTTTTAAAGTAATTGCAGAATGTAAAGGTTCCACACTGACAGGAATTGCTTATGAGCAATTGTTACCCTATGTAAAACCTGACGGAAAAGCTTTTGTTGCTGTTGCAGGAGATTTTGTTAGCACAGAAGATGGAACTGGCATTGTTCACATAGCGCCAACCTTTGGTGCAGACGATTTTCGTACTGCAAAACAACAAGGCATCAGTGCAATTTTAGTTACTGACGAAGGTGGAAATCCTTCACCATTAGTTGATAAGAGAGGCCGTTTTGTGAAAGAAGTTACTGACTTTGCAGGAGAGTATGTAAAAGAAGAATATCTCACTACGAATGAAAAAGAAGCCGAGCGTCAGAAACAAGGAAGAGATAAATATTTGTCAGTTGATGAACGCATTGCCATCAAATTAAAGCAGGAAAACAAAGCATTTAAAGTAGAAAAGTACGAGCATAATTATCCGCATTGCTGGCGGACAGACAAGCCTGTTTTATACTATCCTTTAGACAGTTGGTTTATCCGTACAACAGCCTGCAAAGACAAAATGATTGCCCTCAACAAAACAATCAACTGGAAACCGGAGTCAACAGGTATAGGTCGTTTTGGCAACTGGCTTGAAAACTTAGTTGACTGGAATCTGTCGCGCTCACGTTATTGGGGAATTCCTCTTCCTATATGGCGAAGTGAAGATGAAAAAGAAGAAAAATGTATAGGCTCTATTATTGAGCTTCGTACAGAAATTGAAAAAGCTGTAGCAGCAGGTTTTATGGATGCACATCATCTGGAACATGTAGATGCTTCTAAATCTGACTTTGATCTTCACAGACCTTATGTGGACAACATTATTCTGATTTCAGATACAGGTAAAAAAATGTATCGTGAAACTGATTTGATTGATGTGTGGTTTGACAGTGGTGCTATGCCCTATGCACAATGGCAATTAGATCAGGAAAAATTAAGTAAAGGCCTACCAATGCCTTTCAACGAAGGGTTTAACACAGGCTATCCGGCAGACTTTATTGCAGAGGGCGTTGACCAAACTCGTGGTTGGTTTTTTACCTTACATGCCATTGCAGTAATGCTGTTTGATTCAGTAGCTTTTAAAAATGTTGTGTCAAACGGATTGGTGCTTGATAAAAACGGAAATAAAATGAGTAAACGCTTAGGCAATGCTGTTGATCCGTTTGAGACTATTGGCAAGTATGGCCCCGATGCTACACGTTGGTACATGATAAGCAATGCACAGCCCTGGGACAATCTTAAATTTAACGTAGATGGCATTGCCGAAGTGCAACGAAAATTTTTCGGAACACTATACAATACTTATTCGTTTTTTGCACTATATGCCAATATTGATGGTTTTGTTCCTGATGAAAAAAATAAAGTACCCGTGCAGGACAGATCTGAATTGGATCGCTGGATATTATCAAAGCTCAACAATTTAGTGCAGCGTGTCACGGATAGTCTGAACGATTATGAGCCCACATTTGCAGCCCGTCAGATCGAAGAATTTGTTGATGAGCATCTCAGCAACTGGTATGTACGTCTTTCACGAAGACGTTTTTGGCGCAGCGAAATGAATACCGACAAACAATCTGCTTATGAAACGCTGTTTGAATGTTTAATGGTTACAGCACAGTTGATGAGCCCGGTAGCGCCTTTCTTCTCCGACTGGCTTTACAGAAATCTTACCGATAGCATGCGTAGCAATGCCATTGCAGCTAAAACACCATTGCAATATACCTCTGTACACCTTACCTATCTGACCAAGGCAGAAACTAAAATGATTGATACTGCCTTAGAGGAAAGAATGGATTTTGCACAACGTATTTCAAGTATGGTACTGGCATTACGTAAGAAAGTAAACATCAGAGTGCGACAGCCCTTGCAAAAAATACTCATTCCTGTGGACAGCCCAAAGCAACAAATGGCTATTGAACAGGTGGAAAAACTGATACTTACTGAGGTAAATGTGAAAGAAATGGAGTTTGTTACCGATGCCTCAGGATTGTTGGTAAAGAAAATTAAAGCCAACTTTAAAGTGCTGGGCAAGAAGCTGGGGGCACTCATGAAAGATGCTGCTGCTGCCATAGCACAAATGACTCAGGATGACATACGTAACTTAGAAAGTAAAGGCACATTTGACCTCAGAATCAACCAAAATATAGTTGCAATATCGGTCGAAGATGTAGAAATCAGCTCAGAAGATATTCCCGGCTGGCAGGTCAATAGTAATGGGGGTTTAACGGTTGCATTAGACATCAGTATATCGCCCCAACTTCGTGACGAAGGCATTGCCCGTGAACTGATTAACAGAGTGCAAAACCTGCGTAAAGACAAGGGATTTGAGGTAACGGATAAAATACTGGTTAAACTTAAAAATCAGCCATCTATAATCACTGCAATCGAAAGTAATTTAGACTATATTTGCGCGGAAATTTTAGCCTCCTCATTTACATGGGTAGAAACATTAGCTACACCGGTAGCCGATGAAATAGAGGTTGAAGAAGGAGTTAAAACATTAATTGAAATAGAAAGGATTTAAAAATGGCAAGTAAAGCGAAGAAAAAGCCTGTAGCAAAGAAAGCTGCACCAAAAAAGGCTGCAGCAAAAAAAGCTACACCAAAAAATAAAAAAACAGCTGTTAAAAAAGTTGTTAAAGTGGTAAAAAAGGCTGCTGTTAAAAGTAAGCCTGTAGCAAAAAAAGTAGTTGCTAAAAAAGCAGTAGCAAAAGGTAAACCTGCTAAATCAAAGACTGTAACTAAGAAGGCTGTTGCAAAAAGCAAAGTAATTAAAAGCAAAGCAGTTGCAAAAAAAGTAGCAAAGGCAAAACCTGTTGCTAAAGCAAAGGTTGTTAAACCTGCAATGGTTGTTAAGCCAAAACCAATTAAAATTATAAAGCCTGGTGTAACTGCAAAATCACAAAAAGAGGATAAAAGCAAATCGGCAACATCTATGATTAAACACGTAGAGAAGCCAAGAGAAAGTTCACGCAGACGCAGCAACCCTCCAATTGTTAAACCGGCTGCTCCTCCGCGTACTACGCCATTACGTGAAGACCCTGTTCTTCCAGATGCACCTGTTGCTTCTATTCTTAAAAAACCGGTTGCAATGCTTGACAACAGACCTACAAAGTTGGAAAACAGCCCGGATAAAACACGCTACAGTGATGCAGAATTAAACGAGTTTCGCGAGTTGATTATTCAAAAATTGACTGATGCAAAAGTTGAGTTAAACAACCTGCAGGCATTTCTTAACAACAGCAATGAACATGGTACTGACGACACTGCTTCATCATTTAAGATGCTTGAAGATGGCAGCGACACTTTAGCAAAAGAAGAAGCCGGACAACTTGCTGCGCGTCAACGTAAGTTTATTGAGCAACTTGAAAATGCATTGGTACGTATCGAAAACAAAACGTATGGCCTTTGTCGTGTAACCGGCAAGTTGATTCCAAAAGAAAGACTTCGTGCTGTGCCACACACTACACAAAGCATTGAAGCCAAGGTACAACAGTATCGCGATTAATATTTATTTATGACACAATACGAGGATTGTCAACATTTTTGGCAATCCTCATTTTATATCAATCCATACAATTGAAAAAATATATTGCTCTTGTTTCCGTAATTCTGATTTTAGATCAGTGTTTGAAATTCTGGATTAAAACCAATATGTATCTCGGTCAGGAATACCATATTGCAGGCAATTGGTTTATCATACATTTTACTGAAAATAATGGAATGGCCTTTGGCATGGAATTGTTCGGAAAAAAATTTCTTTCACTTTTCCGTATCGGGGTCATGTTTGCATTAGCCTGGTATGTATGGCATCTGCATAAAACAAAAGCGCATCACATTTACACCACAGCTATGGCATTAATTTTTGCCGGTGCAGTTGGTAATATTATTGACAGTATTTTTTACGGCCGCCTTTTTTCCTCCAGCGAATTTGGTGTTGCAACCTTTATGCCCGATGCCGGAGGCTATGCCGGATGGCTACATGGTAAAGTAGTGGATATGTTTTATTTCCCGATTATTCAGACACATTATCCGCAATGGTTTCCACTTTGGGGCGGAGAAGAATTTATTTTTTTCAGACCTGTTTTTAATATTGCCGATTCAGCAATTACTGCAGGTGTTTTATTAATTATTCTTTTTAACCGAACAATTTTTAAGCACATTGAAACAACTCCTGAAACAGAACAGACTACTGTTGAAATGCGGTCAGAGGAGTTAAATACCGCAAATCATAACAGTTAAATCTGAACAAAAAGCAAATTGCCTTTTGTTCAGATAACACAATGTTTATCGCTTAACTAATTTGTAGTTTGTGATTCCATTTTCATTGTTCAGTTGCAGAATATACATGCCGCTAACAAATTGCTGCATATTCAATACATTCTTACCCTGATGCAACGTACCGCTCCACAATTGCTTTCCTTCAACAGTCAAAATAATTGCATTTTCTGTCTGTGGTAATTCAATTGTCAGATAGTCGTTAAACGGATTTGGAAACACATTATGTGCTTGTTTAAATATAGTTTGCAATCCAACTGTTGTCATATTATACACTGCTGACATGGATGAACAACCGTTAGCATCTGTAACCATTAAGCTGTAGTTTCCATTTTGTGACGGAACATAAAAGTCATTTGTAGCACCGGTAATGGCATTGCCGTTGTAAAACCATTGATAAGTACCTACAGTCGTTGTCGCTAATAATGAATCGTTAGAAAGTGTAATTGTCGGTACTACAGGTAATGGGAATGCAGTCACCGCAACAAGAGTTGACATGACAGAGCCACAAGCATTTGTAATTTCCACTTCATAATTTCCACTCTGTGTTGCTGTTATTAACTGCGTAGTTGCCAAAGGCGTTCCATTCATATACCATTGCCATGCGTAATTATTACCGGTTGCTGCTGTAAGCACAACATCTCCTCCTGCACAGAATGACAATGCCCCGGAAGCAGTTATTACAGCAGTTGGTAAACTGTCCGCTGTCAGTATTACAGCAACGGAAGTATCACTACCACATAAGTCACTTTCAACGACAGAATACACACCGGCAGAATTTGCAAAATGACTGTTGGTAGTAATGCCTGAAAGAATATTTCCATTATGCAACCAGGTAATGCCTGCAGACTGCAAAGAATAGTTAATTTGTACAGAATCACCATGACATATTGTTGACGAAGCTGCAGTGAGACTTCCTGCAACTGGAGCTGATTGAACTGAAACTGTTTGAACAGACGATGTTACATTACCACAACTATTACTCACTACAACTGTGTAATCTCCTCCACTTGCAGCAGTGTAATTTTCTGTTGTTGCACCGGAAATATCAACACCATTCAATTGCCACTGATAGGAATATGTAGAATCAAATAAAGTAGAAAGTGTAACTGTGGTACCTAGACACAATGTTAATGGTCCTGATGCAGTAACCTGAACCGTTGGCATTGGCAAAACATTAATTGCAGCAGCATTAGATGTAATAGTACCACATGAGTTGGTAATGTTTAATGTATAGTTGCCTGTTGCTGATGCCAAATAGTTATCTGTAGTAGCTCCGGAAATGTCTGTGCCATTTAGTTGCCACTGATAAGTATATCCGGAATCAACATTAACTGACTGTAATAAAGCAGAGTTGCCACTGCAGAATGCCGATAAACCCTGATTAACAATTGAAGCAACTGCATTGTTCTCAATTCTTAAATCAAACCCATTATCTCCTCCTGTTAATGCAGGACTTGAAGATATAATTCTGATTCTGTAACCATTTCCTACAGGAGTATTTGCAGGAATTACTGCATTAATATTCCCAGAAACTCTTGAAGTAACACTTCCAATATTTACAGCATTTGCAAAGCTGCCAGTGGCATCACTTAACTGTGCTGTAAAACTATTAGCAGTTTGTAAAAATCCGGAACCATTGAAACTACCTGTAGCTGTATATGGAATTGATACATTACTGCCGGCACAGTATGCTGCATTTAAACTTCCTGGTGATACCGTATTGTAATCATCACGATATATAATTTCTGTCACTACTTCTAACCCTAAAATTTCTGTGGTTGTAATCTGTAGCACAGGAATAATTTCATTATTGGCTAACCATTTATATTGTGTTGTCTTTGGTCTGTTTAAAGCAAAATTCAGATTTAATGTGTCAACACTTATAGTATCTTTTATATACAATTGTGTTTTTACACGTAAGGTGTTGAATGTTCCATGTGGTGTTGTAAGCGTTCCCCAACCATCAACGTGATTAATTCTTGTCTGTGTAAGTCCATAATAACCTAAGCCGGGAAGACCGATATTCCATGCTGAATGAGAGGTATCTGAATTGTTATAATTTAATGGCAGGTTGTAAATAATATCATGCTGACTGAAGGCAACAGGCATAGGAATATTCGCAATCTCTGCACCGAAGCCTACTTGTTTATATACACTGCTTGAACGATAATAGAAATTATATGGATCGGTAATTGTCAACAAAGGGTTTGAAGGTAATGCTTGTCCAGGTTCTGTTACGTTTGCTCTGTTTGGATTAAATGGCAGATTAGAAAAAAACAAAGAATAAATAAATCCTGTAGATGAAACATTTTGATAAGATTTTAAATCTTGTCCATTGTTGCGGAGGTTACCAAAACTCCAAGTGTGATTGGTGCCTGTTGCACTAAAGTTTATCAATGGATTTACAACAGCTTTTGTAAAGCGTGCTGTATCACCGGCAGAAGGCATTTCATTATTTGTGATACTAATTTGAGCTTGTGCACAGAGGCATCCTAATAAAATAACAGCAGTAGATAGTAATCTCATAATACTCGGATTTTGAATTATACCTATAATACTTCAAAATCTGTGCAAGTAATATATGTTTTGGGTGAAGGTCTGATATTATCATGTGAGGGGTTGAAATTTTCAAATTAAAAAACCTCTCTACTAAAAAGAGTTTAAACATTTTTATCTGCCGTACTAATTCAAGAATAAAATGCAAATAAACTTTCAGAATAAAAACAATAATATACTATTACGCTCCATGCTCTTTCACAATTTTATTAAGCCATTTTAACATCAGTAAAATAATTATTGTAGTTATCATTACTAATGTGAAATTAACTAAGAAAAAGTTTGCTTTATGTTCATATTCATCCCACATACTTGCCAGCACGCCACTCAATTTATTTCCTATTGATGTGGATAAAAACCATCCGCCCATCATCAGTGCTGTAAGTCGTGGTGGACTTAGTTTTGATACCAATGACAATGCCATTGGGCTTAAACAAAGCTCACCAACAGTTATTACTCCATAGCTTGCAATGAGCCACCACATAGAACTTTTCTCTAAACCATTATGACATGCATAAGTAGCTGCGACCATTACCAATGTTGACAATGATGTAATGAGAAAGCCATAAAATATTTTCCATGTTGTAGAAGGCTCGCTGTTTCTTCTTTTGAGAAATGCCCAGAAAGCAACAATCACAGGTGTTAATATTACAACCCAAAATGGATTAATTGATTGACCTAATTCTGTTGAAATTAATGTTAGCGATTCACCTTCTTTAGGTAATTTATCTGCAGGAACATTCTTATAATAAAGTGGGTAATCCCATGTTTTTATTGCTTTTTTATTTTCGTCACGTGCCACACGAAACTGACTATCGGTTAATGGTACAGAGTCTTTTGAGAAGGTTACTGTTTGTGTTACTCCAAGCACTTTAGCAACAGGTTCTACACTCTGTGGTACTTCACGATTGGTATAACTTTCAGCCCATGTAGTTAGTGCTGTTCCATTTTGTTTAAACACAGCCCAAAAAACTATTGCAACAGCAAATACTGCCAGCAATGCAGCTAGTGGCCGTCTGTCCTCTTTATCTGAACGCAAAAGTATATTTACATAATATCCGGCAACAGGTAGGGCACCTAAAATAAATGCATCGGTTGAATCGCTACCGAAAATATTTTCAGGAATTATCCAGCCAATATACCCTGCAATTAATGCAGGTAATAATGTTATACCTAATATTTTTGATACAGGCATATCTTCGGGCTTTACAGGCTTGCGAACATCGGCATGTGCATAGTGCTTATTGCCAATCCAAAAAATAATGACACCTACAAACATTCCAATCCCTGCAGCGGCAAAGGCAGCACCCCAACTGAAGTTGTTTCGCAAATAAGAGCCGAAAAAATTACAGATAAATGCTCCGATGTTTATCCCCATGTAAAAAATATTGTATCCCGAATCTTTGAGTGGCTTATACTCCGGATCGTTATACACATTACCAAGAATGGTCGAAATATTTGGTTTAAAAAATCCATTACCAATGATGATGAGTAATAGTGAAACATAAAATGCAGTCATGCCGGGTATTGCCAATCCACAATATCCTATACCCATAAGAATGCCACCAAGTGTAATTGAAACACGATATCCTAAAACTCTATCGGCAATTAATCCACCAACAAACGGAGTCAAGTAAACTAATGCAATGAATGTTCCGAAAATATCTGAAGCTTCTTTTCTGTCCATTGCCATGCCACCACGTTGTGTGTCTGTCATGTAAAGGAAAAAAATACCAAGCATGAGATAGAAACCGAATCGCTCCCACATTTCAGACAGGAACAGGTAGGGCAATGCCTTTGGATGCTTCTTATTCATTTTGAAACGATTTAAAATTTCAGCAATGATAAAAAACTAAACTAAAAAAACAATCAATTTTTTTAGGTATGCAATAAATTTTTTACGGTTTTGAAAATATCAGCTGCTACTTGCTGAACATCATTTTTGCCATTAACAAAAACAATGCTTTCTGTATTCTTTAGTAATTTGAATGCTTTAAGATAATTATCATAGACTTTACGAAGGTTTTCTTTGGTTTCGTACAATTCTGTTGAGGTGCGTGTAGCAATAATGCGTTTAAATGCAGTTTCAGGATCTACATCTACAAAAATATTCAGGTCAGGTTTTAACAACGCTGCGCATTTAGCATTGATAGACATTACCCAATCCATTTCTACATAGGCACTATGATAGGCATAGGACGAAAAATAATAGCGATCTGTGATTACCGTATAGCCTTTTTCAAGCATTGCCAGAATTCCATTTTCCTTATCAAGCAAATGCTGCAATCTGTCTGCAACAAACAATGCTGCAATGGTATGCTGATCGGCATTTACTCTATGATTAAAAATTGAACGAATGAGTTTTCCTGCTTCAAAATTCGTGGGTTCATTTGTTGCATAAACTTTATAACCGGCTTCTTCAAGGTTGGCTTTCAGCAATTGTACCTGTGTACTTTTACCACTACCATCTATTCCCTCTACTGCTATAAATAAATTTTCTTTTTTCATGAATGACAGATTCAAACAGAATAATTAATTCAGTTTGGCCATTTCACTTTTAAGGTAGTCAATAACTTTCACTTCTGTACAGTCTATATTTCTGATTTCGCTAAGATACCAGCTTGTCCAGTCACCAAAGTGAATCAAATAAATTGCCTTTTCTATTGGTGAACCACCTTTACTCCATACTTCGTAAATGTGTGGTGTGTAGCGACCAAATATCTCTTTACAAATATCCATTCGCTTTGCTGTTCTGAAAAAATCATCTTTATCTCTGAACAACACTACAGCAATATCATTATGTGGTTGTGTCCATCCTACAAGCTCATTGTGTGTCATCTCCGGAAAAACATGATGCCAGCACAACATTTTTCCATTTTCCTGCACTTGTTGTCTGAAACGCACAACAACACCTTCATTATTGGAAGCTGAATAAATGACTGGAATTTTCCCAATCAGCTCTGATGCAAGCTTATGTGATGCATTTTTAATATTAGCAGATTCTGCATCTAACAAATCAACAGCATTCTTCAATGAGGCTTTAAAACCATCACCTATAAGTTTAAAAGCATGTAGTATATAGAAAAGTTGTGTTGATGAATATCCATAGCAGGAACGTGGTGGCATGCCACCCGGAATTAATATATGATCCAATCCATGTTGTTTTGCTAATTCAACTGTTTTGCCTCCTGAGCTGACACATACAACTTTTGCACCTTGTTTTATTGCCATATCCATGGCATGAAGTGTCTCTTCTGTATTTCCTGAATAGGAACTTACAACTACCAGCGAATGTTTGTTTACAAATGCAGGCATAAAATAATCTTTGTTCACCATAAAAGGTATCGGCATCTCTTTCTCACACAATTGTGAAACAATGGTTCCTCCAATTCCAGATCCACCAAGTCCGGTCACCAATACATTTTTTATTTCATGTGGCCAGCTTGTAGCTTTAAATGTTTCGCCAATAGTCATAGCCTCGCGCATTTGCGAAGGAAAATTCTCGATTAGTTGCTTCATATTCATACAGCAGAAAAACTTAAAATGTTATGCTGCAAACATAAGCTATTTGTACGAAAACTTATACTTGTGAAAGGTAATTTCAGCCTTGCTTTTTCTGTTCTTTAATCCATAGTTTAATGGATTTTTCGAGTACACTTAATGGAAGACAACCATAGGAAAGTAGCTGATCATGAAATTTCTGAATACTGAATTTATCTTTTAACTGCTCTTCAGCTTTTTGACGTAATTCAATAATTTTTAACTGACCTATTTTATACGACAATGCCTGACCCGGTATGGCCATGTAGCGTTCAATTTCTGCAGTAATATCAGCCTCGCTTTCCATTTCATTATCCAATGAATATTGAATTGCCTTTTCGCGCGTCCATCCTTTCAGGTGAATACCCACATCTACAACCAAACGAATGGCTCTGTGCATTTCCTCGCTCAGGCAACCAAAATACTGATAGGGATCTGTATATAATCCTAATTCCTTCCCTAATGATTCTGTATATAAAGCCCACCCTTCGCCATAGGCTCCAAACCAACCAAAGCGCCTGAACTCAGGTAGTGATGTATTTTCCTGCTGTAATGAAATCTGATAATGATGACCTGGAATGGCTTCGTGCAGAAACAAATCTTCCATACCTACAACATTATATTTTGTTGCATCTAAAATAGGTACATAAAAAACCCCGGGTCTTGATCCATCAGGTGCTGCTGTGTTATACTCTGCACTGGCAGATGCTGCACGATAAGCTTCTGTCTGCCTAACCTCAAAAGCTGCCTTAGGCACATGATTAAAAAGTTTTTTCAACTGTGGTTTCATTCTGTCTTCTATTGCAAGATAGGCTGCAATTACATCAGAATCTTTCTTAAATGGAAAAAATTGTGGGTCAGTATGAATGAAATGAAAAAATTCTTTAAGTGATCCTTTAAAACCTGTCTCTGCTTTTACTTTATCCATCTCTGAATGTAAACGTTCGACTTCTTTAAGGCCTAAATTATAAATCTCATCAGGACTCATTGTTGTTGTTGTCCATTTATTCGCAAGCCAGTTATAATATTCTTTTCCTCCCGGAATATTAGAAATACCGGCAACAGGAAGACAAGCAGGCAAATATTCTTTCTCTAAAAAAACTGCCATCTTTTCAAAGCTTGGATTTAATTGATTAAGGATTGCATTCGAGTAAGCATCCGTTAATCGTTTTTTATCTGCATCAGAAAAACTATCGGGCATATTTTTAATTGGCCCGTAAAAAACACTCTCTTCAACTTTGTTTGCAATGAGTGATTTATACTGTGGAATTGTTCTTTCAATGAGGATACGTGCAGGAACAAACCCTTGTAACATTCCTCTTTTCATATTATTTATGGAAGTATCCTGATAAGCTACAAAGGCAGAAATACGTTGCAGGAAATTATCATAGTCTTTTACAGTCTTAAATGGCTGAGAGCTTGTGCCTGAACCCAATTGAGAAAATGTGAGATGCATACCCCAAAACTGATTTACAGGCATTAGGTTTGAAGGAAATTTCAGGCCTTCTTCCTCTATGTTTAAAGTATATTGTAACACCTCATAACTTATTAAATCCTGACCTGTCAATTCAGGCTTGTTAATAGTAAGCAGCTTTTCGGAGTAACGGTGATAGAATTGACGAAGTGTGTCAATATAAGCATCACTGATATCAATTGGTAGTAAATCATTATAACGGTTATCGGCATTTGCTGTGGCCTCAAGAGGGAAATAGCGCATTCGCTCCTGATAATAGCCATCAGTAATTTCCTTTAACAATACAGATGTGTCTTTTATTGACTGCTTTCCACTGTCTTTACATGCCGCAATAAAAAATACACTGATTACAATAAAAAGTCTTTTCATTTTTCCTCCACTTTGAAAAACCAAATTTAAAATTAAAAAAGATTTCAATATATAGATTTATATCGAGAATTTTTTATCAAAATTGAAGATAAACCGGCATGACAGGATTGGCTTGTTTAAGAACGATTACAAAAATTACAACTGCCGTTGCTACAGATGCCTTTAGTAACCAATGCCACTTTTCAGTATAATTGATAATAATTTCATTCCATCGGATTGGCAAAAAGTGCAATACAAATCCTAGTAACATCACTAACAACACTTCACTATAATTGGCACTGAATAATGTCCAACCTTCAGCATAGAAGTTAAACACAATCTGATGAATCATGTTAAAACTGTCAGTAAAGGTTGTGCACTTAAAAAATATCCAGCAAAGACAAACAAAATGAAATGTTATAATGATGCCTGCAATGCGTGTTAAACGTCCGGAAAAATGTGATGGATATGCTGCCTTCCATAACTTATGAAAAGCTAATGCCACACCATGTAATGCACCCCAAAAAATAAAATTCAAGCTGGCACCATGCCATAGTCCACCAAGCAACATGGTGATAAATAAATTAATGTAGGTTCTTACTTCTCCTTTACGATTACCACCTAACGGAATATAAAGATAATCGCGCAACCACGATGAAAGTGAGATGTGCCATCTGCGCCAGAACTCTGTTATGGAGGCCGACTGATAGGGTGCAAGAAAGTTAATATTGATATCTATACCTATCCACTTTGCAATACCTATTGCCATATCACTATAGCCGGAAAAATCACAATAAATTACCAATGCATAGCCATACACTGCAAAAAGACATTCCATACCTGTGTGCCGCAAAGGATCATCAAACACATACTGAACTAAATTGAGATAGATAAAGTCTGAAATAACAACCTTCTTAAACAATCCGGTCAGAATTAAAAACAAGCCTTTAGATACATCATGTGCAGTGAGTGCAATCTCTTTTCTTATCTGAGGTATGAAATCTGCTGCACGCACTATCGGTCCCATCATTAGTTTTGGGAAAAATGAAAGAAAAAACAGGTAGTCAATAAATTTTTTTACCGGCACAAACTGTCTTCTGTAAACATCAATAGTATAACTCAGATTTTCGAAAGTGTAAAATGATATACCTATTGGCAGATAGACATCTATTGGCTGAACATTTCCGGTTAGTATGGCATTATACAAGTCAATTAACAGGTTGGTGTATTTGAAATAAGCAAGTAGTCCAAGATTGATGACAACGCTGAAAACGAGTAATGCTTTTCTCCGAAAATCAGATGTTGCATTGTAAATAAAATTACTGAGGTTAAAATCAATTACGGCAGCCGCAAGAACCAAAAGCACATAAACTCCTGAGGCTTTATAAAAGAAATAAAGTGAGAAAAGTGTTACTGCAACAATTCGTAAAGTTCCTGTTCGTTGCAGAAGTCTAAATACGAACAAAAACAACAACAAATAAAAAAGAAAAAACGAACTGTTGAAAAGCAATGGATTTGCTTTATCATACAAAAACTGATGTCCAAGCTTTTCCCAATCTATTGTCATTGTTCAGATAATGGTTTAAGAAGCGCCTGAAGCAACATTAATCCCTGCATTTCATATCCTGAACGGTTCAGGTGAATTCGCCTGGCATCACTCATTTTATTTTTTGCAAAACGAAGCATACTTCCCTTGCCGCCTGAGCACTCATATAAATCAAAAAAAGCTATTTTATTATCCATGCAATATTTCTGAAGGAGATTTTTAATAGCAATTACATTTGGATTAGGTACATACACACCACGTCTTATACGTTTACATGATTCCGTTGGTGAAGTAATCAATATTGACGCTGTTGGTGAAACATTCCTGAGTTTAGTTATAAAGGAATCAACGGTCTGAATAAATACTGTTCCATCAAAATACTTTGCGAAAGCCTCGTTTGTGCCAAATGAAAGAATATACAGGTCAGCATTCAGTTCTTTTACTTGTTCAAAAAACATTGGTTGCCCAAGAAAACTTTTATACTCTGCACCATTTACACCAATATTATGATAAACAACACCAGAGCTATCATTCAAAAGATTTAAACCGAATAATGTATAAGTAGTATCAGAACTGATGTTAATTTTACAATTCGATAAATAATCAGAAAATCTGAACTCATTAATTCCTGTTGCAAGTTTTATTGGGTTTACTGTTTCAATTATTGCTAAACTATCACTTGCAGTCATAAAAGTACTGTCAGGTTTATAAAATACTTGAACTCTGTTAAATCTATAATCTATACCTTCATTATTTCGTAAGCTAATTCCTACAGATGGGCTACTGTCGTTGGTTGTTACTGAAAATCCGGTGATGCCGGTTGATAAAGAATCTTGTGTAATTACATTTCTATTTCCTTTCCAGCTATTCTGAGAAAAAGAAACATAGTCATGCGGGCCGTTAGAACGCGCAAGTTTGTATGGAAATACAATTCCCCTACCGGCATTACCATAGCGTTGTTGTAGTCCTCTGCGAACCATACCTGAAAAATATCCGGCCTGTAAATGCGAATCGCCAATGTGCACTATACTAACTTTTTTCCCGTCAGCTCTACTCTGCAACAATTTACTATAAAAATTTTTCAATGCTTCTTTCTGTTCAATATCAATTGCATCGGGTTTAAGAAATTTCAATAAAGACATTTTATATTCAACAAATTTCTCATATTGCAACACAGGCATTGTAGTATCGGAATCACTCTGTGCATGACATTTTGTACAATATATTAACAGAGAAAAAATTAAAATTATTCTTTTCATTGTTTTGCCTGAGGCTTAATCATTGTATCTCTTTTCACTTCCATAGTTTCCACCGTTTTACTATATCTATCATAGCTTTTAATAATATCATCATACAACATTCCTGCAATTTTTCTTCCACCTGCAAAATTGGGATGTGTATAGTCTAAATTTGCTAATTGCGGATTACCCTCTGCCCAACTTACCATACTGTTATAACCTCCCATTGCTTCATATAAATTATAAAAGGCTACATCACTTCTTTGTGCAATTCGTTTTTGCAATTCAACAAAAATGGGAATATCTGGCTCTGTTTCGTAGCCATCTTCTGCACGATAACTTTTATCACCTACACTCATGACTAAGATTGATGCATCAGGAAATGCTTCTTTAATGTAGTTTAATGTTTTCTGAAATGATGAAGCATACCAACTATAGTTTTTCACATCATGAGCAACTACATTTAAACCATAGCTTAGAATTATCAACTTGTAATTTTCTTTTGCGCCAAGAGACTTTAATTCACCAAAAGGAATATTGGAAAGAGGAATTCCGGAATTTCCACGAAACGAAAAATTATCTACATAAACACCGTTTCCTTTATCGAAATAAAGTCCATGTACTTCACAATTTGGTTTTTTAAAGGTTAATTTAACTTCCTTTATAGGATTGTTCCTTATTAATTCAACCTCTTTAAAACTACCAATACTATCAACAGGGAAAACTAAAGAAGTGTCTTCGTTCAAAATAAAACTTTTAGGTGGACACTGGCGACAAATCATTTTTACCTCTGAATATACCGGGTAGAATCTGCTTGCTTTATAATCAACCCAACTACCCTTTGATGAAACAAAACTGTATCCCCCTATTCCCAGTTTATAATTCTGTTTTGGTTTTTTCATAAAACTATAAACTTCCCAGTCATCAGAAAAAGTTTGTCTTATTGTTTGCCTGAATTGTGCTACAGGTGAAGTAACAGGAACAAAGCCAACACCGCTGCCACCATAAATTTTCTGCATCAGTTTTCTGAAGTCCTGTGTCACCAAATCACCTTCTATCATAGAATCACCAAACCATGCAATCCTGATTTTTCCATTTTCATTTTCATGATTGTGCAATGCTTCAAAGAACCTTGTTAAATCAAGTTCACCTGACTTATAATTTATCTTAGTCGCAGTAGATTTTGCTGTGTCTGTTAATACCTGCTTAACAGTATCATTTTTAAAAAATACAGAATCGTTTACAATTGCCAAACTTTGCGGTTTTTCCTTTTTATTTTCCTTATGAATAATATCGCTATAGAGATTAATTTTCTTGCTCCCAGTCAAATATTTTGGCATTATCGAGATTACAGATAAAATAACTGTAAGAAAAAACAGAATTTTAATAGGCTCGTTATTTCGGGAATTTTTCACAGCTTATGATTGGCTTTATTGAGCAGTACGCGCCTTAACCTGTTTTAAAACTTTAATGTAATGTGGAGAACGCGCATACCTTATTCTTTTCAGAAAATCATAGTAATTTTCTGACTGGTTGGTATAAAATTTATCCTGCCATTTTTTATAATAGTCAACACTTGCTTGCCAATTGATAAAACTCATATAGCGTTTGGTAAAACGAAATGCAAACAAATTGTTTTTGTCCATGAGAAGTTTGGCTTTGAAGTGTCCTGTTTCGAGCAATGCTTGTTTTAAGACTATATCAGAATTTAAAATTCCTATACTATCCATATAATTCCTAACATCTTCAACAGCAATTCTTGACCGTTTATAGTACTTCTCTTTTTTAGGCTTTTTGACAACAACTTTCGTAGAGTCAGAAAATGCAAACAGATTATCGCTATTGAATATTAAAGCAATCAAAAAAACAAAAATGCATTGTCTAATCAATCTAAAAGAAGATTTCATTGGTGCAAAATTATCAATTTAAATATGTTTAATAACCTAATATTTACTCTTGGTAACAACTATGAAATAGTAATTTAAAACAGATGAGCCACTTTGCAGTTTGCAAAGTAGCTCATCTGAAAAAACTATTAATTCACATTACTCTTCACCCGGAAGGTTAGAGTTTTTTGTTTGAGAATACGGAACTGTTTGTGGAATATAATCATCATCTGCGCCCGGTTTGCTATAGTCATAAGGCCAACGGTGTACTGTGGGTACAGGACCATTCCAGTTTCCATGAATACCTGGGCCTGCAGGTGATGTCCATTCAAGTGTATTACTATGCCATGGATTTTGTGGTGCTTTCTTTCCTTTAAATATAGAATAAACAAAGTTGAAAAGGAAAATTACTTGAGCAACTGCTGCAAGAAAAGCAAATACCGTTATTAAGGTGTTTATATTTAAAAACACATCAAAGCCTTCGTAAGCAGAATTGGAATAATATCTTCTTGGTACACCACCCAAACCAATAAAGTGCATTGGGAAAAACACCCCATAAACAGCAATTAGAGTTATCCAGAAATGCACATAACCTAACGTCTTATTCATCATACGTCCAAACATTCTTGGGAACCAATGATAAACTCCGGCTAACATTCCGAATATTGCAGAGGCACCCATTACAACGTGGAAGTGGGCAACAACAAAGTAGGTGTCATGAACATTGATGTCTAATGCAGAATCACCAAGGATAATTCCTGTCAATCCACCAGAAATAAATAATGACACTAATCCAATAGCAAAACACATGGCTGGTGTGAGTTGTATTTTTGCTCTCCATAGTGTAGCCAAATAATTAAACACTTTTACAGCCGAAGGAATTGCAACTAGTAAAGTTGTAAATGTAAACACTGCACCAAGGAAAGGATTCATCCCTGTTACAAACATGTGGTGTCCCCAAACAATACATGATAAAAATGCAATTGCCATTAATGAACCAACCATTGCTTTATAACCAAATATTGGTTTACGTCCCATTGTTGACAATACTTCAGATGTCAAACCAAATGCAGGAAGAATGATAATATATACTTCGGGGTGACCTAAGAACCAGAACAAGTGTTCATACAATACAGGACTTCCACCTGATTGAGGTAATGCTACACCTCCAATAAAAATATCTGAAAGATAAAAACTTGTGCCAAAACTTCTGTCGAAGACCAAAAGTAAAGCCGCTGCAAAAAGAACTGGGAATGTCAATACACCAAGAATTGCTGTAATAAAAAATGCCCATACTGTTAATGGAAGCCTTGTCATACTCATTCCTTTTGTTCGAAGATTGATAACAGTACAGATATAATTAATACCACCAAGCAAAGACTGAATTATAAAGAAAACCATACTCACCAACCATAGCGTCATTCCAAGTCCAGAGCCAGGCATTGCTTGCGGTAAGGCACTCAATGGTGGATATACTGTCCATCCTCCTGCTGCTGGGCCTGTTTCAATATAAACGGAATATGTCATTACTGCACAAGAAAGGAAGAAAAACCAAAAGCTCAGCATATTTAAAAAGCCCGATGCCATATCACGTGCACCAACTTGTAATGGAATAAGCAGGTTACTGAAAGTTCCGCTCAATCCACCTGTCAATACAAAAAATACCATGATGGTTCCATGTATCGTAACAAGTGCCATATAAAAGCCGGGATCCAATCTTCCACCTTTACCCCATTTTCCAATCAAACTTTCAAGAAAAGCAAATTTGGTTTCCGGAAATCCTAATTGCAAACGAAATATTAATGACATATACATTCCGAAGAATGCCATGATAATTGCCGTAATTAAATATTGCTTTGCAATGGTTTTATGATCCTGACTGAAAATATACTTTGTCAGAAATGTTTCGTGATGATCGTGCTCATGTGTATGATCATCGTGATGCTCTACTGCAACACCTGCTGTTTGTTTTACTTCCATTGTAATTTTATTCTTAGCCTAAATTATATCGAACAAAAGAAAATATCAAATTTAAATTGAGTTACTGCCTTTTACAGTACTGTTTAATGCACTTACCGGAGGTGCTGCTTTCACTTCAGAAGCTTTTTTCTGTGATTTCAACCATGCTTTAAAATCTGCAGGCGTGTCAACTACTACTTTCATTTTCATTGTGTAATGTGCAACACCACATATTTTGTTACAAAGCAATACATAGTCAAACTTATCATTACCGGTAATCTTGCGCATTTCTGCTGTAGTAATTGTTGGTTTAAACGAGAAAAATGTATTCATCCCCGGCACCAAGTTCATTTGTGCTCTGAAGTGTGGAAAATATGCACTGTGAATTACATCACGTGCATTAAACTGAAATTTCAACTCTTGTCCAAGAGGTATGTGCATTTCATTTCCTGTTGTATAGATATCGTCTTTTACGGCAGGATCACTTGCATCTAAACCTAAAGGATTATCATCAGTAATGAGTTTGTAGTTTGATTTTCCAAGTGTATTATCAGGTCCGCTATAGCGGGTTATCCAAGCAAACTGATAACCATAAACCTGAACATTCATACTGTTTTCTTTTTCAGAAAAGATACCATTCCATTGTTTCAGACCGGTAATGATCAATGTAGTTAAAACAATGGTTGGAACAATTGTCCAGATTAATTCCAGTTTATAGTTTTCAGGATAAAAGTAAGCTTCATGCTTTTTATTGTCACGATACTTGTATGAAAAATAAAATAAGGCTATCTGTGTAATAAAGAATACTACACCAATGATTGCCCAATTAATATTTAAAAGTTTATCTAAACCAACACCATGTTCAGAAGCAGATACAGGAAGCAGGTGTTTGGAATAGTCTATGGTCATATAGATAAATAAACCTAGACCTAAGACCATAAATACAATAAATCCAAATCCATTTGAATTATTGTGTCTAATCTGTTCTTCTTGAGAATCGCTGCTACCAGTTAGTTCTGAGGATAATTGTACAATAGTCATCAGTCTGACTAAAACAAGAATGCCAAGTAAGATTGATATTGTGATTAATAGTGTCATGTCTTGAAATTACTGATTTGTGTTAATGTCTATTTTAAAAATTACAATGTAAAATGTTCGCTCTCCTGAAGCATTGGATGTTTTTGAGGAAGAAGTGATAATTTGGTAAGTGCAGTAAATACGGTAAAGATAAACATGCCCATAAACCCAAGGGTTGTTCCAATTTCCAATACTCCAATTGTCCATTTTTCATGCATTATTCCGGGAACTACCATCAGATATGTATCTATCCAATGGCCAATAAAAATTACAGAGCCTAATATTGCCAATAAACGCAATTTTCTTTTTGCATCACGAGTCATTAAAACTACAAATGGAAGAATGAAGTTGACTAAGAAATTAGTTACGAAAAGTGTTTTATAATAATCTTGTCTTTCCATAAAATAGGTTACTTCTTCTGGAAGGTTAGCATACCAAATGAGCATGAATTGAGCAAACCATAAATAGGTCCAAAATATGCTGAAGGCAAAAATAAACTTACCTACATCATGTAAGTGATTTTCGTTTAAATGATGTAGATATCCCTGACTGCGTAGATAAACAATAATCAAAGCGATTACACCTAATGAGCTTACAAAAATTCCTGAAAAAGTGTACCAGCCATATAATGTACTAAACCAATGTGAGTCTATTGACATTACAAAATCCCAGGCAGAGGTAGATGATGTAACAGCAAAAAGTACAAGAAATATAATACTGAGTTTGCGACTGCGGTTATGATGTTCTATTGCACCTGATAAATCTTCTTTCATTGCATGCTTACGTAACAAAACTGCAAAGCCATACCATATTACAAAGTATGCTACCATTCTAATTAAAAAGAATGGAACGTTAAGGTATGCACTTTTTCCTGCTAAAATTTCATCATAGTCCGGATTAGGCTTTCCATCAGGCAATGTTTCCATAACTAACTCATGATGTGTCCAATGCCAAATATGATGTCCGGCAGCAAAAAACAAAATGAGCATAATAACACCGCTAATCCACAGATATTGAGACATCGCTAATGGAATTCTAATGATGTAAACACTCCAACCTACTTCTGCTGCATATTGTACTGCATAAAAAAACAGACCTCCTAATGCTATGGTTAAGAAGTAAAAGTTGTTGTGCATGAGGTTTGCCCATGTTTGGTCCGGATTGGTAGCAAAGCTTATTCCGATTGAAATTGCACCTATCGCCATGAGAATAAACGAAAGGGTTTTCAGCTTACTTGAAAAGGTATATGTGAGATTGTCCTGCATAGTATTATCTTAAATAGGCTGCGTTATGTTATTTGTTTTGTGCAGTAGCCGAACTGTCAGCTACAACTGTGCCTGGTTCGTCTCCCTGTAAATGGTTAATGTATAATATAATTTTCCAGCGATCGTCAGCACTAACTTGTGCTGCATGTGATCCCATAAGGTTTTTACCGTAAGTAATAGAGAAAAACATTTTTCCATCAGGTAAGTCTTTAATCGCTGCGCTTGTATAAGATGGCACAGGAAATGGATCTCCTTTAATTTTTAGCCATCCTTTACCATCACCCTTCTCCCCATGACAGTGGGCACAATAGGTATCAAATTCTGTTTTACCACGCTCCATATTTTCTGCTGTTGGTTGAAAAGGGTTCTTCAACTCTAAGCCTGCAGCCTCATATCCTTCATTGGTGTTAGGATAAATAAAGTCAACATACTGACCTCTTGCAACAGTTCCGGCAACGGGTGCCAATGCAGAAACACTATCTTTTGTGATGTGTGATGGAGAATAAGCTACCACCGCTGGAGTACGATACATATCAGGCATATACTCCAAGCCCGGTGATTGTTTATCACCACAAGCACTAAGCAATATCATGCCTCCAATAATTACATTAAAATATATGTGTGTGTTTTTCATCCGTTTTAATTCTTTATGATCTTATTTCCACTGCACCAACTTGTTTCAATGATTCGCGAATAGTTGTTTCATCACTTACTTTTCCTTCAACGGTTAATACAAAATGATCGTCATGCATTCTATCATGAATAACATTAGGAGTAACTCCAGGTAATAATTTGCTTCGCAGATAAAAAGTAATCACCATGCCATGTGCTGCACATAAAACTGTAAACTCAAAAGTTATGGGAATAAATGCAGGGATATTCTTATATAAGTTCCAACTTGGCTTTCCACCTATATCCATTGGCCAATCCCAAATATTCATGTACCACATCATTAAAAGTGCCAAGCATGTTCCTGTAGCACCATATAAAAAAGAGGCTATGGAAATTCTTGTTCGTTTAAGACCTAAGGCACTATCAAGTCCGTGTACAGGAAAAGGCGAATAGGCATTAGTACATTTAATACCTTTTGACTTTAGTTCTTTAATTGCATTTAAAAGAACTTCATCATCATTAAAAATGCCATGCAGTTGTTTAGTCATGATGTTGTACTCCTTTCTTTGATTGAGAGCCTGATGATTTCAAAATTGTTTTTAATTCGCTCATTGCTATAACAGGGAAATATCGTGTAAAGAGTAAGAAGGGAACAAAGAACAAACCTATCGAACCAATAAAGAGACCAATCTCTACCCAAGTAGGATGAAACATTGTCCAGCTTGAAGGAACAAAGTCTCTGTGTAATGAAGTTACGATAATCACAAAACGCTCGAACCACATTCCTATGTTTACAATAATAGATAAGAAGAAAGTTACGAAAAGATTTCTTCTGAGTTTACTACTCCACATCAATTGAGGTGAAATCACGTTACAAGTCATCATGCTCCAATAAGCCCACCAATATGGTCCTGTTGCACGATTGATAAATGCATATTGTTCAAATTCTACACCTGAATACCAGGCAATGAAAAATTCTGTCAGATAAGCACAACCTACTATAGACCCTGTAATAAGAATAATCCTATTCATCATGTCAATATGATAAATTGTAATATATTCTTCTAAGTTTAATACTTTACGTGTAATTATCAGCAGTGTCTGCACCATTGCAAACCCTGAAAAAATAGCTCCGGCTACGAAATATGGTGGGAAAATTGTTGTATGCCAACCCGGAACCAATGCTGTTGCAAAGTCCATTGATACCACAGAGTGAACAGAAAGAACCAGTGGTGTTGAAATACCTGCAAGAACTAAAGAAACCTCTTCAAAACGTTGCCAGTTTTTAGCTGAACCAACCCATCCCATACTTAAGGCTGAATACCAGAATTTACGAGCTTTAGTTTTTGCACGATCACGAACTGCAGCAAAGTCAGGAATCAATCCTGTGTACCAGAAAACTAATGATACAGAGAAATAAGTCGAGATTGCAAATACGTCCCATACCAACGGAGAATTAAAGTTTACCCACAATGAACCGAATTGGTTTGCAAATGGAAGTGGCCAATATGCAACCCAAGGGCGACCCATGTGTGCTACAATAAATGAGGCAGCACAGATAACGGCAAATATGGTCATTGCTTCTGCAGAACGGTTAATTGATAGCCTCCATTTTTGACGAAACAATAATAAGATTGCAGAAATCAAAGTCCCTGCGTGACCAATACCTACCCACCAAACGAAGTTGGTAATATCCCAAGCCCATCCAACTGTTTTATTCAGACCCCAAACACCAAGTCCTGTTCCAACTGTATAGGCTACACAAATAATCCACCATAACAGTGCAGCACAGGCAACACTAAATACCATCCACCAGTATTTGTTGGGTTTAGATTCTATAGGTCTGCAAACATCTTCGGTAATATCATGAAGCGTTTTATCTCCTTCGATGAGTGTCGGCCTAAGCGGTGATTCTACATTCGACATATTGTTGAAAAATTTCTATTAGTTCGATTAATTTTATTTATGCTTTATGACTGTTATTTGTTTTGCCTGTAGTGTTTCGCACCTTAGTTAAATAATTAATTGAAGGTTGAACATTAAGTTCTTCAAGCAAATGATACATGCGTTCGCTACCGCTTTGTTTTACCAAACGACTTGACTTATCATTATAATCACCAAAAGTAATTGCATTGGTCGGACAAGTTTGTGCACATGCTGTATTTATAGCTCCATCTTTTACCGGATGGCCTGCTTTCTTTGCTTCTAACTTACCATATTGAATACGCTGAACACACATTGAGCATTTTTCCATTACTCCACGTGAGCGTACAATTACATCAGGATTCAACACCATTTTGCCATAATCATTATTCATGTTATAGTCAAATTGTGGATTATCAGAATATTTAAACCAGTTAAAACGTCTAACTTTATAGGGGCAGTTGTTGGCACAATAACGTGTTCCTACACAACGGTTATAGGCCATCATATTCAATCCGTCTTCACTATGTGTTGTTGCAGCAACCGGACACACCGTTTCACAAGGTGCATGATTACAATGCTGACACATTACAGGCTGAAATACAATTTCAGGATTCTCTGCAGGCTCTTCCATAAAACCATACATGCTTAACTTACCTACACCCTGCTCATGTGCTTTTTCTTTATCCATATCGCTGGTATAATAGCGATCAATACGAATCCAGTGCATCTCGCGGCTGCGTTGTATTTCTTCTTTGCCTACTACAGGAACATTATTTTCTGCTGTACATGCTACTACGCAGGCACCACAACCAATACATGAGTTTAAGTCAATAGACATACCCCATGCATTAATCGGGCGATCGAAGCCCGGATGATCTTTTGTTGCCCAGAGGTCTAATTCTTTAGCTGAAACTTTTCCTTTATAAGAATGAAATTTCTCTTCTTCATTACCCGCCTTTGGATCTTTAATATACTCTTCAAGTGTGGTTTCCTTAACAATAGCACGACCCATCATGGTGTGGTGAGATTGTGTTGTAGCAAGTGTATAATCAGCCTCAACTGTTTTATTTAAACTTGCTCCACTATTGGTATAGTTGAATGTTCCTTCTGAAAAAGTCAGTAAAGGATATGCATTCATACCTACTTTATTCCCGGCTTTACCACTGTTTGTTCTACCATAACCGGCAGCTACTGCAATTGTATCTTTTGCCTGACCGGGTTGGAGTAAAACCGGACCTTTAAGTGTTACATTTCCTGACTTAACTTCAATAATATTTCCTTGTACCAGACCTTTTTCTTTTGCCATGGATGGTGCTATGGCAAAATAATTATCCCAGCATATTTTAGAAACCGGATCAGGTAATTCTTGGAGCCATGGATTGTTTGCATGACGTCCATTACCTATACCGGCTTTTTCATAAACTACAATATCAAGACCGCCTGATTTTCTAGCTCCAATTGCACTTGCTGCATCATTTACGTTTCCAACAAATGCAGGCTCGCTCTCTGTAACTTCACCATTCCAAACACCTTCCTGTAAAACTTTTTCCCATGCAGGTACTGATGCCATTCCTGTTGCTGTTGCCAGAAAACCTTGTCTCCAGTTTTGCATCAGAAACTCATGATAGTCTGTTACAGGTGCATCGCTCCATAACAAGAATAGTTCTTGTGATTGTTTTGTATCGAACAGTTTTTGAATTGTTGGCTGCACCAAACTGAACATATTGCGCACAGGCTCTGCATCATTCCATGATTCAAGATAATGAGAATCAGGACAAATATAATCGCATTTTATTGCTGTCTCGTCATTACGGTCAGATAGTGAAATTTTTACTTCTGCTTTGTTTAATGCAGAAGTAAATGCAGTAGTATCAGGATAGTTATATAATGGGTTTGCATTGTAAAAAATTACTACTCCTACTTCACCTGCATTCATTTCGCGAAGCAATTCAGCCATAGCTTCATCATTTCCCTGACGAACATTACTATGTTTGGCTATACTGATTGTTGCTCCATAATTACCAAGTATGTTGTTAATGGCAGCAACAACTAATTGATCATTGGCATTATTAGTTCCACATACTACCAACGACTTACCTTTTGCATTCCATAAATCGTTTGCTGTGCTGTTAATAGCAGCATCTGCATCGGTCTTGCCGGCACTTACTGTTGCAGCACCTGCTTTTGAAGCTATTGCATTATATAATGACAATAAAGCATTTCCTGTCTGACTTGCTTTTAATTTATATCGGTTATCAGCATTACTACCCGTTAAAGAAAGTGCTGCTTCAAACTGAATGTGTTTAGACATGGTTTTCTTTCCATCATCTAACTTTCTTGTCTGTGCATACTGACGTGCATATTCAATTGGTGCAATCCAGTTATTCAAAAAGTCAGCTCCAAAACTTACTATTACATCAGCTTTATCAAAGCTATAATTTGGAAGTGCTGCTTTACCAAATGCTAATTGATGTGCTTTTATTATACCATATTGTGACATGGCATCATAAGTAACCAATTTAGCAGTAGGATATTTTGTGGTAAAACTTTCAATAGCCTTCTTTGTTGTTGGGCTAATGATGGTTGAAGAAACTATGCGAATTTTTGCCTGTTTTGTATTAGCAGCTGCAAGTTTTTCTTTAATTTCTTTATTTACTGTATCCCAACTTGCTGCTTTTCCTTTAGCAATTGGGCTTTTAATTCTTTCGCTATCGTACAAATCTAAAACTGAAGCTTGAACTCTTGCATTAGCACCACCTTTTGTAAGTGGTGACAATTCATTACCATCAACCTTAATAGGGCGACCTTCACGAGTTTTTACAACGACACTTGCATAATCATGGCCATCAAAAAATGTTGATGCATAATAATTTGGAATTCCGGGAACTAAGTTCTCCGGGCTTATCAGGTAAGGAATCGTTTTTCTAACAGGAGCTTCGCATGCTGCCATTGAAGCGGCTGCAACACCAAAACCTAAAAATTTGAGAAAATCTCTGCGTGGTGTGGCATCTTTGCTTTCAGCTTTTTTGCCAAGAACTTCATCAACAGGAATTTCTTCAAAAAACTCATTGTTTTTAAGACGAACAAACTCTGCATCATTTCTGAGTTCTTCTACACCTTTCCAATATCGTTTTTCCATATATTATTTAAAAAGTTTGTGGCCGAATGTTTTTAATTTGAATGAACAGATTCAGCTTTTAGTGTTTTGATTAATAGTGACAGCGGGCACAATCAAGACCGCCAATTTTGTCAACTGTAAGTTTAGCATCTTTACCGTACTTGGCTGCTAATGTTTTATGCACTTCGTCATAATATCCATTACCATCCATTTTCACCTCTGTTTCGCGGTGGCAATTAATACACCAACCCATAGTTAATGGTGAGAATTGTTTCACCACATCCATCTCCTGAACAGGACCGTGACAAGTCTGACATTCGATTTTTCCAACAGTAACGTGCTGAGCATGATTAAAATACGCCAATGCAGGTAAACTATGTACTCTGATCCATTGTATTGGTTTTTGATTGGTTCCAAATTTAGAACCATCCCAATCGAGGGCTGCATAAATTTTCTTGATTTCTTTATCGCCATACACAGGACCCTCTTTCACATATTTGTGACAATTCATACAGGTACTTGCTGATGGAATATTGGCATGACGGCTTTTGTCTGCACCACTATGACAGTATAGACAGGCTATTTTATTATCTCCTGCATGCAGTTTATGTGAAAAATGAATAGGTTGCTCAGGCTCATAATTGGTATATACACCAATATCCTTTAAAGCATACCAACCTTTAACACTACCTAAGACAACTAATAAAAGTAATACAACTGCAATCAGTTTTTTATTCTTACTAATCCATAAACTACGTGCTTCTTTTGGCTCTAAGTGTGGGGGGTGTGGAATGCCTTCTTTTTCGCGTACTGCATACTCAAGACCCTTTCTAATTTTGTTAAGTGTTGCTGCAAGGGCTAACAGAATCAGGATAATAGCTATTACCCAATATAAAGTAGAGTTATCTTTTTCAGGAGCAACTGTTCCGGGTGCAGGTGCTGTTGGTGCAGCAGCTACAGGTGCCTGCTCACTTTCTTTACCAATGTATGCCAATACTGCATCTATTTCAGCATCAGAAAGATTCTGATTAGGCATAACCATTTTATTATACTCATTGAAAACTGCTACGGCATCCTTATCTCCAGCTTTTATTAATGCTTGCGAGTTCTTTATCCATTTATGTAGCCATTCTGCACTGAATTTTTTATGTACATCCTTAAGTGCCGGACCAATGACAACATCATTCATTGCGTGGCATGATTTACAGTTGGCATCAAAAAGTGCTTTACCATCCTGTGCTTTAACTCCTGCTGAAAATCCCAATATCAGGAGCATGAAAAACAACCCCTTACACTTGACAAGAAGGTTATTAGTGAGCTTTTGGTGCATAAATTGTTTTTGTTTTCGTATCAATTTATAATTTAGTTCAAACTGCAATAATTCCGTAAAATTCCAGTTTGGAGCGCGCAAATTTATAACTTACCTTATTTAATTCATAAAATTTTCAAATTAAAATTTAGTCTAAATAACAGCCTTTTAGGTTTTTTTTTACTATGCCCCTCAATTTTAGGCTGTTTTTGCAGCCCGTTTTACATATAATCTGTAATATTGAAGCCATGATTAAAATTGTAAAGAGTGCCTTCTTTATTATATGTTGCATTCTAATTCATTTACAAATCAAGGCTCAGACCAGTGATGATAGTCTGACTCATGTACTTATAAAAAAGCATATTGCCTATAATCTGGCTAAACCCTATTCACAAGGCTACCGCATTCAACTTTATTTTGGGTCGCAACGTGACAAAGCCTATGAGTTTAGGACAGAATTTATAAAGCTTTATCCTCAAACAGCAGCCTATGTACTTTATCAACAGCCGAACTTTAAATTACGGGTTGGCGATTTCCGCACTCGTCTGGATGCACAAAAAAGCCTAAAAGAGCTTCAGACTTATTATCCGTCAGCTTTTATAGTTAAGGATGATATTAAAATAAAAATAGACGAATAAAAAAGGTGCCATTTCTGACACCTTTTCACTGCAGTTTATTTATTCCTTTTAGTTACGCAATGCAATATAATCTGCCAACTCGGCAATGCTACTTTCAAAACTAAACTGGTCGTTGACTAAAAAATAATTGTTTTTGTCCAATGTTTTTGAATAAGCATATTTTGCCAATTCAAGTTTGCTGGACTCAAAGGTCATTTGTTGCATTAATCGCCCAACCTGACGTGAGTTAAAATAGTTATTATTGATTAACTGTTTTGCAACTGTCATCCGAGTACTTTCAAAATTATAATTACCCAATGACTGTATCATCTGATTGAACTCATAATCATCTACTTCGCAACGAAGATGTTGTGGGTAATAGTGTGGATCTTCATATACCTGAGGCGCATAATCAAAAGGTCTGCTTCCGGTGATACGAAATCTGTTACGGTTAACCTCTGCTATCACTTCTGATGCTTCAGGTATAAATACATAGCCGGCATATACAGTTCGATAGACAGGGTGACGAGGGTGTCCGGCAAGTCGCATAACTTTAATATAATGGTTTCCCGCACGTAATCCATCTGTATAAATATTTGTTGAAGAATTGCTAAATGGTGCTCTGTCTATTGATACGGTCAGAAGACTTCCATCAACAGAAGTAATTGCCAATGCAGATTGTAAAGGATGTGCTGCCTGAACAACAACAGCTAAACTTAAAATGACGAGAGTAGTAAATAGTTTTTTCATAATGAACCTCACTTTCTAATTTACCTGATGAAATTCAACTGCTGTGCCAAAATTGTCCTATAGATGAATTTAAATATTCTAATTCAGATTTTATTCATTCCACAATAGTATTACTGTATCAAACTATTATTTCGCTTATACCGGAATTTTAGAAAAACTATTTCTGTAACAGTTGTTTTCCCTACTTCAATTCCAAAAAAAAAATTGCAAAAAAGTAATTTGTACACAACAGACCTTTAAATTTGGTGAATCGTCTTTATGAAAAACCAAATTGTTGCGATTCTGTTAGTGTGTTGTTTGATACAAACCAATATGTGTTTGGCACAACAAAACAAATACTTAGATTCCCTTAAGTATTCATTGAATCATGCAAAAGCGGATACACATAAGCTTAATCTTTACCAAAAGTTAATCTATTATTTATTAGATTTCAATACCGATTCTGCCCTTTTTTATAGTAAACCCGCACTTCAATTTGCCGACAGTTTGAAATGGGAACCAGGAACAAAAAAATTAGTTGCTTTAGTTGGCAGGGTTTATTGGCGTAAAGGTTTTTTTGATATGGCTTTAAAATGTCATTTTGATGTTTTAAAATATTATGAAAGCAGAAATGATGAACCACAAATAGCGGAATTGCTAACCTTTATTGGTCAGGATTATGCAGATGGCGGCAGATATGAAGATGCCTTATCCTATTTTAAAAAAGCAGGTGCTTATTATGAAAAGCTTAGAGACAGCAGTAAAATGGGAGGAAACTACCTTTTATTTGGTTTTGTGTACGAAAGTCAGGGTAATTATGTGGAGAATGTTGCTGCAAATTATAAAGCACTTAAAATATTTGAAGCTATTGGTGATAAGTATGGCGAAGCTATTGTACTGAGTAATATTGCCGGAGTGTATTCCACTCAAGGAAATTATTCTGAAGCATTAAAACTTTATTTGTCCGCCATCAAAGCATTTGATAAAGCAAAGGATATTATTAATCTGACAGTAGCATATACCAGTGTCGGCCAGACATATCAACAATTGGGTAATACAACAGAGGCCATAAGTTATTATAATAAGGCGTATGAAATTGCCAAAAGTATTAGTAATGATTTTGCCATGGCAACTGCTTCGGAAAGTTTGGGCGATGTTTACTTTCAGAAACAGAATTATCAAAAAGCAATACAGTTCTTTCAGGCAGCGGCTAATTCTTTTAGAGTAGTATCTGACTATTTTGATCTTGCCTCTGCTTTAAGCAAACTAAGCATTTGTCAAACTATATTAGGTAATTATGATTCTGCAAAGAAAAACCTTGATGAAGCTTGGACTCTTGCAGAGAAATTAGATTCAAAAGTACCAGTAACGGAATACTATCATGCTGTTGCCCTACTTGACAGTGCAACCAGTGACTGGCAAGGCGCATATAACAACTATAAAAATTATATCATCCTGAGGGATAGTACCTATAACCGCGAAAACACCAAAAAAATTCTGCTGCAACAAATTCAATATGAAAATAATAAGAAAGATGCACTCTTAAAAGCTGAACAAGAAAAAAATGCTGTTGCACAAAGAGTTTTCAGAAATTCGATGATTGCAGGTGCTTCAATTCTATTGCTTTTATTAATGCTACTGTTTCACAGGTATCGGTTTAAACAAAAAACAAATTTGCAATTGAAGGAAGCATATCAGCATTTACAAGCCACGCAACAGCAATTGGTGCAACAGGAAAAACTTGCTTCACTGGGTGTTTTAACGGCAGGCATTGCACATGAAATAAAAAATCCGTTGAATTTTGTCACGAATTTTGCAAGTCTGAGCAATGAAATACTTATAGAATTAAAAGAAGCTCAAACAGTACAAGATAAGGATGAAGCCATGAATTTGCTTCACGAAAACCTTGTTAAAATTACAGAGCATGGCCACCGGGCCGATAATATTGTAAAAAGAATGTTGGAACATTCTCGAACCAATACAGAAGACCGGCAAAAGACTAACATAAACTCTGTGTGTGATGAATATTTAGATCTTGCTTATCATGGTAAACGTGCCATCTTGCAGAATTTTAATTGTGATCTGATTAAAAATTTTGATCCGAACTTGCCTCAAGTCATTTGCAATGGTCAGGACATTTCGAGGGTGGTACTTAACCTGATTGATAATGCTTTTGATGAATTATACGAATGCGAACGTTTAAAACTTAAAGGTGAAAATTTTAAACCACAATTGGTTATTACAACGGCTTCAATCCCTCAAACATCAAGGCAAAAATCCAATCGGAAAATCTTTATTTCTGTTCGTGATAATGGAAGAGGAATTTCAGAAAAGATGAAACAAAAAATATTCGAACCATTTTTTACAACTAAACCCACGGGTAAAGGAACAGGTTTAGGACTGAGTTTAAGCTTTGATATTATTAATACACATAAAGGCACCATTGAAGTAACTTCAAAAGAACTAGAAGGCACAGAATTTAAAATCATCTTACCGGTTTCATAATGTACAAGAGGGCTTACACTCTTCATTAACATGTACACTTACTACTGAGGATCAGTTGCTGATGGTTTTTCCAGTTTTTGATATACACTTTTAGTCGTTCGGTGGTATAAAAAATTAAAAAACGAATTTAAATAATTTGAGATTTTATATATGAATTTTAGAAGGTTGTAGTTTATTTTAATGAGTACATGATAAAAATATACTCACAAACAAAACCTGCAATAAACCCAAAATATAACTGACTTGGAGAGTGTGCATTTTTCATCAAACGGGCAGAAGCGGTGAGTCCGGCAAGAATGATTGATAGTACAAACGGCAGAATAAATTCACTACTTAACAATAGCGACAGTACATAAAAAGCACCTGCCATACCTCCTAATCCAATGAGATGAATACTTATTTTCCAGAAAAAATTAATAGTAAATGCAAGTGCTATACAACATGCTGCTGCCAGAATAAGAATTTTTATAACCGATGAAACCGGAAGTTTCAACAAAAAGTAATAACAAGCTACATAATATATAAGTGTAAAAAAATAGGGTATTGTTCTGCTCTGCCTGTCCTCCATCAACAAACCCTGCACACCTTGCTTTTTAAGTAATAATACCGATGATAAAAAAGGCATCAGACAGGTGAGGACAAAAACCGCTGATAAAATTATTCGCTGTAATGCAGGCGAAAGGGTATATGACAGATATGTGTCCGAATTAAAAAGTATCAGTAATAAATAAGTAGGTATAAGTAAAGGATGGGTTAGATAAGTGACGACTGAAAAAAAGCGGTTCAGCATTTTTAAAACTCTTTACGTAGCCTGGCAACAGGAATATTTAGTTGCTCGCGATATTTAGCAATGGTTCTACGCGCCACATTATAACCTTTGTCTTTTAAAATTTTTGCCAATCTGTCGTCCGGCAATGGTTTTTTCTTGTCTTCACCTTCAATAGCATCTGACAGAATTTTTTTTACTTCGCGCGTACTTACTTCCTCGCCTGAGTCTGTTGCCATACCTTCTGAGAAAAAAGTTTTTATCAGAAATGTGCCGAATGGTGTTTGCACATATTTACTGTTTGCTACTCGTGAAACAGTTGAAATATCAAGCCCGACAACATCTGCAATGTCTTTTAAAATCATTGGCTTTAAAAGTCGTTCATCGCCTTCCAGGAAATATTCTTTTTGATAGTTCATGATAGCTTGCATGGTATGAAGCAGTGTTGCCTGTCGCTGTCTGATGGCATCAATAAACCATTTTGCTGAATCAATTTTTTGTTTCAGATAAAGGATAGCCTCTTTCTGTGAACGATCTTGCTTTTTACTCTTGGCATAGCCTTCCATCATTTCATTGTACTCGCGGTTAATTCGCAAATCTGGGGCATTGCGTGAGTTCAATGTCAATTCAAGCTGACCCACGTTATTTGTAATGATAAAATCGGGAACAATATGTTGAACAGATTTTGTTTCTGCAGAAATATCACCCCCCGGACGTGGATTTAATTTTAAAATTTCATTCATGGCCTCCTTCAAATACTCATCAGGAATGTTCATCAATCTGGCAATTTTTTCAAAATGCTTTTTTGAGAACTCATCCATGTAATTTTTAATAATTTCAATTGCCCTATTAACCGACTTACTATTAGATTTTCGCTGCAATTGAAGCAAAAGACACTCTTGCAAATTACGAGCGCCAACACCGGGTGGATCAAATGTCTGTATCACTTGTAACACTTGTAAAAGTTCATCGGCATTAGTATCTATATTCTGTGTAAATGCCAAATCATTTACAATAGAATTCAAATCTCTGCGTAAGTATCCATCTTCATCCAAACTGCCGATCAGATGCTTAGCCATCTGCATTTGTTTTTCGTTTAGGGCAACCATACCCAACTGTGCCAGTAATGTTTCCTGAAATGTTACTGAAGACCCATAAGGAACCTCTGTGCGTTCATCATCGGGCGAAGTATTATTGGCAGATGTTTTATAATATGGTATATCCTCATCAGTGATATAATCATCCACATCAAAATCATCATCTGTTCTTTCTTTTATATCATCATCAGAAGTGTTATCAAACTCGTCTTTTTTATTCTCCTCGCCTTCATTGGCTTCTACCCCCTCTTCCAATTCAGGCACTTCGTCCTCATCCTGTTGTGTATCTTCATCCACATCTTCGGGCGCACCTTCTTCTAATGCAGGGTTTACTTCCATTTCCTCTTTTATCCGCTGTTCTAATGCAATAGTTGGCAATTGAAGCAATTTCATCAGCTGAATTTGCTGAGGAGAAAGTTTCTGTAAAAGTTTTTGTGATAAGTTTTGTTTTAACATAATTCAATAACGCTCCAAATTTACCATTTTTTATACGTGTAGCCGGCAAAAATGGTTTTTATGGAATTACAATGTGGAATAAATCTAATTTTCAAAAAGGCTTTTTTAGAGCAATAACTTCTTGCACAGAAATGGAAAATTGTATTACATTTGTAGTCTGATAAAGCCTTCTACAATGGAAGGCTTCATTGTTTGATTTTAATATTATATTAATTAGTATCATGACAGAAGTAAACAATGATTTTCATGCGGATGAAAATCAGCAGGCTGGTGAGATTCAATCGGAAAATGCATCTATTACACAACCCTTGCAGGAGGAACATCTTGCAACATTGCCAGAAGAACATCCTGAAACCTTGCCTGAGCAGGAAGAAAATTACAATCACTTAACCAAGGAAGAACTTGTTAAAATTGCTGAAGGATTTGCTGAAGGTGATGTTGCTGCCGTTAAAAGTAAAATCAATGCACTGAAAAATGCATTTGAACAAATTCAATCTTCAGAAAAAGAACAGGCACTATCAACTTTTTTGGAAGAAGGTGGTGTTAAAGAAGATTTCAAATATAACTACACACAATCAGATGATCGTTTTCAGGCAGCACTTAAAAAATATAATAAACGCAAAGCTGAGTATGCCGAACAACAGGAAAAACTCAGAGAAAATAATTTTAGTGTAAAGCAGGAAATACTTGTTGCCATGAAAAACCTTATTCAGAATGAGGAAAACATGCAACGCGCATTCGATCAGTTTCACGAACTTCAGGCAAAGTGGCGTGCAACAGGGCCTGTTCCTTCAGGTCAGTTGAATGATTTGTGGATGACCTACAAACTTTACACAGATAAGTTTTATGAAAACCTGAAAATTAACCGTGAACTTCAGGAACTTGATTTTAAAAAGAACCTTGAAGCTAAAATTGAGCTCTGCGAAAAGGCAGAAGACCTGATTAATGAGCCATCATTAAATTCAGCTCTGCAGACATTGCATAATTTACAAAACAAATGGCGCGAAACCGGTCATGTAGGTCGTGAAAAAAGCAATGAAATTTGGGAACGATTTAAAGCAGCAAGTGATAAGGTTTATGAAAGAAGAAAAGAATATTTTGAACAGCTAAAGCAACGCTATGCTGAAAATTTAACTGCAAAAAATCTACTTATCACCAAAACAGAAGAGTTACTTAAAGACGAACCACTTAAAGCATCTGAATGGATGGAAAAAAGCAAAATGCTTGTTGAAGTTCAGAACGAATGGAAAAAAGTTGGCTTTGCCGACAAGAAATCTAATGATGAGGTTTGGGCAAAATTCAGAGGATTGTGTGATGGTTTTTTTGTTCGTAAAAATGATTTTTTCACCTCACTAAAAAAAGAACATGCTGCCAATCTGCAATTGAAAAACGAACTGTGTATTCAGGCAGAAGCATTGATAGAAAACACCGACTGGAAAAAAACAACAGAAGAATTAAAAAGACTTCAGGCTGAGTGGAAAAAAACCGGATTTGCCGGTGATAGAAACAATCAGAAAATCTGGGAAAGATTCAGAAAAGCATGTGATTCATTTTTTGAAAGAAAAAATGCACATTACACTTCACTTGAATCAGACTATAAAGAAAACTTCGACAAGAAAAATGCACTCATTGAAAAAGCTGAACAGTTTACACTTGGTGAAAACATTGATGAGTCTGTTGAGCAGTTAAAAGATTTTCAACGTCAGTGGAGTGAGATTGGTATGGTACCTCTTGAACACAAAGACACAATTTATGCAAAGTTCAAAGCAGCAATTGACAAACATTTTCAAACAATAAGACAGCATAACAAAGAGCGATTTACATCAGGACATAAACCATCTTTTAGAAGCGGCAAACCGGGTAATGAAAAGAATGATTTAAAGCATAAGATTAATCAACTTACCGGAGAAATTAATACATGGGAAAATAATCTTGGCTTTTTTGCACGCTCAAAAAATGCAGATGCTGTACGCAAGGAGTTTGAAGATAAAATCAATCATGCCAAAGAAGAAATAAAGCGTATTAAAAAACAGTTGGACGAAATTTCTCAGACTCCTAAGGAGCAATAGTAACTACTGACTATTTAGAAGGCGTTAAACAGTCATTACTTCTTTCTCTTTTGTTTCAAGATGTTTATCCACTCTTGAAATAAAGCCATCAGTTGTTTGCTGAATTTTTGTTTCTGCCTCGCGTGCTTCGTCTTCAGTGATGCCTTTCTTCAATTCTTTCTTAATTGCATCATTGGCTTCTTTTCTGATTGAACGTAAACTTATTTTAGCATTCTCACCTTCGGCTTTACAACGTTTAACCAAATCTTTTCTTCTTTCTTCAGTTAATGGTGGCACTGCAATACGAATGATAGAACCGTCATTCTGCGGATTAAATCCTAGATTAGCAATCTGAATTGCTTTTTCAATGGGACCTAACATACCCTTTTCCCATGGTTGGATTACAATAGTGCGGGCATCCGGAGTATTGACATTGGCAACCTGATGTAATGGCGTTTGCGAACCATAGTAATCAACATGAATAGATTCGAGCATCTGTGGATTTGCTTTACCGGCTCTGATTTTTGCTAATTCAGTCTCAAGATGCGAAATGGATTTGTCCATGTGCGATTGCATCGTATCAATTATCTTTTTTGCTATGTCGTTCATACTCTGTAATATTTAACAGCAAAATTAAGCATTGAATTTGAATTGGACTAATAGAGTTTGAATTCTGAACACAATTATCTTAATTTGCATTATGAGGTTTCAAAAACATATTTTTGTTTGTACTAATCAGCGTAAAGAAGGTGAACGTAAATGCTGTGGTGAAGTACATGGTCTTGCATTGGTTGCAGCATTTAAGAAAAAAATTAAAGAATTACAGTTGCCGGTGCCAATTCGTGCACAAAGGTCAGGTTGTTTAGATGCCTGCGACTATGGTCCATCAGTAGTTGTTTATCCCGAAGGTATTTTTTATGGTAATGTTCAGCTACAGGATGTTGATGAAATAGTAGAACAACATATAAAAAACAACAAACCTGTTGAGCGGCTAATTATAAATTTTGATGATAAGAAAGTGTAATTTCTGAATAACACTAAATTGTAAATCGCTCTCTTACTTTTTTGGGTAATTTTTTAACTACTTCAGAATAGCTGTGATCAATAAGCCATTTTAATTCTGCAAGAGGAATGGAGCCATTAAAAATAACAGAATTCCAATGTTGCTTATTCATGTGAAATCCCGGTGTAATTTCGGAATAGCGATCACGCCATTCTGATATAATTTCAGGATCCATTTTGAGGTTTACCGTCATTGGTTTTTCTGATAACGAAACTAAAGCAAACATTTTTCCGGCAACCTTAAACACAAGTGTGTCTTCGTCAAAAGGAAAACTCTCTGTTGTTTCTTGCTTCGACAAACAATAGTTCCTGAATTTTTCAATATCCATTTGATAGTATCAGATGATAAAAGTAACAGAAATTTGTCAGAAAAAGCACAAAAATAAAAGGCGGCCATTTCTGCCGCCTTTGTTTTAATCTTTAATCGGATTTGTCATTTTCCGAATCAATGCATCATCAATTTTGATATACTTCAGAATTGGTTTATCACCATTATTTGCTTCTTCAAACTTAATCAGCAACTCGTTGATGCGCACAATTTTTCTTCTGAAGTCAGAAGGCTTTAATGCTGTTTTAAGAATCTTAATAAATATTGTTGTTGACTCAAACTCATGTTCAAAGTCGGCAATCTGACGTTTAATACTTGAAATCATTTGTTGTGCAAGGCTATCTTCACCCATCAGGCAATAACACAAACCCTGAAAGAGTTTGCTGTCAACATCGGTATGAGTGAACTGCTTCAAAGAAATATTATTTCTTAAATCGTATATAGTTTTTGCTGCACCCTGATAATCTTTACTATAAAATTTACATAAGGCAATGTATCGCTTAAAAGAGATATAATGATAAGGCTCGTTAATATTGAGGTCAAAAGTTTTTTCAATTGTCTGATTGAATTCATTCAACCGGTACATTTCACCATCAGCAAGAAATTTTTCAACTCGCGAATTCAGATACTGAATGATGAAAAAGTGCATAGCTGTTTTCTCACTCCAGTCAATAATAGTATCGTTAATTCCATTACTAAGGTAATGATCTGCTCTAACCTGATTCTGTATTTTCTGATAGTACTCATAGTGAAGTATATCTACCAACGGACTAATGTTGCTATAAAGTGTGTCAATCGGAAATGCATTAAATATTTCATTGATGCGTTTTAAAATACTTTCTATTTCAAGCTCAAGGGATTTTAACTCCTGTCGTTTTGATGGCAATGAACACAGATAATAGATTCTGACAATATTGTATAACACAAACAAACGATGCGAATCATACATTTCTGCAATATTGGCAATCTTTCTTTTAAGCATTATGACTTCTTCCAACGTATCAGGATCAAGTGTTAACTGATAGGTTCCTAATTTTTTAAAGAACAGAAAAAACATTTGCTCGGCTTTTGAAATAGCCAATGCATAAGCAACATGTTTGTTATAAAGTTTGTTATAATGTTCGTAGTCTTCATGATGAATGTGTAACAATGCAAGAGTTTTATAAACTGTAATCAACTCATTGCTCATGTCATATTCCTTAAGCTGCTTTTCAATTTCTTTTAATGCTCTGATAGAGAAATCGCGGTTGGTTCCATAAAGTGTAGCCGGAACACGAACCACTTCTTCCATCAACTCGCGAATTGGGTTTTCAACTTTCTTGGAAAGAATTTCTGCTATTCTTGTATTGAGGCGGGATTTTAATGTATAATAAGCACTTGGATTAACCTGAAGCTGCTTCATCATTTCCGTATCATCAAAATGATTGTTATTGCGTGTAGCTTCTAAGACATAATAAGGCTTGTTTTTCTTCTTGCCCGAGACCTGAAGCAACAATGCCTGATACTCTTCATCACTAAGTTTCTTAATTGTTTTTCTTAATATATCCATATAAGCTTATGATTTATTTTTTAAAGACTCTTCCTTGTTACGTAAAAAAAACTGCAAGGTTTTAGCTTTTTTAAAAAATTTCCGACTTAGCTAATTACTCTAATTGCATAATTGAAACTCAATATTAATCCATGGCATATATGTAATACTAAATATACTTTTCTGTAAATCAGCTTATGTATAACAATAAAAGTACTACTAAAAAGCACGGTTTATGAAGCAAAATAATATCAATTTATTGAAAAGTGTAACCCGGATTCAAAATGGGCGTAAAAGCGGATATGAAAAGAAAATGTGCAGTTATATTACATTGTAATGTTTTATAAGAAATTACAAAAACCACTGCTCATATAAAACGTAAATTTCACTTATAAAAATATATCATTATGGAAGATACAACGATGAACAACACAATGGACTTTTACAAAATGGTTCGTGAAAACCGTTTTGCCATGTATTCAAAACCACGCAGATATTATAATCGCGATGGCATAAAAGGTTCAGCAATTAAGTTCTTGTTTTTTGTACAGGCCATCATTTTCTTTTTGATGCTTGTAACACTTCATTCTGCAACAGCGCAAACAGCTAATACACAACCTGCATTAATGGCTGATGCCAACTTAAATGGAACTATTGCAAACTATACAACCATTTACAATTCAGGAAAAGTATTTCTGAACTGGACGGCTAAAAACGAAGCGGCTGATTGTCTTTATATCGTTGAGCGCTCACTTGATGGAAAAGTATATGAGTCCGTAGGTATAAAAGAAGGTCTTGGTACTGCTGTAGAACTATTCTACTCATGGATGGATCAAACACCGCCAAACGGATATGCTTTTTACAGAGTAAAAAAGATTGCTCGCGATGGCTCGCAATATTACAGTTCTACCAATACGGTAATAAATCTTGATTCGAGCTATGATCCGAAATCAAACTATGCTTCGGACAAAAAGCCGGAGGATCAGAAATAAAAAATAAATAAGGGACGACATTACACTTTGAATTTTTTTAACTTATCAGATATGAACAGATACTTTACCACAGGCAGAAACATCACGTGGAAGTTATGTTTTGCAATTACACTTCTGCTAGGCACGTTTAATGCTAAAGCACAGATTCCAACAGCATCATTTGCTGCAGATTCTACAGAAGGATGTGTACCATTGACGGTTCACTTTAGCAATACATCCACATTAGCTACAAGTTATTTCTGGGATTTTGGAAATGGTAATACATCAACATTAGCCAATCCGCAAACTGTTTATTTAGCTCCTGGAAATTATACTGTAAAGCTCATTGCCTACAACAGTACTTCAGGACAATCAGACACATTGATAATACCAAATTATATTGATGTAGTTTCGTTTCCGACAGCTAACTTCACATCCAACGTTACATCAGGATGTAAACCACTATCTGTGGTATTTAACAATACATCATCTAACTTTACATCTTGTATTTGGGATTTTGGTGATGGATTTTCATCTACACAAACCAATCCGACACATACATACAGCAATGCCGGAACATATACAGTAAAGTTAGTTGCATACTCTTCTTATGGTTGTTCAAATGTAAAAACACAGACAAACTATATAACCGTTTACGGTCAACCGACAGCGCAGTTAACAGCAAATCCATCTAGCACATGTGATGCCAATCAGGTTATTCAATTCAATTCATCATCTGCCGGTGTTGTGAGTTATCTATGGAACTTTGGTCAGCCCTCCTCCGGTGGTGCCAATTCTTCAACACTTCAGGACCCTACACACACTTATGGAACTCAAGGTTCTTTTAATGTGAGTTTGATTGTTACTGATGCCAATGGGTGTTCAGACACTGCTGTTATAAACAATATGATTACAATTGGTACTGCACTAACTCCAACATTTACATGGACTAATGGTGCAGGATGTAAGCCGTTAACAACAAATTTTACTGCGCCTTCAATAACAGGTGCAACGAGTTATGCATGGGACTTTGGTGACCCTTCATCAGGAGTTCAAAACACTTCAACATCTGCAAACCCTACACATACTTATGCAAACTCAGGAACATATTCTGTTTCGCTCTATGTTACAACATCAAGTGGATGCAATGGAGGTGTAACCTTAAATAATATCATTGTAGTTGATCAGCCACCGGTAGCTGCATTTACATCTAATCCAACAACAGGATGTAAACCTCTTGCAGTTCAATTTAACAATACTTCAACAGGCGCGGCTACTTACCTTTGGGAATTTGGAGATGGTACTACTTCAACACTTGCATCACCATCGAAGATATATACAACTGCCGGTACTTATAATGTAACATTACATGCCTTCAGCACTAATGGCTGTGAAACAATTATTGTAAAAAACAACTACATTGTTGTTAATGAAATTAAATCCAGTTATTATTTTCTTCCAGGCTCAGGCTGTGCGCCATTAAGTGTCAATTTCATACCAACAAATAACAGTGGTTTTGTTTCTTATGAATGGAATTTTGGTGATCCGGCTTCAGGCGCACTGAACACATCAACATTATCTAATCCAACACATATTTATAATAACATTGGAACATACTCTACTAAACTGATTGTAACATCAGCTGCCGGATGTAAAGATACGCTTATAAAAAACTTTGTAAAAGTAAGAGCATCATCTGTAGTATATACCGTTCCTGACACAATAAAAGGTTGTCAGCCTTATCCTGTATCATTTACCAATCCATTACCCGGAGCTACAGTTTTCCATTGGGATTTTGGTGTTCCGTGGTTAACTAATGACACTAGTAACATTGCGAATCCATCATTTACGTTTGATTCCGTAGGAATTTTTAATGTAACATTAAATGCTTATATGCCTAGCAGTGGTGGTGCAGGTTGCTCACAATTTTTCAATCCTGTTGCCATAGTACAGGTTTTTCCAATGCTCATTTCTCCAATCACTTATATTCAGGCCACACCATGTGCACCATATCTGATTCACTTTAGTGATACCACAATGGATGTCGTTTCATGGGATTGGGATTTTGGCGATGGCACACCACATGCTACAGTTCAATTTCCTTCGCATACATACACACAACCGGGTACATATACAGTTGTGCTGAATATTGTTCTGCAAAGTGGTTGTATGACCAGTTTAAGTACAACAATCACTTTAGGTTATCCTAATCCAATAACAGTAAATAAAAAAGCCGGTTGTCATGATGAACCATTTACATTCGGATTAACAGGTGGCCCTTGGACAAATGTTCAATGGAACTTTGGGGATGGCGTTGGCACATCAACTTCTCCAAATCCAACATATACTTATAATCAGGTAGGGACTTTCACGGTTTCTGTAAATGTAACAAGCAGTGATGGATGTGTTAATACTTATACTGATAGTATTACTACAACAAACCCACAACCTTCTTTTGTTATAAACGGACCAACATCAAGTTGTACAAATCAATTTGTGTTCTTTACAAACACATCAACCGGTGCAACATCTTATTGGTGGGATTTTGGTGACCCAACATCATCAACAGGATTTTCTTCACTAGTAAATCCATCAAGAAATTTTACTACGCCAAAAGCATATACCATTTCGCTAACTGCAACCAATGGTGCCTGTTCACGTACAGTTACTTACCCGGCCTTGATTAGAATTAACAGAGCTGCACCGAATTTCTCATTCACACAGAGTTCTCAATGCTTCCCAATTACTGTTACATTAACTGATCTTACAGGTCCTACTCCTGCTATTCAATGGGGTTGGAATTTTTATAACGGTTCAACAGATTCAACGCAAAATCCGGTTTACACATTCAATGCGCCACCAACATCTGATACAATTTCATTATGGGTCAGAGATACAAATGGATGCTCAGCGACCAAACGACTTAAAGGGATTAAGTACAAACAAGCTAAGTTTACTATGTCGGCAACCGGTGGATGTAAACCAAGTACAATCTGTTTTACTGATGCCAGTGATACAACAGTTGTTTCAAGGAAATGGGATTTTGGTAATGGTGCCACGTCAACTCAAACTAATCCTTGTTATACCTATACAACTGATGGTGTATATACTGTAACGTTGATAACAACTTTCTCCACAGGTTGCAAAGACACATTAGTCATGCCGAATGCTGTAACCATATCAACACCAGTAGCAGATTTCAGTGTTCCTACACAGGCATTCTGTGCACCGGCACTCGTGAACTTTAACAATCTCTCCACAAACGCAACAACATACTATTGGGATTTTGGTGATGGCTCAAATTCTATTGCTACGACTCCATCTCACGTGTACAACGTTCCTGGTGATTATACCATTACTTTAATTGCCATCAATGGAACTTGTCGCGATACAATGAAAAAAGTAAATTATCTGCATGTACCAGGAACTTTCTCTTATTTCAACTTAGTAAGTCTGCAAAGTTGTGTAGGAAACTTAGTTCAGTTTACAGACAGTTCATTGAATGCACAAACATGGTTATGGAACTTTGGTGATGGTGACAGTTCTACATTACAAAATCCAACACACTTATATTCTACAACAGGTAGCTTTACAGTTTCATTGATTACAAGTGATAACCTTGGATGTTCTTCACATTATATATTCAGTAATCCGATAGTTGTTCATCCTGTACCAACAGCGGTGGCCAATACAATAGATACTGTTGGTTGTAGTCCGCTAACATCAACATTTACGCAAAACTCAATAAATGCTACATCTTATCTCTGGAACTTTGGTGACCCTGCTTCTGGTGCGTTAAACACAGACACTGCACCTACTTCAACGCATACCTATAATAATGCCGGTAATTATCAACCTTACTTTGTTGCATATAATAATTTTGGATGTAGTGATACTATGTGGTTGCCTAAGACAATTAATGTCAATCAGACACCGGTAGCACAGTTCAGTTCGTCTGCAACCAATGGTTGTACACCTTTGACTGTAAACTTTACAAATACATCAACTAAATTAAATACTCCTCAATATTTGTGGAATTTTGGAAATGGTAATACAGCCATTACTTCAAATGCCACTGCAGTTTATGCCGATTCGGGAAACTTTAATGTTAGTCTTATAGTTACTAATGCTGCAGGATGTGCCGACACAGCCACTGCACAAATTACAACTGTTCTTTCGCCAACGGCTATTGCTTCAACAACAGATACTGTTGGATGTAGTCCACATACTGTTAACTTCACAAACATTTCTCTTAATGCAACAAGTTATCTGTGGAACTTTGGCAATGGTGTTACTTCAACACTTGCCAATCCAAGTTATACCTACAATAATGCAGGTAACTACACTGTAACATTAATTGCAACCAATGCATCAGGATGCAGTGATACGCTTGTTTTTCCATCGCAGATTATTGTTAACCAAACTCCGAGAGCTCGGTTCAATATGAGTCCTGCAACAGGTTGTTCACCACTTACAGTAAACTTCACAAATACTTCTGCAAACACTTCCGGAGCAACATACAGTTGGAACTTTGGTAATGGTAATACAGCATCTACTGCAAATACTTCTTCTGTTTATCCTGATTCAGGAACATTTGCAGTTACACTTTTAGTGACTAATGGCAACGGATGTTCAGATGACTCTGTAAGAAATGTAGTTGTCAATTTATCGCCTACGGCAAGTGCAACTACAAACGATACAACAGGATGTAATCCATACACAAGTACTTTTGTAAACAACTCGATAAACGCAACATCCTATAACTGGAATTTTGGTGATGGTGGAACATCAACACAAGTAAATCCAACACACACATATCCGGGAACAGGTAACTTTACTGTTACATTGATTGCAACCAATACAGCAGGATGTAAAGACACCTTTGTTTTTAACAATACCATTCAGGTAAACCAAACACCTTTGGCCTCATTCACATCATCTGCTACTACAGGATGTGCACCTCTCAATGTCAACTTCACCAATACATCAACAGTTATTTCAGGAGCTACTTACTTCTGGGATTTTGGAAATGGTAACACTTCAACTGTTGCCAACCCATCTACTGTATTTGCTGATTCAGGTACTTATCAGGTTGTATTGAATGTAAACAATGGAAATGGTTGTACCCATACTGCATCAAAATATATAACGGTAAACATTACACCAACTGCAAGTTTTGCAACCACAGACACTTCAGGTTGTACACCTCACGCTGTGAGCTTTACAAATAACTCTACTAATGCTACAAGCTATCAGTGGAACTTTGGTAATGGTGCAACTTCAACAGCAGTAAGTCCAAACTATACTTACACTACAGGTGGATTGTTCACTGTAACATTAATCGCCAGCAATTCAGCCGGATGTCGCGATACCTTTGTTTTACCATATCAAATAAATGCAAAGCAATCGCCCAGAGCAAGATTTAATATGAGTCCGACTTCGGGTTGTACACCACTGAATGTGAACTTTACTAATACAACTGCGAACATGCAAAGTCCTACTTTCAACTGGAATTTTGGAAATGGATCTTCAGCAACAATTGCAAATCCTTCAACAGTTTATTCAGACTCGGGAACCTATGCGGTAACATTAACAGTTACCAATAGCAATGGCTGCTTTGATGATTCGACCCGAATTGTTCGTGCTAATCTTTCACCAACAGCAATAGCTGCAACAACAGATACTGCAGGTTGCGCACCTTATACAAGTACATTTACAAACAGCTCACTTAATGCAACATCATATCAATGGAATTTTGGTGATGGTGGTACGTCAACGGTAGCAACGCCAACACATACGTATAGCACATCAGGTAATTATACTGTAACATTAATTGCTTCAAATGCATCAGGTTGTAGAGATACATTAGTGTTTCCATACGCCATCAAGGTAAGTAATAATCCTGTTGCTGCATTTACACCTACGTCTGCATCAGGTTGTGTACCGTACACTGTGACATTTAACAATACATCATCACAGCTATCAGGAGCTACCTACTTATGGAACTTCGGTACTGGTGATACTGATACAACAAAGAATCCATCTTACACATTCACAAGTGTTGGAACTTTCACAGTGAGCATGACTGTAACAAATGCATCGGGTTGTATGGATAGTATTTCGCATACTGTAAATGTAAACGGTCTTCCTGTTGCTTTGGCTTCAACAAATGACACAACAGGTTGTACGCCACAGGCAGTAAGCTTTACAAACTCATCAACTAATGCAACTTCTTATATATGGAACTTTGGAAATGGATTGACTTCAACAACTCCAAATCCAACACATACTTATACAACAGGTGGGTTATACACTGTAACTTTAATAGCCATTACTTCCAATGGTTGTCGTGATACATTTACACTTCCATATCAGATAAACATTAAACAATCGCCATTGGCAAATTTCAGTCAATCAGCAACAACAGGTTGTTCGCCATTGGCAGTGACTTTCACAAATACTTCTACCAATACTTCAGGTACTGTATGGAACTGGAATTTCGGAAACGGTGCAACATCATCACTACAAAATCCATCTGCATTTTATCCCGACAGTGGTACATATCAGATAACTCTTTGGGCTATGAACAGCAATGGTTGTATGGATGATACTGTGAGAACTGTAAGAGTAAACCAAACACCAACAGCAATTGCAGCTACAAACGATACCGCAGGTTGTACACCTTATAATGTAAACTTTAGTAACAACTCTTTGAATGCTACAAGCTATAACTGGAATTTTGGAGATGGAATAACTTCAACAACTCCTGTTCCTAACCATACCTACACCAATGCAGGAACATACACTGTCACTCTCATAGCCTCATCAAGTGCCGGTTGTAAGGATACATTAGTATTACCAAATAACATTACTGTTAATCAAACTCCGGTTGCATCATTTACAAAGTCAGCATCAACAGGTTGTTCTCCATTAACTGTAAACTTCAACAACACTTCAACACAGACTAATAACGCTACTTATCTATGGAGTTTTGGAAACGGAACCACCTCTACACTTATTAATCCAAGTGTGCAATACACTGACTCCGGAAATTATACAGTAACATTAATCACAACCAATGCCAGTGGATGTTCAGACAGTATATCACAACAAATACACGTTGACCTGTCACCAACAGCTATAGCATCAACAACGGATACTCTTGGATGTTCATCACATATTGCTATATTCAACAACAGTTCTATCAATGCAACTTCATATATCTGGAACTTTGGTGATGGATCAACTTCTACAACATTTAATCCGACACATACTTATGCCAATGCAGGAAATTATACTGTATCATTAATTGTAAGTAATGCTGCAGGTTGTAAGGATACCTTGGTTTTACCTTACACTATAAAAGTAAATCAAACACCGGTGTCGGCATTTACGCCATCAGTAACTTCCGGATGTTCACCATTGTCTGTTAACTTCAGCAATCAATCTTCTGATACCATCAATGCAAACTTTACTTGGAATTTTGGAAATGGAACTTCCTCAAATGCAATAAATCCAACAAAAGTATTTGCAGACTCAGGAACATTTGCTGTAACGCTTATTGTTACAAACGCAAATGGATGTAAGGATACTGCAACTCATAATATTCAGGTGATGCAAACGCCTACAGCAAATGCATTTACTAATGATATTACAGGTTGTTCACCATTTACAGCCAACTTCACATCATTGTCAACAAACAGCGATTCTGTGGTGTGGTATTTTGGTAACGGAACAACAGCCACAGGAAATAATGTTCAGGCAACTTATATGCAGCCCGGCATTTATCAACCTTATCTGATTGCTTATAATTCTACAGGATGTACGGATACTTTCTATCTTCCTAAAACAATCAGAGTGAAGCTTTCACCGGTTGCAAATTTTACAGCAGACCAAACTGCATCATGTTCAGGAACTAACTTCACGTTCAACAATCTTTCTTCAGATACATTGTCACCCGTTTATCAATGGACAATTGGAGGTTTCAGTACAAACAATCCATCATTCTCTATACCATTACTGACACCTGGATTCTATACCGTAGCATTGACAGTTACCAACAATAATGGATGTACAGATTCCATTGTTAAATCAAATTATATTCAGGTTTATGATACTTTACCTCCACCACAAGATCCTATTTACAGTGTGAGTGTATTGTCTGACACACAAGTTGAAATTAAATGGGCAAACAGTGCTGCATTAGATTTGGGTGCTTACAAGTTATGGCGATTAGATCCTTCAAGTGGAAATTATGTAAACGTTTATACTGATAATAATCCAAGCAACTCTACAATGAATCCGGAGTCAAAATATACTGAAAATGGATTGAATACATTGAGCAATACATATACTTACAAGCTTCAGACACTTGACAGATGTTCGTTTGCGCTACCATTAAATGTGTTGAAAGCACATACTACAATTAACGTAAGTGCTAATAAAATCAGTAATGGTATCAATGTAACATGGACACCATATCAGGGTTGCCCGGTATCACAATATGAAATCAGCAGAACAGAAGTGAGCAATGGAAGCAGTGCGGTGATAGCCACTGTCCCTGCATCAACATTGTATTACTTTGATTCAACAATGATATGTCCTGATGATTACAGCTATAGAATAAAAGCTTATGATCTTTGTGGAACAACTTACACATCATACAGTGATACAGCAGCTGCAAAACCAGATTACAATTTGCAGGAGCAACAAGCAATCATTGTACGTTCAACAGTAGTTAACAACAACTTTGTACTTACAGAATGGTCTGAGCCAAGATTACATCCTGAAAGAGTAATGCAATACAACATTTATCGTAGTACGGACACAACAGGCAATTTCTACTCACTGCTTGCAACCGTATCTGCAAATGTTACAAGCTACGAAGACTTTGCCGTAAATGTTAATGAACAAAACTATTACTATAAGATTGAAGTAATCAGTGATTGTAACATGGCAGGTCAATTAAGCAGCAACAGTTCTTCTATATTGTTACAATCGAAATGGGAGTATGCAAACAGCAGACTGTGGTGGACTAAATATGATAAATGGGATACAGGAGTTGAACGATATGAAATAGAAAAATATAACTGGGGCACAGGCCAATGGGAAAAAGTAAAAACGGTTCCCGGCAATGCAACAGAAACAGAAGTCGATGAGTAATTAAATTATTCATTGTGTATGTCCCCCCGAAACCCGACTTGAGAAGTCGGGTTTCTTTATTTACATCATACAGATAACTATGATGACTAAAATAAAATTCGACATACTTCAACAAGAAACATTGAATGGCTTTCTCAACTATCAGAAAAAAAAATTACTTGAGAGATTTAATACCGGGATGTGAGGCAGCAATTAACTGTCTAACAGTTTTCATTATTGATTGCGTATCGAAATGACACTCTGCATATAATTCAGACTGTTCACCATGCTCAATAAACTGATCGGGAATTCCCAGTCTGACAATTTCTGCAGCATAGCCATTATCAATCATAAACTCTGCAACTGCACTTCCCATTCCTCCTTGCAGACAACCATCTTCAACAGTAATTATCTTTTTAAAATTAGCAAAGACTTCGTGAAGCAACATTTGGTCAAGTGGTTTCACAAAACGCAAATCGTAATGTGCAGGATAAATATTTTCTTTAGCAAGCTCATCGCATGCTGCTACTGCAAAATTACCCGGATGTCCGAAGGTTAAAATAGCAACTTGTTCTCCACCTCTTAATTTGCGACCTGTTCCTACAGGAATTGCTTTGAAAGGTGTACGCCATTCTGTCAACACACCATTACCTCTCGGATAACGAATACAAAATGGTCCTAAGTTATCATGTTGTGCAGTGTACATCAGATTGCGTAACTCTTCTTCATTCATCGGAGCGCTAACAATCATATTAGGTATGCATCGCATATAGGCAATATCAAATGCACCATGATGTGTAGGCCCGTCAGCACCGGCAAGGCCTCCTCTGTCGAGACAGAAAACAACATTTAATTTCTGAAGAGCAACATCATGCACTACCTGATCGTAGGCACGCTGCATAAATGAGGAATAAATATTACAAAACGGAATAAGACCTTGTGTGGCCATGCCTGCACTAAATGTTACAGCATGTTGTTCGGCAATACCCACATCAAATGCTCTATCAGGCATTGCTTTCATCATAATATTTAATGAACACCCCGATGGCATAGCAGGTGTTACACCAACAATTTTTGAATTTTTTTCTGCAAGTTCCACCATTGTATGGCCAAATACATCCTGATATTTTGGTGGTTGCGGTGTGTTGTTTTGCGGCTTAAAAATCTCTCCGGTTATTTTATCAAACAACCCCGGTGCATGCCATTTGGTTTGATCTTGCTCTGCAAGCTTAAATCCTTTTCCTTTTACTGTAAGACAGTGCAAAATTTTAGGGCCGGGAATATTTTTTAAATCTTCAAGTACTTTGGTCAGATGGTTCACATCATGCCCATCTATTGGCCCGAAATAACGAAAGCGAAGCGATTCGAATAAGTTGCTTTGTCTAAGCACAGCCGATTTCATTGCATTCTCTATTTTTTGAGCAATGGCTTGTGCATTGGGACCAAACTTACTGATGACACCTAATGCTTTCCAGATTTCGTCTTTAACTTTATTATATGTTGGTGATGTGGTAATGTCAGTAAGGTATTCTTTCAGTGCACCAACATTGGGGTCAATGCTCATGCAGTTGTCGTTAAGCACAACTAGAAGGTTACTGTTTTCTACACCACCATGATTAAGTGCTTCAAATGCCATACCTGCTGTCATGGCACCATCACCAATTACAGCAATGTGCTGACGGTTTTTATCATCTTTTAATCTGCTTGCAACACTCATTCCAAGCGCAGCAGAAATTGAAGTTGAGCTATGACCTACACCAAAGGTATCGTAAACACTTTCGCTGCGTTTTGGAAAACCGCTAATACCTTTATAGATTCTGTTGGTATGAAAAACATCGCGTCTGCCGGTCAGGATTTTATGACCATAGGCCTGATGACCTACATCCCATATCAATTGATCGTTGGGTGTATTAAAAACATAGTGAAGTGCAACCGTTAATTCAACCACACCAAGGCTTGCGCCAAAGTGTCCTCCGTTAACAGAAACAATATCAATAATAAACTGTCGTAACTCCTTACAAACCTGCTCAAGCTGCTCCGGTTTAATTTTCCTTAAATCGTCAGGTGTGTTAATACTACTAAGAAGCTCTCCTGCTTTAATTTCCATACAGCAAATAGTGATGCAAACTTACAAATAATGAATGGAACTACCCCAAATTACCAATGAAAACAACATATAATTTGGCGAAAGGTTGAAAAACACTACGCTAAAGACGATTTTTTATTACCGGACTATTCTGCTTAATCAAACCAATGTATAATTTCATTCAGGGTAAGTTTCTCCTTTGATGCTTTATCTAAATCTCTTATTATCTGTCCTGATGACATCTGAATAACTCTGTTTCCGTAATCAATAACCTGTTTTGTCTGATGGGTAACCATTAGTACTGAAACAGGCATTTGACTTAAAATTCGTGTAGTTAGCTGCATAATGAGTTCTGCACTTTTAGGGTCAAGAGCTGCCGTGGGTTCATCCATTAGCAGAAGTTTAAAATCGTCCATTGTTGACATCACTACTGTCAGTGCCTGACGTTGCCCTCCGGACAGTGCTCCCATCTTTCGGTTTAACTGATCTTCGAGACCTAGTCCCAGCCAAGAAACTCTTTCTCTGATGAAATCAACAAATTTTTTATCAATGCCTATACTTAACTTCTTTGAATGACTTCGCAAAGCCGCTAACCGGAAGTTTTCAATAATTGTAAGATCTGAAGCAGTACCCGATTGCGGGTTTTGAAAAACTCTGGCAATAAAACGACTTCTTTCATGTTCTTTAAGTGCCGTAATGTCCTTGCCATTAACAGCAATTTTACCTGCATCGCATAATATAGTTCCTGCAATAATATTGAGCAACGTAGATTTTCCGGAGCCATTGGCACCAACAATAATCACAAATTCTTTTACTTTAATTTGTAGTGATGTAGGTTGCAAAGCAATGACAGGCTTTTCACCATCAAAAAACTTTTTACTTATTTGCGAAACTTCAATCATTGTGCAGGCTTAAAAATAAATTTAAAAACTCCTGCTGCCAGCAACACAAGAACTGCTGTAAGTAATTTAAGCATTTGCGGAGGCACACCGGCAAGTAATGCAAATGCCAAAAGCAATCGAAATAAAACAGAGCCTAATAAGACAGTTATTAATGCACTAAATATAGAGGATGATTTGAAAAAAACTGCAAACGATTCGCCCAGAATAACAGCCGCTAAACCGGCTATTACAATTCCAATACCCATATTAATATCAGCAAATCCCTGATATTGCACCATTAAATAACCACTTAATGCTGTCAGTGCATTGGCTATTGCCAATCCTGCAATTTTCATTAAATTAATATTTATGCCCATCGCTTTAACCATTAACTCATTGCTGCCTGTTGCACGCATTGCAATGCCGAAATCGGTTTTCATCAGCCAGAATAATAACAACAATAAAATAATTGAAAACATTGCTGCCAGTAACATATTAAAACTTGTGCTCCCATTAAAAATACTTGCTTCATTGATTAATGGAATGTTAGGTCTTCCCATAATAAACAGGTTGATGGAATAGAGTGATGTCATTACTAAAATACCTGCAAGCAACGGATGCAACTTCAGTTGTGTGTGAATGAGACCTGTTGCAACTCCTGCCAAGGCACCTGCAGCAAGTACTATGGGCAATGCTACAGCAGGATGCCAATGATTTGAAATTAAAATTGCAGCAACAACACCGCCTAATGTATAACTGCCATCGGTGGTAATGTCCGGTATATTAAAAATCCGCAATGTCAGATAAATGCCAAATGCCATAGCAGCATAGCACAAGCCCTGAATAATTGCAGGAATAATTACTTCCATTAATGTGAATCAATTACTATAAAACCATTGGGTGCAACAAGATTGAAACGAGTTGCTGCTTTATTGTTGAATACATATTGCCTGACTTGAACAAGTTCCGGTTTGGGGATTGTCGCAGTGTTTGATTTAAGATAATTTGCTGCTTCCACACCTGCCTGAAAGCCCCATTGATAAAAATCGGCACCATAGGATGCAATAGCTCCACGACTAACCAAGCCAGCTTCGCTGGTAAAAACCGGAAGTTGTGCTTCGTTACATGCCTTAACCACCGTTTCGAATGATGCAAAAATGACATTGTCGGGGAGCGCAAAAAACACATCAGGCTTTTTTGCAATGAGAGATTGTGTTACCAGTTGTGTTTCTGAAGAATTTGTAACCGGCAAGGCAATAATTTTCATCCCCGATGTTGTTGCTGCTTTTTGTAATTCTTCAAGCGCATCACGCGATTGTGGTTCGCTGGAATTGTAAATGGTGCCAACATTCACTGCATCAGGAAAGAAACGTTTTATCAATGCTACTGAGCTGTCAATATATGCCAATGTTTCAAAAACACCAAAGAGATTTTTAGGATAATTTCCTTGGGCATCTGCGAGTCCTGCAAGATCAGGGCGTGGTGCTACCATCATACAAACAGGAATATCTTTTGAATGCTGCACTGCCGCTATTGTTGAAAGCGTTGAATTGGCTGCAATGAGTTTTACATTTTTTGAAATCAAATAATCACATGCCTGATTCAAAACAGCAATTTCACCCTGTGCGTTTGAAAAATAAATTTTTAGAGTATTATCTTTTTCTGAAAAGCCATTCTTTGACAATGCGTCTAAAAATCCTGTTCGTGCCTTTGCTAAAGTTGCATCTTCTGCAATATCTAAAAATCCAATTGACGGAATATTTTTTGAAGTGTTATCGCACGATGAAACTAAGCACCAAAATGCAACAATGATTAAATGCAGGTTTTTCATAATGAACAATGAAGGTATAAAACTAAGAAAATCTAAACTATCAGAAATGAAAAACGGGACGCTGCTTGCGCAAACGTCCCGAAGCCATGAAAACTATCGTTGTTTATTTATTTTCTTTTTTTTCTTCATCCTTTTCAACACCGGATGATGCATCTTTAAATTCTTTTATCCCTTTACCAAGTCCTCTTGCCAATTCAGGTAATTTTTTTCCTCCGAAAAACAACAACAACACTAAAACAATCAGCAGTATTTCAGACCCACCTAAACTCCAAAGCAGTAAACAAGTAACAGAACTCATTCTTTAAATATATGGTACAAATATACAAGAAATTATAATGTTACATGCAAATAATCGTTAAATTATTTTTTTGCAATCCACAATGCAGGATTTAGTTTGGTAAAACCTTTCCATATCTGAAGATTCATATCAGCATTACCTGATTCAGAATCAGTCCTTACACGACCAATGTTTTGTTTTGTTGTAACCTTCTCACCTTTAGTGACAAACACTTCGTCAAGATTGGAATAAACAGATAAAAATTCGCCATGCCTGATAATTACTGCCGAGCCATTCGGCAAATTGACTGTGCCTGTAACTTCTCCACTAAAAATACTTCGTACTGAGCTGCCCTTTGATGTACGGATATCAATTCCATCATTCTTAGTTGTCACATTTTTTAATAATGGGTGCTGATGTTCGCCAAACGTCTCAGATATTCTCCCTTTTTCAACAGGCCATGGCAAACTGCCCTTGTTATTGGCAAAGCTGTTGCTTAATTGCTGCGCTTCCGGTGTTAGTGTAAATACATTCTCATTAGTAACGTTCTTCTTACCTGCTTTCACTGCTTTTTTCTTTGCTGCCTCAATTTCTTTTCTCACCATTGCAGCAATAGCCTTATCTAACTTTGCTTTATCTCTGATTTTTGCTTCAAGCTTTTTGCGTAATGATTTTTCGCTTGCCTGCAGGTTTTCCATCATTTTATCCTGCTCCTGCTTTTCACTTTCAAGATTTTTCCTTTGGCTTTCCTGTGTTTGTTTGAGTCCCGTCTTTTCATTTTTCTTTTGCTGCAGGTCAGCCTTTTTACTGTTCAGGCTGGTCTGGACTTCTGCAATCTGTTCAACCTGATTTCGTCTGTTCTCAGTAAACTGCTTTAAAAATTTAAGTCGCTTGTAAGCCTGGTTAAAATCGTCAGCAGCAAAAACAAACATCATGGTCTGATATTTATTTCTGTTGCGTTGTGCAAACTGAATCATTGCTGCATAATCTTCGCGCAATTGCTTCATTTGTCTTTCAAGAGAATCTATAGATTTTCCTGTTTTATCAATCTCACCATTGAGCGATTTAATTTCAACGTTAATTGAGTTGATGAGGTCATTACGGAGAGATATTTTTTTTCTCAAGGCATCAAGTTGTGCCTGTGTGGCATTTTTATTTTTCTCGGTAAGTTTCAGCAGCTTGTTAGTCTCATTAATTTCACGCTGAAGGCGCTCTCTTTTCTTCTCCAGTTCGCGCTTGTTACCTTGTGCTAAGGCAATATTGCCAACAGCCATAAACAAGAATGTAGCAACAAAATAAATCCACCCGGAACGGAAAATTTTCATTGCAGCAAAATTAGGTTTAGTGTTCCCTTTAGTCTTTAAGATGCAAATTAATTATTGACACATTTATGCACGACAATCAGCGCGCTTTCTTAAAGCTTTTAGGTATGCTGAATGGAAATTCCAATGTGTCTTCAACAGTTACTTTAGTATATTCCAAGTCAACAAGAATATTTTTTTCTGCTTTAATATTGGTTACAGAATGATGAGGAAAATATCCGGCAGAGGTATATGAATAACCGGAATATTTTGTCTCAAGCGATTTTTGTATCCGATTGTCTTCAATGGCTAACTTCATAATTCTATAGTTGCTTCCATCAACATAAAAATCCTGAATGACAGGTTTACTCGGGTCTTTCTCTTCAAGCGATCGTTTTAATTTACGCTTGCTGAGTGTACTGAGAATGTAATACTGATCTTCAAGATAAACAGAGTGAAATTTATTTCTTTTATAAACAAAAAGACTTCCTGTCAGAATACCCTGGATAATATCAAAGTCGAGGTTGCCTGCATAAAGCAAATCGTTAATTTCTTTGTAGCCGGAAACTTTATACTCTTTATTGATTCTGTCGAGAAAACGAACTGTATCAGGTGTCAGCAATATGCGAACGGCTTCAATGCCGAGCAGTGGCGAAACAGAAATCCAGATAGCACTGTCGCGGCATATACGCAGCGAAACATTAAAGTTATTTTTATCGCCATCAATGTTTGTATTTACAGTTGCCTTACCGCTAATCCATCTTCCAAAAAAAGCACTGTCAATAATATTTTTCAATAAAGTTTCAGCTCCTTGCTCCTCAAGTTTTGTTATGGGTTTAATAACAATTGGCTTCTCTGATTTCTTGGTAACCTTACAGGCATTAAATACCAGCATTGGTATCAACACACATAAAATTATCTGTAGAAATTTACTCATACAGTTTTTTATCCCTGATTTTCTGGTCTAATAATCCTGATGCATCTCCCGATTGCTTTGCCTTTTTCCAGTATTCAAATGCTTTATCGGATTGATTCAGCTTAAATAAAATGTCACCGTAATGTTCCAGAATAGTACCGCTGTTTTCACCTCCGTTTTCCATAGCTTTTTCAATCCATTTTTTTGCTTCATCATACTTTCCTTCCTGATACAATATCCATCCGTAGGTATCTAAAAATGATGACTGATTGGGTTGAAGTTCATTACTATGCTTAGACATCTTCTCTGCCTGCTCTAATTTTTCTTTTCTAACCGATAGATAGTAGGCGTAATTATTGAGCACAAAAGGCTCATTGGGATCAATTTCAAGCGCCTTGTCGAATGAACTGTCAGAGGCTGAATACTCTTTAGTCTTATTATAACAATCACCGAGATTAGAATAAAATTGTATCAATTGCTGATTGTTGTCAACCACCAACTTAACACCTTGATTTAAAATATTAATTGCATCAGCAGGTAAATTGCGCTGACTTTTTGCAATACCGTTTAACAGATAAAGTGAAGATTCATTTGGAAACAACCCTATTGCTTCGGCACTTGCCGTGTCCATGGCATGAAAATCTTTCAGTTCAGAAAGATTAATAACATATTGTTGCCAAACATTCAGATTATCTTTATCCAAATCAAGTGCTTTTCTGTAGAATGAAACAGCCTGGCTATAATCTTTATTCATAGTTAACAAATCACCATAAATTGCCTGTGCGCGTGATTCATCAGGATGCGTTTCTGCAAGTGTTTTACACAACTCCATACACTGCAACATCATTGATGAATCGCGTTGCAACAATGGAATGTAAGAAGAAATTATTTTAACTTTAATGTCTGTATCTAAGTCGCGATTGGTAAAAGCTTTCTGTAAATTCTCGAATGATTTTTCTTTATCACCTTTGTTGCGATAGTAATCTGCCAGATTGAGATAAATGCGTGGTTCATTCGGATTAACAGCCTTCATTCTATCTATAACAGACAATGCTTTGTCGGGCATGTTGTTTGCTGAATAAAGCTCATAAAGCAGAGAGTACATATCCATACTCTCCGGATTGCTGCTGATATAATTTTCAAGTACTTCAGCGGCTTTGTCAACCTTGTTTTGCTTCAGATAAATTTGCTCTTTACGTAAGGTGATTTCTTTATCGGGGCCAACAATAGATTCGATTTTATCAAAAGCTTTCAAGGCATCATTCAGTTTGGATGCATTCACCAATGCATAAGCCCACTGATAATAAAAGTCAATTCGTTGTGGAAACTCAGCGGTAAGATTCTGATAAATTAATGCCGCTTCGTTCCACTGATTTGTTCTTTGATAAATTTCTGCCAGCAGTTGCTTATACCATTCATTCTTTGGATTAATGCTTGATGCGCTTTTTGCAAAGTTTAATGCTTCAGCATATTTTTTACGATTGGCATATAGCTGCGCCATTTCATAAAGTGAGGCATCATTTCTCGGATCAATCTTTAAACACTCTGCAAAAAGTTCAGCTGCACGACCTTCATTACCCAATATTTTTTCTTTGTTGGCATTCACAAAGAAATACATGAGTTTTGTTTTACTCTCTTCGGAGAGATTGGTTTCCTTGCCTGCAGAAGTTGTTTGTTTACTTGTCTTACATGATGTGGCAAACACGCCAATCATTAAGAGCAAAACCAAAACTTTACGAACTTCTAAAAAACTCCTCATCTTATTTTTATTATGCCTGTGTTGAATAATCACCCATACTCAAATCATCGGCCTTACCTTTATAAACACAATAGTTTCCTATCATTGAATTGCTGATAACAGCATCGTTGATGTTGCTGTTAGTTTGAATAATACATTGTGAAATTACACTGTTTTCAATTTTTGTTTTTGCACCAACACTCACTCCGGGGCCAATCACACTTCCGATAATTTCTGCATTGTCTGCAATAAAACATGGTTTGTTGATTACACTATTTGTGATTTTTGCTGATGGCGAAATATAATTTTCAGGATATTTAATGTCTAACATTCTACCATTGGTATATGCAGTAGCATCTTTATTTCCACAGTCGAGCCACTCCTCTACTTTACCGGGAACCAATTTCAGTCCTTTGTTTTTCATGTTCTCCATGGCATTGGTTAACTGAAACTCTCCTTTGTCTTTAATATTATTATCTATCAAATACTGAAGTTCTTTCTTCAGGTTTTCGCCATCTTTAAAATAGTAAATCCCGATAATTGCCAGATCAGAAACAAACTGTACCGGTTTCTCAACAAAGTCTGTTATAATATTTTCTGCATTTACTTTAACTACTCCAAACTGACGTGGGTCTTCTATCTGTTTTACCCAAATGGTTCCATCATGCGCAGAATCTATTTTAGCATTACTTTTAAAAAGTGTGTCAGCAAATGCAACAACTACTTTTCCTTTAAGCGCAGACTGTGCACAAAGTATTGCATGTGCAGTTCCCAGAGGTTCGTCCTGATAATGTATTGTTCCTTTAGCACCTAAAGATGCCGCTATATCTGTCAGCGTTTTTTCTACCTGACTACCAAAACGACCTACTACAAAAGCAATTTCGTCAACCTTTTCGGGGCAAACAGAAATAATATCTTCCATAAGATGCTGAACTATAGGTTTTCCTGCAACAGGAATCAAAGGTTTAGGCACTGTTAAAGTGTGTGGGCGCATGCGTTTGCCCATGCCGGCCATTGGGATAATTATTTTCATACGTTACTAATCGTCATAATTTGGAGGGGCAAAGGTAATGAAGAGATGGCTCTGTTCAAACTCAAAAACCAAAGCATACCCTAATCTTCAGAATTACTTTTTTCTTTATTTAACAGTCTGTAAATGGTGCTTTTACCAATGTTAAGTTTCTCTGCAGCCTGAATAACATTACCGTTGCATTGCGACAATATATGCATGATGATTTTCTTCTCATATTGTTCCATCGTGAGGTTTTGTGAAAGCAACTCGGTTTCAAAATTACTCTGTGAAAACAAGATATCATCAGGTTCAATTATGTCATTGTTACTCATCACAACTGCCAGTTCGGTAATTGATTTCAGTTCTCTGACATTGCCGGGAAATTGATAAGCAAGGAGTTTGTTCTGAGCCTTTGCAGATATTTTTTTTACAGGTAGTTGATTGTCTTTACAAAACTGTGTGATGAAATATTTAGCAAGCAGAATAATATCTTTATCTCTCTCGCGCAGTGGAGGTAAATTTATCTGAAGTCCGTAAAGTCTGTAATACAAATCTTCTCTGAACCGGTTCTTTTTTACCTCGTCAAGCAGGTTTCGATGTGTGGCAGCAATAATGCGTGTATTAATTTTTATGGGTTTGTTGCTCCCTATCCGCACCACTTCTTTTTCCTGTAGCACACGAAGGAGTTTTGCCTGTAAGGACAAATCCATTTCTGCAATTTCGTCTAAAAACAATGTGCCTCCATCGGCCTCTTCAAATTTACCAATGCGGCTTTGAAGTGCACCTGTAAATGCTCCTTTTTCATGACCAAACAATTCACTTTCGGCAAGGTCAATAGGAATGGCAGCCATATTTATCGCTACAAAACCTGACTTTTCTCTTAACGAATTGTAATGAATGGCTTTTGCAATTTCTTCTTTACCAGTACCTGTTTCGCCTGAGATAGTTACAGTAATGTTGGTAGCTGCGGCTTTTTCAATTAATGGAAACAACGACTGAAAATTACTGCTGCTTCCTATCAACCTATCCTGAAAATTGTATTTTTTTTCTACCTCTTTTTCAAGACGAGAAATTTTCTGTTTCAGGCCCTGTCGTTCTTTTATCAGCTCTACTGTATTGAGCAGTTTATCTCTTATATCTTTCGATTTAACAAAATAGTCAACAGCCCCTGATTTTAATAATTCAACAGCAGTGTCAATGTTATGTTGTTCGGAGATGATGAGTGTATCGGCATCAGGGCATTGTTCTTTAATGAGTCCGAGCAAGGTACTTCCATTGGTATCGGGTAGGTGATAGTCAATGGTAATGATATCAGGGTGGAGATGAAGGTTTTTCAACACCTCTTTGCCAGTGCTGAAAGCCGTTACGGCATGATCGGGGTTCAATGACAACACATAGTGCAGAAATTCTCTGTACCAGTCGTCATCTTCTACAACGAAAATGCGTGTAATGGAGGTGGTTTTCATCTTACAAAAGAAATAAAAAAAGGTTGCCATTATGATGAAGCAACCTTTTGAAGTGTTGTCCGACTAGGATTCGAACCTAGAAAGGCAGAACCAAAATCTGCAGTGTTACCTTTACACCATCGGACAAACGAGGGCGCAAAAATAGCATATTTTTGAAAAGAAAAAATCACTTTTTTAAAAAATCTAAATGCTGAAAATTAACCGTTTATGTAAGATTTAAATCCTTTCATGTCCAAACCTTGGTTCCTTCGGTGCAGTTGGTACAAATGTCAATATTGCTTCGTGACTTGAGTACCAGTTTTCTGAAACGGTTATAAGGTTCACTTTGCCACACTTTTTTGAACCCGTCTGTTGCAACCTGCCCAAAACGGTGACTTGCATCTTTATCAAAACAGCAAGGAACAACATTGCCATCCCAGGTAATGACACATGAATGCCACATCCGCCAGCAATGATTCAATAACGGATTACGGATGCTGTATGTGCCGTCTTTATTTTTTTTATACCTTGAATGTGAAAGGTCGTTTGGCATTAACTCATTGCCATGCTCATAATCATAAAGCTGTGCCGTTTTATAAACCACCTCGTCAATGCCTATGGTTTTGGCTAATTGCTCAACTTCTTTAATCTGATGTTCGTTGGGCTTTACAACTAAAAACTGAAAAATGAGATGTGGTGTTTTGGATTTAAGTTTGCGTTTCCACTTCACCATATTCTCTGCACCTTTTATCACTTTTTCTAACGACCCACCAATACGATATTGCTGATAAGTTTCCTGCGTAGTTCCATCAATTGAAATTATCAGTCTGTCAAGGCCTGACTCAATGGTTTTACGTGCATTGTCATCATCTAAATAATGTGCATTGGTAGAAGTGGCTGTATAAATTTTTTTTTGTGATGCATAGCGTATCATCTCAAACAAATTTTTGTTGAGATAAGGCTCTCCCTGAAAATATAAGATGAGATATAGCAGGTCAGGTGAAAGTTCATCTATAACTTTTTCAAAAAAGTCAGGTTGCAACATACCTGTGGGTCTGCTGAAAGCACGAAGTCCACTCGGACATTCAGGGCAGCGAAGATTACAGGAAGTTGTAGGCTCCATTGAAATACTCACTGGCATACCGCTGACATTTGCCTTTCCGGTTATGCGTGATAAGTAATAGCTGCATAGAATTTTACTGAAGTTGAACAAACGTCTTGCAGTAAGCTTACTCAGCAGATTTGATATGTCTTTAATATTACGGTTCAATGGGATGGCAACAAAAACACAAAAAATTAAAATACAATTTACAAACTGCTAATCAGAAAGTAAACACTTGTGCAAAGCTAATGTTTTTATATGCTTATTTAAATCAAGTCGTTTATTGTAAATTACATTAACGGCATTGCCATTTTGAGTTTTGTGGCAACGGTATTGTAAAATGCATAGCTTGATTTGTTTTGGGATGAGAAAAAAGTATTTCAGATGCAATTAAGGCAATGGCTCCTTGCTGATAGTTGGTTACTGCACCATAAAATGAATCGCCAACAACAGCAGCATTTCTGGAAGAAAATTGTGCCCGTATCTGATGGTAACGACCGGTAATTAATTCAATTTTATAGAGAACAGCGTTTGACTTAGTATTACATATTTCTTTATATCTTAACTCTGCTCTGACAAAACCTTCTTTCTTCTTTGCTGAAAGAATTGCTTTTTTAAGTTTTGTGTTTTTTTGATGATAGTCTGTTAGTGTACCTTCTGCAGAAGGTAAAGCATGTTCTGTTAAGGCATGATAAACTTTTGTGATGCTTTTGTTATTAAACTGTTCATTGAGATTCTGCAAAGCTGATTTTGTTTTCGCAATTATTATCAAACCTTCTGTTACACGATCAATGCGATGCGGAAAGCCTATGTAATAATTCTTATTGGTTGGGAATTTAGTCTGAAGATGATTCAGAAACCAATTTTGCAGCGAAGGGTTTCCAAAATTATCCTCTTCGACCATTAACCCTGCCGGCTTATGCAGCACGGCAAGGTAATAGTCTTCAAATAAGATTGATGGTTGCAAAATTTTACTTGTTTACTGAACAATAAACTTTGATGTCAGTTTAAATCCATCACCATTGGTGAAATCAACGAAATATATTCCCGGTTTCAGATTTTCTTTGTTGAAGTCGAAAGAATTTGATTGCAGTTGTTCTGCTCTTTGCACACAATTTCCAAGTACATCATAAATTAATAATCTGCCATTATCCACTGTAAGGTCGCTACTAATAGTAATTGTTGCATCTTGTAAAACAGGATTTGGAAAAACTGTTAATGTAGATTCTGTTTCAAATAAATTACGCTCTCCTGCAATGCGGCATGGATTTACATAAACCTGAATTGATGGTGATAGTTTTGAGCAACCGTTACCGGATTGGCGAACTCTGTATCCGCCAGCAGTATTTGCAGTATAAGAAGCAGAAGTTGCACCTGTTATATCAATGCTGTTTTTAGTCCATTGGTAAACCACACCGGGCCAGGTATTGGTATTTAAAGTTACATCCTGTCCGGTACATATTGTTGTTGGTCCGGAGGCAGAAATTGCAGGTGTTGGATTATTAATTACTGTCAACACTAAATTAGATGTTGTAACCGGACAAATACCATTTAAAGAAACTATTGCATAATAGGTTCCGGCAGAAGTTACATTATAAGTTGAATTGACTGCGCCACTCATTGCTACATTATTTCTGTACCACTGATAAGTATAAACAGGGTTTGATGTAACTGACATTTGAAAAATCTGACCTGCGCAAATGGTTGCTATTCCGGAAGGCGAAATGACTGCTGAAACAGTAGCACTATTCACCGTTACAACATTTGAGGTTGCATTACCGCAAGGCGATGTCATATAAACTGAATAACTGCCTGCGGTGTTTACCGTCAATGTAGGAGATGTTTCTCCGTTAATGTCAACACCATTATTTTTCCATTGATAAGTGAAGCCTGTGCCCGTACTTGCTGATAAAACAACAGAGGCACCTGTACAAATTGTAACTGTTCCGGCAGGAAGTACTGATGCACTGAACGAACCTATTGATACCGGTATTGCATTGGATATAGTAGTACCACATGATGCTGATACCTTGCATGTATAACTACCGCTGGAAGTTGCTGCATAAGTTGTACTTATTGAACCACTGATGTCAACACCATTCTTTTGCCATTGATAGGAATAACCCGGAATAGGATTTACCAATTCCATATTTACTGTTCCTACAGGCGAACATAATGTTGTCTGATCGTTGGTATTAATCTGAGCTATTACACTATTTGCTTTTTGAACACTAACTGTTTTTGATTTAGAACAACCATTTGCGGTTTGAATAACTCGATAGCCTCCAGCTTGTGTTGCATTGTAAGTCTGAGCGGTTGCTCCGGGAATATCAACACTGTTAAACTGCCATTGATAATTTACGCCTGTAAATGTATTTGCTGTCAGTGCAACATAACCCGGTGCACAAAATGATAATGCTGTTGACGAGCTGATGGTTGGTGTAGGATTATTTATTACACTGATCACAATTACATTTGAATTACCGGAACAAGTACCTGTTACTTTACAATAATACTGACCGGCACTACTTGCATTATAATTCTGATTGACAGAAGTTCCTAATGCTACATTATTTCTATACCACTGATAGGATGATGCACCTGCAGGGGCAGATAACATTACATTGGCTCCGGCACAAATGTTTGTTGAACCGTTTGCTGTAATCTGTGGTAATCCTGTGCCAAGTGTTAGTATAGTTTGTGATGAGGTTGCTGAACATCCTGTTAAAGTAACAACAACATCGTAAATGCCCGATACGGTGGCTGTGTAATTATCAGCAGTGGCACCTGAAATATTGTTGCTATTTAATCGCCATTGGAAATTATATCCAACACCTGTTGCAGCATTTAATAATTGTGATGCATTACATGTTGTAACATTTCCTGATGGTGTGATTGATGCAACCGGTAATGGATTTACAGTTGTTGTTGCACTTGTGCTTCCTGTACATCCACTAGCATTGGTAACTGTTACTGTAAAAGTTCCTGCTGTTGATACATTAATTGAAGATGTTGTTGCTCCGGTTGACCACAGATAGGTACTGTATCCTGAACCTGCATTCAATGTTGTTGAACTTCCTGAACAAAATGATGTTGTTCCACTTATTGATGGTGTTGGATTTGAATTAACCGTTGTTGTTGCACTTGTGCTTCCTATACATCCACTTGCATTGGTAACTGTTACTGCAAAAGTCCCTGCTGTTGATACATTGATTGAAGATGTTGTTGCTCCGGTTGACCACAGATAGGTACTGTATCCTGAACCCGCATTCAATGTTGTTGAACTTCCTGAACAAAATGATGTTGTTCCACTTATTGATGGTGTTGGATTTGAATTAACCGTTGTTGTTGCACTTGTGCTTCCCGTACATCCACTTGCATTGGTAACAGTTACTGTAAAAGTCCCTGCTGTTGATACATTGATGGAAGATGTTGTTGCACCGGTTGACCACAAATATGTACTGTATCCTGAACCTGCATTCAATGTTGTTGAACTTCCTGAACAAAATGATGTTGTTCCACTTATTGATGGTGTTGGACTGCCATTAACTGTTATGTTACTGTTGTTGTCACTTCCAATTACTGATGGATTAGAACTAATCACACGAATTCTGAATGCTGCACCTGTTGCAGTGCCTAAAGGTATCTGACAAGTAATAGTTCCGGCAGAGGTAGAAGTAAGTGTACCAATATTAACCGGGCTGGCAAATGAGCCGCTTGCATTAGAAAGTTGTGCTGTAAAAACATTTCCTGCATTGGCTGCTGCATCAACAGTGTAAGGAACATTTAATGATGCTCCTTTACAAAAACTTAAGGGCGAAACCGGTGATGTGGTTATTGTTGTTAATCCTGTTGATGTTGTAATAGTAAAGTTTGTATTACTGATGTCGAAGAAGATGTTACCAACGGCTTCGACCTTCATTCTTGCAGTAGTAGTTGAAATATTAGGTACTGTAATAGTCTGGCTTCCATCATTAGGAGTAGAAGCTAATAAAACTGTAGGATAGGTATAACCACCATCAGTACTTAATGAAATTTTTACGTTAGCAGTATTGATACCACTTCCTGTTGTTCCGCTTACATTCCAGGTTACTGTTTGTGTGCTGTTGCCTGCCCAGGTTACAGCAGTGTTTGGAGCAGTTACTGCGAAAGCGCCACCTGCGTTAACAACAGTAACAATAACGTTAGAGTCGGGATGCATGATGCCACCGCCACCGGTGCGGCTGTCGCGTGCTGTTAGTCTGAATTTTAATGTACGAGCCTGATTGGATAACAACTCACCTACTGTTGTAGTGTTATTTACCACATCAGACATTTGTGGAAATGTGCGTGATGGACTAGTTGTAGGAGGAAAAGGACGAAACATTGGTGCCGTAGTTGACTGCACATTCCATGCACCGGCAGGGCCTAAATCTCTCTCTTCCCATGAATAAGTTAGTGCATCACCGTTGGCATCTGTTGCTGCGCCCGTAAGCACAAAAGGGGTACTGATAGGAATAGTACAATTATAACCCATATTGGTTACAACGGGTGCTGTGTTGCCTGTTGATGTAGTTACAGGGCATGAATTTCCTCCTCCTGTATTTGAAAAAGTAATCATCTGATCAAGACTGTAACCATGAAAATATGCAATGCTGTGAGGTGCAAGATTATCGCTACCACAAATTCCTGCATAAGCCTGAATGGTGATGCCACTGCCCGGTTCATAAGCTGCAGTAGAAGATCTGTTGCCACTGCAACTACCTGTTGTGCTGTTAAAAGTATGGTCGCCTCCAAACTGATGACCCATTTCATGTGCCACATAGTCAATATCAAAACCATCACCTGAAGGTGATCCGCTACCGGTTACACCTTTTGCTTTATTGGAGCTGCTGCACACACATCCTAAATAAGCCACACCTCCACCACCGGTGCTGAATACGTGACCAATGTCGTAGTTTGAACTGCCAATTATATTATCGCAAGTAGTTTGATTCTGCCCCAACATGGTTGAACCATTGTTGTTAGTAAATGGATCTGTTGACGAATTGGTATAAACAATCAAATTATTATTGGCAACCATGACCATGCGAATAGAAAGTTCTGATTCATAAACACCGTTTACACGATTCATCGTAGTAGCCATTCCTGCCATTGCACCGGAGACTGTTCCTCCATAAAATGCTGCATATTCGCCTGTACATGACAATGCAAGTCTGTAGGTTCGTAACTGTGTACCGTTGGTGCGCTGCACTGTGTTACCATTTGCATTTTGTATTTCCATTGCTGTTTTATCAGCAAGAGAACATTCAAAAGAGTTTTGTCTGATTAGATTCTTCCTCTCATAGCTCATGTAATAATTTACAGTGTTTTGATTGTAAGGATCAATATAAACATCACCTTTTGAAGAACGAATCATGGCATGAAAGCCAAATTGTGTTACATCTAACTTTATGGTTGCCGTAACATCGTCAATGCCCTGACCGGTGTATGTTTTTATCTGCGGAAATTTGGCAGCCAAATCGGGATGCATTACATTGTATTGAAAAATGCTGAAACGCTCAAAAGAGCCATCAGGCATAGGTATCTCAAGCATCAATCCGTTTTTAAGATTTGCTGTTTGTGAAGGCTCTGCCTTTGCCGTGTTTAAATACTGTTGTAATAAATTTAAATCGAGATTAAGTGCCCTATAGCTTGAAGGCACAGTAAGTCGTTCACCGGAAACAGGGATAGTTGAAACCTCGCGCCAGAAAATTTTTGAATCTTGTGCATTGAGGACATAGGTTGCCTGGATGATGAACAATGCCGTCATCATTGTTTTGAAAATACCCTTCATTTGGAAATCGTTTTTTATTATACTTTGAAGCAAAATTCCTTAAAAAAACTATTAATAACAAAGGCCGGAGTAATAAATGCACAAATAGCAGTATAGTAAGCGAGTAGCCGTTGAGAATTCAGAATGTAGAATTCAGAGTTCAGAATTGAAAGTTGAGAGTTGAGAGTCAAAATGTAAAAGTGAGGGGAAATGGGAGGGGTGAGCCAATTAGTATTAACATCATGCCGCTATTTACTTTTCTTTTTGGATGGTTTACAGGTTTTACAGAATTGGTCCAACTGCTCAATTTCCTTATTAACTTCTCTATGTAACTCTATTAACTTCTCCGTATTTCTGCCTATCTCAGTAGCTTTTCCGGCAATGGTACGTCTTTCGGATAGTTCTTGTTGAATCTTATCATAAATAGGTTGGAAAAAACTAATGTCAGAAAAAGCCCCCTTTTCTTCAAATAAACTTTTACGAAATTTTCTCGCATACAATTCCGACAAATCAAAATCATATCTAGCAAAGGAAAGCAGGTCGAGAGCAATTAAACTATCGGGGGCAACTAATGATGCAGCATTTCTATTAAAGGAGCAATTAACTTTTGAATTAAAATTTTTTGTAAACATAAACTCTGCATTATTCATGTAAAATGAAAATTCCATGCCAGAGCCTGTAAGTAAAGAGTAACTGTCTATCTCGCCAATTTGAGAAGCTGGCGATTGAAAATCGCTTAACTGCAACTGGTATTTTCCATCCCACTCAATCTTATTTTGTCCATGTAGAATGCCAGTAAAAGCTAAAAACAATACTGTAAATACCTGCCTCATATATCTCTTGAAATATGCTTTCCTGTTATGCTTAAATTAAGGCAACTAATTTATGTTTTTAAATTTTAATTGTGTGGTTTCGTACTAAAATAATTACTCAGCATTTTCATTTGCGAAAACAGCCACCATGCATATATTAAGATTATGGGGACGGCCAAATAGTTAACAATTTTCAAATGTTTGAAGTAAAGTAAAACAACCACAACAAAAAAAATTGAAAAAATAAACTGAACTTGTTTAAATGAAATCTTTTCATCAGTTACTTCTGATATGTCTGTTGCATGTTTGGATTTCAGTTTATTATTTATCCATAAGCCTAAATACAGCCATGCAAAAGCTACAGCCGGAAAAATTATCAGTCCGGGCATCACTGATTTGTGTTGTGTTATAACTGTGTAAATTAACAATCCGCATATTGCAAATGCAGCAATGCTGTTACGTATAAATTTATCTCTAAAATACTTGGCTCGCTCATACATGACAAATAGTGTTTTAAAAAATTAAACTGTTTGGGAACATAAGCAAATATGAATGTAAAATTGAGAATTTAAACTGAAAAAGAGATGAGATTTCAAAATGCAGAGTTTAGAATACAGAATTAAAAGTTAGCTAGCACTTTCAACCACAAAACCTATTTCCAAGCTTTTACGATGAGGCCGGTGCCTGTGCGATGCTTTATGTTTACGTCTAAATAGTTTAGCACAAAACAAATTGGATAAAACAGCAGGTAATAGAATGGAAGAATAATAAAAAATGCCTTGGTATATCCCAATGCAGAGATAGGATACTTCATAGATAAGCGCCAGGAGATTTTTCCGGGAGTGCCGTAAGAATACTTTGCTTCGGCACGACTGAAGCCATTTCGCAGCAGCTTTGCTTTTATATCGTCAATGTTATAGCCATCGCGAACATGCTCTTCGATGAAAGATTGTTGGTCATCGCCATGAACATCACTGCCACCCTGATCGCTTGGTGTTGAAATGACTAACATGCCACCGCTTTTGAGTGATGCAGAATAATTTCTGAAAACCTGCTCATCTTCAAGAATGTGCTCCATTACATCAACACAAACAACAAGATTGTATGTTGAGGGCGACTGGTATTTGGTTAAATCTTCAATGCCGAATTGTACGTTTTTATATCCTGCCTTCTGAAAAAAATTATTGCAATCGCTGACCTGCTCTTCTTTGACATCTACTGCATAAATTTTCCAATTCTTGTTTCGTGAAGCAAGCCAGTAGGTGTATTGGCCAAAGCCTGAGCCAGCATCTAAAATATGTGCATTGTTGTCAACTGTTTTTTCCCATTGCTTTAGCTCATTATGGATGTGCCAGGCGCGCAGGAGCAATAAATCGAGCAGACGGTAAAATGTTTTTCTTAAAAATGGTGATTTATTAAACACCTCGCCCAGAGAGCGCTTTATAGGATCGTATTGCATTCAGTGTGTCAGTCTTGCTTTGGATCGTTTTTATGGATTTCTTTAAACAGCTTTTCAATATGCTCGGCATAGTCTAAGCTCTCATCATTAAAAAATTTCAGCTCAGGAATATGTCTTATCTGATTGCGGATTCTGTTACCTAACTTTCTTCTGATGTCGTGCATCTTATGGTTCAGGCTGTTTACTATCTCTTCAGCATTTTTCTGCTTGAATAAACTTAAACGCACATAGGCAATGCCAAGGTCAGGCGTTACTCTGACATTGGTGACAGTAACAAAGGCATTTCCATAAAACGAACTGCCTTCGAGCTGAAACAAACTACTGATTTCTTTTTGCAACATTCTTGAAATTTTCTGCTGCCTTGTGCTGTCCATTAACTTATTCTTAAATTAAAATTTATTTGATTTCGCCCAGCTTACTTGTGAGAAGCTGTATGGCAGTACGCTGACTGTCAATTTCGCTTTTCTTCTTGCTCAGGTCATTTTCTTTTTTGTAGGCATCGTCTTCGGCTTTCTTAATATTATCTTTATATTTTTCAACATCGCTGCGCAATGACTTAATGTCTTTTTCCAAAGAGCCTCTGTCGCTTTCCATCTTACCCAACAATTTTTCTGCATCTTTTAATTGTGACTGAATAGGTGCTTTGGTTGTTTCTATTGCAAAATTTTTAACCATCTGCTCTGCTGTACTATATTTAGTGGCATCAACAGTTGATGATAAATAAGCCCCTCCTAAATCAAATGCAACCATCACTTTAACACTGTTGTCGGCTTTGTTTTCTTCAAAACGAGCATAAATGTCAATTGGATTATTGCCCCAGTCTTTTATCAGAACATTGTCGGTAAAAGTTTCCTCTTTACCTGCTGTTACTTTTTTACTTTTTAAAGATTTCATATAGGTTGTCCAGCTATTGGTAACATCCTTGAGGCTGTTGTTAAAGCAAGTTGTAACAATTGCAGGTTGCTGTCCGGTAGAGAATGTTGATGTTTGTTCAGCTACAGTAATAACCTGTGCCGAAGTGATTGTGTGCGCAAAAAACAATGCTGCTGCTAAAATCTTTTTCATAAATTTTTTGATTATAAATAATGTTGCAAAGGTAGTAAAAATGCCTTTTCGCACTGAATAAACAGTGATAAAATGCTATAACTTCATTGAAACTGTTCTAAAGTTTATCGAGCCTGACTCGATAGGCATATCCTACTCTCACAAACCATGAATTCTGAACACTCATAGTGCTTTGAATATCTATATCGCGATTCTTAGTGCCTAAAACAAATTTTCTGAATACAGAGTGACCTGTTTCTAAAAACAATACATTATTCTTCGCAAAATAAAAATCGGAAGCAATGCGTAGCAGATTATCATTTGTTCTTAAATAGTAACTGTCGTCCTTGCGGTATGAAAGTGTCATTGTTTTTAGCGAAATCAAAAAATGTAGTTTGTTGATGCTGGCCTTATATTCTGCATTGAGCGAAGACGGAAGAATACCCCATAAATTCCATCGTGGTGTTATGCGATAATCAATACCGAGCAATGGCAAAAAGTAAGGACCGAAAAATTCGCTGTTGTAATATAATCCGAGTTTGTAACTTAGTTGCTCTGAGCGCTGATAGCTTTGTAAAATTGCTCCCCCAAGCTGATAGCTGCCCTCTTGCAGCCAATATTTACTTTCGGAAATAGATTTCGGAATAAACACAAAGGCAGTTTTAAAACGTTTGTCTTTCCACTGATGTTGCCATGTTAGTGCAAGCTGACCACTCATATAAAGTTTTGATTGCTGATGGAACCTGAAATCGAACCTATCAAAAGAGGGGTTGATGATAAAAATATTGTTGCCGCTTTTAATAGGTAGTGTCAGAAAAGCATTGGTGTACTGAAGTATTGCAGATTCGTTGTTGGTGAATTTAAATGGGCGATGGTAGCTATAGTTTAATGCTGCAATGTCAATTAATGGCTGCGCCACTACCGACTGAGTAAAAACAAAAAGCAATAGAACTACAAGGCGCATATTTACTGTTTATTTAATGCAAGATTAACACTTGAACTGTAAATAACCAACCTTTACAACCTGTTAATTTTTACTTTTGTTGTACATAACATCGCACTATGTTTAAAATTATTAATAAAATTCTGATTGTGCTTTTATTGCCAATGGCTACAAATGCGCAATCATTTAAAGCTTCCATCATTGGTGGCATCAATGCATCACAAGTTTCCGGTGATGAGTTGGGAGGTTTTAATAAAGCGGGAGTAATGTTTGGAGGTAGTGCCATATTACCTGTCACACCAAAGTCAGATGTTGCAATGGAATTGTTGTTTATTCAGAAAGGAAGTAAAACGCCAACATCAAAAGACAATAGCAATACCGTCTATTATAAGATGAGTTTAAATTATCTGGAAGTGCAAATTAATTATACCTATCATGCATCTAAAAAAATAGGCCTGCACGTTGGACCTACGTTTGGTGTATTGGTTGGTGAGAAAGAAGAAGATATAGCAGGTGAGTTGACAGAAAGACCGGAATTCCAAAAGACAGAAATAGGTATTGCAGGCGGGCTATCATTTCATTTCAGCGAAAAAGTGGGTTTGTATATGCGCTTATCAAATTCATTGTTGCCTATTCGTAAAATGGGTGCCGACACAAAATATTTTAAGAGCGGACAATATAATAGTGGATTGGCATTTTTTCTTACTTACACTTTTAGCTCAAAAGACAAACAAAAGCAATAATGAAAAACAAGATTGTAGTTGCCGTTACCGGTGCCAGTGGAAGTATTTATGCATCAATGTTGCTTAGTAAATTGGCACAGCTAAAAGAACAATTTTCTGATGTTGCAATAGTGTTTTCAAAAAATGCAACAGATGTGTGGCAGCATGAATTAGGTAATGATTCCTATAAATCACTTTCCTTTAAGAGATATGATACAATGGATTTTAATGCACCTTTTGCATCGGGATCGGCACAATACAACACTATGATTATTATTCCTTGCAGCATGGGAACAATGGGACGCATTGCTGCAGGAATTTCAAACGACCTGATTACACGTGCTGCCGATGTGATACTAAAAGAGCGAAGAAAACTTATCTTAGTTACAAGAGATATGCCACTGAATCTGATTCATATCAACAACATGAAAACTATTACTGAAGCCGGAGGGATAATTTGCCCTGCATGCCCATCATATTACAGCAAGCCACAAACCATCAATGATGTGGCAGCAACTGTAGTTGACCGTGCATTAGACCTTGCCGGTTTTAGTTTGAACAGCTTCCGTTGGAATGAATAAACAGTCTTCGGAATTTCAAATGATTTCAAATCTTGTTTTTATCAGACTGCAGCAACTTAAACGCGAGTTGACAAAAACAGGGTGGTTATATAGTCTTATACTATTAGTCATTACAGGACTTTTAGGATTTTTACTTTATCATGTAGTACAAAATTCTACTCATAGTTTTTATTTAGCAGCATTGATGATTGTTAGTGTCTATACTATTCATAGTACAAGAAATGATTTGCAGTTTATCAGACAACAACTTAGAAATCCATTTTTTATTCTGACAACTGAATATATTTTGTTAGCACTTCCTGTTATCATTCTGTTATTTTTAAAAAGTTATTTTATTGCAGGATGCACAATAATTGCAGGATGCATATTGATAGCTTTAATAGTACCAAAAAATTCAACACATTTACTTTTTCCAAAACTTGCAAGGTGGATACCATCAGCAATGTTTGAATGGTTGAGTGGCATACGCAACACTAAAGGCATTGTCGCAGTCTTTTTAATTGTACTGTATGCGACCTGTTTCTTAAAATTTATTCCATTGATATTTCTTTGGCTGACAACAATAACAATTGCCGGGTTTTATCAATTTGGTGAACCACTTTCACTACTCTATTTACATGAAAACGCCAAACAGCTTTTAAGAATTAAAATAAAAAATGTTTTGTTGCTTTATGTAAAGATAACTCTCATTCCTGTTTTAGTGAATATATTTCTCCATCCGGATATTTGGTGGGTTGACTTAATGATTTATATACTTTGTATGCTTGTTATTATTTGTGCTGTACTGATTAAATATGCTGTTTACAGGCCCAATGAAAGATTAACTGCAGGAAGCATGTTACTGTCAATTGTTTCAATTTCACCGGCACTTCCATTCACACTTCCATTACCTATTATTGTTGCTGCAATAAAGTATAAAAGCGCTATTCAAAACTTAGAAAATTACTTTCATGATCAGCATAAATAATCTGAAAATTTCCTTTGATAAACATCAGGTTCTTGATATTGAAAAATATAATTTTAATACAGGAAAAGTACATGGCATTATAGGTCTTAATGGTGCCGGAAAAACAACATTTTTTAATGCTGTATGTAAATTTTTAAAGCGTGATGAGCAAGCCGTTTTGTTAAATAATAAACCTTTTGAGCGTCATGATGCGGCCTATCTGGAAACAACAAATTACTTTTATGATAACATTACTGCCGAAGAATATCTCTCGCTTTTTCCATCAGATAACTTACTTTTCAATAAAAAGAATTTGATTGAACTGCTTCAATTAAAATCCGGTGAGTTGATTGAAACTTTCTCAACAGGCATGAAAAAGAAACTGGCTTTGATTGCAATAATCTGTCAGGATAAACCGGTGTATATTTTAGATGAGCCTTTTAATGGATTGGATTTAGAGTCGAATAAAATTCTGGAAATGCTGATACAGAAACTTGTACAAAACGGCAAAACAATTTTTCTCTCATCACACATTCTTTCTCCATTAACAACATCATGTGCTGAAATACATTTACTTCAAAACGGACGTTTTGAAAAACAATTTCAACCGGAACAGTTTAATGAAATAGAAAATGAGTTGTTTTCCAATCTCACCGAGAAAGTCAATTCGATTTTGAAAAAATAATTTATACAGTAACTTTTTCGAATGCTGCTTTAAGCAACTGTTGTTGCTCTTCATCATGAGCACTGTGCGATCCGGTTGCAGGGCTGGCACTTTCAACACGTGCAATGAGTCTGATGTTTAAGTCAGGCATCATTCGTTTTATAAAACCCCATGCTCCCATATTATCAGGCTCTTCCTGCAGCCAAATAATGTCATCAGCCTTTGAATATTTCTTTAAAAGCTTTTCAACCTGCTGCTGCGGGAAAGGATAAAGTTGCTCAAGTCTGATTAGCGCTACATCAGTAATCTTTTCTGCTGTGCGATGTTGTAATAAGTCGTAATATACTTTTCCTGTACACAAAATTACTCGCGATACTTCGGTAGCTTTAACAGTATCATCAATCACCTCACTGAATTTTTTATCAGCAAAATCACTGATAGTAGAAACACAAAGCGGATGACGAAGTAAACTCTTTGGTGTAAACACAATCAAAGGTTTTCTAAAAGGCCACTTTAGCTGACGTCTTAAAGCATGGAAAAAATTTGCAGGAGTAGTACAGTTGGTCACAACCATATTGTATTCTGCACTTAGTGTAAGAAAGCGTTCCATACGTGCGCTGCTGTGTTCGGCACCTTGCCCTTCATAACCATGAGGTAGCAACATTACCAATCCGTTCATGCGATTCCATTTATCTTCTGCACTGCTCAGATACTGATCAATAATTATCTGTGCTCCATTTCCGAAATCGCCAAACTGAGCTTCCCATAAAACCAAACTGTTTGGTGAAGTAAATGCATAGCCATATTCAAATCCTAAAACTCCATACTCTGATAACAGAGAATTGTAAATGTAATATCGTGCTTGCTTGTCTGAAATGTGATTGAGTGGTGTATATTGCTCTTCTGAATCTTCAACACGAACTACTGCATGACGATGTGAGAATGTTCCGCGCTCACAATCTTGTCCGCTGAGGCGCACAGGAAAACCCTCATTGAGTAATGTGCCATAAGCCAAAAGTTCGCCCATTGCCCAATCTAACTTACCTTCACCTTTTAGCATTTCTTTTCTTTCACCGAAAAGTCGTGTAATCTTATTAAAAAACTTTTTGTCTGCCGGAAGATCGGTAATTTTTCCTGCAATTGACAGCAACACATTTTGTTTAACAGAAGTATCAGGTGACTGCAGAAAATCTTCAGGAGTTGAAAAACGGAGTTTACTCCATGCACCATCTTTAAAGTTAGGAACTTTTGTTTTCTCAACTTTTTTGGCAACGCTTAATTTTTCTTCAAGTAATGCCTTGAAAGATTTTTCCATTTCTTTCACTAAGTTTGTTTCTATCTCGCCTTGTGAAAGTAATTTCTGAATATATATTTCTCTTGGATTGGGATGTGATGCAATAGCTTTATATAAAAGTGGTTGCGTGAAACGTGGTTCATCACCTTCGTTATGTCCATATTTTCTGTAGCAAAGAATATCAATAAAAACATCGCGATGATATTTCTGACGATATTCCATGGCTAATTTCACTGTGTAGATGAGTGCTTCAACATCATCGCCATTGACATGAAACACCGGTGATAAAGTAACTTTTGCAACATCGGTACAATAGGTGCTTGACCGTGCATCAATATAATTGGTTGTAAAACCTACCTGATTGTTTATGATAAGATGAATAGTTCCTCCGGTTGAAAAGCCTTTGAGTAACGACATCTGAATGACTTCATAAACTACACCTTGTGCAGCAATGGCAGCATCACCATGAATGAGTATGGGTGCAATATCATCTGTTGTTCCGCCTTGTGCATCAATTTTAGAACGCACAATTCCTTGTACCAATGCATCTACTGCTTCGAGGTGAGAAGGGTTTGGTGTTAAAGAAATATGTACTTTCTTGCCATCGTAGGTTTCAACATCTCCTGAGTAACCAAGATGATATTTTACATCACCTCCAAAGGCATTATCTTCAAAAGCTTTGCCTTCAAACTCAGTAAAAATTTCATCGTAGCCTTTATTCAGAATATTAGCAAGTACATTTAGTCTGCCTCTATGTGCCATGCCAATTACAAATTCTTTGATGCCCATTTTAGCACCAAATTCAATTACTGCATCAAGAGCAGGAATTGTTGTTTCGGCACCTTCAAGAGAAAAACGTTTTTGCCCTGCAAACTTAACATGCAGAAAGTTTTCGAAGGCAACAGCTTCGTTCAGCTTATTCAGAATTTTTCTTTTATCGTCAATGGTAAACTCAAGACTGTTTTTACAACTTTCCATTTTCTGTTCAAACCACTTAACTACTTCGGGGCTTCTGATATATTTATATTCCACACCAACACTTCGGCAATACGTGTCGCGTAGGTGCGTAATAATATCTGTCAGCGATGCTTTACCGATACCAATTTGCTGTCCTGCCTGAAAAAGTGTAGGAAGATCACTCTCTGATAATCCAAAATGTTGAATATCTAACGTAGGTTGATATTTTCTGCGCTCGCGAACAGGATTGGTATCCGTAAAAAGATGTCCACGTTTGCGATAATCGCTGATTAATCGCAATACCATAAACTCTTTTTCTATATGTGATGCATCGGCTGCAGAAACAACATTTCCACCGTCAGGAGACTGACTTTTTCTTGCCAGTTCAAATCCATCAAAAAAAGTTTGCCAGGTTTGATCTACCGACTGTGGGTCTTTAAGATATGAGTTATAAAGCGCTTCTATTGCTACTGGGTCAGCATTACCGAGGTAAGTACGTTTCTTTTCCACTTTAAAATTTAACTGAATTCAGCGCACAAAGGTAGGCAATTTGCCGGTGTAAAAACTGATTTTAGTTAGTTGAATAACCAATCTGCGTTTAAAAACTCATCAATTAAACAGTTCGGTTAGTATATCCATGCTTTGTAAACGGAACCCATCAGGAAGATGTAATTGATAATATTGTAAGAGAACATTTAGTAAATCTGTTCGCTGTTTATAATTTAACTGCGGTTCTTTGATTGAAGAATTAAGACATTGATGTAATAATAACGAAGTTGATTCATCAATAACATAAAGATGTGAAGAATTTTTTGTGCTGAAACAGCCTTCCTTCATATCAAAACACAGATGTTCCTCATAATTATCTGTTGGCCTGAATCCAAGAAAAGCAGATAGTTTAATCATAAATAAAAGATGGAAATCAGGATTAGCCGATAAAGATTTATCAAGTTGAACAATGTTATCAAACAAAAATCTGAAGAGAGCAGGATTAGCTTCCTCTTCACGAATGGTACGATAAAGCAACTCTGCCATAAAAATTGACTGCGTGCTTTTTGTAATGTTAAATGGAATTGAAATAAATCTGTTGGCAAAAGCGAGGTTACTTATGCGTTGCAAACCTTTATCCGGACGATGATATACAACAAGTTGCAGCAAACTCAACGGTTGAAAAAACACACTCTTGTTTTTTGATTTTGAAGAACGTACACCATTGACTAAATAGGTTTGTATGCCAAACTTTTCCGTATAAATTTTAGCAATAACAGATGAATCGCCATAGGGCGACAGGTGCAACATAATTCCATCTGTGTTATGCAAGGCAGACATTCCGCTTTTTAGTGATTTGAATATTTTGTGGCAAATTTATGACAAGATGATGACGATTCAGCATAAAGATAAAACAGTTTTATCACTTCCTGAATAGAATGAAAAATAGTATATATAAATTATTTACGATATTTTTGTCGTAAATTAAAAAACTCACTACTTTTGTACCCCGAAAAGACGCAACAATGTTTTCTAAAGCATGTGAGCATGGCATAAAAGCCATAATATATATAGCAACACAATCCATGGATGGAAGGCGTGTAAAAATTGGTGATGTTGTAGAAAACTCAGGCTCACCGGAAGCATTTACTGCAAAAGTTCTGGGCTCATTAACTAAATATCATATCGTTAATTCATATACAGGACCTAACGGAGGTTTTTTTATTGATGTTAAGGATATGAAAAAAATAAAAATGAGCGACATTGTTAATGCCATTGATGGCGATTCTTTATACAATGGCTGTGGTATGGGGTTGAATGAGTGTAGCAAAACGCAACCCTGCCCTATGCATGATAAATTTATTAAAGTAAGAAAAGAAATAAAAGAAATGTTAACTACAACTTCTGTTTATGATTTAGCATTAGGACTGAAGTCTGGAAAAACAGTATTAATGCGCTAAATATTTTCAAACGAATAATTTTACAGTACACAAACAATCAAAATAAAAATATAATGGAAAATAAAGAGATATGGTTACCCTCGTTAATCACAAAAACACCTCAGGAAGGAAGAGAGCTTGCAATTAAAATGGCAAGAAAATCAATTGCAGCAATACAAACAGACCCAGAAGTAAGAAAAAAATTGCGTGATGATTATGCCAACGACACAAAACAACTGATAGCTTCTGCCAATGTAGTAGCATTAGAATTTCAAACTGTGGCGGCAGCAAATAATTATTGGAAGTAATTTTTTATAGTTTACTGATGAGAAAAACAATTACAGAGTTTGCATTAAAATTAAAATTAAAACAAACTAAACTTCTGAAGTGGTGATGAGAGATATTGAAAACATAAACGACATACAATTATTGGTGGATAGCTTCTATGGTAAAATCCGTGATGACGAAAAATTGGGTCATATCTTTAATGGTATTATTAAAGACAGGTGGCCCGAACATCTTGAAAAGATGTATCGTTTCTGGCAAACAATATTGTTAGAAGATCAAACATATTTTGGTAGCCCTTTTGTTCCACATGCTAAAATGCCGGTTGACAAAACGCATTTCGAGCAATGGATAAAACTCTTCTCCGAAACTGTTGATGAAAACTTTGTTGGCGAAAAAGCTGAGCAAGCAAAATGGCAAGGCCAACGTATGGCTGAAATGTTTCACTACAAGATTGAATATATTAAAAATAGTTCCACTACTCCACTACAATGACAGTTGTACACTTACCATTAGCTTTAATTGCATCCACATTATGGATTGGTTTTGTCAGTGCAATCAGTTTTATGGAAGCCTGGCTTAAATTTAAAGCACCGGGAGTTACAATACCTTTAGGTCTAGGAATTGGCAGATTGGTATTTAATGCACTCAACAAAATTGAATGGGTACTTGCAACATTAATCATCTGTAATCTTATTTTAGCAAAAGAACAATTTATCAATCCCATCAAAAGTGGACATGGTGTATTTTATCTTATCCCTGTATTTATTTTACTATTTCAGACAGTTTGGTTATTACCACAACTTGATGCACGCGCACAGATGCATTTAAACAGACAAACGGTGCCCCCTTCAAAAATGCATTTTGTTTATGTAGGTCTTGAAATTGTGAAAGTGGTATTTTTAGCAACATTTATTTTAAATCTCTTTAAAAACATAACAACATGAACAATGAAAAACTAATCAGCGATATTGATAATAAATATCAGCAAACGGGTGAAAATTCAGAAACATATCTGAAAGGACTTTTACATGCAAAACCCATTACTTATTGGGACTATGTGGAAGTTGATACCCTTTTATCACTACAAAGACCAAGAACAAATTTTAAAGACGAAGAAATTTTTGTGATGTATCATCAGGTTACTGAGCTGGTATTAAAAATGATGGTGCATGAAATTAAACAAATGGTGTTTGATCCATTTGCAGAACATATTTGGATTGATAAAATTAATCGCCTCAACCGATACACATCTATGCTCATTACCTCTTTTGATGTTATGAAATATGGAATGAACTATGATGACTATAACACATTCAGAAGTACACTTGCTCCTGCTAGTGGATTTCAATCGGCACAATTCCGTTTTATTGAAATTTATCTGACACGATTGGAAAATTTAATGAATGAAGAAGGTAGAAAAAGATTAGGGAACAATCCTTCAATAGAAGATTATTTTGAACATATCTACTGGAAAGATGCAGGCATGGATCGTAAAACAGGAAAAAAATCAATGACATTAAAACTGTTTGAAGAAAAATATTTGGAAAGTTTTATTGCACTTGCAAAAAAAGTAAAGGGCAATACAATAGAAGATAAAGTGATGCAAATGGGAAATTGCTCTGATGCACTAAAAACGAAGTTAAAGGAGTTTGATCACATGTATAATGTTGCATGGCCTATAGTTCACCTTGAAACAGCACAACATTATCTTGATTTAAAAGGAGAAAATAAAGCTGCAACAGGTGGAAGTGAATGGAAAAAATATTTACATCCAAAATATCAGCAAAGAAAATTCTTCCCATCATTATGGACGAAAGAAGAAATAGCCAACTGGGGAAGCAACGAATTTCAAAAAACAACAAATAACAAATAATAATATCACCGTTTTGATTCTGAAAGCAATTTGTTTGCTTTAATATCTGAAAAAACCTTACTTCTTTCAGATAACCTCTCACTGAACACCTGCACTGTCAAATAGATTCAAAACTTGTGATTATTATTTATAGAATATTAAAAAGAAATATCAACATAATAAAATAATCATGGATACTAAAGACATACAGAAAGCACATGGCCATTGGATATTGGCCAAAATGGGCAAAAAAGTGCTACGCCCCGGAGGCAAAGAGCTTACAAAGAAATTAATTGATGCATTACATTTTAATGATTCGGATAATGTAGTTGAGTTTGCACCCGGAATGGGCTTTACAGCATCGCTGACACTTGCGCACAAGCTACATTCATACGTAGGTGTTGATGCTGACGAAGATATAGTGAGAATGTTAAGTAAAAGACTACAAAATTCTCAAGCATCTTTTATTCTCGGAAATGCATCACAAACAAATCTCGAAAGCGACTCAAAGGATAAAGTCTATGGCGAAGCCATGCTAACAATGCATGCCGATCATAGAAAATCTGAAATTATCAGAGAAGCCCATCGTATTCTCAAAAAAGGAGGTTGGTATGCCATTCATGAGTTAGGACTAACTGATGTAGATGACACCTTAAAAAGTAAAATTCAGAGAGATTTAGCTTTATCAATAAAGGTTAATGCACGCCCACTTACTGAAAATGAGTGGAAACATCTTTTGGAGCAAGAAGGTTTTGCAGTAAAGAAAGTAATGACTAACGGCATGCATCTTCTTGAAATGAATCGGATTATAGATGATGAAGGTTTGATGGGAGCAACAAAAATCGGATGGAATATCCTGACCCATCCAAAAGCCAGAAAAAGAATTCTTGAAATGCGAAAAGTCTTCAAACAATATCAAACACACATGAATGCAATTGCAATAGTTGCAGAAAAACTTTAAAAATAAAAATTATGCAAATCACAAAAGACACAATTGTTGGCGACTTAGTTGCTAAAGACTATAGAACTGCAACAGTTTTTAAACAAAACGGTATAGATTTTTGTTGTAATGGTAACCGTACACTTGAAGAGGTGTGTAAACAAAAAGAGATGTCAGTTACAAACATAATTGGTGAGTTGACTCAAGCTTCGCAACAAGCATCTGCAGCACAAACAGATTTTAATTCATGGCCATTAGATTTACTTGCTGACTATATTGAGAAAAAGCATCACCGTTATGTTGAAGAGAAAATTCAGGAGATAAAGCCTTACTTAGATAAAATCTGTAAAGTTCATGGTGATCATCATCCTGAGTTGTATGAAATCAATCAGCTTTTTAATGATTCTGCAGGCGAGTTAGCAATGCACATGAAAAAGGAAGAGTTGATTTTATTTCCTGCAGTGAGAAGGATGGTAAAATCGCAAATGCAAAAAACAACACCGGAAAAACCACAGTTCGGACCAATAAATAATCCGATTCAAATGATGATGCATGAGCACAATAATGAAGGTGAGCGTTTCAGACAAATTGAAGCGTTAAGCAATAAGTACAATCCACCACAAGATGCATGCAACACCTACAGAGTAACGTTTGCCATGCTCAAAGAATTTGAAGAAGATTTACATCTACATATACATTTAGAAAACAATATTCTTTTCCCAAAATCATTAGAACTTGAAAAAGCAATTTCATCATGAGTGAGCCGATTAAAAGAAATGAAGCACTTAAACCAATAAGTCGCGATCATCATCATGCCCTCTTACTGGGCTGGAAAATCAGACAGGGAATAAAAAACAAAATTCCTGCCGAAAGAATTAAAAAATATGTTGATTGGTTTTGGTCAAGCTATCTCGAAAATCATTTTGAGTTAGAAGAAAAAAACCTGTATCCTGTTTTAGGGGCTGAACATGCAAGCATAAAAAAAGCTATGCAGCATCATGAAAAGCTTAGGAATCTTTTTCAAAGTAAGGAGCAGACTATTCAACAATTGGATGAATTACAAAATGAACTTGACAGGCACATTCGTTTTGAAGAAAGAGAGTTGTTTAATGAAATTCAAAATGCAGCATCAGCAAAACAATTGCAGGACATGGCTGCAGTGCACAATGAAGCATTTCATGACAATTACAGTGATGAGTTTTGGGTAATTAAAAAATAGTTTCCCGGTATTCAGACCAATGGCACTAAATCATAGCATGATGTACAACTAACATCTGTTTTTAAAATAACTTTTCTATGAATATCCCTGATCTGAAAATTCCTCGTGTGGTTATTGTAGGCTGTGGCTTTGGGGGATTACAATTAGCAAAATCGTTGCGCAAAGCCCGTGTGCAAATAGTGATGTTTGATACAAACAACTATCACACTTTTCAACCTTTACTTTATCAGGTTGCCACTTCGGGCTTGGAGCCTGATTCTATTGCTTATCCCATCCGGAAAATTTTTAAGAAACAAAAGAATTTTCTTTTCCGCTGGGGAAAAGTTGAAAATATTATTCCCGAAAAAAATATTATTCAAACCACAGTTGGAGAATTAGCTTATGATTATCTGGTAATTGCTACCGGTACTACAACAAATTATTTTGGTAATGCTGACATTGCGCAACATGCCATGCCAATGAAATCTGTCATTGAAGCTATCAACCTCCGCAGTTTAATACTCCAAAATTTTGAACAGGCATTACTCACACAAAGTTTAAAAGAACAAGAGGCGCTTATGACATTTACTGTTGTTGGTGGTGGCCCCACAGGTGTTGAGCTTGCAGGAGCATTATGTGAACTGAAAAAACATGTTCTGCCGAACGATTATCCCGAACTTGATTTCAGAAAAATGCGTGTGTTGCTTATTGAAGGTACAAACTCTGTGCTACAGGCAATGAGTAAAGAAAACCAACATCGTGCATTAAAATATTTAGATGAGTTAGGCTGTGAAGTTTGGTTAGAAACGCAGGTATCGTCTTATAATGGTGAAGAAGTAGTTTTTAAAAATAGTAAAGTGCTGCCAAGTAAAAATTTGCTTTGGGCTGCAGGAATTAAAGGTGTTACTATTTCGGGATTAAATAAAGATGCCATCAATAATCGTGGACGATATGTTGTTGACGAATATTGTAAAGTAAAAGGATGTGAAAATATTTATGCAATTGGTGATGTTGCATCCATGAGCACAGCAGACTATGTTAACGGACACCCGCAAGTAGCACCTGTTGCAATTCAGATGGCACAACTGTTGGCTGAAAACATTGAGTTGGAACTAAGACAAAAGTCACTGAAAAAATTCAAATATTTTGACAAAGGTACTATGGCAACTGTTGGAAGAAATCGTGCAGTAACAGAATCTTTCAATATTCGATTTGGTGGATTTGCAGGATGGTTGGTGTGGATGGCTTTACACTTAATGTTGCTTGTTGGGTTCAGAAATAAAGTAGTTGTTTTTATAAATTGGCTTTGGAACTATATTAACTACGACAGGAATATCAGATTGATTATTCCGCCTTTTAAAAGGAAGTAAATTACTGCTTTAATCATTTAAGTAAAAACACTCACTTTGCTAATTTCTTTATTTCCGCTGTAATCTGTTTTATCACTTCTGTATTTTTAATCTTGTCATCTATGCTATAAACAATAAAAACTTTTCCACCATACTTTTTTGTAAAGCTACTAAAACTTGCTTTCATTCTTTCTGACGGAGAATAATTGCCGAAGTTAGCTTTTGAAGTAACAGGTTTTATCTGAATACCAAAAGCTCTTTTTTCAACCCAGCCCAAGTAGTCAATATCACCGGCATGATCAAGTTCTGGGTCGCTTTCTTCAAATTTAACTTTTGGAAATTTCTTTGCAAGATTATCTTCAATCACCGACTTCTCACGAATAAAACCATCATAAGTTCTGTTTATAGTAAGGTTGTAAATGTAATCTATACAATCTTGTAATGTCAATTGACTAAACGCTTCTGTCCATTCCGGGATAACAATCTCCTTGATTTTTATATGCAGTCTTTCACCAAGTTCTCTTAAACTCTTCTTAGTAATTTTTACCGGTGTTTTCTCGTTAGTCTTTGCATTTTCAAAGTACCATTTCTCCCATTCTTTTATAGTTTTAGGCTGACACTCACGAATGAGTGCCATTACAGCACCGACTTTATTCGGCCTTGATAATTGATAGGTCTGTGTTGTATAATTAAGAACCTTTTCCTTTTTACCGAATTCCTTCGAGAAACGTTTATTTATCGGCTTGGGCATGAACTTCGTTAAATAAGCTTTGAAATTTCTCTTTGTATTTAAATTCTACCCCGATATCCACCTTCACAAAACCACTTTTAATTAAATGCGCATTGATAAAAGTTTTGTTTTCAAGATATAGATAACACAGTAAGTTATTTTCACTATCGTGCTTTACATTATCATATTTCAAAAACACACGTTTCCCTTTTATTTTCTCTTGTAAGAAAGAAGTTGCTTTACCATTAATGTTTGGGTCTTCCTTTACTCCAATAAGCTTTACAGTCATGTTATTGTTTAATCGAATTTTTTCAGGACTAAGAACTTCTTTAACTGTAAACATTTCTTCTCGTTTAGTTTTACTGTCCTTATCAATCTTAGAACCAAATTGAAGTTTTTTTACATCTATCTTTTTGTCAAGAATATGAGGATCTTTAAAAATATATGGGAGTTTTTGAATTTCTTTTTCAAAATCTAAGTTGATTTTTTTTTGCTTAACAAACTCATAAGTAGTAGCATTTAAATCTAACTGATGTACTTCCAATTTTTCTTTTATGATTTGAATAAATGCAGGATTAATTTCAAAACCAACAGAATTTCTTTCAGTATTCTTTGCTGCCAAAGCAGTTGTTCCACTTCCTACAAAAGGGTCAAGAATGGTTTCGCCAACAAACGAAAACATTTTAATTAATCTTCTTGGTAATTCTTCGGGGTACATTGCAATATGATTGTTTTGTCGCGCTCCTGCAAAATTCCAATGCCCGGCAAAAAAGGTATTCCATTCTTCAGCTGACATTTTAGAAAGTTCTTTTTGCTCCTTAGTAGGTTTTGGGCTATCGCCCAATTTTTTAAAAACAAGTATAAACTCGTAATCTAGTTTTAAAATTCCATTTCTCGGATAAGGATAAGAACCCATTTGAACACCACCACCTGTTGTGTTCGAAGTAGTGACTTTCTGCCAGATAATTGCACCCATGTAATCAAATCCTATATTTTCACAGAACTTAATAATCTCCTCCCGAATTGGTATGACTTTATATCTTCCATAATAAACAGCTCTTGCAAATTGGTCACCAATGTTCACACATAACCTACAACCGTCATGCAAAACACGATAACATTCTTTCCATACTAAATTCAGGTTATTGATATAATTTTCATAACTATCATGAAAGCCTATCTGATTTTCTGTACCATAGTCTTTTAACTGCCAATAAGGTGGTGATGTTATTGCCAAATGAACAGAATTATCAGGCAACTCAGACATGTGTCTGCTATCTCCGCTAATTATTTTATGATTCGTCTTCAAGTTTCTAACTTACAAGTTTATCTTGGTCAAATTTAAACAAAATGTTAAGCTAAACTTATAAGTTTTCTTAAATTTTCTGCCTGAATCGTAATAGATTCACTTCATAACAATCAAATGGAAATTATACAAACATTTCTACACTAAATGTAAGTTCTTATTTGATGCCAATAGTCCCGTTTAAATTACACTAATAAACTTAAACTACTCCTCAAAATCAACCGCTGTATTTAGTTTTTGCGATAACAGTTTTAACAAGTTTGATTTAAGTGCATCGTTATTGATTTTCTCAATAACATCACTGGCAAATGCATAATTCAGCAAAGCACGAGCATCACGTTCGCCAATACCACGCGAACGGAAATAAAACAATGCATCTTCGTCCAACTGACCTGTGGTTGCTCCATGTGAACATTTTACATCATCAGCAAAAATTTCAAGTTGTGGCTTTGCATTCATCACAGCAGTGTTACTCAACAACACATTCTTACTGCTCTGAAAAGCATTGGTCTTCTGTGCATCTTTCCGAACAAATATCTTTCCGTTAAAAACTCCCTGCGAATGATCGTCTAAGATATTTTTGTACAATTGATTGCTCTCGCAGTTTGGACTTGCATGATCTACCACTGTGTGATTATCTACCACCTGATAGCCATCAGCAACAGTGAGTCCGTTAAGATGAGCACAGGCATTTGGTTCACTTAAAATAATTTCGAGGTTGTTACGAACTAGTGCACCACCCATCGTAACAGTAAAAATATCGAACACAGCTTTACGTTGTACACGGGCATAAACTCTGCTAATATGGTTGGCATTACTGTTTTCATTCTGCTTAATATCGAATTCAACAACTGCATTTTCACCAATAAGGAACTCTGTTACTGTATTGGTGAGTGATGGAAAATTATTGAGTGAATGATAAGTTGCAATTACCTGAAATGCTGAATTTTTTCCTGCAACAACAATACATTTTGGATGTGCTGCAACGGCTTCATTCTGCGAGTCGTTAACATATAGGAGATGTATTGTCATTGGCATACGGCAATCATCAGGAACATGAATCATAATACCACCTTGATGAAAGGCTGTATTTAATGCATGAAAAGGTTCGTCTTCTGAATTACGCAAAGTCTCTAAATACAGTTCTGCTTCTCTGCTTTCGAGCGAATAAATACTGAAAGGATGTTTGTGACTTTGATGTCCTGAAAACTCAGAACAATAACGTCCGTTTATAAAAACCAAATTCACAGTATCGTTGCCTGCATCGTAAAATTGCTCCAAGTCTGAAGCTTTCAGTGGCGATGACACTACACGGTGATTATATTTAGTTTCACTTATAGGTTTCAAATTAAGATATTTCCACTCTTCATGCTTTGAATCAGGAAATCCTTTCTCTAAAAATTTATTTAATGCTGCGAGTCGCAATTTTTGCAATCCGTCAACAGGGATATTATCTTCGGCAATGCTTGTTTCGTTAGTCACAGAAAGTGTATCAACAGATGAGTTCACAATAATCAGGTTTAAATTTCAACTTCTTCTTTTATCCAATCATATCCTTTTTCTTCCAGCTCAAGAGCAAGTTCTTTTGGTCCGCTCTTAACAATTTTTCCTTTATACAAAACGTGTACAAAATCGGGAACTATGTAATCGAGCAATCGCTGATAGTGTGTAATAACAATGAAAGAACGTTTGCCGTCACGCAATGCATTGATACCATCGGATACAATCCTAAGTGCATCTATATCTAGACCTGAATCGGTTTCATCGAGTACACATAACTCAGGCTCAAGCATGGCCATCTGAAAAATTTCATTGCGTTTCTTCTCTCCTCCGCTGAATCCTTCATTAACACTGCGTTGTGTCATGCTTTTATCCATCTTCACGAGCTGCATTTTATCTTTCATCAACTTTAAAAAGTCTTTTGAATCGAGTACATCCATACCTTTCGACTTACGCACTTCGTTAACTGCTGTTTTCAGAAAGTTGGCATTACTCACACCGGGAATTTCAATCGGATATTGAAATGCCAGAAATATTCCTTTACGGGCTCTTTCTTCAGGAGAAAGTTCTATTAGGTTCTCACCATGATACAATATTTCACCATCATTAACTTCATACGCTTCGCGTCCTGCAAGTACCGATGCAAGCGTACTTTTTCCTGAACCATTAGGTCCCATAATGGCATGCACTTCTCCCGGATTTACCTGAAGATTTAATCCGTTTAATATTTCTCTACCTTCGACTGAGGCATGTAGATTTTTAATGTTTAACATACTTTCTAAAAAACTTTATTCTTCTTATCTAACTATATTTAATTTTTATCCTACTGATCCTTCTAATGAAACCGCTAATAGTTTTTGTGCTTCTACAGCAAACTCCATGGGCAACTGATTAAACACTTCTTTGCAATAACCATTTACTATAAGTCCAATTGCATCTTCTGTAGAGATACCTCGTTGATTGCAATAAAATATCTGATCTTCTCCAACCTTTGATGTTGTAGCCTCATGCTCAACTTTAGCTGTCGGGTTTGCACACTCCAAATATGGAAATGTATGTGCACCACATTTATCACCCAACAACAAAGAATCGCATTGTGAAAAATTTCTTGCTTTCTCAGCCTGTTTACCAATACGTACCAATCCACGATAACTATTGTTACTGCGGCCTCCGCTTATTCCTTTACTGATGATGGTGCTGCGTGTATGTTTACCGATATGAATCATCTTTGTACCGGTGTCGGCCTGCTGGTAGTTGTTGGTTAATGCAACAGAATAGAATTCACCAGTTGAATAGTCACCTTTTAATATCACACTTGGATATTTCCATGTAACAGCACTACCCGTTTCAACCTGTGTCCAACTGATTTTAGAACGTTCGCCTGCACAAAGTCCACGCTTGGTAACAAAATTAAAAATACCCCCACGACCATCTTTGTCACCGGGATACCAGTTTTGTACAGTGCTATACTTTACCTGTGCATCGGTATGTGCATAAATTTCTACTACTGCAGCATGCAATTGATTCTCGTCACGCTTTGGTGCTGTGCAACCTTCAAGATAGCTAACATAAGCACCTTCATCGGCAATGATTAGTGTTCTTTCAAACTGACCTGTGCCTGCAGAGTTTATACGGAAATAGGTACTCAACTCCATTGGGCAACGTACACCTTTGGGTATATAACAAAAAGAGCCGTCACTGAAAACGGCACTGTTTAATGCAGCATAAAAATTGTCGGTATAGGGTACTACACTGCCCATATATTTTTTTACCAGTTCCGGATGTTCCTGAACAGCTTCACTGAATGATGAAAATATTATTCCCAGCTTACTTAGCTCCTGACGGAAAGTAGTTTTTACGCTAACACTGTCTATCACTGCATCAACAGCTACACCTGCAAGGCGTTTTTGTTCTAGTAATGAAATTCCAAGTTTATCAAACGTAGCTTTGATTTCAGGATCAAGCTCGTCTAAGCTGTTGAGTTGCTTCTTGGGCTTGGGTGCCGAGTAATAAATGATATCCTGAAAATCAACTTTCGGATAGTTGACATTAGCCCACTGTGGTTCCTGCATTTTTTGCCAGTGACGGAATGCTTTCAGTCGGAATTCAAGCATCCACTCAGGTTCTTTTTTCTTGGCTGAAATAAATCTTACAATATCTTCAGACAATCCTTTGGGGGCATTCTCTGATTCAATGTTACTTACAAATCCCCACTTATACTCGCCACTCGTTACTTCATCTATTATTTTTAAATCTTCGCTCACTTTAGTTTAAATTTGGTTATTTAGACTTTTTCTAAAAAAAATTATTAGTCAAAAAAAATTATCTACTCATTTTAGACCGCGAAACTTTCTCCACAGCCACAGGTTCTTGATGCATTTGGGTTATTAAACTGAAACCCTTTGCCATTTAAACCATCTGTATAATCAAGTTCTGTACCTACTAAATACAAAAACGATTTTCTGTCGCACACTATTTTTATCCCTTTATCTTCAAACACTTTATCTTCCGGTTTTAGTTCTGTATCAAAAACCAACATATAGGTTAATCCAGAACATCCGCCTCCTTCTACACCAACGCGAATAAATGCATCGGCAGGTTTGTTTTCTGCCTGCATTAAACTTAAGGCTTTTGATTTGGCTTTTTCAGTTACTGTTATCATTTTCAAGTACTTATAAAAGTGGTGCAAAGATAGGTTTAATTGCTGTTATAGTCAACAATTACGAGGTATAAAAGTTTATCAAAGGCTATTCATTACCAGATTTTTACTTTTGTCATCTTCAATAAAGAATAATAAATCATGTTTGAAAACGCAAACAACCGCACAGAGTTGAGTAGTTTAGGTGAGTTCGGACTTATCAGGCATCTAGAAAATGCTGTTGAAATCAAGAATAAAGAGACACTAAAAGGCATTGGTGATGATGCTGCTGTTATTTGTTTAGATAGCGAAGAAAATGTTCAGCTTATTACTACTGATATGCTGCTCGAAGGTGTACACTTTGACCTTGTTTACTGTCCGTTAAAACATTTGGGTTATAAATCGGTGGTGGTAAACCTGTCCGACATTTACGCCATGAATGGAATACCCAAACAAATTGTTGTGGGAATAGGTTTGAGTAACCGCTTTTCGCTCGAAGCCATTGAAGAACTTTACAGCGGAATGTTGCTTGCATGCAAACATTATGGTGTTGATTTGATTGGTGGCGATACTACCAGCAGCCGCAGTGGTTTAGTGATTTCAATCACTGCCATTGGTACAGCAAAAAAATCTGATGTGGTTTACAGAAATGGTGCTCAGGAAAATGATTTGATTTGTGTGAGTGGTGATTTGGGTGCTGCATACCTAGGCTTGCAACTACTCAACAGAGAAAAGAAAGTTTTTTTAGACAGTCCCGGAGTGCAGCCCGATTTTCAGGGTAACGACTACTTGCTTGAGCGACAGTTAAAGCCCGAGGCACGGAAAGAAATTATTGAAATATTGAAAAAAACAGGTGTAAAACCTACAGCCATGATTGACATCAGCGATGGATTAGCTTCTGAAATTATGCACATCTGCACGCAGTCAGACAAAGGTTGCACAATCTATGAAGCTAAAATTCCTATTGATGAAAAGACTTATAATCTGGCACGTGAGTTTCATTTAGACCCAACAGTGTGTGCCATGAACGGTGGTGAAGACTACGAACTGTTATTTACTATCAACCAAAAAGATTTTGAAAAAATTAACAGCGAAGCTGACATATCTATTATCGGTCACATCACTGCTAAGGAAGAAGGTTATTACATGCTCGATAAATCTGACCGTAAAGTGGCATTGAAAGCACAAGGCTGGGATGCATTAAAATCAAATTAAACCTTTATCACTAAAAAATGAGTAACAAAAATTATCGCATTATTTGTTGGAATGTAAACGGCATAAGAGCTATCTGGAAAAAGGGATTTCCGGAATGGTTGTCAAAAGAAATGCCTGATGTATTATGTCTTCAGGAAACCAAGGCACAACCTGAGCAATTGGATGATGAAATAAAAGATTTCAATGGCTACAAAAGTCATTTTTTTTCTGCACAGAAAAAAGGATACAGCGGTGTTGCCATTTACACCAAACGTGAGCCATTGAAAGTAAGGTATGGATTAGATGATGATGCTTTTGATATAGAAGGCCGTTGTATTGAAATGGAGTTTGAAGATTTTGTGTTATACACTGCATATTTCCCAAATGGTGGTCGTGGTCCTGAACGTGTCAAGTATAAACTGGATTTTTACGAATCACTTTTTCAGAGAGCTGAAAACATGAGAAAGAAAAATAAAAACATTGTCATTTGCGGAGACTATAATACTGCACATCAGGAAATAGATTTGGCACGGCCGAAAGAAAATTCAAAGACAACAGGATTTTTGCCTATTGAACGCGAGTGGATTGACAAGATTATCGGCATGGGGTATGTTGACATTTTCAGGGAGTTTAATCAGGAATCCGGGCAATACACCTACTGGGATCAGATTACACGTGCCCGCGACAGAAATGTAGGCTGGCGCATAGATTATTATATGATTTCAACTGAACTGCGCAAATACGCAAAGAGTGCTCCCATACACATGAATGTAATGGGCAGTGATCATTGTCCAATAGAACTGAATTTGTCATTCTAAATCTCCGTTCAAAATTTTTTATCTCACTTTACAAAAACAGTTTGTTGATAAACATCAATGCACGGCTAATCAAGTTACGCGCATGAGGAGGATAAGGCTGGTAGCCATTTTGAAGATAGGAGATTACCAATGAATATTTTCTTTCTGACATAAAAACGGGCTTCACCTTTACGAAGTAGTAAAGCAGATAGGTCATAATTGCTCCATAAGCAGAGCCAATGGCGAATCCTATAATACCACTTCTGCTAATCTTAACTGCAACAAAAAATCCCCAAAACGCAAAAATTAATTTAAGCACTCTGCCAATAGTATGGTAAACCTGTGCATAATTACTTCTGGGAATATAAATGGTGTGTTTGGTGTTGACTAAATATTTTCTGTTTGTTCCTCCTTTCTCGGCATTATACCATAGTGAAACCTGCAAAGGTCTTCCATCAGCAGGCTTATCAGGAGAAAAAAAACATTCACCGGAAATAACCTGAATATACTGAGTTGCAGTAATAAACTTTTTACCAAATAACTTAATAGCAGCACGATTTATTGTAAAACTACCTACTCTTTTCGCTGCAAGCACATAGCGAATGGTTGTTTCCCTTGCAGTTTTACCCGAACGATATACATCGCGAAATGATACAAATGGTTTACCGGTTATATAAAAATCACGCAAATCTGGTTTTTGCATAAATCGTCCTTCACCGGTATAGGTAAAAATCAACTCAAACTCTTCGCACACTTTTACATTATTACTGCTGACATGCATTTCGAAATAATGGTCAAACTGATCGGTATTGCTGCGTGAATAGTTTTGATATTGCTTATCATAATTTCTTCTTTTATCAGCATCAGTCAGTAAGGCATAAGCCTCATTCAACTCCCTGAATAGTTGTTCAGCATGTTGGTCGCTGTTACGGTCCGGATGTAGTTCGAAAGCTTTTTTACGATAAGCCCGCTTAATCTCTTCGGGAGTGGCCGAAGGTGATATACCTAAAATTACATACGGATCATGTTGCATTTAGCGTCTGTGGGTAACAATTAAACAATATTGAACATTTTTGTGTTAGTTTGCAACTGTTTTCAGGATTTTATTTACAAGAACTATTTTTTTTGAAAAATTACTTTAAAATACTTCGTTACGTAAAACCTTATTGGGGCTATGCATTATTGAATGCATCGTGCAATATCTTATCAGTTCTGTTTTCATTTTTTTCATTAACATTAATTGCTCCTTTTCTTGATTTATTGTTTCTGAAAGATGATAACTTTTATTTAGAGAAAATGGCTGCCGGCAAGCCGGAGTTTCATTTGTCAACAAAGGCTATTGTTGATAGTTTCTATTATTATCTTACTGAAATGATCACTGACCCAAACAGGGGTAAGCAATATGCATTAATGTTTATTTGTATTGCAGTGGCAGTGATGTTTTTTCTTAAAAACCTTTTTCGCTACTTAGGGCAATTTTTTATTTCTCCCATCAGAAATGGTGTAGTTAAAGATTTACGTGCTGACGTACATAAAAAAATGATGCGGTTACCTTTATCATGGTTTAGCAATGAACGCAAAGGCGATATTATTACAAGGGTGACTTCTGATGTGCATGAAGTGGAATGGAGTGTGATGAGCTCTTTGGAAGTTGTTTTTCGCGACCCTTTCAATATATTTTTGTTTTTAGGCATGATGATTTTTATAAGTGCCAAGCTCACTGTTTTTGTTTTTATTCTGCTTCCTATAGTAGGATTTCTGATTGGACGTATTGGCAAAAGTCTTAAACGTACATCAGCCAGAAGCAAAGAAAAACTTGGGCTGCTGATTTCAATTATAGAAGAAACACTATCAGGCCTGCGTATAATTAAAGCATTTAATGCAGAAAAATTTATGGCAGAAAAGTTTGCAAAAGTTAATGAGCGTTATAATACCATTGCCATACGTGCACTTCGCAAAACTGATTTATCATCACCTCTGAGTGAATTTTTAGGCACTGTCACCATGATGATTGTAATGTATTTTGGTGGTATGCTTGTGTTGGGAAAAGATGCATCACTTTCGGCTTCGGCATTTATCACTTATATAGCACTATTTTCGCAGATTATACCACCTGCAAAATCTTTCACTCAGGCATTTTACAATATTCAAAAGGGGCTTGCCTCTGCCGACAGAATATTTGCTGTTTTGGAAGCAGAAGAAAGTATTAAGGATCAACAGTCGGCAGAAACAATTAAATCATTCAACTATAAAATTGAATATCAAAATATTTCTTTTTCTTACAGAAAAGGTGATGAAGGTTATGTTTTAAAAAATGTAAGTTTCACTATTGAAAAAGGAAAAACTGTTGCATTGGTAGGCCAATCAGGATCAGGCAAAACTACATTAGCAGATTTATTGCCTCGCTATTATGATGTTGATGGCGGTACACTGCTGATTGACGGCACAGATATTAGGAAATTACAATTGCATAGCCTCAGAGAGTTGCTGGGTGTTGTCTCACAGGAACCAATTCTTTTTAATGACACCATTTACAACAACATTGCTTTCGGAATGAACCATGCAACAGAAAAAATGGTTGAAGAGGCTGCAAGTGTTGCCAACGCACATGAGTTTATTACTCAAATGCCGGAAGGCTATCAAACCAACATTGGCGACAGAGGTAGTAAACTCTCCGGAGGGCAGCGTCAACGTATTAGCATTGCAAGGGCAGTTCTAAAAAATCCACCGATATTGATTCTTGACGAAGCTACATCTGCTTTAGATACTGAAAGCGAAAAATTAGTTCAGGACGCACTGACAAGTCTGATGAAAAACCGGACTGTATTAGTCATTGCACACAGACTAAGTACCATTCAACATGCCGATGAAATTATTGTTTTACAGAAAGGAGAAATTGTTCAACGCGGTACTCATGTTCAGCTTGCAAATGTTGAAGGTGTTTACAAAAAGCTTTACGAACTACAAGGTTTAAGTTCCTGATTTGAACTTTTACTTACCTGCTAACCACTGTTTAAAAACGCCACTACGCTCTGTACTAACTATTGTATCCTGAATGGTTGTTGGGTGAAGTGTAAGCTTAACTCTTGATTTAGAAACAACATTCATTTTTTGTATTGCTTTAAAATTAACGATAAACTGCCTGTTGATTCTAAAAAAGACAGAGGGGTCAAGCATTAGCTCTAATTCATCTAAGTTATGATCAACAATAAATGATTCTCCACCAAAGGTACAAAGGTTATTTATTTTATTCTCAGTAAAAAAATAAGCAGCATCTTCAATTTCTACTGTCTTAATAGTGTCTGCAAAACGAATTACAATTCGCTTCTGAAAGCCTTTTTTTTCTTGCAACAGTGTCTGCAACAAAGCATCATAATTAACTCCAGATGTTGAGTCAGAAAACCAGTTCTCATATTTTTGTATTGCAGATTTTAGTTCTTCTCTTTTTACCGGCTTCAATAAATAATCAATTCCGTTGTTACGAAAGGCTTCTATTGCATATTCATCATAAGCCGTACTGAATATTACCGGAAGCTTTACAGGATAGCTCTTAAAAATTTCAAAACTTAATCCATCTGCAAGTCTTATGTCTGAAATAATAAGATCGAAATTTTTATTCTGACTCATAAATTCTTTTCCGGAACGTACAGAATCAATGACTGAAACAATCTCCACATTAGCATTAATCTCGTTCAGGAGTTTAATCAGTCTGCGTGATGCCGGTTCTTCGTCTTCAAAAATTACTATCTTCATTACTGATGATTTATTAATGGCAATGATACAACAAAATAATCTTGTGATGATTCAATCTGTACCGTTTTATCAGTGAGTAAACGATAGCGTGCAATAATATTTCGAAGTCCGGTTCCTGTTGATTCATCTTTACTCACTTTTGGGTTTGTGTTATTGCTAATTATTATTCTATCGTTAGTAAATGCAACATGCACCTCCAGATTTTTTTCTTTAGAAATTTCATTATGTTTAATTGCATTCTCGAGTAATAATTGTAATACCATAGGAACAACATATTTTTCATCATATAAGCTATGTTCGTCAATTAAAAGTTGCAGATTTGAACCAAATCTTTTTTGTTGAATAAAATAAAATGCCTTTGCAATTTTAATTTCTTCTGATAGTTTTATTGTCTCTTTATCCTTGTAGGTGACAATGTTTCTGAAAAATGCAGAAAGATTTTCTACATAATCAACTGCATGTTCTTTATCATGCTCAATGATATCTATGAGTGTATTAAAACTGTTAAACAGAAAATGTGGGTTTACCTGATTGCGCAATGTCTCAAACTGAAATCTGATAGAATCGTTTTTTAGTTGCTGCAGCTTTTTCATTCTTGCATCCCTGACTTTTATAAAGAGGTAAACTAATAAAATCGCTAGCAGCAGACTTGAAAAATAAAACCAATCTTCTTGCCAAAATGGTTTTTTTATCTCAAACGAAAAACTACTTTCATTGTTGAATGTAAACTGTGGATCTATTGAAGTTCTTATTCTGAAAACATATTTACCCGGTGGCAAATTAGGAAATACTTGTTTAATATCTTTAGTTGCAATCCAGTCTGCGTTCAAGCCATCTAATTTATACTGATAAAGAATTCTTCCGGGATTGGTAAACCAAGTTGCCGCATATTCAAAGGTTACTGTGTTTTCATTGTGCCTGAACACTGGCGTAATTCCGGAACGATTTTTAAATATCGGTTGTATCATGTTTAATTTACTCAACTCCGGAACAGTATTTTGTTTCAGCAACTTTGGATCTAATACTACCATACCCTTGACTGTGCCAAACCAGATTCTCCCAATACTATCTTTAGCTACAGAATTAATGTCAGAATTCAGGTTATCGAGATTGTTTTCTGTTCCAAGATACATAACTGAACCTGACTTATGATTCAATATATCAATGCCTCTTTTATTAACTATTGCAATGCTGTTATCATCAAGCACTGCAATACTGGTTATGTTCAAATCGCGGATTCCATTGGAGCGGTTATATAATTTAAAACTGTCTCCATTAAGGCAAACAATTCCTTCATCAGCTACGCTAAACCATATTGCATCATTATTATCACCTGTTATTGAATATACTGTTCTGCCATTAAATTTCCCTGAAAAAGGAGCAACAAATTTATTGTCATCTAACAGCACTATTCCATTCTGATCGGTACCAAACCAAAACCGCCCTTTTACATCACGATAAACACAATAAACATAATAATTTCCTAGTGGTGATTCATGAGAAAAAATTCTGACTTTATATTTAAGATTATCAGTGTTTAATTGTTCTACTTCAATTAAAGCAGCACCCCCAAATGTTCCAAGCCAGATATTTTTTTCATTACCGTTTATATATAAAATACTGCTATAATCAAATGGAATTTCTATTTTCCTGATTTCACTCTTTAAAGGATTTATCCTGAAAACACCGTTACCTAAAGTACCTATCCATATATATTTCTCTTTGTCAATATATAAACCGGAAACATCAATATTTTTTTCTGAAGGTAGAATTGTCCATTCTTTTATAGTAGATGTATTAAATGATATGAGCATTATTTTATTTTTAATACTCACAACCATTTGATTGCTATCTAGGAATGCAACCTCATGTACATTATTAATATCAGCACCAGCGTATTGTTCTAAAAATGTCAGCCATTGTCCATGTGATCGAAATAAACCACGGTCTGTTGCAACCCAAACATTATTCTGATGATCTATTGCTACTGAATATACAGAGCTAAATAATTTTGCTGACTGTTGTTTTAAAGAATAGGTCTTCTCCTCAGGATTCCGAAAATATAAAAGTCCACCGGATTCTGTTGCAACCCAAATTTCATTAGTTGTCTTATTTAGAATAATATCATCTATTGATCCATAATTCCAAACCGTCTCCGCCTTTTGTTTCAGAAAACCATTCTGCTCAAAATCATAAATACATAATCCGTTTTCTTGTGTTGCAAGAAACATTTTTGAACCTTCTATAACTATTTTCTTAACTATATTATCACATAATCCATCCGCAACCTGAAGCTTTTGAAGAACTTTTTTTCCATTTTTTGATGTACAAAGCGACAATCCCTGATCTGTTCCAATCCACATATTACCTGATTTATCCGGGGCAGAAGTGTAGCAGTAGTCATCACTTAATCCTTCTTCAATACCGATATGATAAAACTTGCTATCCAACAAATAATAAACTCCATTACCTGCTGTTGTTAACCACTTAATAGCATCCGTATCTGCATTAATAGATGTTATGGCTACTGATGGCTTTAAAGAAAATGCTTTGATAATTCTTAATGTATCATCTTTAACAAAGCCAATTTCACCCTCCTTAGTGCCTATCCAAATTACACCGGTATTGTCTTCAAATAATGCAGTTACATTTCTCTTAATGGTATCACTTGTTGCAAGTAAATGATGATCGTTTCCATCGCTACGGTAAAGACCTTCTGAAGTGCCAGCCCAAAGAAATCCATTCTTACAAAATAATAAAGTATTGACTGTTAAATTAGGTGAATCCCTGTTTAATGCAATCTGTTTAAAAAATGGGGTTTGCCCATTCACAGTTTGTACAATACAAAACAGAATAAAAACTATTCTTTTCATTTGCGTTTTAATGTGGCTTTTACCTGTACTAACACTTCATTGGCAATCTTTTCCTGAACAACACGCGGTACTTTTATCTTATGATCTTTTAACGGAACACTAAAAACCGATAAAATACTTACAACATTTCCCTGAACAGAAATTTTTGACTTGATAATCCTTTCCTGCTCTATTCCATGTATTGTTAGTTTGCCCTTTGCTCTTATTGTTATTTCAGTTGGTTTAGAGAGATCAACATCTTCAATTATCTTACCTTTAAATGTTGCTACAGGAAATTTATCACTCTCCATATAACGGTCAAGAAAGTGTTCTCTCTGCAATTCAGCATTAAATCCTTTAAAAGAGTTGATGGGGATTAAAAATTCAAATGTTTTCTTTTGAAAATCTACAATGGCTTCCAACTTTTGAGATTTGGCATCAATCAACTCAAGTTTGGCTTCGCTGCGGAAAAACACTTCGCCATTGGTACAGGAATAAACTGATTGCCCTTTGACAGTAGTAGAAATCCAAAGCATGAAAAATATAAATATTACTCTATCACCTCGTTTCATTAAAACAAAAATATTAATCCATTTGGATTTTATCATTGTTTGCTTTTAATGCTCTAACTTTGTGTTTTTGATGATTGATTATGTATTCTGAACAAAGTCACAAATTTCACGGTCAACTTTTTAAATATGCAACAGAAAGCGTTGTTGTTACCAATTCAAAAGGTATTATTGTTACAGTAAATCCATCTGCATTAAAGCTCTTTGGATACACTGAGAATGAAATTATTGGTCAGAAAATAGAAAAATTGATGGCATCCCGTTTTGAAGCATCCCATCAATTACACAGAGAAGGATTTAATAAAAATCCGCATAATCGTGCTATGGGTATCGGCCTCGATTTACATGCTATGCGAAAAGATGGCAGTGAATTTCCGGTTGAAATTAGTCTGAGTCCATTTTCTTTGAATGACGAATCGTATGTTATGGCATTTATCATTGACATAACAGGCCGAAGAAAAGTACAGGCACAAATGCTTGAACAAAAAAATCAACTTGAAGAAATTACTCGTGAGTTAAAACAAACCAATGAAAGACTAGAGGCTAAAGTTCTGGACCGAACAAAAGTGTTGGAGGAAGCATTGAATGAAATTGAAAAGTCAAGAAAGGAATTAAGCGAAGCGCTTGCAAAAGAAAAAGAATTGAATGAACTCAAGTCAAGGTTTTTGTCTATGGCATCGCATGAGTTTCGTACACCGCTTACAACTATTCTTTCATCTGCATCACTCATTACTGCCTATGCCGAAAAAGATCAACAGGATAAACGAATCAGACATGTTGAAAGAATAAAATCTGCTGTCAACAATCTGAATGATATTTTAAGCGACTTTCTTTCTCTGAGTAAAATTGAAGAAGGAAAAACTAAGACTGATTTTGAAGTGTTCAATCTGAAAAATATTGTAAGTGAGATCATCAATGATTTGGCTACCATCAAAAAACCCGGGCAAGCCATAAATTATGTGCATACAGGAAAAAATGAAGTGTTACTCGACCCACGGCTGATTCGGAATATTGTTATTAATATTCTTTCCAATGCCATTAAATTTTCTGATGAAGGTAAACTCATTGAAATAAAATCAAACATTGGTGAAAATACAACTGTACTTGAATTTAAAGATCAGGGAATAGGTATCAGCAAGGAAGATCAGCAGCATTTGTTTGAACGCTTCTTCCGAGGGTCGAATGCTACTAACATACAAGGTACAGGACTTGGTTTAAATATTGTTGCCCGATATGTTGAGCTGATGAATGGTGTAATTGAGACCGAAAGTGAATTAAATAAAGGAACTGCTTTTAAGATTACTATCCCCTGCTAATAATGAATATTTCTATTCCTACAATTTTTAAAGGGCATGGCAGTGCTGTATATTGCCTGCTACCAAAAAATAAAAATGCATTTTACTCCGGCAGTGGCGACCATCATCTGATAGAATGGAACATTGAAACTCCTGATAAAGGCACTGTAGTTGCTATTCTTCCTGCCGGTATTTACAGTTTAATTTCAGAAAACAACATTCTGATTGCCGGCTGTGGCAATGGCGAAGTACATTGTATTAATACACAAAATGCTTCTGCTTTATCAAAAGCACATTTGCATAGTAGTTATGTCTTTGATTTATGTTTTTACAACCAACATCTCTATACAGCAGGTGGTGATGGACAAGTTGTGAAAACGGACTTACAGTTAAATAAACTAGAATCCATTCACTTGGGTAATTTTAAAATCAGAAAACTCTTACCTCATCCTGATGGGCAACATATTCTTACAGCTTGTGGTGATGGTACTGTCAGAATACTAAATGTAAATACTTTAAAAGAAGAACAAGTTATTATTGCTCACACGGCAGGTTTTTCTGTAAATGCACTTTGCCTCACACCTGACAATAAATTTCTTCTGACAGGCTCACGTGATGCAAGACTAAATGTATTTGATGTACAACAAAATTTTAATCTAATCGAAAATATTGCTGCTCATAATTATGCTATTTATGATATTGCATTTAACCCTTCAGGAAAAATAATGGCAACAGCCAGTCGCGATAAAAAAATAAAAATTTGGAATAATGATTTAACTTTTATTACTCGTATTGAAGAGTATCCTGTTGGTCATAAAAATTCTGTGAATACGCTTTGTTGGCTTTCGGACACAGAGCTAATCACTAGCGGTGATGACAGAAATATAATGCTATGGCATCTTAACTAATCGTAAATTATTAACGCTCTTTATGTGCTAATGCATAAGCTTTAATCTGCTTTATCATATTGGCCAAACCATTGGCACGTGTGACAGCAACATGTTGACGCAGACCTATGGCATCAATAAATTTCAACTCTGCAGACATTATCTCTTCCGGTGTGCGTCCGCTCAATACTTTTATCAGCAAGGCAATTTCACCTTTTACAAAAACAGAATCGCTGTCGGCCTCAAAAAACAGAAGTCCATCCTTTTGACTTGCATTGAGCCATACACTACTCTGGCAACCTTTAATTTTATAAACATCCGTTTTAAATTTCTCATCAAGTGCCGGCAACTGCTGACCTATCTCAATGATATATTCATACTTCTGTGACCAATCATCAAACAATTCAAAGTCTGAAACAATTTCTTCTTCTATCTGTGCTATTGTCATGTTACTTATGTTGCTTCTTCTGTTCTTTCACCCAGTCGTCTTTTAAGGTTACAGCTCTGTTGTAAATCCGTTTTTGTGAAGTGCTGTATTTATCCTCAACAAAATATCCTAGACGTAAAAACTGAAAACGCTCATCCTTTTCATAGTTTAGCATGTTGGGTTCAATCTTTGCATTACTGAATATTTGCAGTGATGCAGGATTGATAAATTTTTTAAAATCTTCGTTTTGTGCATCGGGTGCTTCAACGGTAAACAGTTTATCATACAAACGCACTTCAGCAGTTACTGCATTGGCAGCATTTACCCAATGAATAACACTCTTTACTTTTATTCCTGATTTATCCTGACCACTTTTACTCTCGGGAAAATAAGTGCAATGAATCTCTTTAATTGTTCCATCACTATTCTTAACCACATTCTCGCACTTTATTATGTAAGCATGTTTTAAACGAACCATGCCACCAATAGACAGTCTGAAAAATCCTTCGCTGGCATGCTCCATAAAATCATCTTGCTCAATAAATATTTCGCGACTGAACGCTATATCTCGATATGTTTTTTCTGTTGCTTCAGGATTATTTTCTGCTTTCAGAATTTCTGTTTTATGCTCCTCATAATTCAACAACACTACTTTCAATGGATTAATGACAGCCATTGTTCTTACTGCAATCTTATTCAAATGTTCGCGAAGGCACGATTCAAGTAAATTAAAATCTGTAACATTCTCACGTCTTGAAATTCCGGCAACTTCTGCAAAATTACGAATGCTTTCAGGAGTATAACCTCGTCTGCGCACACCACTGATAGTAGGCATTCGCGGATCGTCCCAACCATCAACAATTTTTTCGTTAACCAACTGCAATAGTTTGCGCTTACTCATTACAGTATAACTGATGTTCCGTCTTGCAAATTCAAACTGACGACTAGGATAAATATTCAGTTTTTCGATAAACCAATTGTAAAGTGGTTTATGTACTTCAAACTCAAGCGTGCAGATGCTGTGAGTAATATTTTCGATTGAGTCACTCTGTCCATGGGCAAAATCATACATCGGATAAATGCACCATTTGTCACCTGTACGATGATGGTGAGCATGTTTGATACGATACATCAGCGGATCGCGCAAATGCATATTTGGTGCTGCCATATCAATTTTTGCACGCAATGTTTTCTCCCCTTCTTTAAATTCTCCCTTACGCATACTTTCAAAAAGCTGAATATTTTCTTCTACACTACGATTACGGAATGGAGAATTTTTTCCTGACTCAGTAGGTGTTCCTTTCATTGATGCAATTTCCTCTGCTGTAGAGTCATCAACATAAGCTAATCCTGCATGAATAAGTTTTATGGCAAACTCATAGAGTGTTTCAAAATAATCACTTGCATAAAATTCATTAGCCCATTCAAAACCAAGCCAACGAATATCTGCCTTTATACTATCTACATACTCTGTATCTTCAGTTACAGGGTTTGTATCATCAAAACGGAGATTAGTCTTTCCGCCAAATCGTTTAGCAATACCAAAATTCAAACAAATTGATGATGCATGACCAAGATGTAAATAACCGTTGGGCTCAGGTGGAAAACGGGTAAGCAAGCTTTCGTTCTTTATTTTGCCTGAATGAATTTCCTTATCAATCATTTCTTCAAGAAAATTCATTGTTTCTTTTTCGGCTTTATGATCCGGCATACTGTATTATTTGGATCGCAAAGGTAAAGAAAACGCTCGATGGAATTCAGGAACTTTTTCAGGATAATACTGCTAAACAAATATATTCAAGACGCTGACAGCTAAGGAAGGTTAAAGAATAGTTCAGAATTACCTCTTCAAAAACTTGACAGCATTCTTCACTCCATCAACCAATGCATCAACCTCTGACATGGTGTTATAAAACAAAAACGATGCACGAATAGTTCCCGGTATATTAAATCGTTGCATAACAGGTTCTGTACAATGATGTCCGGTGCGCACTGCAATACCTAAAGTGTCGAGATACATACCTGCATCCATGGCATTAACACCTTCAATAATAAAAGACACTACACTTGTTTTATTCTCTGCTGTACCTATTAGCCTAACACCTTCAATAGCACTAAGGAGGCTGCTTGCTTTCTTTGCTAAACCCATTTCATAATTGAGTGCAACAATGCGGTCTATGCTATTCAGATAATCTATTGCCTTTCCAAATGCAATTACATCAGCGATATTAGGTGTTCCCGCTTCAAAGCGAAAAGGAATGTCGTTGTAAATAGTTTTTTCAAAGCTCACACTTTTAATCATATCACCACCACCACGATAAGGCGGCATATCATTCAGCCATTTTGCTTTACCATAAAGAACACCTGTTCCTGTTGGCCCTAACATTTTATGTGATGAAAAACAAAGAAAATCACAATCTAATTTTTGTACGTTCAACGGTTCATGAACTACTGCCTGTGCAACATCAACTACTATAGGTATTTCAATGCTATTTGCAGCAGCATATTCATGAACTTTAGAAATAATTCTTTCGATTGGATTAATTGTTCCAAGTGAATTGGAGGTATGTACAACAGATACCAACTTAGTCTTTGACGAAAGTAAATTATTCAATTCTTCCAAAAGCAGTTCGCCCTTGTCATTCATTGGAATAACTTTCAATTTAGCTCCTTTTTCTTCGCAAAGCATCTGCCAGGGAACAATATTGCTGTGATGTTCCATAGCAGAAATAATTATTTCATCACCACTATGAATAAATTTTCTACCCCATGTAGAAGCAATAAGATTTATGGAGTCTGTTGTACCTCCTGTAAAAATAATTTCTTCTTCTGATGCAGCATGAATAAATTCTTTCACTTTTACTCGCACATCATCATAGGCCTGCGATGCTTTTTGTGAAAGAAAATGAACACCACGGTGAATGTTGGCATTGTATGTAGAATAGAAAGAAACAAGCTCATCAACCACCGTATGTGGCTTTTGCGAAGTGGCAGCATTGTCTAAATAAATCAATGGTTTACCATAAACATTTTCTGAAAGAACAGGAAAATCTTTTCTGATGGTATTTACATCAAAAGTTTTTTCAGTATCTTCCAATATCTGCTTCATGTTGCGAATGATTAATATTTATACATCAAAGCGTATGCCCTGTGCTAAAGGAAGACTTGTACCATAATTGATGGTATTTGTTTGTCTGCGCATATAGGCTTTCCATGCATCGGAACCTGATTCGCGACCTCCACCGGTTTCTTTTTCGCCACCAAAAGCACCACCAATTTCTGCACCGGAAGTACCAATGTTTACGTTTGCAATTCCACAATCAGAACCTGCGGCTGATAAAAACAATTCCATCTCGCGCATGTTGCCGGTAAATATTGATGATGATAATCCTTGAGGAACATTATTCTGCATGGCAATTGCTTCTTCTATTGTTTTATATTTCATCACATATAAAATAGGAGCAAAGGTTTCTTCCTGAACAATTTTAAAATCATTGCCTGCTTCAATCACACAAGGTTTTACGTAGCATCCCGACTCATAGCCATCACCAGAAAGCACACCACCTTCAACAATAATTTTTCCGCCTTCTGCTTTCGCTTTTTCAATAGCATTCAGATAATCCTGAACGGCACCTTTGTCAATCAATGGCCCTACGTGATTGTTTGCATCCAAAGGATTTCCAATCTTTAATTGTGCGTAGGCATTTTTAATTACTTCTAAAGTTTTGTTATAAACACTTTCGTGAATAATTAGTCTGCGTGTAGAAGTGCAACGCTGACCTGCTGTTCCTACAGCTCCAAAAACAGAACCTATAAGAACCATATTCAAATCTGCATTTTCAGAAACTATTATTGCATTGTTTCCTCCTAATTCAAGAATGGTGCGGCCGAAACGTTCTGCAACAGTTTTAGAAACATGTCGTCCAATACGTGTTGAGCCGGTAAATGAAACTAAAGGAATGCGATGGTCATTATTAATAAGGTCGCCAGACTCATTACCAATTACAAGGCAGCTTACTCCTTCAGGAATACTGTTTCTCTTTAGCACTTCTGAAACAATATTCTGACAGGCAATAGCACACATAGGCACTTTTGAACTTGGTTTCCAGATACAAACATCACCACATACCCAAGCAAGCATGGAGTTCCAACTCCACACAGCTACGGGGAAGTTGAATGCAGAAATTATTCCTACAACTCCCAGTGGATGCCACTGTTCATACATACGATGCATGGGTCGCTCGCTATGCATGGTGAGTCCATAAAGCTGACGCGAAAGTCCAACAGCAAAGTCACATATATCAATCATCTCCTGTACTTCGCCAAGTCCTTCCTGAAGGCTTTTACCCATTTCAAAGGAAACCAATTTTCCTAAAGGCTCTTTATATTTACGCAGTTCATCACCAATCTGACGTACAATCTCACCGCGCTTTGGAGCAGGCATTAAGCGCCATACTTTAAATGCTTCTTCGGAAGTTTTCATTACGGCAGCATAATCATCTGCAGTAGCAGCGTTCACACTACCTATCTTTTGCCCGTCAACGGGTGAATAAGAATCTATAGTTTTACCTTTTGTTGCAAGCCATTTACTACCTGTGGCAGCACCTTTGTTTATCTCGGCTATTCCTAACTGTTTCAGCACTTGTGCAATGCCATAATCTTTCTCAACTACTGTATCTTTCATATTTATTTATTTTTATTTGCTGATGTAATGTAATTTTAGCCTGCAAAATTAAGCATTTCAACGCCTTGTCTATGGTAAAAACAACATCTAAAGCATCAATTGCAATAATTATTTTACTGGCACTTGCTTTACTAACAATAAAAGGCATTAAAAGTTGCCGTTCAACGAATGAAAACACTGAAGTTGCTGCACCTCAATGGAAAGACGATGGCCGTAACAAACGCAGCGAATGGCGCTATCAGCCTTTGGAATACACTGCCCATGCAAAGTGTCGCATGCAATGCCGACAAATCAGTGAAGTAGAGGTTGCTGAAATACTACGCAGCGGAACCATCAACTACAAAAAAAGCAACCTGAATGACAAGCCATGCCCTACTTATGCTATTGAAGGGAATACAAACGATGGACAGAAAGTACGAATTGTTTTTGCAGCGTGCAAAACAAATACACGTGTAGTTACTACTATTGACATTGGCAAAGAACATGAATGTGATTGTAAATAGACATTTACCTTATCGCACCATTAAAAATTTTCCGTAGAAATAAACTGCTTTTGCCGATTTTAGCGAATAGAAGTAAACTCCGTTTTCAAGTCCCTGACCAAGCCAGTTGTTGCGATAATCTTTTGTAGTAAAAACTTCACGTCCTTGTACATCATAAACAGTTAAAGCTATGGGGTTACTTAATCCTGAAACTACAAAACCATTTTCTTTATCCCATAAAGTTGAAATCTGTGGATTACAATTTTCTGTCACGGCAACTTTTGAATTACAGCTACCATCATTAACATAAAGCGAAACGGAATTTACACCTAATCTGGTAATATAGGATGTAATATCAGGTGGTAAACTGTCGTAGTTTTTTCCATCAGTACTAATATAATAAATTGCAGCACCTTCATAAGGCTGCCATGAAAACTTATTACCTTGGGCAGAAAGAATTAGGCAGTTTAATTGTGGTGCATCCGGTTCGGGCTTATTTATAATACGTGTTGAATCGGCAACCATACAACCTTCTGATGTTGTAAACAACATTTTGCAAAATCCTTCCTTAGTAACATCAAGCCACGATTGATTATTCTGAAGTGTATCGCCATCAAATATCCAGGTAAAAATGCCATTATCATTGATTCCGCTCACCAATTTTATCTGACTGTTTACACATCGTTCAACACTATCTGACAATTGTGAAACAGGCACATTGAAATAACCGACATGTAGTGTATCAAATGCCATACAATATCCTTCTGACCATGCCTGCACAACAACATTTCCTGTATCGGATGGAATAAAAATATTAGTATCGGATGCAGAAGGAATATTATTTAAATACCACATTAAGTGCAGACCATTGGTAGAACAACTAATTTCAGGAAAAGAAGATTCTTTACAAATATTTATATCATTACCCAGACTTACAGCTACTGCAGGTTTTCTGTTTATAAAAATGGTATCTGTTGCATGACAGATTGAACCTAAATATGCCTGTAAAATATATTGTCCGGTATCCGTTGGTTGCAAATAAGAAAGATGTTGATTTAACAGAATATTATTGTAATACCAGTTGTAATTTGCTGCCGGTGTTGAAGCTGAATATAAAACAGGTAAAGTATCATAAGTACATGTCCATAGATCACTTCCTAAGTCAACAGTCATGTTGTTGTAGCTATAAAATTTTGCAATTGTATCATTTACATTCACAAAGTTTCCGCATAAGTCGGAGATAGTATTACCATCACTGCCATTGGTGGCAAGCAGATAATAATTGTTGCTTCCGGAAAATGGCTGAGCGAAAAATAACTCTGCTTCAGTAATGTAAGGATGTGCAGAATCACAACCAACAAAAGTTATGTTTATCGGTAATTGCAAGTTGCCGGAATCATCTGCTAGAATCAAATCACTACCGCTTGTAGTTATGGTACTGCAAAGAACAGGTTCATTAAACTTTACTTTTAAAGATGTTTGTGTACAGGCTAACGTGTCGTTGAATGCTTGTGGTGGTGTAATATCAAAAATTAATGCTGTTGATGCTGAAAAATCAATGGTATAGCCACTTTGCGATGAGGAGTAGTTGCTGATGTTGATGAGATAAGATTCATTTGCTAAAACAGTTAACACACTTTCTGTCTGTCCACAAGGGCCAAAATTTCCATTGGCACCGGTGACACCATTACAACCGATATTAGCGTCATAATTACAACTTACTTCCATAGACGAATCATTGTAAATGTTGCTGCACAATTTTTCTGTGATGTTAAACACTGCCCAATCATAATCATCAGATGCATTTACAGGTGTGATAGTAAAACTGATTGTTCCGGCAGAATGTGTTCTGAACAAATACCAGACATCATTTTTCTCGCCAGATGAAAGGCAAGAATATGCAGTATTGATTTCATTCGGAATATTTCCTGACCCTGTATATGATGCCGTAGTTGAATAAGTTGTCTGACAAATAGGAATAGCACCAAAGCAATCTTGCTCGGGCATACCCGATAAATTGTTTTGTGCCATACAGCAGCAAGACCAAACTATACCAATAAGGAATACTAAAAAGCTTCTCATCCGAATTAATAATGATACGATATTTCATTCTACAGGTTGAGAGGATAACTGATAAAATCTTACACCTGAAATTAATTTATTTACTCATGGAAATAGTTATTTTTACTCCCTCGAGTCAAACAAAAACTATGTACGAAAATTTTTCGCAGCCCATTCTTCCGTTCAGAAAATTCCGGAACAGACTTTTAAAAAATTTCATGTGGGCTTGTTTAATCCTACTGTTTTCACTCCTTGCCGGAATGACAGGCTATCACTTTCTGGAAGGATTATCATGGATAGACTCATTGCTTGACGCCTCAATGATTTTAACAGGAATGGGACCAGTGCATGCACTTACGAACAATTGCGCTAAAATTTTTGCATCCTTTTATGCATTGTACAGCGGTGTGGCTTTTTTAACTGTTATTGCTGTTTTTCTTGCACCGGTTATTCACCGTTTTATGCATCACTTTCATTTCGATGACGACAATTAAACTTTTTATTCGAAATTTCTTACAGCCTGCTATTAACAGCTATTATTATTTCTTAATGATTTGTTAAAAAAATCAAACTCATTTTCATTATTACTCATTTCAATTTAGCTGTTGATTCATAATGCTTTGAGTATTTTGAGAGTATAAAATCAAAAAAATAACCTCCTGCTAAAACAATTTTGTTATTTTGTGGTTATATACTGATGTGCTTGGTTAATATAGAAACAATCAATTTTAGTCAAAACCTTTCAAAAGGTGAAAAAATAACTGAATTCATTGTTTTTTAATATAAATGTAGTACTTTAGCACTGTAATTTAGAAACGAGTAACACAAAGATATTTTTTTCATAGGGTTAGTTTTAGGTTACGAACAGGGAACTCAACGGAGTTCCCTTTCGTTTTTTATATAACTGTGTTATTTTAAAAATGAAACTTTATTTTTGAGGTGATGAAAAATACAGTCTATTTTATTGCCTTGTTTGTTTTTATAAGCATACAGGCATTGTCACAAAAAATAAACCCAACAACAGAAGCCGAATATTTATATGGTTCTGTTGGTTACAAAATTCAACTCAACAATAAACTACCTACCAAGGAAGGTTACACATTGCGTGATTTTAAACCTGTAGTAGAAGAAGGCCGCCAGGTTGAATTTAAAGGTATTTATCGTAAAGGTGAAAACAAACCATGCGGCATAATTATGATTTATACCAAGCTGCGAAATTCGCCACAGTATTATTGTATTCCTACAGATGATGCCGATGTAACATTGTGGCAGAAATTTAATGCAAGTCTTTTAGACGATTCTGAAAACCAGCAACCGCAACTACAGTTTTTTGCCTACTGTATTGCATTTCTTGCTTCACAAACCCAACAACAATGACGCTGAAAGTATTGGCAGTTATTCCTGCACGTTTTGCATCTACCCGTTTTCCGGGAAAGCCACTTGCATTGATAAAAGGAAAAACAATGTTGCAGCGTGTGTATGAACAAGCAAAAAAAGCAACTGCCGTTAATCAGATTATCATTGCAACAGATCACGATGACATTGCTAACCTTGCAACACAGTTTGGTGCAGAGGTGATGATGACAAGACAAGACCATGCATCCGGCACTGACCGTATTGCCGAAGTTGTCAGCAGGCTGACAACAACATTTGATGTAATTGTAAATATACAGGGCGATGAACCTTTTATTTTGCCTGCACAAATAAATCAGCTTGCAGAAGCATTCAGCGACAGCAGTATTGATATTGCCACAATGATAAAGCCTGTTTCATGTGTGCAGGAATATGAAAGTCCTGATGTGGTAAAAGCAGTTATTGCCGAAAATGGAAATGCTCTTTATTTTAGTCGCTGGCCAATACCTTTTTTCAGAAAAGAAAAAAACGAACAAAAAATTATTGATACTGCATACAAACATCTTGGCATGTATGCCTATCGGTCTTCGGTAATAAAAACCATTGCAGCATTGCCTGTATCGGTGTTGGAAGAAGCAGAGCAGCTTGAACAACTTCGCTGGTTGCAGAATGGATATACAATTCGAACCATTATTACAGATGCAGAAACTATTGCTGTGGACTCACCTGCTGATTTAGTGAAAGCAGAAAATTATCTTGACAGAAAAACAAACTGAATGTTTTTTCAATACACTACTTTAGTACACTGAAATTTATAATCAATAATACAATGAGAAAATCAATCTTGTTAGCAGGCCTTCTGACTTTAGCATCAGCAGGGTTTGCACAAAACAAACTAACTCCGGAACTACTTTGGAAATTAGGTCGTGTAGGTGATGCAGTTCTTTCACCTGACGGAAAAACAGTTGCTTACACTGTCAGAAATTTTAATCTGTCGGAAAACAAAGGCAATACTGATATGTACACTATTGCTGTGACAGGTGGCGAACCAAAGCTTATTGCAGGGAGTTCCGACAATGAATCATCACCTGCATGGAGTGCTGACAGTAAAAAAATATATTTCTTAAACGATAAAGGTGGTGCAAATAATTTGTGGTGCATGAACAGCGATGGTAGCGGTGCCAAACAAATCACCTCTACAACAGATGATATTTCTTGTTTCGGTATTTCAAAAGCCGGTAACAGAATATGGATGGCTAAAGAAGTAAAAGTTGACAAAACTACTCAGGATCTTTACCCCGATTTACCAAAAGCCACAGGAAAAATTTATGACGACCTGATGTATCGCCACTGGACAGAATGGGAAGATGGCTCCTACTCGCATGTTTTTATTGCTGATTTTAAAAATGATGCTGTTGGCGAACTTAAAGACATACAAAAAGGCGAACGCTTTGACACGCCTATGAAACCTAATGGCGGTGGTGAGCAGATAGCCTGGAGCCCTGATGGAAATAAGATTGCTTACACCTGCAAAAAATTGGCAGGTAAAGATTATGCCGTAAGTACAAATTCTGATATTTATCTTTATGATGTAGCTTCAGGAAAAACAGAAAATATTTCTGCATCAAACGAAGGTTATGATATGTCGCCTGCATTTTCGCCTGAAGGCAGCAGAATGATGTGGCTAAGTATGCAAACACCAACTTACGAAGCCGATCGAAACAGAATAATGATTTATGATTTTGCAACAAAAAAAACTATGGAGGCCACTGCCGGATTTGACCATACGGTTGACGGAGCAAAATGGGCACCTGACGGACATAGAATTTATTTTATCAGTGGCATCAATGCAACAGATCAGCTATGGGTGTATGACGGACGTTTGCGCAGCTACCCGCCTATCCGACAAATAACTTCTGACATTGGTGACTACACTTCTTTTTCTGTTTCAGACAATAAAAGCGACCCAACTATAATTGCAACCATGATGTCTATTTCTGCACCTACAGAAATATTTCGCATTGATGTAAAGACAGGAGCTTCAAAACAAATTACAAACACCAATAAAAATGTGTTGAGTACAGTTAAGATGGGTAAGGTAGAAAAACGAATGATAAAAGCTACTGACGGAAAAGATATTCTGACCTGGGTAATTTATCCGCCCGACTTTGATGCATCAAAAAAATATCCGACACTGCTTTATTGTCAAGGTGGGCCTCAAAGCACTGTATCACAATTTTTCAGCTATCGTTGGAATTTTCAGTTGATGGCTGCAAATGGCTATATTATTGTTGCACCAAACAGAAGAGGTCTGCCATCATTCGGTACAGCATGGAACCGCGAAATTTCCGGTGACTGGGGTGGACAATGTATGCGCGACTACCTGTCTGCCATTGACGAAGTAAGCAAAGAGCCTTTTGTAAATAAAGATAAATTAGGTGCCGTGGGTGCAAGCTTTGGTGGCTATAGTGTTTACTGGCTTGCCGGACATCATCAGAAACGTTTTAAAGCATTTATCTCGCATTGCGGAGTATATAATCTCGAAAGCATGTATGGAACAACAGAAGAAGTGTGGTTTCCTGATTTTGATTTAGGAGGCCCATTCTGGCAATCACCAAAACCTAAATCATATACACAGTTTTCGCCTGTTGACTTTGTACAGAATTGGGATACACCAATTCTTGTTATTCATAACGAAAAAGATTTCAGAGTACCGTTGAGTCAGGGCATGGAAGCATTTTCCGGAGCACGACTACAAAATATTCCTGCACGATTTTTATATTTCCCTGACGAAGGACATTGGGTTAACAAACCACAAAACAGTGTTATGTGGCAGCGTGTATTTTTCGATTGGTTGGATAGATATTTGAAGTAATAAAAAAGCGGGACAAGCCCGCTTTTTTGTTTTGCATTGGAGAGTTTAGAAATCTTTATAGCTATATATTTTGTCTTACATTATTAATCAACTCCTTTTCAGATTCAATCAACTCAACTTCATTTCAACAGTAATTTTTCCATCAACTTTGTTTTTCCGGATTGCAAGCACAACTGATACATACCTCTTGCAAAAGAATGTGTGTTGATGTTGAAAGTATTTCGGCCTTTTAAAAGTTGAATCTGTTGCTGCTCTATTATACGACCGGAAATATCGGTAAGCACAATTTTACCCTCATTAGCTACCGGTGAGTTAATAGCAATAGTAACTTTATCAGAAGCCGGATTGGGAATAATGTCCCAGGAAAATAAATTTTCTGTTTCAGCAATAGATGTTTGTGTTACCTGCATTAATCTTGAACTGATATTACAACCAGTTGTGTTACTTATTTGACATGAATACAAGCCCGGAACCGTAACTATATAAAAAGAATTGGTTGCTCCCGGAATGAGATTACCACCATTATACCATTGATATGAAATAGCACCCGGATAGTTTACATACAGTGTATCGTTTGACTGTATAATTGATGGGCCTGCAACAGTAATTTTAGCCGTTACATAGGCATGAGCAGGTACAGGACAAAAGTTATCTGATGCATCAAAAACAAAATAGTATGTATTTTCCGGATTGTTATTGCATGTATTGAGGTTGATTAATGTACAATTCGGCACCCATTGAAAATTAACGGAATTTACTATTGGTGATGATGATGGTAAAGTCTTGTTTAGTGTTGCACATGGTGGAGATGGACAACCTGCAGTATCAATAGTAAAGTTGGTACCAAAATATGAACCGCTTGCATTGATGGTTATAAATTGAGTAGGAAAAGCACCCATGTTTTGTTGAATATCCGTAAAATGCAACGAGAATCTAACAGTGTCGCCTGCAGTTACAACTGTATCAGAAGCAGTACCTGAATTAAACGGTAAGTTATATACAGGCGGCAGATTTATTGCAGGAGGCCCCGGTTGTACATAGCAGTTGTTAGTTAAGACAAAGGCACAGTCTCTAAAAATTTCAGCAATTTTTTTTCCGCAGCGATAAGCAGAAACTTTTATACAACTCCCAAAACTTCCTATTGTTGCACTTGCAGTGTCAACAAAAAAACTCAATTCGCCTGAATGACTATCTAATACTGGGTTGCCGGGAATTTGATTTAATCGTGTGTATGGTGGAGGATTAAATGAAATGGTAATACTAGGAGCATTAAAGGCTGCAGGTGGAGTAAAGGTGGGTTGTTCTAAACAGTAAGCCCATTCGTAAACCAAAGAATCTCCATCTGCGTCAATGGCATTTGGATTATAAGTAAATGGGTAACCAATACAAGTAAAAGCATAAGGTCGTTCTGCAAAAAAAGGTGATGAATCAAAGCATGGCGCAGAACTCAAATTGTTATAAGAATAAATGGTGGCACGTATCGTAAAACCTTGTCCACCACCACCTAAATTATTTAATGGTTGTCTGCAGCAATCATCATAAGCAATCACCCATCCTGTAGCAGGAGGGGGTATTCCAACAAGAAAAATCGGGTCGGTTTTCATTATACATTCAATTACAGCACCTGGTTGTGGATTGTTGCAGTCAAAACCACAACTTGTTGGTGTTAAATCGTTATAAACCGTATATGCAGGGTTAATAGGTATGGAAGTAATATTAGGGTTTCCATAAACATCTAATGCTGCAGGAGGACTAAATGGAAATCCCATACAATCGCGATATATTTTGAGTGTAAATTGATATTTACCGGTCCCAAGACATTTCCATGTGATTTCCCCACCGAATAAATGCGTTGCCTGTGTTGAATAACTCATCAAGATTATAGCTAATAAAGCTATAACAACTTTCCGAAGGTAATAGATGTTTGTTTTCATGATACATATATTTGTTAGTACAAATATAACAGAATTTAATTAAAAAACAATTTAATTAAATATTTCTTTCAAAATAGCAGAAAGATAGCTCAATGGTAGAATTTTAATTTCAGAAAACTACTTAATAAAAGCCCGCCAGATATCGTTTCCGATTACGAAGACCATTAATGAGAGGAGTAACACCATTCCAACAACCTGAGTTTTTTCCATAAAGGCATCACTGAATTTTCTGCGTGTGACAGATTCAATGAGCAGAAATAAAACATGCCCACCATCGAGTGCAGGAATTGGAAGTATATTCATAAAAGCAAGAATCATAGAGAGTAATCCGGTAAGTACCCAAAAATGTGGCCAGTCCCAGGTGCCGCCATATATTTTTGCAATACCAATAGGCCCCTGAACAGATTCCTGAAATTTTTCTTCTCCTTTAAAAAGTTTCTTAAAGCCTTTTGCATTACTCACTAATGTTTCAAATGCATCTGAGGTACCAAATGCAAATGCCGATGCCAATGTGTAAGGAGTTTTAACATAATCCGCAGGAACAACAACATCACCATTATATCGTACGCCAATTGTTCCTTTAGAACTTATGTTTACCGTAATGTCCATTGGTTTACCGGCACGAATAATTGAGAGCAATGCAGTTTCACCTTTTTTATCGGCAAAGTAACGCTGCATAAAATCTTCACCGGTAATTTTTTGCTTATCAACTTCTGTAATGATGTCATCGTTTTCTACTCCTGCTTTAAAAGCATTTTCGCCAACAACAACTTCTTTAACAACATAGGTCAGATGTCCTGCTCCAAGAAAAAGGGAACGTGCATTAGGTCCTGTTTTTTTATAAAAATCGTCTGGCACTTCAATTTCTACTTTTTCACCATTTCTTATAACAGTTAATGTAGCACCAAACAATACGCGTGTTGAAAGCAGGTCATCAAAACGATCGAAAGATTTACCATCAATAGCAACAACTTTATCACCTGTGCGCAAGCCAATTTCTTCTCCCAGCTTATAAGCAACTATGCCATGTGTAACAGCATCGTTTTTCAGATAGCTGCCTTTGTAGTGCAACAAACTCATTGAAAAAATTGCTATACCAAGAATGACATTCATTACAACACCTGCAACCATTACAATTAATCTTTGCCATGCAGGTTTACTTCTGAATTCCCATGGTTGTGCCGGCTGTGCTAATTGATCTTTATCCATGCTTTCATCAACCATACCTGCAATTTTTACATAGCCGCCAAAAGGAAGCCATCCTATACCATACTCACAGTCGCCTTTTTTAAAGCTAAACAATTTTATTCCCCATGCATCAAAAAACAGGTAGAATTTTTCGACCTTGATACCAAACATTCTTGCGGCAAGAAAATGTCCTAGCTCATGCAGGGTTACCAATATTGAGAGGCCCAGTATCAACTGAGCTGCCATAATCAATCCACTCATCAGATTTTAAAAATTTTATGCGAAGTTAATTTTTTTTGTCAATAGTAATTCTGTTTGCATTCGTGTTTCCTTATCGGTTGCAATCAGGTCTTCAAGTGATGGTTTTTCAATGTAAGTAATTTTCGACATGAGTTGTTCTGTAATACCGGGAATCTGAAAGAAACTTATTTTCTCTTTGAGAAACGCAGCAACGGCAACTTCGTTTGCTGCATTGAGAATACAAGGCATGTTTCCATCTTTTTTCATAGCTTCTTCAGCCAAATGTAAGGCAGGAAAAACTTCTGTATCCGGTTTTTCAAAAGTTAGTTGAGGATAGTCAAGAAAACAGAATCTCTTGAAATCGGTCTTTAAACGATGCGGAAAACTCAATGCATAAAGTATGGGCAGTTTCATATCAGGCAAACCCATTTGTGCTTTCATACTGCCATCAGTAAATTGCACTACAGAATGAATGATAGATTGCGGATGCACAATTACATCAATCTGCTCCGGTTGTAAACCAAACAACCATTTGGCTTCAATCATCTCAAGACCTTTATTCATCATGGTGGCAGAGTCAACAGTAATTTTTGCACCCATGCTCCAGTTTGGATGTTTCAATGCCTGAGCCAGAGTTACCTGCTCTAATTCTTTTTTGCTTTTTCCTCTGAAGGGTCCACCCGATGCTGTCAAATAAATTTTTTCTATAGGGTTGTGGAACTCTCCTGCCAGACATTGAAAAATGGCTGAATGTTCGGAGTCAACAGGGTAAATGCGCACACCGTTATCATCTGCAAGTGATGTTATAATTTTCCCTGCCACCACAAGGGTTTCTTTATTGGCCAGTGCAATGGTCTTTTTACTTTTTATGGCTGCAATTGTTGGCAGTAGTCCGGCATAACCTACCATTGCTGTAAGAACAATGTCAATGGAGTCGGACTGTACAGCTTGCTCAGCAGATTCTATTCCCGAAAAAACTTTAACCGGAAGGTCAGCAATATTTTCTTTAAACGTTTTGTATTTTTCTTTATCGGTTACAACAGCAGTAGCCGGAGTAAATTGCCGAACCTGTTGTTCGAGCAGTTCTATATTGCCGTTTGCAGTTAATAGATCAACTTCAAAAGCATCGGCATGTGCGGCAATCACTTCAAGTGCCTGCCTGCCTATACTACCGGTCGAACCAAGAATAGCAATTCGTTTTTTCAAAGCTGATTGACTATGAGTTGACAATATTAGTTAAATCCTGTTGAAGTCTGTATTAATCAACAGGGATATTGTAAACAGAAATATGATGAGAGAAGTAGTTTAAATGCAACGTTATTCAACAGTAACACTCTTTGCCAGGTTACGAGGCTGATCAACATTACAACCACGCATAACAGCAATGTGATAACTGAGCAATTGCAATGGAATTACACTAACCAATGGTACAAGAATGTCGTCTGTTTCCGGAATTTCAATAGTATAATCTGCCATCTTCCTTACATCAACATCGCCTTCTGTAACAATTGCAATTATTTTTCCTTTACGTGCCTTTACTTCCTGAATGTTTGAAACCACTTTTTCGTATGAAGAATTTTTTGTGGCAATAACTACAACAGGCATTTCTTCGTCAATCAAAGCAATAGGCCCGTGTTTCATTTCTGCAGCAGGATAACCTTCTGCATGTATGTAGGATATCTCTTTAAGCTTTAATGCACCTTCTAATGCAACAGGAAATCCATAACCACGACCTAGGTAAAGGAAGTTTCTGGAGTCTTTAAACAATGCAGATATTTCTTTAACCTTATCGTTTGATTTAAGTGCAATTTCAACTTTTGAAGGAATGGTTTCAAGTTCGTTAAGCAATGCACGAAAACGTGATTGTGTGATGGTACCTCTTTTGTTTGCAATCTGAAGTGCCATTAATGTTAGTACTGTTACCTGTGCAGTAAATGCTTTGGTAGAAGCCACACCAATTTCGGGTCCGGCATGTGTGTAGGAACCGGCATGTGTTGCGCGTGGAATAGAAGACCCCACAACATTACAAACCCCAAAAATTGTTGCACCACGTTCTTTAGCCATTTCAATGGCAGCAAGTGTATCGGCAGTTTCGCCACTTTGCGAAATAGCTATCACTACATCATCTTCAGAGATGATTGGATTTCTATAGCGGAATTCAGAAGCATATTCAACCTCCACAGGAATTCGTGCCAGGTCTTCAATAAGATATTCTGCTACCAATGCTGCATGCCAAGATGTTCCGCAGGCAACAATGATTATTCTTTTTGCATTGATCAATTTGTTTTCAAACTCGCTGATACCACCTAATCTCAACCTGCCTTTGTCAGCATCAATGCGTCCGCGCATGCTGTCCCAAATAGAACGAGGTTGCTCATAGATTTCTTTCATCATGAAATGATCGTAGCCACCTTTTTCAATAGCTTCAAGCTTTAACTCCAATTCCTGAACAAAAGGAATTTTGGTTTCGTTGTCAATTGTTTTTACGGTAAGTTTACCATTATCAATTGTTGCAACTTCGCCATCGTTGAGGTAGGCAACATTTTTAGTATATTCTACAATAGGTGTTGCATCAGATGCAATAAAAAATTCGTCTTTACCAATACCCACAACAATAGGGCTACCCTTGCGGGCTGCAATCATTTTATTAGGCTCACTCTTTGATAAAACTACAATGGCATAAGCTCCAATAACTTCGCCTAAAGCAAGACGTACAGCCTCCTCAGTAGCTACGTGTGTTTTATGTTTTATTTCTTCAATAAGATGTATCAGCACTTCAGTGTCTGTATCACTTTTAAAAGTATGACCCGAATTTATCAGCTCTTGTTTTATTGCTGCATAGTTTTCGATAATACCATTGTGGATGATGGCTAAATCTTTCGATTCGGAATAATGCGGATGCGCATTTCTGTCGTTGGGTTCGCCATGTGTTGCCCAACGTGTATGTCCCATACCTACCTGCCCAACCAGGTTCTTATCAGAAACATAGTTGGCCAAGTCGGCAACCTTACCTGCTTTTTTGTAAACACTCAATTCACCATTCAACAATGCCACACCGGCACTGTCATAGCCGCGATATTCCAGCCGCTGAAGTCCTTTAATTACTATTGGATAAGCCTGACGATATCCTATATAGGCAACGATTCCACACATGATATTTTATGGATTTAATTTTGTATAAGTAATTTGTAATTTCATTCGTAATGTTGAAGCAGGGTCGCCTCCCACTAAAGCCACACGATTAGGTGTTTGAAAGGCTACCGGCACCCTTACTCTTAAGTACATTCCGTAATCTATACGTTTTTCGTATAAAATCTGTTGCAAAAACTGTGCAATATTAAAACGGTACTGATTATTTGCCAGTCCACCGCCAAAAAGTGTAGATGAACGTGTCAAATCAGGCAAAGTTTGTATTTGTCCTGCGGAATCTATGGCATAAAGACTCAATGCATCAGGAGCAGGAAGGTTGGTTGCCGTTCCCGGATCAACATTGATGATTAATTCTGCTTTATTAATTGATATTGGCCCCATTTCTTTCAGACTGTTAAGATAAGGAATGGAAATTTTTGTTTTAATACCACCCATTGTCTGAACATAAGCTTTATCTGTCAATGGATTGGTAAAATTGAATGCTGAGTAATCGTGTGTAAACCGGCTGAAACGGGCTATGCTGCCATCTGAGCTGTAAATATAAAACGGTAGTGAGTCAATGCCTGTTGTTGCCGGATCTGTAAAATACATTATCATTGACGAAACGGTTGTTTTTGCATCAAAATTGATAATACTTCCGAATGATGACGCTGCAGGTTTAATACAAAAACCTTTAACCGTTTCTTTAAATTTTGATGGGTCGCTTAAATCGGAATTAAATATTTTCTGACCTAAAACGTCATCAAGGCGCAAACGCAGTCGAGGGGCAATTTTTGTTGTGTCAGAAGTAGGAATGCTGTCTTGAGCATCTTCAACCTTAAATGTTATTTCGCCAACTTTTGTACTGTAATTGAGATTACTGAAAGCATAATAACTTGCCGTGTCATACATAGCATCAGTCAGTTCATAAACTTCAAAAGTCTGCAAGGCGGAGGTGTCGCCATAGTTTGAAATATATGCCAGATTCAGAAATAATGAATCGTATGTTTTGTTGGTATTGGAAAAAACTGCTGTTGGCTTAAGTTGCGTAAAAAGTTCAGCACTAGTTTCACCAAAAATAGGGTCAACATATTTGCCGAGCATAAACTGATGGTTTGTAGCCTGAAGTTCATAAAGCAGATGTGCATCGGTGCGCAGGCTGTCTTCCTGCTTGTACGATGTCTGAAGTGTCAATGTGTCGAAAAATTCAACATTCATGGCATCTTCTCCGGGCAAGAGGTTAAGACCAACAGAGTCGGGCTTGTTGCATGAGATACTTAGAAGCACGACACATGCCATCCACAAACGCTTAAAGTGTTGCATATAAATAAGGCGTGGTTTTTTAAAATAATTAATGTTGAACAATATCCGCTTAGGCTTCTATTGAGATTTCTTCCATGATTTCATCATAGAAAGTATTGTATGCCTCAACGTAGTTTTCAGGCGATTGGTATGGTAAAATCAATTTGCCTGATTTTTTAATATGATTATCAATCTTGGTATTGAGCTTTTCAGCACCTTTAATGATAGCATCTGACTTGTTTATGGCAGCAATTGTTATGCTTTCGAAGTTTGGACTTTTTATGTCTTTTACATCATTAGTAGAAATCCCTTCCATCATGAGTTTTTTAGAGTAACTGTCATGAAATGATTCACTGAATTCATCGTCATATACAGAATACACCACTCTTGCATTTCGGAAAATAGGGTCTTCTCTATAGGCTGTTTTTACAAACAGCGGAATCAGACTCGACATCCAGCCGTGGCAATGAATAATATCCGGTGCCCAACCGAGTTTTTTTACCGTTTCAAGAACACCACGACAGAAGAAAATGGTACGGTCGTCATTGTCCTTAAAAAAGTTGTTGTCTGCATCATGAGTAGTATGTTTTCTTTGAAAATACTCCTCATTATCAATAAAATAAACCTGCATGCGGGCTGCCTGAATACTGGCAACCTTTATAATCAACGGATGATCGCTTTCATCAATAATCAGGTTCATACCGGAAAGTCGGATTACCTCATGTAATTGATTTCTACGCTCATTAACAACGCCAAAGCGTGGCATAAAGGTTCTGATTTCTTTACCTTTCTCCTGTGTGCCTTGTGGCAGATGTCTTGCAATGTTACCTATTGTTGAACTTTCGAGATAAGGGAAAATTTCCTGCGATACGAACAGGACCTTGGGCTTTTTAATCATGCAATCTACTTCTCTTAAAATTTACGTATGCAAAAATATATAAAAATTCCCTTTGAACCGGCAAAATTTTAGCGATATTTTGTTAAAGTAGCTGATATGCAGGCAAAAGGCTTAATCTTTAATACTAAAAAAAAGTAGAAATTGGGCAATTGGGGTTGATTTATTGCGGAAATAGGCTTTTTGCCCATTTACGTGTAAAGACATTCTTAAAACAGACATCATTAAAACTGTCTTGCCCGGGTATGTAATAAATCTCCGTATTGGCATTTTTCAATTTTATCAATTCCTGTTCATCGGCATAATGCAGCAAAGTCTGTTTGTCAGAAAGTTGACCTATACCCAGAATAGAAACCATATTTATCCAGTATCCACAAATCAAAGCATTTTTACCTTTTAACTGCATTGCCTGTTCTACAACACTTCCTGCATATTTTATCCGCTGAATTCTTTTTGAATGATCGTCAGTAACATTACCACTTAATGGGTCGAAAGCAATGAGTTGGGAACCTGCTTTTCTGACTATGGCATATTTACCCGGCAGTGCCGACCTGTGACTGTCTGCAAGATTAATACCTCCCAAAAAACAACTTATTACCAATGATGCTGTAATTACAACAGGCCAAACTTTATCCTGCAATGCAATCAGAATTATTAAAAACACAAATGGAATTACAGGAATAAGATAAGCAGATTTATGTGGTTCATAGAAAAAAAGTAAGGTATAAATTATAAGTGTTGAAGCAGCGCACAACAGTATGGGTTTATATTTCCGGCTATGCATTCCATTAAAAATATTCTGAAGCGCATAACTAAAAGCTATTATAATAACTACAAAACCCAATGTTCCCCAAACACCAAAACTTGCTTTATAAATAGTTTTTAAAATTTGCGGATAGCCAAATTGATTTACATAAGTCAGAAAAGCCAGGTTGTATTTTAATATCAATGGAAGATATAAAAGTGCACTCACTACTCCTGATAAAAACAGAAGCTGCAGCACAAGTTTCCATGAACGATCGGCTTTTAGAAGATAAATACTTATGGGGATAATAAACAGCACTGCTGTAATGCGGCAACCTATTGCCAGACCAAGCATAATGGAGGTTAAAATCATATTTCGTTTTCCGGCAAAAAACAAGGCTGCCAGCATAAAGCACAGCGACCAGTTATAGTCCATGGCATTGGTACTTTGAATAAAAAAAACAGGAGTAAAAGCAAGCATTAATGCTCCGGCTATAGCATTGAGTTTATATTTTTTGCAGATTAAATAAAACAGCAAAACAGCTATCGTACTCAGCATGGCTGTACATAAATTAAAAGCAAAAGAATGTTTTACAGGCAGGAAGTAATACACCCATTCGGGTACAGGGTGTCCGGGCAAACGCGAATACTGATAACTATTTGTTGAATCCATTGCAAGAGCATTTACGGCATAGCCCCATGCATCTTCTTCGGCACCATAACCTGCATCGAGAAAAAACCAGCGGCTGGCAAAAACCAATAATCCCAAAAGGATAAGCCGCATAGTTTGATTCATGGACGCAAAGTAACATGTTTTGACCATTTTTATATGATGTTGATTCAATTTTAACAACACATTTATATCTTTACGTAATTACAAATAATTGCAGCACCGTCATGGCTATGTTATTAGAGTTGACAAACAAGGGTATTTACTGTCCGCAGGCAGATGTCTATATTGACCCACATCGCAGAGTAGAAAATGCCATCATCACACATGCACATAGCGACCATGCTCGCCCTGGAAGCAGTCACTATCTTGCTCATAAAGATTCGGAAGCCATGCTGCGTATGCGATTGGGCGAACAAATTAGTTTACGCACGGTTGCTTATGGAGAGTCATTTACAATTAACGGAGTAAAATTTTCTTTGCATCCTGCCGGTCATATTATTGGCAGTGCACAGATAAGAGTAGCATATAAAGATGAAGTATGGGTGGCAGCAGGCGATTACAAACTGCACGATGATGGTTTCTGCCCTGTGTTTGAACACCTAAAATGTAATGTGTTTATTACAGAGTCAACCTTTGGTTTACCTATTTACAAATGGCAGCCACAACAACAGGTAATGCAGGAAATTGATACTTGGATAAATAAGAATAATCAGCAACAAATAACTTCTGTACTGATGGGTTATTCGCTTGGCAAAATGCAAAGGCTGATAAAGCACTTAAACCATTTTGATTTTGGCATTTATGGAACACCGGATGTTGTTGCTGTTAACGACAGATTGCGCGAAGCAGGTTGCAATTTGCCTTATGTTAAACCGCTGAAATCAAACCCTGAGAAAGAAAATCTGAAAGGGGCATTAATATTTGCATCACCATCCGGAGCACGTTCGGCATTGTTTAAGAAACTCGACAACTATAGTGTTGGCTATTGCAGTGGATGGATGTTGCATGGCAAACCGAAATACTTGAGCCATGTTGACCGTGGTTTTGCACTAAGCGACCATGCCGACTGGGATGAGTTGAATACAGCAGTTAAAGAAAGTGGTGCGGAGAAAATTTTTGTAACACATGGAAGTACGGCATCATTTTCAAAATGGCTTTGCGACAATGGATATGATGCAAAAGAAATTGAACTGATGAAGGGGGCGGGGTAAGAAGAATAAAACTGTTTTTACTCCCTGCTTATCATTACTTTTTTCATCACTACACCGGCAGAAGTTTCTGTGCGCATCAGGTACATACCCGGTGCATAGCTGCTAACATCCATTCGCCAGTTGTTTGTGTTTAATCCGTTATCCTGTTTTACTAATGCTCCCGTAGTGCTCTCTAACCTCACACTTCTTATTGTTTGTGATGATTGCACAACTATATAACCGCTTGCAGGAACAGGATATAGCTGTACATTAGCCTCATGCTGCTTTACTTCGCCAATGCCCACTATGGTGTCTATGGTTATCATATAATCTTCTGTTTCGCCTCCATAGGCATAAGTGCAGGCGCTGTTAGCGTTCAGTACTGATGGGAAATTCCCTGCTACACGCAGGCGCATTCCTGTTAGGCCGGGTGTGGCTGTGGCCGGAATACTAAAGGTAATCGTCCTTGGTGTGCCGGGATATAATGAGTCTATGGTAGTATATTCTGTGTTCTCAAAATAACTGTCGTGGTCGTAGTCTATCCACAGTCCGCCTTTAAACCATATTTGTAAGGTATCTGTAGTAATAGTCATGCTATAGGGTACATTGCGCGACAGTGTTGCTGTTTGATTTGCAACCGTTGGGTCAAAGTAGGTGTAGTTGCTCAACTGACCGGGATATCCATAAATGTTTGAGCATGTTGAAGACGGATTGTTTAACGTTGTTCCTGCTATGTGCATATCAACAATACCGCCATCAAAAATTGGGGTAGAAGGCCCGCAGTAGTTTTGATTGTAGGGAATACAGTAGCAGCTTGGATTGGGATTCTCAAATATTACCTCTGTTGCTGTAGCAAGGTATTTGCCGCTTTGAATACATTGCTGTTTGCAGCGTAAATATATCTGATTAGGAAACACTGCTGCATCTATGGCATACAAAGTATCGTTAGCTCCTGCAATATCTGTAAAGGGGTCTGCAATGTTTTGTTTCCATTGCCATTGATAGCCTATGCCTGGAATATTTTTTTCGCAAAAGATATAAGTTGTATCGGGGCTGCCGGGACAAATACCACTAAAATTTGTTGCCCTTAACTTAGGTACCACTGTGGGCGAGTCTGTAACAAAGGTTACCATAGAGCCTGCTGTATCGGCATTGCAGACTACCAGACAGCGGTAATAGTTTGGCGTATTTTGAACAAACGTCATGGTGTCGTAAACGGCACCGGCAATGTTTAAATAGCTGCTGCTGCCCCAGGGTTTGTACTGCCATTGATAGGTTTGACCTATGCCGCCACTAACATGGTCTATCCAAAAAAAACCTGCTATGCCCGAGCATAAAAAATCTTTGCTGCTATATACCACTCCTGTGCTGTCTGTTGGTGTAGTGCATAACTGATAGTCGTTTACTACTACACTGTCTATTGCCCAACGCCATCCACCACCCACCTTAAAATGAAAACGAATTTTTACATTGGGCTGATTGGCTGCATTGGTTCCTAAATGAACTACTCTTCTTGAACCATTTTGTCCTAAATAATGATTATATCCATTGTTAGATAACATAATTGTCCAACTTTGGCCACTGTCAACAGACATTTCCACATTCTGATAACCACTATCAATTGGACCTTGATGGTAATCACTATAAGAAAGATAGACATCAGATAAACCTACTGTTGAAAACGAAGGAGATACTAAGCTGTAATCATGATTAGCAATACCTGTTCTGATAAATGAAGCATCGAAACCAATACCATTCATTGTAAACGGGTAATAAATAAAATTCCATTGATTAATTACAGGAGCAAAGCCTGCACTGTCTTCATGCCAGCCCGTTGGCATTACTTGGCCATCAAAAGTTTCTTGCAATACTATGGTTTGCGATTGCAACATGTTGCTTACTAACAGCAATATTATTATGAGTTTAATCTTTTTCATTTTCTTGTTTTTATTGTGTGATGAAGATTTTTTTAAAAGATTTATTGCTTCAATATTAAAGTCACATTACATTTTTAAATAAAAATAAATCAACCATGAACGCTAACCAACTTTATTGTTTTTCAAAATTATAAAAAGCCTGAATAGCTCCAATGTTCATAACCCCGAACTTTTGGCTCAATTTATATGCTTACCGCTTTTTTTCTTGTCAGTTATCAAAAAAAATCATATACTTGCTTTACTTAAACAACCATTATTATGCTTAAAACCGGAAATACGCATTTCAATATCGGCATCCTCAATGTTGATAGTTTATTTGCAGATGCTTTTTTAAGATTGCTTAATTCTTTCAATGACAATTTAACCATTAAACACGTCAGCGAAGCAAGCATTGCATCGTTTTATTCTTTCGATATTTTATTTGTACATCAATCCAGAACATGGGATTATCTGAATTTTTTGCTCAGTCAGAAATCTAATATTAATGCTCATGAAACAATATATTGTCTGAACTGTAATACAAGTCTGTTATTGCAAAAGGATGTGACAGACACCTTAAAAATTCTTGACCTCACCATTCCTGTTAATGATATTAGAGAAAATCTTCAACATCACGTCAGGAAAATAAATAAGGGTAAAGCAAAATTCGGCAGACCCGCCAGATCGCTTACTGTACTGAGCCGCAATTTTCAATTAGCAGGGCATTTTTCTGATGAAGAATTGAATATTATTTACAGTTTAAGAAAGCATATCTGTAACAAACAAATTTCAGTGAGTTGTAAAATATCTGTTTCTACTTTAAAGAGAAGGCTTAAAGCTATAGCAGACAAATGTGGTGTGCCAAATAATAAAGCAGCAATTCTTTGCCATCTCTACGAAAGAATGTGATTGAAGAGTTGATTATTTAACCCTGATAGAAATTTTTTCACTCTGTGCACCTTCTTTATTTGATTTGCCAACGGTGGATAATTGATAAAAATACAGTTTCCCTTTAAACACATTTTTATCTGTATAAGAATCTACATCGGTAATAGTTGCAATTAATTTGGGCTGTATGCCCTTTTCAGATTTATAAATTTTAATTGCTACAATATCTCCGGAAATCTGTCCCCATGTGATAAACACATTGTCACCGGTCTGGCTTACAGAAATTCCTGAAGGTGGACCTGCTAACAATTCACCCACAGCAGTAAAACTAATTGTTGCCATCTCACTTTCACTTCCTGAATTGTCAAATGTTTTAACACCATATACATAAGATGTTCCTGAAGATAATTCTGAATCTTCAAAAAAGTTACGTTCGGATTTCAAACTGTCATTATCCATTTTTACAAAAGCACCATTACTGGTTTTTCGATACACTTTATAGCCCATTAAATTACTTTCCCAATTGCGCATGTCGTCCCACAGTAATGTTAACATGCCATTATTTTCTCTAAAGCGCAGATTAGTTGGTGGAGTCATCGCTTTTTTTATTCCGGGATTAGCACTTACTGTATCTGAAGGTTTGCTCAGTTGATTGTTATCACTGATGGTTCGAACAATATATTGATAAACACCACCTGCTTGAAGTTGCTGTGATGTATCTGAAAAAGAGTAAATAGGTTGCCTTGAAGCAATTAATGGACTTATTAATACAAACGGAACGGTTGTGTTATCTCTTCTGTACACATAAAATCCTTTGGCAAATGGTTCATCACTTTTCCAATAAACATTTATCCCTTTGGGTTGTGATGTAGCATCAATTTCTTTGGGCGGCAGAGGTACTGATTTATCTCCGGAATAAGCTGCAAACACTTTTGCAGAAGAAACAGGTTTGTCATTAGCACTTAGAATCTGTAGATAGTAATAGTAGTTTTCACCTGATAATGGAACTATATCTGTAAAAGAAGTATCACTCACCGGCAATGTTGCAATTCTTTGATATCCTGAATCGAACAGTGTGCTGCGCATTACATTTATTCCATTCAGATATTTCTTTTTTTCAAGTCGCCAGGAAAGTCTTACCTCATGATTACTGTTGGTATTAATTGCTTTTAGATTTGTTATTGGTGGTGCATAATAATCTTCTACACTACCTCCACTTGCAATGGCTTGCAGTTCGCCTTCATTACCATAAGCATCAACAGCAGCAATTTTATATTCATACCATGCAGGCTTATTTCCAATAGTGTCAATAGCAAGTAACATCAGGTTGTTGTTTTCAGAATAAACACCTCGCTCTATTGAAATCTTTGCATATTCTTCTTTACCAAATATTGTTCTATAAACATTGAAGTGTGACATTCTCAAAGGGTCTTTAACACTCCATGTTAAAACAAGTTTTCCTTCTGCATATTTGCAGCTTTCGAAATTTATTTTTGGCAGAGATGCTTTTTTAAATTGAGCAGTTGCATTACTTTCTTTTGTAAAAATAGATTTGCCATCAGATGCAATTAAACTAATACGATAAATATAATTCTCATTTTTTTCTGCTGTTGCATCAAAGTATGCAGTTCCTGCCATTAAATGCATCATTGGAAGATTGCTGCTAAACAAGCTGTCTGCTTTTGGATATTTTTGTGTTGATTGCCAAAGGCGATTGATTGTTTTATCATTTATAGGATCTAATTTTTCAAAGTATTTACTAAAGGGGAGTTGACGGTTTTTCATTTCCTGTTCTGATGAAGGTGCTGTTGTTTCACCAAGTTTTTCAAATCTTTTACTATCGCCTTTGCTACGCTCAATCTGATAGTGCATGTTTCGTGGGATACTATTTCCTAAATAAACCCACACCCCTTGTGCTACAGGAACAGCAACAGGTATTGACCCGGCTTGCTCTTGTGCAACAGTAATATTAATAATAGTACAAAATATGATAATTGAAAGAAGAAACCGTTTCATTTTTTAAAGATTTTGTTTTATTCACCATTTAAATAATCTATTCTAAAGTACAAGATTGGATTTACCAGCTGCCACCCATCACCTGTTGTCCACTGCAATTCCCAAACCCAAAGCTCAAGTCAGTAGCACCATTGGAGTCTAACAATAAATTAACTTTTATACCCTGACTTACACCGATTCCACCACAACCTTCGCAACAAATTCCATCACTAAAGCAAGGAGTAGGAAAGCATTGTTTTATACTTCCGCTTATGGTAAAACTCCCACAACCATTCAAAGAAAATGTACCGGTAGATGTTGCATAACTTCCTTTCATTCCTAATTCTGCTCTGGCATCTGCGCCAAACTTGGTACATGTAATTGAAGCACCTTTTAAATATGCATGTGCAAACACCATTGCACCAATTCCATATTCATTTCCTGCCGAAGCAAAGTCCATCCATAATCGTGCGTCTAATCCGGCTTGTGCGCCAAACGAAGCACTGATAACACCAAGGTCTATACTATAGTTTGGAATGTTTAGCACCGGCAATTCTTTCATACCTGTAAAGAAAAATCCTGAAATGCCGTTTTGAAAACTTGGTGGCACATGTTTATCGTATGCAAATTGCATGAGTGCACCGGAAACATCACCGGGCATTTTACTATAATCTCCAATAAGCAATCCGGCAGACATGGCACCAATTCCGGGTGCTTGAACTTTTCCTCCTGCAAGAAAATACCATCCATCAGGATCAACCAATAAGTTAGCAGTACCTGCTAAAGCTAATGGTCCTATATTTTTATCTAACTGTAAATTACCTGTGAATCGGCTGTTTACAAAATCATAGTTAAGTCCAATATTTCCAAATCCGGAAGGAATATTTTTTACTTCAATATTTTGATTACTTGCATTGATGGAACCCGTCACTACAAATGTTTTTCTTGTATCACCTTGCATTCCTTTGAAGCCTTGCATTTCGCCACTGAAAGTAAAATTTTTCCATATTCCGGAACTCATATCGGCTTCCATTTTTCCTTTAATGTTGGCAAGACTAGTAGTGCTTCCACCTAATGGTAATTTTTGATTTTCAGGATCAACTTGTATCCATGCTGCTGTAGTAGTTTTGTTTAAAATTGCTTTTAAAACCATTCCTTCTTTTTCATAAATAGTACCAAGTGCAGTGAATTTTCCTTCAGTAAGATTTTGCGGACGATCATTAAACTGAACATTTGCAACGAAGTCAACATCTCCCGGTCCTTTTAGTGATACATTTAATGGATACAACTGAAATTTAATTTGTCCTGCTTCTTTCGAAAATTGAATGATGCCGCTGGTTTCTTTTAACTGTGGAATTCCAAGGTCTATACCACAAGTCATATTTACATAATCCTGTCCACTCATAAATGAAAGTGGTTTTACTTTCATCACACTATAAAATGTAATTGAGTTTGGTTGATTACCCGGATTTATAATTTGTTCTCCATTGCTGATTAATGAAAGATTTTGAAATTTCATTTCTTCACCGGTCTTCATTCCGGGCAATGTTTTAATGACTACACCGGGGCTTCCATTCTCACCTATCAAACGAAATTCATAATGTGGTTTCTGATCTGAGCCAATACTTTTGTTTCGTCCGAATACAGGATTGGTTGATGTTACATGAACAGGAATGATACCACCGAATGAAAGATTGTTTACATCAAAATCTCCAATGCCAATATGATCCGGCTGTAAAGAAATATCAGATATGGGAATATCTATACTTCCGGTTTTAATTGTGCCCGTAGCAATGTTAATTGAATTATCGCCTTGTGACAGTTGCCAGTTATTACCTATGAATTGCCACTTTTCTAAATTGAATTTTATAGGTTGATTGCCTTTAAGTGGCTCCAACTTCTCAGGATGAATTATGAGGTTTCCTGCATTTATATCGAGTGTAGAAGGAGTCATGTCCGGCAGTGCATTGATATGAATGATGGTTTGTAAATTAATACTGTTGTCCTGTAGCCAGGAATTAATAGCATCTGCCTCTGCATCAAAACCAAGTAAGGAAAACTTCATTGTTTTTCCTTGCAGATTAGCCAATCCGAATTTCTTTTTAGTGGAAGTTGCAATATCAATCGAAGAAATATCAGTTATAAACGAACCCGGTTTATCAGTAATCAACATAGCTTCATTAGGATCATTATTGAAAGTGATATAACTCTGTGTAAATTTAAATGACGATTTTTGTACAGCTATTTTTCCTGTTAATCTACCTTTCTGATTATCGGATTTTACCTGTAACACATCACCTGAAGAGGGCTTTTGAATTACTCCAAAGGAATTTTGCAAAAGCAATTTAATATTTGTGAGATCGGTTGAAAAGGTGTTTTCCACAGAAACACCAACAGGAATTCCATTCTTTGTAGCATCACTCTTTTTTATTTTCAAATCGGTGAAAGATATTTTCTGTTTGCTGTCGTGCAATGAAAAATTATCATTAGCAGGCAGATTTATCAAATTACCACTCACCAACCAAATGCCGTCCGATTGTTTCACTTTGGATTGAATGTCCACTTCAAATCCAAAAATATTTTCAATAATGAGTTCATTATCACTAATCAAATTAAAATCCAATTCATTCTGCTGACTTAATGTAATTTTTTTATTCTGGCTGATGATGTTGGGCGTAGCACCGGGTTTACAAGCCCAAACTGTTTTTTCTTTCGGTGAAGTAGAAACACCTTTAAGTACATATTTTCCATCACTGCCTGTTGTTGTTTCAATACTTTTTCCATTACCTGTTTCAATATAAACTTTTGCTCCGCTTAAAGCTTTTTTGTCCGCACCTAAGGTTACAGTGCCGGTAATTGTTGCAGCTTTTTTCAGATACGCATTGTTGTATGTTGTAATGGTTGTGGTGTTCTTTACACCGGTTAATTTGTAGTTTCCTGTTTCGTAATTTGCATTTTCAGGAGGAGTAATGATAAATTCAAAATCAGATGCACTATTATCAAATATAAAAGTCACATAACCGTCTTTATCACTCATTTGAATAATTGGTTTACCGGGTATGTCTAACTGAACTGATGCACCTGCAATAGGTTTTGCATTTTCTGCTTCATGAACAGTTAATCGGCTTACGGATAAAAGAGGAAATTCCGCTACTTTAAATCGTATTCTTTTCTGTGAACGTGTTACTACGAATTTAATTTCTACAGGATTATTATCTTCCTTCTTAATGACAAACGTAGTATCTTTTAGTGCATAAGCTTTGTCAACAGGAGATACTGTTACTTTTCTTTTACCGGAAGGTGCAGCCATTGAAAAATATTCTCTAGTACCTGTAGGTACAACTATATTTGTAATGCTATTATTACCGGAATTATTAGGGGCATTTAACGGGCCTCGCTTATTATTTGAGACTCTTCTATATGTCATATTACCTGAACTTCCATAGGTAAACTGAAATTTTGTTGAGGTCTTTGTGTAACCATCCACATCAATATCAGCTTTTACAGGGTTATTGTTTTCATCAACAACATAACCACTCAAAAAACCATCCGGTGTAAGAAAAAAGTCCTGATTTAATAGCTGTTGGCCAAACTTCAAAGGCGGATAACAAGAAGTACATGTAGGAACAATTTTTTTTCCTTTGTTTCCTAAATTCCAAAGTGAATCCGATTGTTGTGCACCTGCTGGTAACACAGCAGCTTTGTATCCATTTGGCTGTACTACTATTGTTCGAGTTGGGCCAATGATTGAAACAACTTCACCTACTTTAAACTCCCCTTTCTCTAAAGGTAAATCATTAAATTCATAACGTCCATTTTCATCAGTAAGTACTGTTGTAAACAATTTTGATGGGTCAACACTTTGTGTATAGGCATTAATCATGACAACTTTTACATTACTCATAGTTTTTCCTTCTATATTAATAGCATCTTGCACTTTTCCTGCAATTCTTGGATTATCCGGATAAAGCATCATACTGTCGGTATATGTCTTTATTTCTAACTCATGATTCCAGATAATAGATTCACCATAAGCAACGGGAAGATTTATACCTCCTTGTATATGTGGTGTATAAGAACCGGTTGCATTAAAAGGGAACAAAAGCAATTCCTTATCATATAATGGATAATACCGATCCACTCTTTCTTTAAAAATAAAATCACCTTTTGTTTTGGATGGAGTGCACTTAATTGAATAGTAATCCGATTTGTCATCGGGATTATGCTGTACTAAATGTTTAAAAGTTACATATCCATCTTTGTCGCTTTCGGCTGATGCAATACTGCTTAAAGCACCTTTCCCATCGCCTTCATTTTTTGGAACTGATGAAGGAGGATTTGATTTTCGTAATAGGGATGTTGTAATTCCGGGTAATGCACTTCCTTGTCCATAGGCCATATCCCAGTATTTAGCACTTGTTGATAAAACTTTTACTTTCAGTGTATAGCTTTTAACATACGATACTACAGTTCCTAAGTCTATTCCTTTCCATGGATCTATTTTTATATTTATATCGGGGCTACAGTAATACCTGTCTTCAACTCGGATGCGTAATACTTTAAAAATTTTTCCTTTTACATTATCTCCAAATTCACCGGTATGTTTAAATGTAAAATTAGAATCAATTAAGCCTAAAACTTTTTCAACGTTTAAAAAATCAAATTTAAAACTACCGTCAGCACCGGTTACTGTACTAGCAAGAACTTTGTCTGCATCCGGAGGAGAAAAACCGCCATGATTGTTTATACCTGGCTGGCCATTTAAGTTTTTACCATTGAGTGTTCCGGTAAACAGATAAGTTATTACAAGGCTGACTTTTTTTCCTGCAAGAGGTAGTGCATTTCCTAATGACGTATTGTCTGTATTGTAAACAAGATCATCAGGATTAGATGAACCGCCAGCGGTTAATAAAGGATTATTTGTGTTAGCAGTTGGTCCACCTAAAATAGGTTGATTGGACACAGATGCTGATGTATAACTATCTTTAAAACTGTAAACTAATTTTCCTTTTAATTGACTCATGGGTACAGGGTCAAGATTGGTTACATTAAATCCCGGTGATTGTTGTGATGGATTTTTTAAAGGGTCTTCTATTTTAATTTGCCCTACCAGCGGAATTTCTGTTTTACCTTTTGTGAAAGTCACCACTTCGCTTCGTCCGTCATTAACAAAACTCACTTGTTTATTTAAATCTCTTGCCACAACCTGCACTGCATAGAGTGTGTTTGTATCTATTTGCAAATCGTATGGTTGTGTTACATATTGATTGCCTGTAAGATTTATTTTTTTAACTGGATTGTTAGCATTGTAGTTGACCGCAGCATTCATAACATCATTTGGGTTTGAGCCTTGTGGAATTTTTACAACATAGAGGTCATAAACAATATTGGCTCCCATTATATTACCAATAGGTGGTGTCCACGAAAAAACGGTGTTGGGTAATTGAGGATTCAGATTCTGCCCATCAAAAGGAGAAATTATGATTGGTGCCTGTGCAAGACTTATGTTGAATTCATAGCAAGAACTACCTGCTGAAATTAAGCCTGCAGCCGAAGTTATTTCAAATGCCTCAACACAAAAATTATAATGTCCATCGGGCAGCTGTCCTGTTTTCAAAATATTTGACCACACAGCATCAGGAACTCCCGAAGGATCCACATTATTCCTGTTTAAAAAAAGCATAGAAGGAACATCATTGATTATAACCTTGGTCTGATTAATTCCTAGATTAAATGCACCACCCATGTATCCTGATCTTGTTTGAATAACCAAGTCTCTGTCTGTATTAACCAATGTGCCGTACAATACAATATCCATTGGTCTTGCCCCACCCACTAAAGTTATTATTGCATGGTTCGATAAATTTTCATACAAACTGTAATTAGAAGAATAAGGTGGCTTGAGTATAACATTTATTGAAGTCAGAAATGAATTCTGACTCATTACCCACATAGGAAACATTAGTAAATAAAATATAAAATAACTTTTCCTGAATATGTTTTTTGTGCCTAAACTACAAGTGTTCATTGTTACTACTTTTTAGAAAGTTAATCCATAAATAAACTGTATGTTGGTTTCTTTAAAATTCTGTATTAAGGAAACATCTTTTGAAGTGTTGTCTAAATAATTACACATCAATTGAAAGTTATGATGTGTTCCTACTGGAACCATAAAACCTAATGTAAATCTTATGGTATTACCATTATCATTTCCCTTAAATTTGTTTTGCAGATAAGAGAAAGAAGTATTTAGAGTGAGTCTTTTTTTCATAAGTGGTGCTGATCCACCAACTGATCCACCGATAGAACCTACATCACCAGCGGTAGTTTTTGAATTAATAAAATTCATAGCAACATTTGCATTAATACCAGGCTTTATCCAGGTTTGAGAATAGTTAGTAGAAAAAGAAAAAGTATTCATATCAGGTGTGTTATTGCCATAACTCTGTGGAGTGCTTAAAGATTGAAAAGTTGCAATACAATTCAGATTTTTAAAAGTTTTCTCATTTGTCCAGAGTAAATAAGGCATTAGCATTACACTGTTGTTAACCTGTTTATACTGTTCATTGCCAGGTGAAGTCTGCAATGGGCTGTTGGTAATACCAAAGTTGCTGTAATTGAAACTTATTCCAAATTTCTGCGATGGAACATAATTAACATTAACACTTCCAATAAATCTTTTTGAAGTAGAAGACTTCTGTTTTTTCAGGTTGTCGGTTTGAATACCAATGTTGGTGTTTATGTTCAACCTATTACTATCCAACTTAAAATTATTTGCTAAACTGTACTCCTTTATATCATTCTGAAAAAAATAGGCTCCCATAGATTGATAACCCGGGTCAATTCTTTTAAGCTTCAATTGGGCACCCCATTTTTTTTCCTGATAGCCAATCTTGGTTTCTCCTGCAAAATAATATTGTGTGCTGAGTTTATCACTCACTAAAGGTCCCATAATATCTTTTGGCCAAGCCTTATCAATATCACTTGAATCCTTTCTGTCCATTCGGTTAAGTGTATATGCACTAAAACCAATATCTGATGTCCACGTAATTTTTTTCGATAATGACAAAGTGGAAACCAGTCCAAATGAAGTGTTTTCTGCAGGTTGAATAGAATCTTTTAATTTTCCATTAAGTGAAGAAGGCTTATCCCATCCTTTAAAATAAACCAGATCAACATAATTCTTTTGTGAGCCATAACCGATTTTACCCGCTATGCCAACACGTTTAAAAGTAGGTGTTGAACGCACGTACATTGGGTTTGTGTTCATAGTGGAATCAATAGATGCTGATCGCCTTAGTTGTCCATACATAAATCCTATTCGGAACTTTTTTGGATTCAAATCAAATCCTACACCTAACATTTTGTGGCCGGCCAACGTATAGTTTGAATATGTGAGGTTACGATAGCCTAAATGCATAGTAATCCATTTGTATCGTGGACTCAATCCAAATTGATTAAATGGCTGCGAATATTTATTGCCAAAATTTGAAAAAAGAAAAGTAAATGGCAGGTCAATTCCCAATACATTTAAAACAGGATTGCCATTGATAATCCAAGAAAATTCTTTTTGCCTTGCAGGAATACCATTGGCACTGTAATAATCCAATTGAAAATTAAGATTTCCATGAAATGTTACAGGCTTTTTCAGATTAATGTGTTCAACATCCTGCGCCTTACTAATTATGGTAAAGAATAAAAAAAGTAAAAATAGAGATAATGAAATCTCATAACTTTTTTTTTCATTTTGTGATTTTTTCTGCATGCGGATATATTGAAAAAAAATCAATCGTAAAAATCACTCAATTAAGTTGTTTAATTCTGATATACCATTAATCACATATAAACAACTCAATCAATCACAAATTACTTTCGTGTTAGGGTATTTAGAAAGTAATAAGCAAATGTAATTGTTTTAAGAAATTAAAAAGGAAATTTTCTAAATATTTTTAACTGAGTTATAATTACATCCTGTTAAAATTCCTATATTGATTCGAAGACTTATAAAGGGGTCTATAATAAATTTCTTCTAAATCACTTAATCATCACCCCGCGTTTTTCGAGTAAGGGTATCTGTGTAAAAAATTCTTCATTTATAACTCCCGGAAGAAAAACATACTTTCGATCGTACATGGTGTTGTTGAGGTAAAAGCTTACCCAGTATTCATTATTCAGGTTAAGAACATTATCTGTAATAGGTTCAATCTTTACGCACGACTGCGGAGGAATATTTTCTATAAAATGTCTAAGCGTTGATGTTTTTCTTTCTTCACCTTCCATCATGCCATAGCCTTTGCTTGTAATCAACACACCTTCCAGCATTTCATTTTTCAGGTTAATGATATAGGCATTCCAAACATCGGCACCGTTTGATTGCTCTTTTACAATTGCAACGGCTACGTTTTCAACTTTTAATTGAGGAATATCTTTTAGCATATTATATTAAACGAGTAATGATAATAGAAGTTACCTTGATAGCTTGTTATTCATACATTTTTATGACTTGTTCGGCATAAAATTTATAGTCATTAGGCTTTCCGTCCGGATTGTTACTGCGTTTATGGCCTAAACGCACAATAATCATCTGCATATCAGGAATAACAATAACATACTGCCCTAAGATGCCACGCATGTAATACACAGGATGATTGCTGATGTTTGACAACCACCACTGATAGCCGTAGTGCTGAACAGGTTTATTATCTTCTTTATCCGGTAAATTATTTGGTGTGGTACAGAGAGTAATAAAAGCTGAATCAATAATTTGTTCATTATTCCATCTGCCATGTTGCAAAACAAGTTTACCGAAACGTGCAAAGTCGCGAGCATTGCTGTAAAAACAACAATAAGCTTTTTCTATTCCGTCTTTATGATCGAGGCTCCATTGTGCACTATGTTCTGCTCCCAATGGTTTCCAAAGTTTTTCTGATGCATATTCTGCCAGACTTTTTCCTGTTGCATTAGTCACGATGATAGCTAACAATTCTGTGTCGCAGCTTTTATATTCCCAGAATTTTCCCGGTGCTTCTGCAACACCTAATGAGGCAACCTGTTTGTAAAGTTGTGTTCCATAATAAGCCTCCGTAACCTGTGATGTCAGCGATGAATATCCTTCATTCCAGTCAAGTCCTGAACTCATCATCATCAGATTTCGAATTGTAATTTTTGATTTTTCACCCTCTTTAAATTCAGGAATAAAGTCTGCAACAGGCTGATCAAGGCTTTTAATTTTTCCCTCGTCAATTGCTTTTCCAATCAGTAAAGCAACTATACTCTTTGCCATAGAGAATGAATTGGAAAGCGATTGTTGCCCATAATCTTCCCAATATTTTTCAAAACAAATAGAATCGTTTTTTATGACTAAAAATGCAACAGATTTATTGGCTTCGAGCAATGCGGTTAGTGTATCACTCAGATTTTTTTTATTGTAGTCTGTAGAAACATTCCATGGCATTCCTGTTCCATTTTTTACTTCTCTGTTGTGAAACAAATTCAAATCGTCAATGTCAACAAAGTTGTAAACAAGAGCTTTATAGTAATACAACTTTCCTGTAGCGGCAAGTACTACTGTTGTTATCAATAAAATAAACAGAAGGTATTTGATTATCTTTTTCATGTTTTTTCTTTTGCTATTAGTTTTTCCTTTCCTACATTTTTAATTGTGGCATTAAAAACTTCACTGAAATGTTTTAGTAAGACAGATTTTACTTCATCAATATTTAAATTTTTTCCAAGCTCTTTTGCCATTGATGTAACTGCTTTATCGCTGATGCCGCAGGGGACAATGTGGTTAAAATAATCTAACTGTGTATTAACATTAAGTGCCCATCCATGCATAGTTATCCATCTGCTGCAACGCACACCAAAAGCACAAATTTTTCTTGCACTAGGTTTGCCCGCATCAATCCATACTCCTGTAAGTTTTTCTATTCTGCTTCCCTCAATGTCATATTCCTTCAAAGTACGGATAATTACTTCTTCGAGAAAACGCATGTAGCGATGAATGTCATTAAAAAATAAGTCAAGATTCAGAATAGGGTAACCAACAATCTGTCCCGGGCCATGATAGGTAATATCGCCACCACGATTTATTTTGTAGTAGGTGGCATTGGCAGTTTTAAGTTGTTGTTCGTTAGAGAGCAAATGTTCGGGCTTTCCGCTTTTTCCTAAGGTGAAAACATGAGGGTGTTCACAAAACAATAGATAATGTGGTGTTGGTGCATGATCCCCAAAACCGTGATTACGCCCTTCTAATTTCAGTTGCATAATCTGTTGAAGAAGCTGCTCCTGAAAATCCCAGGTTTGTTTATAATCCGATGCGCCTAAATCAGCAAAAAGTATTTCCTGCACTTTTGTTTTTATAATTTACAAAGATAAATGAATAGAAGAAACGATTTTTCAGTGATAAAGTTTGCTTACTGCAAAGCTAAGACGAATGATTTCAAAAGCTGAAATACATTGTTGTACTTTGTTAAAGGCAATGTTTCTGCTTTATCCATCACATCATGATACCATGTAACACCACCGAGGGTATAGATAAAAAATGCTGGTACACCCTTTTCACTGAAATAATAGTGATCGCTGTTTTTTGCTTTACCTCTTTTACCAATATTGCTAACAAATTTTGCTATATCGTTGATAGACTGCAACAACGAGAAATCTTTTTCAAACTCAGTTGCATTGACAACCATAATGCCATCATCGCCTGTGCCAAGCAAATCGAGATTTATCAGAAAACGGATTTTTGATAGTGGTAATATAGGATGTTCTGTATAATATTTTGACCCCTGAAGTCCTGCTTCCTCTCCCGCAAAAGCAATAAATAAAATGGAGTAGGGCTGTTGGTTTTCTTTTTTTGAAAAATATTCTGCTAAAGAAAGTAACATGGCAACACCGCTTGCATTGTCATTTGCCCCTGGAAAAAATGTTTTATTTCCCATACCCCCTAAATGATCATAATGTGCTGTTATCACAATTAAAGAATCAGGTGTTTTATTTCCAGTAATTAATCCAATTACATTTTTTGAATCATAGCCCGCATCAAATACGGCATCGGCCTTTATGGTAATATTTTTTGTCTGACGACTGAACAGACTATCATATACTTCAACAACAGGAATATTAAAAACTGATGTACCAACACTCCATGTTAGTTTATGCGGTTCAAGAATTACCAATGCTCCTTTTTTTCGTTTAAACAGTAAGGCTGTAATTTCTTTTTGCTGCTTACTGAAAACCTGACGTGTTATGACATAACAACTGTCATAATCATTGTTAAGTCTTGAAATAATTTCTGCAGAATCTGCCCAGGCTATAGGCCATGTTCCATTGGCAGATGGCGATTGATGATGTATTAAAAACTCTTTCCCGGGAATCCAATTTTTTGTGTCTGTAGTTAGACTTACATTTTTTGGAAAACGGTTTACAGGATGTGTAAAATGCTGAAACCAATGTTTATCATCAACAGGTTTTAATCCAAGTTTGCTGAATTGTTTTTTTATGAAATGTGCAGCTTTCTTATCACCATGTTTTAAATAGCCACGACCAAAATATTTTTCTGAAGTTAATTCAGTAATAACTTTTCGCGCATCATCTTGCTGTGCAAAAACAAAGTGTGTCTGTAGAAATGCACAAATAAAAATCAGCGATGCAAGAGAAGGTATTCGCAGCATTACATAAATCGCCTTTGTAGCAAATCTACAAACTGTCTGCAGGCATCACTGTTTTTGTCTATTTGATTTCCTGAAGTTATTTCAGAGTCGAAGTACATGTAAGCTTCTGCAAAATTTGAGGAAGTATTCAACTTATCAATTGCTGATTGATATTTTATAGAATCATCATTAAACAACTGACTGATAAATAAAAATTTTTCGTTTATGCCTATTGCTTTAACCAAGTCCGTAACTGGTGATAGTTTTAACTTATCTGCTATGGCAAAAGCCGGTTGCGCCACACCAATTTTATCGTGTATGGTTTCTGTTTCGTGAAACATGGTTGCTACAGTTTGATCTGCTTCTTTAAATACTTCAGCTCTTGCAGTTTGTACAGGAGGAACCACAGAAGCTGTAACTTTCTTCTGTTTCACTTCTTCTGCCGTTGTTGTAGCTGTATGAACTTCCGGTTTAATGGGAGTAGGCTCAGTGACTTCAGCTATTATCGGTTCAAAGGTTTTTACCTCCGGTGCTTCAATGGTTATTTTTTGTTCCGTCTCAGATTTTTCAATGACGGTTTGTGTTATTGGTTTTTGCACTGTTTCTGTAATTACTTCCTGAATAGGCTGCTTATAAGCATAAACAGATTCAAGTAATTGAAGATGATTGATTTTATCGTGCAGCTTCATCAGTTTGCTTTTCAGCATGTCTAATTCATCATTTTCAGGAATGCGGTTGTCTAATGAAAAAACGCCCCATTGCCTGTAAATTTGTTCTATTGCAACTTGAATTTCGCTGGTGATAGATTGCTTTGTCATGAAATTGTGTTTTTATGCTAACGCTAAATAAATTAATTCATTTTTGATTTGGAAAATTTATGGGTAATCTCAGAAAATTTTCATGAGCAAAATTAATTGTCATACTACTGTCAACATTGTTGGTTGACTGATATTTATCAACATAACTTTTCCATGCTGCAAGTCGCTACTTTTACTTTTGCAGCTGTGAAAAAACCCATACTCCTATTCACATTTTTTCTATTGTCTGTAACGCTTTTTGCTGCCGATCAGGTATTATTTATCAAAGACAAATCCAATGGCAAGCCGGTAAATGAGGCTGTTGTGGTTTGGATAATGCCTTCCGGAAAGTCACAGATTTTATTACCCGACAACAATGGTAGGGTTAAATTACCTAAAACAGAAGAGAAGAATTTTTCAATTGAAGTGCGTTGTCTTGGTTATCAGAGTCAAAAAATTGAAAAGGAAAATTCCGGTGACACCATTTGGCTATCCAGAAATGAGGTCAGCCTCAATGAGGTTGCCGTAACTGCATCTTATGCTCCTGCTCCTGCCATGCAGTCTGCCTATGCTATAAAAATTATCAGCAAAGAATCGTTTGACAATATGGCTGCAGTTAATGTTGCCGATGTTCTCAGCAAACAACTCAACATGAGCACAGGTTATGATCAGGCTTTCGGCAGTACATTAACCATGATGGGCATGGATATGAAAAATATTAAAGTGTTGATTGATGGTGTTCCTGTTATTGGAAGAATGAATGGAAATATAGACCTGAATCAGTTAAACCTTGCTGCTGTTGAAAGAATAGAAGTGGTAGAAGGGCCAATGAGTACTGCCTATGGTACCGATGCCATTGCAGGCGCTATAAATCTGATAACCAAACCGCAGTCGCTTAAAAAAACTACTGCAGGTGCTTCTGCATATTATGAAAATATTGGAACCTACAATACCGATTTGAATGTTGCAACTAACTTTAAACATGCAGGAATAAAAATAACTGCCGGAAGAAACTTTTTTGAAGGATGGAATTTAACAGATGACAGAAGGGTGCTTGAATGGAAACCCAAGACACAATATTTTGGTACAGCATTGCTGCAATATACTTTCAGAAAAGTGAAGGTTGCTTATCAGTTGGGTTTATTTGATGAAAAAATTACTGATAAAGGTCCGGTAACCATCACACCATTTTCTGCCTATGCCTATGATAATTATTTTAGAACATTTCGCAACAATCACTCAGCAAGCTACGATTGGTTTCTTTCCGGAAAAAATAAATTGAACGGCCACGTTGCTTTTTCCGGCTATGACAGAAATAAAGAAACTTGTCTCAAAGACATGGTCGCGCTTGAAGAATCAGAATTAACAGGCCCTGATTTTAGTGATGAAACAAAATTTTACAGCTGGAACATCAGAAATGCATTCAGTCATGTTGATGAAAATAAAAATTTCAATTATCAGGGAGGCATAGATATTAATATTGAAAAAGGAACGGGCAAGCGCATCAACAGCACAGCATCCATGCAGGAATATGCAGCTTTTGCAAGTGCAGAGTATAAACCATTTTCTAAACTACTTATCCGTCCCGGATTACGCTATGCTTTACATTCAGAATTTACAATTCCTTTAATACCATCTCTTAATCTGAAATATGATATAACAAACATTCAGACGGTACGTCTTTCATACAGCCGTGGTTTTCGTACTCCCGGAATTAAAGAACTGTATCTCGATTTTATTGACATCAATCATAATGTGCAAGGAAATAGTAACATTAACCCTGAGTCGTCAGATAATTTTCAGATAGTATATTCTTTATTGCCTGAAATTAAAAAAGTGAAATTAAACTCTGAGGTAAAGTTGTATTATAACAAAGTTAAAAACCTGATTACATTAGCAAACTACAACAACACTTCCAATCTCTACACCTACATCAATATCGGGCATTTTACTTCGCAGGGAGTTGAATGGTCGAATACTATTGAGGTAAGAAGTTTCTCTGCTACTGCCGGTGTTTCCTATACGGGTACATCATCTTTCAACGAATCGTTAGTTAATGATTTATCGTGGTATCCACAGGCAAATGGTTCTGTGAGTTATAACTATAAACCTTTTGGACTGACTACAAGTGTTTATTATAAGTACAATGGAAAAGTTCCGGTTTATGTGTTAGACAGCAATGGCAACAGCCTCAAACAAACCAACGAAGATTATCAACTGCTTGATGTAACAGTTTCAAAAAAACTTTGGAAAGAAAGAGTCGAAATTGGAGGAGGACTTAAAAACATATTTAATGTTACCGATGTAAGAAGGTTTTCTGCAGGCGAAATTCATAATGGTGGCTCATCATCATCCTCTTTACTTCCCGGACGATTATTTTTCTTAAAACTTTCAGTCAATATTTAGCATGAGAAACAAAGTCAGCTTATTCTTTTTCATTTTACCGATTGCAGCAATGTTATTTGCCTCTTGCGAAAAAGATAATGATAAAGCCATAGTATTGCCGCCTATTGATACTACATTGTTGACAATGCAAGTAAATATTGGTGTTAACTACGATACGGTTGTATTCGTTAGTCTTACATCGGGAGTAGTTAAAAGCAGTGCTGTAAAAGATTTTGATTTGGCATTTGATGCAGCACCTGAGTCGAAAAATATTTTTCTGAACACCGGTAAGTACATGTTTGCTTGGCGCACACAATGTACTGATATGATGAATACTGATACAACAGGACTTAACTGGCTCACAGATTCTGACAACATGCTTGGTGACAGCACGGTGTTTGGCAATAACATGATTTCAAATTATAATGCGAACCCAAATATTGTAGTAATTGACAGAGGTAAATTCAATCACATCGGCAGCGACCGATATCGTAAGGTTCAGGTAGTGAGCATAGACAGTGTTTCTTATACAATCCGATACAGTAAACTAAACAACACCGATTATCATGAGTTTGTTGTAATGAGAGACAATGCCTATTCGCAGGTTTATTTTTCGTTTGATAATGGTGGTAAAATGGTAAACATTGCTCCGCTAAAAAATCAGTGGGATATGATGTTTACCCGTTATATCCATACCTATTGGGACGAACCATTGCAATTCAGATATTACTCTGTAAATGGTGTAATTACCAACAGATGGAACAATACAACTTGTGCTATTTTAAAGAAAGATTCGTTACCTAATTACATGCCATTCGAAAATTTTAACCACAATAATATTTCAGCATATCCATTTCATAACACAGGAAACATCATTGGTTTTGAATGGAAGTTTTTCAATTTTAACGACAATAAATATTATATCACTCCCGACATGTATTATATAGTTAAAGACAAGGACGAACAGTACTACAAACTAAAGTTCTATGACTTCTACAATAGTACAGGTGTCAGAGGTTATCCTGCATTTTGTTATCAACGTATTTTATAAATTTTAAATATACAATCAAATGATTCGCATTTCTACATCAATTAAATTATTAATAGCATTTATTCTGCCTATTTCAACAACAGCACAGGTCAGTGAAACAGTAACTATTAATCCCGGCTACACCAATCAGACTTTTTACAGTATGGCTAATGAAACAATATCAACCATTGACAATACCGATTGGGACCTTGCATTTCAGATTTCTGGATTTGAAGCAGCCATTCTCATCAATTCAAAAAACAATGTAAAACTATTTAAAGCCAATAAAGATGCTTCAGAATGGAGCACTATGACTGCCGCAGATACAACAGGCATGTATTATTCCGAATTGCTGAATAATGAAGCACATATTTTTAACGGTGCATTCAATACTACTGCCGACACATCGGATATGTTTGATCTCGGATGGGGCGAATATGATTTAGGCTCACATGCTGTATTGGGCGACTCGGTTTATTTTATAAAACTAAATAACAACACAGTTAAAAAAATCTGGATTGAATCTCTTATCAATGCAACTTATAATTTTCGTATTGCCGATTTAGATGGCAGCAATGAAATTCAACGCTCACTTCAAAAGTTAAGCTATCCTGCTAAAAATTTCGGTTACTACTCAATTGCAAACGATCAGTTTTTGGACCGCGAACCAACAAAAGACAGTTGGGATATTTGTTTTCAGCAATATGTTGATCATTTTATCAACTACAAAGTTACTGGCGTGCTCACCAACGACAGTGTACAATCTGTTAAAGCCTATCCTGTGAATGATGTAACTACTGCTACCGATGCAGGTTATGGTTATTCATACGATAACAACCTTATTGGCTATGACTGGAAATCTTTCAACGGGTCAACATTCGTTATTGAAGATTCTGTTGCTTACTTTGTCATTGACAAAAACAATCATAAGTGGAAAATGGTATTCACCGGATTTGGTGGCTCTGCCAATGGTAATTTCTATTTCGATAAGTATGATATGGGTCCTTTGTCTGTTTTAGAAAACAATAGCATTGAAACCATAGCTCTCTATCCTAATCCCACAACAGGAAGCTCGCAACTTATTATAAACAGCGACAATGCCACAACAGTTACTGTTGATGTTACTGATTTGAATGGCCGTTTGATTTCATCATTCGCTAAAAAGGTAAACGGACTAAGCAACATAACTATTCCTTCAGAAAATTTTGCAAAAGGAATCTATATTGTAAAAATTAACAACGGCAAACAACTGCAACAACTTAAATTGGTTGTACAATAATTTTGAGTTGATTTTAATAATCAGGCTGTCTGTTATTGGCAGCCTTTTTTATTTATTCAGTTTTGTAACTTTAAAATAGCCAAGGTCATCTCTAATGATTAAGCAGGTGCTGTCAAAACCTGCAAGTGTTGTTTCCTGCCATTGAGTAGTTACATTCAATCTTTTGTTTTCGTTATTACAATCTATTCTTACAGGCAAATCAAATGCAGCAACATCTGCCTTCCAGCGGTAACGTAGTTGAAAAGGTTTTTCTTCCACTACTTCATACTCAAAAACAGGAATTGCTGCATGGCGCAGGTATTGATCAAATATTGGTTTAAGATTTTTGCCTGACTGTTTAGTCATCAGTGCTTCAACATCTGCAGAAGTGATGGTTTGATAGGCAAAAGTTTTCTGAATGTTCATCAGAATAGAAAAAAACAAAGAGTCATTATCAATATAGTGTCTGATGGTGTGTAACATCAAACTTCCTTTCGGGTACATATCGCCACTGCCTTCTGTGTTTACGTCATAAGGACCAATGACGGGAGTTTTATTCCCTACCTTTTTTCGTTGCGCATTGACGTAGTTTAAGGCTTTGTCCTTTCCATACATACATTCTACATAGAGCACCTCTGCATAACTGCCAAAACCTTCATGCACCCACATATCAGCAATATCTTTTGTAGTCACATTATTTCCCCACCACTCATGCGCAGTTTCGTGAATAATTATGTAATCAAAATCTAATCCTATGCCCGAAAAATCTGTTCCCATATATCCGGTTTTGTATTTGTTTCCGTAGGCAATGCAACTCTGATGCTCCATACCCAAGTAAGGTGTCTCAACTAACTTATAGCCATCGCGGTAAAAAGGATATTTCCCAAAATATTTTTCAAAGCAATTCAACATGGGTTTCACTTGCTCAAATTGTTTTTTGGCCTTCTCTAAGTTGTATGATTTTACGTAGTAGTCAAGAGTTAAAGTGTCGTTGTTGTTTATGTGCCAATCATTAAAATGTGTAAAGGCGCCTACATTTATTGTCACATTGTAAGTGTTTATCGGATAGCTCACAAACCAACTGTACTGCATCATATCATTACCCACAGGAGTTTTTTTACGAAGCCTTCCGTTTGAAATATCCATCAAAGTTTTTGGAACAGTAATATTTATCATCATACTATCGGGTTCATCACTCTGATGATCTTTGCACGGCCACCACACACTGGCACCCGTCCCCTGACAGGCAACAGCCACCCAAGGCAAACCATCTTCATCCTTAGTCCATTTGAAGCCTCCATCCCAAGGCAGCATTTTGCCAACAACAGGCTTCCCGAAATAATCAATATTTATTTTGTAGTACATGCCTTTATTTAATGTTGTTGGAAAAGAAATCATAATAGCATTGCCATCACGACTGAAGTTTAACTTATTATTATGTACATCAGTAATAGAGGCAACAGATAACTTTTCAGTTAAATCAACCTGAATCATTTTTGTCGGGCTTACTACTTCAAACAAAATGCTGTTACTGCCCTTAATAGACTCATCAGGGATATTCAATGCAACAGATAAATCATAATATTTAACATCATAACAACTTCTTATAGGCGACAAATAACCACGCAAAGAATCGGCATGGGTAAATACAGGCTTAGCACTATCGAAAAGTTGTGCCTGGCAATTTAAAGCCATCAGGCAGTATATTGAAAAATAAATAACTCGCTGTTTCATTGTTCGGGATTTTTTTCAAAAGTAGAAAGCAAATCGTAATTAATAGTTAAGAAATTGCAAAAGCATTTTTAATTCTTGCAGATTAAGCATAAAACTTATTGAAACAATATTCTTACGCTTTAAATGGTTTGGGTGTAAAATAGTAGGTGAATATTTATCTTTGATTCTATAAATAATAGCCCAAGGTTTCAGCCGTAAGCTATTAATTAAATAACCACTTAAACAAACGCTTAGAAATTTTACTTTTGTCCTTTCACAGATATTTGTAAACTATGTCACAAACAGAGCGAACGCTTGTACTGGGTTCCGCAGGTCAGATTGGAACAGACCTGGTAGAAGAACTCAGAAGAATATATGGGTCGGACAATGTTATTGCAACTGACATAAAAGATCAGCCTGCCGACTTTAAAGCAAAGGGCCCATTCTATATGGCCGATGTGTTGGATGCACAACAGGTGTATGAGCTGATAAAGAAAAATAACGTAAAGCAGGTTTATTTGCTTGCAGCATTGCTGTCGGCAGTGGCAGAACAAAAACCCAAGGCAGCATGGAAACTAAACATGGACGGACTTTTTGTTATGCTCGACTATTGTAAAGAAAATACCGGCATAAAATTATTCTGGCCAAGCTCCATTGCTGTTTTCGGCCCTACTACACCCCGTAATTTAACACCACAGCAAACTATCATGGAGCCGTCAACAGTCTATGGCATCAGTAAGCAAGCCGGTGAACGCTGGTGCGAATATTACAATCAAAAACACCATGTTGATGTAAGAAGTATTCGCTATCCCGGTCTGATAAGTTACAAAGCTGACCCCGGAGGAGGAACAACAGACTATGCAGTAAATATATTTCATGATGCAGTTTTAAAAAACACTTACGACTGTTTTCTGAAAGAAAATACTGCCCTGCCTATGATGTACATGCCCGATGCTATTCGTGCTACATTAGAATTGATGAATGCTCCGGCAGAAAAAATTAAAACGCGCAGTGGTTATAATCTTGCAGGTATTTCTTTTTCTCCGATTGAATTGGTTGAAGAAATAAAAAAGCATATCCCTTCTTTTACCTGCACCTACACACCCGATTCACGTCAGCAGATTGCCGACTCATGGCCTGCAAGCATTGATGACAGTGTTGCACAAAAAGAGTGGGGATGGAAACATGAGTACGACCTCAAAGAAATGACTTCAGAAATGCTCAGGCACATCAGAATAAAATACAATAAATAAACATGGAATTTCAACCGCTGAATATTTACAATACACTTTCGCGACAGAAAGAAAGATTTGAACCACTAAACCCACCATTCGTAGGACTGTATGTTTGCGGCCCTACTGTTTATAGTGATGTGCACTTAGGTAATTGCCGTACTTTTATTTCTTTCGATCTCATTTATCGTTATCTTTTGCATTTGGGATATAAAGTACGTTATGTAAGAAACATTACCGATGCAGGCCACCTCGAAGGCGACAGAGATGAAGGTGATGATAAGTTTGCTAAAAAAGCACGCTTGGAACAATTAGAGCCAATGGAGATTGTGCAGCGCTATACTTTAGGTTTTCATGATGTGATGCGTGCATTCAACACCTTGCCACCAAGCATTGAGCCTACTGCAACAGGACATATCATTGAGCAGATTGAAATGATTAAGCAAATCATCAGCAATGGTTATGCTTATGAAGTGAATGGCACAGTCTATTTTGACGTAGAGAAATACAGTAAAGAATTTAATTACGGTCAGCTCACCAACCGACTGTTGGAAGATATGATTGCCAACACTCGTGAACTTGGCGGACAGGATGAGAAGAAAGGACGATTAGATTTTGCACTGTGGATAAATGCAAAACCCGAACACATCATGCGATGGCCATCGCCATGGGGTGTAGGTTTTCCGGGATGGCATATTGAATGTTCGGCAATGAGTACAAAATATCTCGGTGCCACATTTGATATTCATGGTGGAGGAATGGATCTTGCAGCTACACATCACACCAATGAGATTGCACAGTCGCAGGCATGCAGCAACGTGCAGCCATGCCGCTTTTGGATGCACACCAATATGCTTACGGTCAACGGTACACGCATGTCAAAATCTGCAGGTAATGGTTTTCTTCCGGGCGAACTTTTTACAGGCAATCATCCTTTACTCGAAAAGGGTTATTCACCAATGGCAGTTCGCTTTTTTATGATGCAAACGCATTACAGAAGTACGCTCGATTTCAGTAATGAAGCACTGCAGGCAGCAGAAAAAGGATATCAGCGATTGATGTCTGCCGTTAAAAAACTCAACAGCGTAAAGGCCTCAGACGTTACCTCTGTAAGTTTATCTTCAATAAGAAAAAATGCCTACGATGCCATGAACGATGACTTCAACAGTCCGGTTATGGTAGCGCAGTTGTTTGAGTTAGTTCGGATAATCAACTCCGCTAATGATGGAAAAGAAAAGATGACGAAAGAAGATATTGCAGAGGCAAAATCAATTATTCAGCATTTTGTTTTTGACATTGCAGGACTGATGGATGATACGGTTTCTTCAGGCGATCAGTCTGTGCTTGATAATGTAATGCAATTGGTTCTTGAAATGCGCAATCAGGCAAAAGCAAAAAAAGAATTTTCTGTTTCGGACCATATTCGCAACAGTTTAAATGCAATGGGAATAAATGTAAAAGACTCGAAAGATGGCAGCACTTGGGAAAAAATGTAATTTTTTAAATTTAATTGCTGTTGCTGTATTACTTGTGGTGGGTTCGTGTAAACAGCCTGCACAAGAAAGCACAGAGACAAAACAGGAAACTCCTGCTACTGTAAATATTCCTGTGCCGGCATTTAATGCTGACTCTGCTTTACATTATTTACAGACACAAGTTGCATTTGGTCCGCGTGTGCCCGGAACCGATGCACATGCACAATGCGCTGATTACCTTTTTCAAAAACTAAAGTCATTTGGTTTGCAGACACAGATTCAGTCTGAAACAATAACTACATTCGACAGTAAAAAATTCAGACTGAAAAATATTATTGCTGAATATAAACCAGAGGCAAAACAAAGAGTTTTGTTGCTGGCACATTGGGACACACGCCCCTGGGCCGATCATGATTCAGTGCGAAAGGATCAACCTTTTGATGGTGCAAACGATGGTGCAAGTGGTGTGGCAGTATTGCTTGAAATTGCAAGACTACTGCCTGCATCAGGACTTGAAACAGGAATAGATATTTTATTGGTTGACCTTGAAGATTACGGACAGGAAGAAGACGACACACGTTTTCCTCGGCAAGAAAATACTTGGTGCTTAGGTTCACAATTCTGGGCAAAGAATATGCATCGCTCAGATTATTTTGCTCAGTACGGAATACTTCTCGATATGGTTGGTGGTGTTAATCCTGTTTTTCCAAAGGAAGGAACATCATTGTATTATGCACCTGATGTGTTGAGTAAAGTTTGGAACATTGCTCAGAACATGGGTTATGGACAATTTTTTATTAATGAACCTGCCCCACAAACAATAGATGACCATTTATACATCAATCAACTTGCCAATATCAGAACCATTGACATAGTGCATTACGATAATGTAAAGAAAGAATATCCACCTTATCATCATACGCATGGCGACAATCTTTCCATCATTGATAAAAACACATTAAACATGGTTGGAAGGGTAGTGATGCAAACAATTTTCAGTAAGTAAGGTTTATATATTTAAATACTTATAAAGTTGTTTCATTCAAATTGAATTGATAGATAAATCAAAAGTAAATGCCGGTAAATTTTTCTGAAATATTAGTAGTTGGTGTTTCCAGCCGAGCGCTTTTTAACCTCGAAAAAGAGAATGAAATATTTCTTAAAGAAGGAATATCAGGGTTTAGAAAATATCAGCTTGCTCATGAACATGAGCCTCTGCAACCTGGCACTGCTTTTCATCTTGTTCAGAGTTTGCTTCACCTGAATGAGAGTGCAAAAAGGAGAATCGTTGAAGTGATTGTTATGTCTAGAAACAGTCCGGAAACAGGAGTCAGGGTAATGAATTCTGTAGGGAAATATAAATTGGATATTACGCGAATGGCTTTCAGTGGTGGAGAACCTTTAGCACCCTATATTGATGCCTTTGATGTTGACTTATTTCTGAGCAAAGATTTGAAAGATGTACAAAATGTTATTGATTCAAAAAAATCAGCAGCTGCATATATTTACGAGCCACCAACAGAATTTAAGCCAACAGATAACAGAGTAAAAATTGCTTTTGATGCCGATGCTGTTTTGTTTTCTGATGAATCAGAACACAGATATAAAACAGAAGGAATAGAGGCATTTCATAAGTACGAGCAAGAACATCAGGATGTGCCATTGGCAGAAGGTCCATTTGCGAAGTTGCTCATCAAATTGTCTAAAATTCAGGATGAGATGCCTCCTCCAATTGAGCTTTCGCCATTGCGTTTAGCAATTGTAACAGCACGAAATGCACCCTCACACATTCGTGTCATTAAAACACTTCGTAAGTGGGGTGTATATGTTGATGAGGCATATTTTTTAGGAGGGCTTTCAAAAGATAATGTTTTAAAAGCATTTGGTGCACATATATTTTTTGATGATCAGGAAGTGCATTTATCGGAATCGTCAAAAGTGGTTCCTTCGGGGAAAGTACCTTACACATCAGACTCGCCTCTGTTGAAATTAGACGTGCATCCTAAAGCCAATAAAGCAGCCTCCAAAAAGTAAAATGATATAAGTCGTTTTATAGTGAAGAGAAGATTTATTGAACAATTCGTGTTGCAATATTTTACAGATTAAAAATCTGTATCATTAAATATTATATTTATATTTTCTGATGGCGGGTCAGATTATTTATTCCCCTCTTCACAACAAAAAACGAAATCAACACTAAAATTGCTGCTGCTGCAAATGGTGCTCCGGGAAAATAATATATCGTATCCGGTTTGGTGAAATTGTAAAACAAATTGGTCATTATCAATGGCGATAAAATTGTTGACACACTCATCAGTGCAGTCATCATTCCCTGAAGTTCGCCTTGCTCATTAGGTGGTACTAAGCCAGATATGATTCCCTGTATTGATGGCGGACCAATGCCTCCTAATGCATAAATAAAAGTAAATGCATAAAGCATCCACGATTGGTTGGCAAAGGCAAACAAGGTTAATCCTACCAGATAAAAAGCAAGTCCTGTATAAATAGAAGTGTGACTGCCCAATTTTGTCTGCGACCATTTAATTAGTCCACCTTGTACGATAGCAACCATCACACCAACAAAAGCTAATGAGTATCCAATCTCTGCATCACTCCATTGATAGGTAAACTTGGTGTAGAACGCCCAGATAGATGGCATTACTTGTCCGGCAAGATAAAGCAGAAACATGGTAAAGATGAGCGTTCTGATATTCTTACTTTTCTTAATCTGAATGAAAGCACCAAGTGGGTTGGCACGTTTCCAATGAAAGGCTCGCCTGTTTTCGGGTTTTAAAGATTCAGGCAAAATGAAATATCCATATAGAAAATTCAGCAATGATAAACAAGCAGCTACAACAAATGGTGCACGCACGCCCCAGTGACTTGCCAATGCACCAAGAACAGGGCCAATAATAAAACCTACACCGAATGCTGCACCCATCATACCAAAATACTGCGCTCTTTTTTCAGAAGGGCTGACATCGGCAATGTAAGCAAAACTTGTTGTAAAACTTGCACCACATATTCCTGCAATAATTCTACCGATAAATAATAGTGTTAGTGTATGTGCTACAGATAAAAATAAGTAATCAATACCTAAACCTAACAACGACAAAAGCAGCACCGGCCTGCGACCATAGCGATCACTGATGCCACCAAGCACAGGAGAAAAAATAAACTGCATCAATGCATAAAGGGTCATCATCCAGCCGCTGTAGGTTGTTGCTTTATTTACTGGAACATGACTAACCTCTGTTATCAGTGATGCAATTACGGGAAAAATAATTCCAATACCGATGCAATCAACTAAAACGGTAATGAAAATAAATGTAACAGGATTTTTTAAACGTTTCATACGTTGACGATTTGTGTTATTAGGTTTTTAAATATTGTGTAGGATAATTACGAGGAATTATTTTGTTTCCTGCTCTTTAATAAAAGTCTCCCAGTTTTTTGTTTTATAAATATCTTCTCCGTAAAAACGAACAATATTTTTAAAAACATTTGGATTCAGATAAAACGGAATAGCGTCAACAACAGTATTCTTTTCATCCATAAATATCACTTGCGGAAATAATAATCCGTTACGACTTAGTGCATACACCAACTGATGAAAAGGCAATTCTTTTGAATGTATGTTATCAAATTCTTTGTCCTGAAAATAAAGTTTGTCGTTAGTTTCAGGATTGAAGTTTACCAATTCAAAATGTTTTGATAATAAACTACTCACAGCAGTATCGCTAAATGTAGTTCTATACATCACACGGCAGGTATTACACCATTCTGTATTTATAAATATAATTTTCTTTTTCTGATCAGGTTTTTTGTCTTTTATAAAAAACTGTAATGGTGTTTGCCATTTAACAGATTCGTAAGACTTGGTTTGCAATGAATCATAAAAAGCTTTTTGAAATTGTGCGTTAAAATCTTCATAGCTACTGTTGCGAAAGCCATTTTCTAATGTAAACACCAACATAGGTTCAATCTTCTTGGTTTCCAGATATCCCTGTGCCGACATGGTAAAGTTTGCAGCTTTATTCATAAAAATAGTCGAAGGATACATCATTGTGCCATTCAGCATTTTTACTGCAAACTCATTGGGATCGCGTTTTTCAGTTCCTGTGGGCTTGTATTTTACACCATCATACTCAATTGTATCTTTTGTTTCCGCATCAAATTTAACGGGATAGAAATTGGCGTTGATGTACGATGCTATTGCAGGGTCAGAATATGTTGTATTCATCATCACCTTACACCAGCCACACCAACTGGTATAAAAATCAATAATTATAGGCTTTGGAACTTCCTTATTATGTTTTTCAGCTTCGCTTAAACTAATCCAGTTAACTAACGATTCTTTTTCTGTGGTTTTAGCAGGCTCTGTTTGTGCATAGAGTTTTATGAAACCAAATGCAAATAATATCAGGAAGAAAAATTTCTTTTGCATAACTTCTTAATGTCAGGATGGGCAAATGTATAATGACTTTGCAACATTGCATACAGGGGTAAAGAATTTTATTAAACATTCATCTATTAAAAAGAAAAAGCGGAGCATTGCTGCCCCGCTACCCAACCTAAAACCAAAGAATATTTTATTTTCTGTTTTTATTATTTGGTCAGTACTACAAGATATTTTGATGCACTCCAGAATTTCTCAGGATCTGTAATCAAAATGTCGCTAACAAGATCATTATTTTTTTCAATTTTGTATGATCCGTCAGGGTGTGTAGTTACCAACTCAACTTTTTTACTATTCACAGGAATAGTGCTGATTTGGGTATAATCGATTTTGGTGAAATTATCGTTTTTAATTGCAGGCACTACAGTTGCTTTTTTACCTAAGCCCAATACACCACCTTTTTTAGAAAGCACTTGTTTGTCGCGAAGGCTTTTGTAGTTCCCTACAGTGTAATATGCAGTGTGGATTTTAGTTGTTTGATCAGCAATTACAGTAGCCTGATTTTGATTTGTTGTTGTAAGAGAATCGAAGTTTGTTTTTAAAGTAGCCAACTCAATATTCAGTCCAGCTAATTTTTCATTCAACAAAGCAAGTTCTTGTTCTTTTTGAGTAAGTTGCTCCTGAAGCGACTTAACCATTTTCTGAAATTTTGCTGCAGAGGCATTTGAGCCTTTTAATTTTTTTGACAACTGCTCAACTTTATCTTTGTTTTCCTGCATCATACGATTGATTTCTTCAATCTGTGCATTGAGTCTCTCGCGTGAGTTGCGTGCTGCCTCCGGATTACGGTCTGCAGTCATTGCAATAGAATTTTGTTTTTCTGTAATCTTGCCAAGACTGTTTTCTACATCAGTCAGAGTTGTGATAAACTCATCAATAGTTTGTGTTCCGGCAACATTCAGTGATACTAAAGAATCGCGCTCGCGAGTTAACTGTGCAGCTTGTTCTTTATAGTTTTCGCAACCAAATAAGGTCATTCCTACTATTGGTAATGCAATTAAAATTAGCTTTTTCATTGTAAATGATTTTATATTGTTTAACATCAATGCACTATTAAATAATGTGCCACTGCTTCCGTTTGAGTTTAATAAAGAGGTTTTTCAGCATTTAAAGACTTTACCAATCAATATGTTATAAAGTTATTAACGAACAAACTATGTAAGTTTGATTTCTGATAAATTGTTTCATTTTGGGAAAAATATTCCACCATTGGGAGATTTAGCGTTGTATTTTTGACTCATTATGCAGAAACGATTGTATATAGTTATCCTCATGTTGCTTGCTCTGGCAGTAGCATTTTTTCTGGCTTGGTTTAATTATCAGAATACAACAGCACTCAGCAGAACAATTACGCTACTGCAGAAGCCCGACACAAGACTTTCTGACCTGAAAGAGCTTATATTAAATGTTAACCTTGCAGAAAGTCATGTTCGCTCTTTTGCAATTACACGCAATGAAAAAAATTTAGAAAGCTATTATAAACAGGTTGAGCAAACCGATTCGCAATTGGTTAAACTAAAAAATCTTTTTCCGGCAAACAGTCAGGCATTCGACTCACTCACTGCATCTATTCATTATAAATTTGACATTTACGATAAGTTGATTGAGTTGCGTTACAGACAGCTTATCAATACTGCAATGAGTAAAATTTCTGATAAGGTTAAGGATGTAGATGTTTATCAGAATACAGATAGTGTAGAAACTTCAAAGCCGGGATTTTTTAAGAAACTGTTTTCCTCAGGGAAAAAGATTAAAGAGCTTGAAGAAAAAGCTATGTTGCTCGATTCATTAAATAATTTACAAGCACAAAAGTTAAGCACCATCAAACAAACAATCTCTGAAGCTAAGGAGAATGAGATTAAAATGGTAGCTCAACTCAGTGATGGTGAATTGTTGTTGCTTGAGCAAGACAGAATGTTGAAAGAAAAGATTCAATCACAGATTGCATTGCTCGAGGAAAATATCAGACACAACAATGAGAACAGGTCGCTGGAAGTTATCAGTCAGTCGCAGAAGCAATTAAAAACTGTTGTAATAGCAACAATTACAGCTTCAGTTCTTATATTAATACTTTCCATAATAATTCTTTCAGATATCAGTCGTGCAAACAGATATAAAATTCAGCTTGAAGAAGCACGGGCACGATCAGAACAACTTGCACGATTCAAAGAAGAGTTTCTGGCAACAATGAGTCATGAAATCAGAACACCATTAAGTGCATTGACGGGCTTTATCAACAGGCTACAACAGACCAACACAACATCAGAGCAACGACAATATGTGAATACTATCAACATGGCAGGGCAGCACCTGTTGAATATTGTAAATGATGTATTGGATCTTTCAAGAATTGAAACCGGTAAATTAAATTTTTCACAAGAGCCTTTTGTTATTTATAAGGAAGTAAATGATGTGGTAACTTTATTAAGACAGAAGGCTGACGAAAAAAATATTGCATTAATTTTAGAAGCAAGTACTATCCGGAATATTACTGTTTCCGGTGATGCATTACGATTAAGGCAAGTGCTCATTAATGTAATTGGCAATGCAATAAAGTTTACTGAAAAAGGAACGGTATTTGTTAAAGTAAAGAAGCAAGCTGATGATTTTTTTAATTTCGAAATAACAGACACCGGTATTGGTATTGCCGAAGAAAAGATTGCAAAATTGTTTGATGCCTATCAACAAGCCGATAATATTGAAAGAAATTACGGAGGCACAGGTCTTGGACTGGCAATTACAAAAAAATTAGTTGAGCTGCAGAAAGGAACAATATCCATGAAAAGTGTTCCTGAAAAGGGAACTACTGTAAGTATCATGCTGCATTTTCCTTTGACAAAACAGACTGAAACGAATATTGCAGAAACAGAGTTTGTATCACTGCATGGATTGCGTTTGCTTGTAGCAGAAGACGATGTGCTTAACAGACAATTGATTTCTGCCATGCTGAAAGATAGTGGCGCAGAAGTTATAACTGCTGAAAGTGGTAAACAGGCAATTGAAAAAATTTTGTTGTATAATCCTGATGGTGTGTTAATGGATATTCAAATGCCTGAACTTGATGGGCGCAATGCTACTTCTTTTATTCGTGAGCATATTAGTGCCATGCTTCCGCTAATTGGCATCACCGCCAATATGATGAATGATGCAAAGAATGAATGTATTGCCGCAGGAATGAATGCTGTTATTTTAAAGCCGTTTAAACTCCATGAACTATCTGAAATTCTTTTACCTCTGATAGATAAGAATCGTGAGGTGCAGCATAAACCATTGTTAAGTTATTCTCTCGATAGCTTATTTAGGACATCAAATGGTAAAAGCGATTTTGTTATCAGAATGTTGAAGGTTTTTATTTCAAGTAATCAAAGTTTGATCGAAAAGAGTATTCATTTTGCTAAGGAATCAGATTTTCAGCAATCGGCAGCGGCCGTTCACAGAATGATTCCGGGCTTCAGACAACTCGATTTAGATACCTTTGCATCAATCTTAAAAAATATAGAATGGCTGATGCTTGAGGGGACTGAAAAAAATGCTGCAACTGAATTGTTACAACAATGTGCAGAACAGTTTGAAAAGCTTATCTCTGCCATGCAGGCAGATATTGACCGCCTCGAAAAGGAAGCAACTACCTGATTTTATGTTTCAATAATTTTTTTTCCTGCAGCCAATCGGAATAATTTATCAATTCACTTTTGTCTTCATCTTTCGATAGCGTTTTGAGTTGTGCTATCCGCAATTCAATTACTCTGTTTTTTCTGTTACTTACAGACATCATTTGTTTTAATATCTCACTCATTATTTTTTCAGGTTCGTTCTCAGGTTTATTTAAGCCACTTCTAAAGTCTTTATTGAATTGTTTGAGTTTGTATTCAAACGTGTTATAGTCGTTTAACTCATAGCGTGTCATAAGTTCTGCAACGGCAACTTTCATTCGCAGCGATTCATCAGTTTCTTTATAGTCAGGTATCATTTGTAATCGGGTAAAACTTTTTGCTGACATACTAAATTCTTTCTGATCAAAATATGCCAAAGCAAAATTCAACAGAATATATTGACGATAAAATAAGTTAGCATTAATCTTTTCATTTTGTTCCATCTCTTGCAAGGTCACTATTTCTTTTTGTTTATCAGTTTTAGAATAGTTAATCACAAGCGCATTGTAGTAATAAAATAAAAATTTATCATAGAAAAGATGATTATATGCTTTCATCTCCTGATGTAACATGTTTATGTATTCAAGCGACTTTTTTAGCTTGTTGTTTTTATAGAGACTATTAACCAAATAGACCAACAGTTGAAGTTTGGTTTCATGATTGTTTTTAGTGAAAAGTTTTTCCTGATTAAATATTTTTAGTGTTTTTAACAGGTAATCTTCTAACAAAACATATTGATGCGATTGTAAAAGCAACTGACTAATTGCATTATAAATCCTGAAACGGAAGAGCGGACTTTTTATAATTTTCGGATCACCGATAAAGTCATCAGTAGTTTTCTGAAGCAGTGAAATTACCGTATCGTCTTTTGATGATAAGTTTTGAGTAATTTTTAAACGATAGGTAACTACTGCCAGTATATCATCAATGACACGGAGTTGATTGAGCTTCTCTGAATTTTGCTTTCTGCGATGAATGTAAATCTCAGGATTAATACTTGTCATCTCGCGTGAAAGCCTGATGTATTCACCATAAATGATATCAAGCAGTTCTAAACTTTCTGTATCATTGGCCTTCTGTTCTGCTTTACGGAGAAAAAAATAGGCCGGTTTTAAAGCATTTTTATTTAGATAAAATTTTACCAATGCCAGCAACCTGAAAATATATACAACCATGTCGTCATCAAAATGCTGTAGGGTCAGACTTTTATTTACCTCCCTGATGAGTCTGTTTTTTAAGCGGTAGTAAGAATTTTTTTCTTGTGGTTGATATAATTTTTTAAAGATAATTGCATCTGAAAATTTATCTCCTGATTTACGGATGTAATCAAACAATTGTACATCTTTACGGTTGTCAGTTTTCTCAACACGATTGATGTACATCTTAAAAAAACGTACTTCTTCTTTATTAAGTCCGGTTATCAGTTGATTTAAAATATCCATTATAGCCTTTTTGGGCAGGTAAGATAATACAAAAATAAGTATCTTGGATTAAAAAACAATTTATACTTTTATTAAGTCTTTAGTTTAAAATACTTCATCATGAAAAGGGTTCAGATAATAGTGTTGTTTTTCAGTTTGTTGTTTTGTGGCACTGCTTCAGCACAAATAGATTCATTAGGCGTTATTGCTATTTCTCCGCAGTACCCTCAATGTCCTGATTCGGCCTTTATGCAACAGCCTTATTTTAATATTCAGGTTTCCATTAAGAATTATAATGCCAATTCCACTTTTACAGGTGGATTGATGTTGAAACTTCAGAGCGACACACTTCCTGAAGATTCTATAGTTCTTAATGCCGGAACGGTATATACCATACAACCTAATGGCAGTATAAACATTACTATACAAAATCCTTATTTTTTCAATGTGGCTAGTTACAAATTAGGCAGTAATGTTGTAGTGGTTTGGCCTGTAAGTACACAAGGCGGCACGGTTGTCAAGTATAATCCTTATTTAGCTTGTGTATTATTTCTGCCATTTGTTGGTATAAATGAATATGACAGAGATAAACTAAGTGTTATGCCTAACCCTTCAAACAAGTTTATTGACCTGAATATACCATCAAATATTGGTCTTAAAAAGGTAAGAATTTTTAATCCAACCGGTGAAGAAGTAAGAAATTATTCTGTTGACTTATCAAATCGGATAACAGTGGAACAACTGGCAAGCGGGATTTATTTTTTAGAGGTCATCACTACCGATGATCATGTTTATAACACAAAGTTTATTAAAAACTGAAATAAAGTTCTATTGGTTACTTTTGATGAATGTTATACATCGTTCCCACGCCTGTAGGTAACCTGGAAGATATTACACTTAGGGCATTAAATATTCTAAAGTCATGCGACATTATTCTTGTTGAAGACACACGCAATGCATCAGTACTTCTCAATCATTTCGGAATTTCAAAAAAAGTTTTTACACATCATCAGCACAATGAACATGCAGCAGTCAATGAATTAATACGTTTACTTAAAGACGAAAAAAAGACAATTGCCTTAATCAGTGATGCCGGGACACCTGGTATATCAGACCCTGGGTTTTTACTTACACGTGCCTGTATTGAACATGAAATAGAACTTACTTGTCTACCGGGTGCCACAGCTTTTGTTCCGGCCTTGGTAATGTCAGGAATTCCTTGCAACAGTTTTGTTTTTGAAGGCTTTTTACCAGCTAAGAAAGGACGACAAACTCGCCTTAAACTCCTTCAGGAAGAAACGCGGACAATGGTTTTTTACGAATCGCCACATAAGCTTATTAAATCCCTACATGATTTTATAACCAACTTTGGTGCTGACAGAAAGGTTTGTGTGGTGCGTGAAATTTCAAAAATGTTTGAAGAAAAAAAACGAGGTACTTTAGCAGAGGTCTGTGAATATTATACCAACCATCCACCTAAAGGCGAAATTGTTATTGTAGTGGCCGGTAAGGAGGAATAGCTTTAAAAGAATAACCTTCTGCTGAAAGCTTTTCCAAAATAACAGGTAGTGTTTCACTTAAATTTTTAAATGCTTTTTTACTATCGTGAAAAACTATGATAGACCCTGGACGCACATGTTGCATCACATTCTGAATACATTTTTCAGGCGATACATTTGTTTCAAAGTCGTAAGACAAAACATCCCACATAACAATTTGCCATTGTGAACGCAGTGAACGAATTTGTTTTTGTGTTATTTTACCATATGGGGGTCTGAATAAACCGGATGAAATATGTGTGCTGCATTGTTCAACATCTGCCAAATAAGTATTGAGGTTATTCTTCCATCCATTCAAATGATGCTGTGTATGATTCCCTATCTGATGCCCTGCAGAAACAACCCGACTAAACAGATCCTGATGTTTCTCGATATTGTTTCCAATACAAAAGAATGTTGCAAGAGCATTCCATTTCTTTAACTGCGACAATACGAAAGGTGTTGCCTCAGGCTCAGGACCATCATCAAATGTCAGGTAAACTATTGGTTGTCGCGTTGGCATACGCCATAACAATCCTGAATAAAAAAGTCTGATTAAATATGATGGTTGAACAAATAACATTTATGAATACTATTCCTTCTTTTTGCCAAAAATAAACAACCTGATCATGTCTTTGTTGGATGAATAGTTATATGTGAAAGTATAAAATCAGAATAATAAAAAGTAACTCTATTTTTTCTTAACCAAATCCATTCCGCAATCGGGACACTTACCGGGTTTATCTGAAATAACATTCGGATGCATGGGGCATACATAGGTAACTCCTGATTTTTCTTTTAGATAACTATTTAAAGCCATAAAGCGGAAAGTAACACCAAGTGTTGCCTGATGTTGTGAACCCATTTGTGTGTAGTGTTCTGATGTATTTAAGTACTGATAAACGGGAATGTCATAAGAACCATAAACCGTGAACTTACCTTTGGTATAGCTGAGTTGTGGTGATATAAAAATCTTTTTATAACCCGTAGCTTTGGGAAAATAATTCGATGGTTTTCCAAACAGAGAAATAGATTCATTAACTTTCATTCTGTCCATCCATTCATATCGTGCCTGCAAGGTTACACCTAAGTTGTTGAAGAATGTTTTACCTGCAAAAATTCCTACACTGGCAAAGTCACCCAATTTTTCTCCATTAGGGTTATATCCTTTTTTAATGTACAAGGCATTAGCAAAAACTCTGAAATTTTTTTCTGTAAATCCTCTGTAAAGAAAAGTGTAAAAAATAATATCGTGTGCGCCTGATGAAAGTTGTACCGATGTGGGGTTGGTAACATAATAGGTGTATCCCGAAAATGGCTCTACATTGCCTGTTGAATCATTATAGCTTCCGAGGGGAATTTTAAATCCTAAACCAACGGTAACTTCAGTACGATGCTTTTCTTCCGTCCAGTTAATAATATCATAACGCGGAAAAAGAATTAAATCACCAAAACCTTTTGCATTGTATGTTGTGGCTGCATCTTTATGCAGACCTGTTTCTTTCTTTTGATAATAATAGCCGCTCTCAACAGAAAATGTTAGGCTTTTTGTAATACCATAAGCCAATCTGAAATATTGATAGGTACTATTAAAACCATCAAATGTTCGTACTGAATCAGGTGCAACTTTATTTTTTTTATAAAATTTATCGGTGCTGATAAATTGAAAATTAGTACTTATTTCAACTTGTTTTTCCTGAAGAACACCTTGTGAAGTTCCTCCGGCAATTGGGCTGCCACTTCCACCTGCACAACATTGCGAAAAGGTATCAGAAACGGAGAAGCAAGTTAATAACAGAGCCAAAGAAAATTTCAGTTGAACTTTATTATGCATAGATATTTAATTTACAAAATTTACTCCAACTGTAAAACTATTATTCTGTTAGTTGGATTTTATCAGATTAATAAACTGTGTTTGTGTACCGTCAGAAAATTTGATAAGATACATGCCATCAGTAAATTGTTCAAGATTTACAGGAATAGTGTGTTCTCCTTTAGTCAGGTTTCCCGAAAAAATTTCCTGTACTTTTTTCCCTTCAAGATTATAGCACTCCAGAATTACATCAGCTTTATTCAGAAGGTTAAGTTTAATTTTTGCTTCGTTTTGTGCTGGGTTTGGCAGTACAGATAATGATGATGCAGGTAAATTGCTTTCATTTAAACCTGTTGTTGCCAAAGCATTGTTAATAGCATTTTGCAGGTTAGTTGCATTAACAGTATTGTTCGAATTATAAAATACAGCATGATTAGGTCCTAAAACTACAATCTTTGGCATTCCCGGTGAACCATAATGCGTCATGTTAATTGCTGCATTCGAAAATCGTAACGACCAGCTTTGTTGCATAACACCAATTCCGTTTGCCCAACTGTTTAAAGAAGTACAATTGGTGTTTGCAAAATCATCACAGGTGTACATAAAAACTTTATTAGGATTGGAAGCCTGAAAACTCTGAACAACATTATAGGTTGTTAAAGAAGGTCCGGTACAAGATGCACAAGGCATTACCCAACATAAAACAATTACTTTTCCGGAATTTAATTCAGTAAAGAGATTGTGCGAATTGCCGTTACAGTCGTTTGCTGTAAAGTCTGTTGCTGTTTGTGCCATACCTAAAGATGTTATGGCAAAAAGAATAAGTGTAAGGAGTTGCTTTTTCATTTTGATATGTTTGTTTAGTGTCTATTTATTTTTTTCATCACCGGCAGGTTGTTTAGGCCTGTCGTACTGACAACATGAATGCAGTTTTTTATATACTTTCTCAGTAGCTGTTGCATACTGATTATCGTAGCCAACATCTGCAATTTTTTGTCCTATTTGTTCTTTTGTGATTTTTGAAGGATTATAAGTTACTGCCAGTAGTTTGGTTTTCTTATCCCAGTTTTTTGCAGTAATGCCGTCTTTCTCTTTTAAGGAGCCTTCAATTTTTTCTTTACACATATTACAGTTACCATAAACTTTAATAGTGTCTGTTTTACTTTCCTGTGCATGGCTGCTAAAGCTAAACAACAAGATGCTTGAAACTAAAAATGTAAACCGGAGAATTGTAGTGCGCATAATGCTTATTAATTAGTTAATAATTCTCTGCAAAATTAAAGAATAAGGTCAATCAATGCGTTGGGACTAAAATGATAATTGTCATTTGCGGTAATGAGTAATTTTCCTGAAAACAGATAGGTTTATGTCAGTAAAAGTAACTTTTAAAATCCGCTTTAATGAATCTGAAAATGCTTTTCTGCCATTTCCATAACTGCTGTTCCAATAGCTAACGATGCAGTTGCTGCCGGTGAAGGGGCATTTAAAACGTGTATGGCATTGCCGCTGTATTCAATTTTAAAATCATCAATCATATTTCCATTTGCATCAAGTGCCATTGCTCTAACACCTGCACGTCCGGGAGTGATGTCATCCATCTCCAATGAAGGAATCAATCTTTGCAGTCTTTCAAGAAATAATTTTTTGGAGAAAGCTCTTTTATATTCATCAAGACCAAAACGCCAGTGTTTGAAAAAGAGTTTCCATGTTCCGATATATGCTAATGCCTGAAGGGTGTCTTTTAAATCAAAGTCAGTCTTACCATAACCTTCGCGTTTAAAAGTAAAAACGGCATTCGGTCCGCACTCTACACCATGCTGAATCATTCTTGTAAAATGCACACCTAAAAAAGGAAACTCAGGATTAGGAACAGGATAAATAAGATTGCGCACTTTATGCATTCCCTTTTCTGTCAGATCGTAGTAATCACCTCTGAAACCTACAATCTGCATATTAGGATTTACGCCATCTGCTTTTGCCATTCTGTCGCTGAACAACCCTGTGCAACTGATAAGATGCTTGGTTTTGAATTTTTGTTTATTGGTAACAACTGTGGTGTTTCCATCTTCTTTTTCGAAGGCAGTAACTTCATGGCCGGTATAAACTTTACTACCCGGAAATTTTTGTTCAATAAGTTCTGCCAGTTTATTAGTCAACCCAACATAATCAACAATACCTGTGCAGGGCACCCAAATGCCTTCAATGCCGGTACAAAATGGTTCAATGTCTTTTATCTGTTGTGCATTAATTTTTTCAATTCCTTCAACACCATTTTGCAAACCATTATTAAAAACGCGGTTCATGTGTGGCAGTTCTTTTTCATCAGTAGCAACAATAATTTTTCCGCATACATCGTGTGCCACCTGATGTTCTTTACAAAAAGCAACAAGCTCACGCCTGCCTTCAACACAGTTTTTTGCTTTATAGGATCCCGGCTTATAGTAAAGTCCTGAATGTATTACGCCTGAATTTCTTCCTGTCTGATGTGCAGCAAGGCGGTCTTCTTTTTCGAGCACTGCAATTTTCAGATGTGGGAAACGCAGGTTAAGTTTATAGGCTGATGCCATACCTACACATCCTCCACCAATTACTACAATATCATATTCTGCTTGACTACTCATGCTTGTTGTTTAAACTGCCGCAAAGGTAGAAAAGCAGAGAGTTGATTGATGCCAATCCTTTAAATAAAATCAGAGCAATAATATTCGAAATGACTCCGACTTGCAAACAATAATTTGTAAAAAAGTTGAATTACTCTGCTACAGACTGAGAATAAAATGTTGTAAGACTAACTTAACATCTGTACTAATGTTTCCTTGAGGATGATTATGAAACGTTGTATATATAATACGACCTCCGAATGCTGTACCGTTTAGGTCACATGAAACAGCGAGCGGTCCAGGTCCGGGATTGTTTTTTTCAATCATGGTTGTAAATGGAATATCTACATGACTAATTTTCTCCCATGAGCCTAAATTATATTCTATGTCCATAGAATCTTTGCCTAATAATGTCACAATATCCGGATCATTAATCAGTGCATTTGTTATTAAACCTATTGCTCCTGACTTTGATGCACACAATGCACTATCAGGAATAAAGCCACCCACTTCTGATGATAAACATGTTGCCATTGTACTGTACCCGGCTTCATGAGATTGATTTTTTGATGCACTTACATTTAATGTGTTTGAACCTAATGCAGGTCTCCAGCTTCCATCACCGGTTAGGTATTCTATAGCCCAATCAGAAGCATAAATACTACCCCCATTAACTAAATAGTTGCTTATATTGGTGTATTTTAAACTGTCTAATGAACCACTTTTTCCACAGTCAAAAAATATTCCACCAAAACTTTGCATGTAAGAAAGATTGTCTAAATCGTTAACAGAAATTGCTGTGGCAGCATAACCAAGCGAATCAATGATAATGGTTTCTATTCTGTCATAAGCTCCCGGAATGAAAGCTAATTGTTTAATTTGTTGAAGTAACGATTCTGAATCACTCAACCTCAAGGTGTCATTAGCTTTAACTTCCACACCAACCATTGACTTAAATACATGCCCACTGCCTGTTTGTATTTTGAGTTTATAAAATCCTGTTGGAACACGAAGTATAAATTCACCTTGTGCATTACTTTTAGTATTGTATTCACCGGCAATTATTAATGCACTACCAACGTTGGTATTGTTGGGAGTATGAACACGACCACTGATAAAGCCATATTCTGTTTCAGGTGAAGCATTCGTGTTGTCTTTGTCTTTTTTGCAGGAAAAAAATACAACAGCAATTAATGCGAATAAGCTGACTAAATAATTAATTTGTTTTTGATTTGATTTCATGATTTTGATTTTTTAAGATTTTGTTTTCGATTCAAATGTATAATGTTTAAATAAGAAAAACAAGTTGCCATAAAAATTTGTTAAGTGTTTCAAGAAATGAAATGAATGCATTTACAATGTTTGAAAATCCAATATTTAGGTTGAAAAAACTATTGAATCACCATATTACTTATTTTTGTAACCAATACACATAAAACATTAACACACATGGCTTTTGATATTGAAATGATTAAAAAGGTTTATGCTGAGATGCCTGCCAGAATTGAAAAGGCTCGTAAAAAGCTCAACCGCCCACTCACACTTACAGAAAAGATTCTCTATAGCCACCTATCGCCACAGTTTGAAGTAAAAAATTACGATCGCGGCAAGGCTTATGTAGATTTTAATCCGGATAGAGTAGCCATGCAGGATGCTACGGCACAAATGGCTTTGTTACAATTTATGCAAGCCGGCAGACCACAGGTTGCAGTGCCTTCAACAGTACATTGCGACCACTTGATTCAGGCAAAAGATGGCGCTGCAAAAGATTTAGCTTCTGCCTTAGATAAAAGTAAGGAAGTGTTTGACTTCTTGGCATCGGTCTCAAATAAATATGGAATAGGTTTTTGGAAACCGGGTGCAGGAATTATCCATCAGGTAATTTTAGAAAACTATGCTTTCCCCGGAGGAATGATGATTGGAACTGACAGCCATACAGTGAATGCCGGAGGATTGGGAATGATTGCCATTGGTGTTGGCGGTGCCGATGCCTGTGATGTTATGGCAGGACTACCATGGGAACTGAAAATGCCAAAATTGATAGGTGTAAAACTTACAGGTAAGTTAAGCGGATGGACCTCTGCCAAAGATGTGATATTAAAAGTAGCAGGAATATTAACCGTTAAAGGCGGAACAGATAAGATAGTTGAATATTTTGGTGAAGGTGCAGAGAGCATGTCATGTACAGGCAAAGGAACAATCTGTAACATGGGAGCAGAGATAGGAGCTACAACTTCTATTTTTAATTACGATAAAAAAATGGCTGACTACCTGCGCGGAACAGGACGTGCCGATGTAGCTGACCTTGCCGATGGCATTGCTGCCCACCTGCGTGGCGACACAGAAGTATATCAGCAACCCGAAAAATATTTTGACGAAGTGATAGAGATTAACCTCTCTGAATTAGAACCTCACATCAATGGTCCTTTTACTCCGGATTTAGCATGGCCGTTGAGTAAGTTTGCTGCAGCAGTGAAAGAAAACGGGTGGCCTGCAAAATTAGAAGTCGGACTGATTGGCTCTTGTACCAACTCATCTTACGAAGACATTACACGTGCAGCTTCATTAGCAAAACAAGCAGCAGAAAAAGGAATCAAAGCTAAAAGTGAATTTACAATTACACCCGGCAGTGAGCAGGTTCGTTATACTGTTGAACGCGATGGCTACCTCGGTATTTTCGAAAAAATAGGAGGTGTGGTTTTAGCAAATGCCTGTGGTCCTTGCATTGGTCAGTGGGCTCGCCATACCAACGATCCAAACAAAAAGAATTCTATCATCACATCTTTCAACCGCAACTTTGCAAAGAGAAATGATGGCAACCCAAATACACATGCCTTTGTTGCTTCGCCAGAGATAGTAACTGCATTAGCCATTGCAGGCGACCTTACTTTTAATCCGGTTACAGATTTTATCACAAACGATAAAGGAGAAAAAGTTAAGTTAGCCGAACCGCAAGGAATAGAACTTCCTATTAAAGGTTTTGCTGTTGAAGATGCAGGCTTTCAGGCTCCGGCAAAAGATGGCAGTAAAGTTGAAGTGATTGTGTCGCCAACAAGCGACCGCTTACAGTTGCTAGCACCATTTGCTGCTTGGGAAAAGTCAGACCTTAAAGGCTTGAAACTTCTTATCAAAGCAAAAGGCAAATGTACTACCGATCATATTTCAATGGCGGGTCCGTGGTTGAAATACAGAGGACATCTCGATAACATTTCCAACAACATGCTTATTGGTGCAGTAAATGCATTTAATGATAACACCAACAGTGTAAAGAATCAACTTGACGGCAGCTATGATGAAGTGCCTAAAGTGCAACGTGCCTATAAGGCAAAAGGAATAGGCTCTATTGTTGTGGGTGATGAAAACTATGGAGAAGGCTCATCGCGTGAACATGCAGCTATGGAACCGCGTTTCTTAGGCGTACGTGCAGTGTTGGTAAAATCGTTTGCCCGCATTCACGAAACCAATCTTAAGAAACAAGGAATGCTTGCACTGACGTTTGCCGATAAAGCAGATTATGATAAAATTAAGGAAGATGATACTTTTGATATTATCGGTTTGACATCATTCACACCCGGTGTTCCATTAACATTGGTATTGCATCATGCTGATGGCTCAAAAGAAGAAATTAAAGTAAATCATTCGTATAACGAACATCAGATTGCCTGGTTCAAAGCAGGTGGTGCACTAAACATCATTCGCAGCCAACAAGCCTGATTTTAAAATTCAGTCAAATAGAAAACTCCGGAATAAAAAATTTATTCCGGAGTTTTTCATTTTTATTTTCTTATCTTTATAGGGTAAAATAAAAACAGCATTGCTATGGCGAAAAAGTTTAGTGTAAAAACAAATCTCCATCGCAGAGACATCAGAGGTGTTTCTACCTATGTGGTGTTGAGAGAAGCAAGTGACCACTTTAACGAAACGGGTGTTATTGAAGTAATAGGATTTATAGACAATCATCCTATTGAAGGTGCCTTGCAACCAAAAACAGATGGCTCACATTGGCTGACAATAAAAAAAGAATGGCGCGAAGCTATTGGCAAAACCATTGGTGATAGTGTTGAAATTTCTATTGAGATAAGAAAGAAAATATCACCTCCACAAAAAGCAAAGAAAAAACTATTCTGAAATTTTTATATCCTTAATGTTGAGTTGCAACTCTGTGTTACCATTAAAATGATTCTCTTCAATATGGTAACAAACATCAAAGCGTTTTCCTGATTTGAGTAAATCGGCATATTCGCCTAACTGAAACCCTATGGCAGAAAAATTCTTTCCAAATCCATCTTGTGTGAAAGCAAGTTTCAGATGTTTGTTTTCCTGACCAACAGGTCGTGTCTGATTTTTGTCGGCAATACAATTGCGGCTGACAAACACAGGCGACATATTACCGGGACCAAATGGTGCAAATTGTTTCAGCACATTATAGAATGGTTTTGTTATACTTTCTAACTTTAGCTCTGCATCAATTTCAATCTCCGGTGTAAGCATGTGCTCTTCAATGGTAGCACAAACTACTTCTTCAAACTTTTGTTTAAAGGCTTCAAAGTTTTCATGCTTTAATGTGAGTCCGGCTGCATACATGTGTCCGCCAAACTGATCTAAATATTCACTGCATGCTTCAATAGCATTATACACATCAAAATCTTTTACAGAGCGTGCAGAGCCTGCAATATGCCCGTTGCTGTCGGTAAGCACTACCGTAGGACGATAAAATTTTTCTGTAAGTCGTGAAGCTACAATGCCTATCACACCTTTATTCCACTCTGCACTGTAAACAACGGTACTTCTTCGGTTTTCAAAAGTATTATCGCGGCTAATCTGCTGCAAGGCATGTTCTGTTATGAGTTTGTCGGCATCGCGCCTGTCAATGTTGTTTTTATTGATTTTTTCGCTCTCAGTTATAGCATCGCCAACAGAATCGCTGATGAGCAATTGCACTGCCGACCTTCCATGATCCATTCTTCCTGCTGCATTAATGCGTGGTGCAATAATAAACACCACATCGGTAATGTTGAGTTCGCGCCTGATAGCATTTAACTCAAGAATAGCTTTTATTCCTGTACGTGGATTTTTATTGATAAGCTCAAGACCATAATAGGCTAAGATTCTGTTTTCGCCAAGAATAGGAACTATATCTGCAGCAATACTTATGGCAACAAGGTCAATAAGGTCGAGCACTTGTTGCTCTTCAATATTATTTTTTTTGGCAAATGCCTGAAGCAGTTTAAAGCCAACACCACAGCCTGAAAGGTCTTTGCAGGGATAGGCACAATCTACTCGTTTTGGGTCGAGAACAGCAGCAGCTTGTGGAATTTCTGCTCCCGGTCTGTGATGATCGCAGATGATAAAATCTATACCCATGTCTGAGGCATACTTTGTTTTATCCATAGCTTTTATCCCGCAGTCAAGTGCTATGATTAACGTAAATCCGTTTTCTTTTGCCCAATCTATTCCCTGAAAAGAAATTCCATATCCTTCAGCATATCTGTCGGGAATATAAAAGTTGCACTCGGCAAAGCGATTTTTAAAAAAACGATAAACCAACGCTACTGCCGTGGTGCCATCAACATCATAATCACCATAAATCAATACCTTTTCACCTTTAGCAATTGCTTTATCTATACGGGCAATAGCTTTATCCATATCTGTCATCAGAAATGGATCGTGAAGCAAAGACAATGAAGGTCTGAAAAACTCTTTTGCCTCGTCATAGGTGTTTACACTGCGCTGAATCAACAAGTTGGCAAGCACAGGGTTAATATTTAACTCTTTACCAAACTTTATTGACTTATCATTATCTGCCTGTTTCAGCAGTGTCCAGCGCTTGTTCATTTTGTTTTCTGTCAGCAAATATAAGCACCCTCACTATAGCTATAGAGTGTGAGCTGAGCTAAAACTTAAAAAAGCTGATTAATGCACTGATTTAACGCTCCGTTAATCGTACTTCCGTTTGATAAACCAAAGCTCGTTGGCTGTGATACCTACATAAAGCCTCACATATTGTTGTTTAACTAGGTTGTTGCTTGTAGTACCCAACTGTCCGCCTTCAATGCTAAAATGAAGCATGGTGCGGTTATCAAACAATCTTCTTTCTGTTGAAGTCAGACGTACAGGCACACCCACACCTAAAGAAAGTGAGTAGTCATTAACACGGCTGTCATTGAGGTTGATGTACGATTGCTCAACTTTTATTCCGGCACGGTAGGCTAATTTATTTGTAGGCATGTATTGTGCGCCTGCAGAAATACGCCATGAGTCTTTAAGATTTTGATTGGAGTTGAAAGCTTTGTATCTGCTCCATTGCTGTGTTGCATATTCAGCACCCATAAGCCACTTTTCACCTTGCTGAAACATAAATCCTGCATTGATAAAAGAAGGAATAAATGCTTTGCCTTTTTCGTTTTCAGATAAAGAAACAGTGTCAATATTTGCTTCGAAATCTGATGAGGAAACCAATGTCCAAAGCACATCACGTCTGCCTTTGATGTTTGTTCCTCCTGCACCTGAAATACCTATGATAAGTTTATTGTCTTCATTGAAATCATAGCGATATTGAATGCCGTAATCAAAATAAAAATCGGCATAGGCAGTGCTTTCTGTAATTTTTGTATTGATAAATGCTGAATTGCTAAACTTTACCCTGCGAATGTTATTCAGGCTTCCAAAAAGATAGGATGCATTAAAACCTGCAGAAAAACCTTTTACAATTTTTCTCCATCGCACTTCTTTATTAATCGTTGCTGTGTCGCCTTTTTCTTTTAAGTCTTTATAATGTTGCGATGCATAATATTTATCGAGCGTTTTTGAATAGGGTGCAAAACCGTTACCTATGTAAAAACGACTCAATCCGCCCTTCCCTTCATAGTATTTGGTGAAATCTGTGGTAATGGTATCGTTAGGGTTAACCACCTGGCCGGGTTCTTTGAGGTTGTAGCCTGTAGAGCTTACAGGAATTAATCCGAAGCTGGCACCCCAGTTGTCTTTCATCACCGGAAAACCTAAAGATAGATAGTTGAGCAAAATTCCTTTTTTAGTCTGTTTTAAATCTGATGATGATGTTTGGGCAAGCTCGCCACGCAATGCAGTTTCAAAAGTGCTTATGCGAATAGATGAATACGAAGCCGGATTGCTGAAGTTAACGGCAGATGAACTCTGAAAGGCTGCTCCCAGTCCGCCCATTGCCGACTGACGTGCAAAACCACTGTTAAGCAATTCGCCAATACCATATCGCGAATAGGGTGTTTCTGTTCCCGTTTGTGCATGCAATGAAAGACCTAAAACCCAAAAAAGTACTGTAAAAAAATATTTTTGTTTCTGCATTATCAACTTGTTTTACTGCCGGCTTAGATTGTAATTTAAAATACTGTTTAACCCAACAAGGGTTAAATCCGGGGCTGCAAAGATGTGTGTTTTCAGCCTATCTGCAAAAAACGCCATATCGCCACCTGTAACAATCACTTTAAGACCTTTAAACTGTCTTTTATAAATACCTATCAAATGTTCTGCCTCTGCAACTATGCCATGCTGCACACCACTGGCAATAGAGGTTTTGGTAGTGTTTCCTGTAAGTGCAACATTATCTGTCTGCTTTACCAAAGGAAGCCTGCCTGTGTAGTCATGCAATGCATTGTAGCGCATATTTAATCCCGGAGAAATTGCTCCTCCTTTATAATGTGCATCAGCGGTAATTAAGTCAAACTTTAAACAAGTGCCTGCATCTAAAATCAAACAATTTTTGTTTTTAAATAAAAAGGCTGCACCCACGGCATTGGCTAAACGGTCTGTGCCTAATGTTGCAGGCGTGGCATAATCATTAACGATAGGTAATGCTGTTTTATGGTTTAAATAAAATACCTGTAAAAATTCTGTTGCTGATAATGGTTTTTCTTCTTTTACTACTGATGAAAAAATTACTGCACGTATAGTATGGCGGTTTATCAGTGCAGTTAAAGAACTTTTTTTTAAAGACTTAATGATATGACAGGCTATTAATTTTTTACCATCAAACACTGCTGCTTTTATTCTTGTGTTACCTATATCAATTACTAAGTTCATTTTGCAATGTTACCGTATTACACGGCATTTTACAAACGCCTTGTTTTAAAAGGAGAAGAAGAGTTATTGTTATTAGGATTTTCATCAGTAAATCATACATATAGTAGTAACAGATAGTTCATAACTAATAACCGTTTAAATCTATAAAAGACTTAATGAGGAATATTAGAAGCAGACTTACTTAACCTGCATTTTTCATTTAAGCCATTATTATGTTTACTTGTTGTATTTTTAGGCTTACAATTTTGTTTGTGCTCAGCTCAAATAAATAATTTTATTCAGGAGGGTTACGGGAAAAACACAGAAAATAAACTTGAAGAAATAATCAAGTGGAGCCTATGATCTGAACTGGCAGTGGCACAAAGTATATTAGCCTTTGTATTTAATATATAGAAACACCTATTGACACAGGCAACGGCCGCTACGGTTACGGTGTCTATGAAACAGATTTGGGTACAGAAACAATTAACTTTACTTTGGCACCTAACCCTGCAAAGGATAACGTAACAGCAACCTTTGATTTGATAAATGAAACTGATGAAGCAACCATAACCATAACCGATATGCAAGGCAGAAAAGTGTTTGATAAAAAAGCAACAGCAGGTCAATATGAAATGCAACTTGATTTAAGCCCATTAAGCAGGGCAAGCTATGTAGCAGAGTTATGGATAAACGGCACAAGGGTTGGTAGAAATAAATTACTGTTGATTAAAAATTAGAAGAGAAAAAATGCCTGCCTAAAACTATGGGCAGGCATTTTAAATTTGTTAT